>WBZR01001190.1_pt1 | contig 34509 bp, 27 predicted proteins | sample 5204231 | NCBI WGS metagenome assembly WBZR01 (sample SAMN12412403, study PRJNA552823) | activated sludge metagenome | isolation source: activated sludge from anammox sidestream of wastewater treatment plant... | place: USA: Virginia | collected 2017-08 | reverse complement strand
TAAAGGGAAATGAGTAAGAAATACTTATTTCTGCCAGAATCCAGCATCAAATTTTAAGAAACGATTTTAGCAAGCGCAGAATCACCCTCATTCTTTTCAAAAAAAGGGCGTTTTCGTTCAGATACTAGTTAGAAAATTTCTGCCACCATATCAACCAAAACACGCATTTTTCAAGGCAAGCCAACCAATGGCACAGGGTTTGGCAGTTATCGGGGGTTCTTTCTACTCTTATTTCAAATACCAGATGCACCTGGCCAGCTTAAAGGCACTGGAGGTTTACAAAGAAGTTTCTAGGGAATTTGAAGGGATATTTGGACGAAACTACGGTACCATCGAAGAGTACATGACCGAAGATGCCGAATATATTTTGATTATGTCCAATTCATTTTCATCCCTTGGAAAGGCCGCAGTTGAAAGGGCACGGGAGAATGGCATCAAAGCGGGATTCCTGAGGTTGAGACTCTTAAGACCATTTCCGGAGACAGATATAAAGGAGGTACTGAGCGGGAGGAAGGCCGTAGCCGTTTTAGATCAGAATATCAGCGTGGGGATGGGGGGTATCCTGTATTCGGAGATTGCCGGTGCCTTATATGCTGAAAAAGGAAAACCACTTCTCCTCTCCTTTATTGGCGGACTCGGTGGAAAAAACATAAGCACTCAGGAGTTTGACTTTATCTTTGATCGGGCAATCAAGGCTGTTGAAACAGGGAAAACCGAGCCACATCGACTCCTTTATACAGAGGGAGAATGGAAAGAGATGGAGAGATTGAAAGATTTAGCCGGTAAAATACAGGAATTGTAAATTGAAATACAAAGAAGAGTCGGTTTTTGTATTTTCATATATCTTTTTGATCTTTTATCTTTGAGTTTTAATTTGTTGTATGGAAGTGACCCTTATAAAATCCATAAAAGACCTTCCGTCAGAAGAGAACCTCTTTCCAGGCACTGCAATGTGTGCAGGGTGTGGAGGTCTTTTGTCCCTGAGACACTGCCTAAAGGCCTTGGGGAAAAAGACGGTGATTGTAAATGCAGCCGGTTGTTTTACCCTGCTTTCCGCTTACCCTTTTACACCTTTTCAGAATTCGTGGCTTTATACGGCAATGGCCTGTGCGCCAGCCGGGGCTCAAGGTATAAGGGATGCACTGGATATCCTGATAAGAAAAAGAAGGCTAGATGCCGGAGAAGATTTGAAGGTAATTGTGCTGACAGGTGATGGGGTTGCCTATGATATTGGTCTTGCATCCACGTCCGGGGCTATACACCGCAACCTCGATTTCTATTACATCTGCTCCGACAACGAGGCATATGGAAATACCGGATTCCAATCATCTGGTGCGACACCTTTTGCATCAAAAACGGGAACAACGCCCATAGGAAAGGCACATCCGGCGGGAGCAATACTTCTCAAAAAGGACCTCTTTGAGATATGGCGGAGCCACAAACCTCCCTACCTCGCTACCATTTCCCCAGCCCATCCGGTTGACCTGATCAACAAATTTAAAAAGGCAGAACAGTATAAAGGTCCAAAACTCTTCATAAACCTTTCTCCCTGTCCTGCAGGATGGACAACGGATCCAGCCCATTCTGCAAGACTTGCAAAACTCGCGGTCGATACCGGCCTCTGGGTATTGAAAGAGGCTATCTATGGCGATATAAGCCATACGGTCATTCCGGGAAAATTTAAACCGGTGGAAGAATACTTAAAAGAACAGGGGAGATTTGCACACCTCTTCAAACCAATGAGGCAGGAGGAAATCCTCAGGAGGATACAAGAAATGGTTGATCATTATTGGGGTGATGTCCATGCGAAGAGGACAATAAAGGAATGATATCTCCTGGAGAGGTTTGGCCATCACCAAAACAACCTCCCCTTTGTCTCCTCCTGGCGAAGGATGAGATAAAGGGGAGTAGAAAAAACTAAGGGAACTGTTTTCACCTTTTCATTCAGAATTCTGATTCCTGAATTTCTAATTTTTGATGAACAAACTAAATCTTCCGGATCAGCGGTCGTATTTGCTCTTTAAACTGCATCAAGGCATTGGCTCGATGGCTGATCATGTTCTTGATTGAAGGATTCAATTCAGCGAAGGTTTGGCGGTAATCGGGCACATAAAAGATGGGATCGTATCCAAAACCATATTTCCCCTTGGGCTCTTCGGTGATAAATCCTTCGCAACGACCTTCGACAACAAAGAATAGACCAACAGGGCCGGCAAGGGCAATATTACAGACAAACCTGGCTGTGCGCCGTTCCTTTTGCACTCCTCTTAATTCTGACAATACCTTTTCTATGTTCTTTTCATCTGTTGCATCCGCTCCTGCATACCTGCAAGAGTAAACACCAGGGCGTCCCTTCAGTGCATCGATTTCAAGTCCAGAATCATCCGCCATTGCCCAAGTATTACAAGCCTTTGCCAGAATGGTCGCCTTTTTTATAGCATTTTCCCGAAAGGAGGCTCCGTCTTCTTCCACCTCCGGTAAAAAAGGAAAATCCTCTGTACCCCGAAGCAAAATCCCTGTAAAATCCTTGAGAATTTCCTTTATCTCCACCCTCTTTTTTTCGTTTTGCGTGGCCATCAAAATGGTCTTTGCATGTACTGTATTAACAAACGAAGTCATATCCATTTCTCCTGTTTGTAAAAAGGATTTTATTTTTTAATTTTTACTATTCTACCACTTCCAAAGCCTTTTTTTGAATTTCAGTAATCTCCCGGATGCCTTTTTTTGCCATCCTCAGCATCTCTGCCAGTTGTTCGTCATCAAAGAAATACTCCTCACCTGTGCCCTGCAGTTCAATAAATTTACCATCGCCCGTCATTACAATATTCATATCTACCTGGGCGGAAGCATCTTCTGCATAGCAGAGATCCAACAGAACCACATCGTTCACGACGCCAACACTCACCGCTGCAATGCTGTTCAGGACAGGGTCTTCTTTAATCAGGTCTTTGCCCCTCAGATATCGGACAGCGTCCATCAATGCCACGTAACTACCCGTAATAGCAGCAGTGCGCGTACCCCCATCTGCCTGGATAACATCGCAGTCAATCCAGATAGTCCGCTCCTTCAAACGGGCAAGATCAATGATAGAACGTAATGAACGGCCAATGAGCCTCTGTATTTCATGGGTTCTCCCGGCCACTCTACCCTTGCTGGATTCCCGCGGCACTCTGACAGGTGTGGAACTCGGCAGCAAGGAATATTCTGCGGTAATCCAGCCTTCACCAGTATTTTTGATATGGGGCGGTACGCTTTCTTCTACGGAAGCGGTACAGATAACCTTCGTGTTGCCAGTTTGGACAAGAACCGAACCAGGCGCATATCGGGTAAAATGCCGGGTAATACTTAAGGGGCGTAATTCATCGGGTGCTCGATTATCAACTCTCATGGTTTTATTTACGCAATAGAAGTTTTAAAAGGGCTTTCTCTACATGAAGCCTGTTTTCAGCCTGGTCATATACAATAGAGTGCGGGCCATCAATGACTTCGTCCGTAATCTCTTCTCCACGATGGGCCGGCAAGCAGTGCATTATCTTGACATCGTCCTTCGCTAACTTCAAAATATCGCTGTTTATTTGAAATCCTTCAAATGCTTGCTTACGCACCTCTTTTTCCGACTCTTGCCCCATACTGACCCATGTATCCGTATAAAGCACATGCGCGTTTTTAGCTGCTTCTTTTGGGTCTTGATACAGGTGTATCAGATCAGCTCCCTCTGTTATCTGTTTCGTTTTAGAGATAAAATCTGGTGTGAGTTCGTATCCTTTTGGTGAGGCGACATGAAAATGCAGCCCCAGCTTTGCGCAGATTTGCGCCAGAGACCGCGCAACGTTATTTCCATCCCCTATAAAGGATATCTTTAAATTAGTATAGGTGCCAAATTTTTCCTTGATGGTATACATATCAGTGAGCGCCTGACATGGATGGAGATAATCTGACAGGGCATTAATAACCGGTACGGTCGCATATCTGGCCAGTTCCTGAATAGTGTCCTGCCCAAATGTCCGGATAACAATCCCGTTCACGTACCGTGACAGTACCCTTGCCCCGTCTTTTACCGCTTCTCTTTTTCCAAGGTTTATATCACTCTGGGTCAGGTAAATTGCGTGACCGCCTAATTGCACCATTGCAACTTCAAAGGAGACGCGCGTGCGCATGGAACTTTTTTCAAAAATCATCCCCAGGATTTTTCCACTCAGACACTTTTCATCGTATCCCTTGTTGTGCCATTCCTTGAGTTCCCTTGTGGCATTGAATATTTCCTCAATGTCAGATGGCGAAAGATCTGCGATTGTAAGTAAATCCTTGCATTTCATAGGCATTCTCTCATGATAAATTACTATTTAGAAAGGATAGCTTTTAAAATATTAAGTCCCTCATCGATATGCTCTTTTTTAACATTCAGGGGAGGCATAAATCGGATGACATTGTCATGAGTGCAATTGAGGAATAGACCTGATTGGATACACCGCTTGATAAGCTCTGCCCCATTCACAGTAAGTTCAATTCCGATCATAAGACCCACGCCGCGCACCTCGTTGATAATCTTCTGTGTCTTTTTCAGTAATTTTAATTGTTCTATGGAATAACTGCCCATTTTTTTTACGTTTTCAAGCAGACCTTCCTTTTCAATCGTTTCAAACACGGCCACACCTGCTGCACATGCCAATGGATTCCCGCCAAAAGTAGAGGCATGACTGCCGGGAACAAGGCTCTTTGCAATCTCTTTTCTCGCCGTCATCGCTCCAATGGCGACACCGCCACCAAGCGCCTTTGCCAATGTCATAATGTCGGGTTCTATGCCATAGTGCTGATAGGCAAAATATTTTCCAGACCTCCCCATGCCGCATTGCACCTCGTCAAGGATGAGCAGCAACCCTTTCTCATCACACAGTTTTCTTATACCATGCATGAATTCTGTGGTGGCAATATTAATACCGCCTTCCCCTTGAATAGGTTCCAGCATAATTGCGCAGGTCTTATCGTCTACCGATTTTTTTAACGCCTCCAGGTCATTAAATGGCACATAAGAAAATCCTTCTACGAGCGGTGCAAATCCTTTGTGATATTTCGGTTGTGCAGTCGCAGTAACCGTTGCAATTGTCCGGCCATGGAATGAGTCTGAAAAAGTAATTATCTTGTATCTGCCGGTATTTGAGTTATGAATACGAGCAAGCTTGATTGCGGCCTCATTAGCCTCAGCGCCGCTGTTACAGAAGAAACACTGTCCGCCAAAAGATTTTTCAGAGATATGTTTTGCCAACAACCCTTGCGGCTCTGTATAGTAGATATTAGGGGCATGCTGGAGTTTTGCTGCCTGTTTTTGAATGGCCGCAACAACAGTAGGATGACAGTGTCCCAACAAACTTACCGCCCACCCGGAAAAGAGGTCGAGGTAACGCTTGCCCTCTGAGTCCCACACATCCACACCACTCCCTTTTACCAGCAGGATAGGGTTCCGAATATAATTGGGAATGACATAGCGGTCATATATTTCTTTTATCTCTTCTAGATTCATTCTCTTATTTCCTTAATTCTACCAAAAGATAGTAATACTATATCGCGGCGATTGGTACATTCTGAACATTAAAACTTGGTCATAATATGAAATCAGATTTGGACAAATTCCTCTAAATGAAAAAGGGATTGAAAAACAAATTAATTTCAATCCCTGAAATTATACAATTTCCATTAGGAGATACAACACTCTTTTATACAATAATCTGCGTTCCCACGCCTTTATCGGTAAAAATCTCCAATAAAAGCGCATGAGGAATGAGCCCATTGATGATATGCGCCTTCTTCACACCTGCTTTAACCGCACTGATACAGGCCAGCGACTTGGGTAGCATTCCACCGCTGATTATCTTTTTGTCAATGAGCTCGTGAACTTCATCTTCATGCAATGTGGAAGCAAACGACGTCTCGTCATGCGGTTTCGTCATGATGCCGTGTGTGTTCGAAAGAAAAACGAGTTTTTCTGCACCAAGGGAGACGGCAAGAAATGCTGCGACATTATCGGCATTGACGTTGTAGGTGTCTCCATTCATACCCTTAGCAATAGGCGGTACAATGGGGATCGTACACGAATTACACAAATTCAAAAACCGATCCTTATCGATAGAAGTAACTTTACCGACAAAACCAATATCTAATTTTTTCTGTTCACCACTATCTGTCTTCTTTTCAACGTAATATTTTTCTGCTTTTAAGGGACAATAACCGTTTTCCCAAATACAGGCAGCATCATTACCCAATTCTAAAATCTTCTTTACTATGGAAGCACTAATTTGATTAATTAAGACATCCTTTGCTATCTCCAGCGTCTCACGGTCAGTAATCCTGTGCCCCTCCACAAAATTTGGACTCAAACCCCTCCTGGTCATCTCCTCGCTGATATGAGGACCGCCACCATGCACCAGGATGGGCAGGATGCCTACTGTTTTCATAAAGACAATGTCCTGGAGTACGTTTGTTAATACTTCATCACTAGACATTGCCCCGCCACCAAACTTAATTATAACTATCTTATTCCTGAACGACCGAATATAGGGAAGGGCTTCTATGAGAATGCTCGCCTTGCGTATAGCATTTTCCATAAGCAAAATACCTGTCCAATAACAAAAATATGCCTGCGGATAAAAGAAGTCAGAATTATAACAAAAGAGGTTTTCGTGTCAAGGGCAAACACCGTGTTACGTTAATTTCATCAATCATATTCGATGATTTTTATAACAACAGTTGGGAAAAAGCGTGTCTTCGATCAATTATTAAATTTTATAAGCTTCTATTTTTTCGTAGAGAACCTTTCTGCTAATTCCAAGCAATTCGGCAGCCTTGGACTTATTGCCTTCAGCAGATTTTAGGGCATCCATTATCATCTCGATCTCTAACTGTTTTTGGGCTTCATAAAGGCTTCCCGACGATTTATATTTTTGTACTCGCACGGCAGTTTTGTTACAAACCTCCTGCGGCAGCAGATCCGCCCCAATTATGCAATTATCCGGAGCAAAGGTCACAATTCGCTCGACGATATTTCTCAATTCCCGCACATTCCCAGGCCAGGCATAATTCACCAGAAAGGTCATTGCTTCTGAAGTAAAACCTTCAATACGCTTGCCGACATCGGTGCAACTTATCGCAAAAAAATGCGAAATGAGCAGGGGGATGTCTTCTTTCCGTTCACGCAGTGGTGGAATGTGGACAGGCACAACGTTTAACCGGTAAAAGAGATCTTCCCGAAACTCCCCCTTGCTAACGGCGGCCTTCAAATCTTTATTAGTCGCAGCAATAATGCGCACATCAATCTTTATTACGTTCGTTCCGCCCACACGCTGCAGCTCTTTTTCCTGTATGATACGGAGGATCTTCGTCTGGGTATGAATATGCATATCTCCAATTTCATCAAGGAAAATAGACCCCTTGTCCGCTACTTCAAAAAGGCCCTGCTTGGCTTCCATCGCCCCGGTAAATGCCCCTTTTTCATAACCGAAGAGCTCACTTTCAAGCAAATCCCTGGGAATTGCAGCGCAGTTTAGGACCACAAGAGGTTGCTCTGCCCTTGAACTGTTGTAATGAATGGACTTGGCAACTAATTCTTTCCCCGTACCACTTTCTCCGGTTATAAGAATACTATAGGGAGAGCTGCTGGCTTTCTTCACAATCTCCAATGTTTCATTGATCTTCACGCTTGCGCCTACAATATCATCAAAGGTGGTCTGAATCCTGACTCTTTGCTGCTTCTTGAGGTTTTTATTTTCCGATTCAGTACGCTCCTTTGCCCTCCTGAGATCATCGAGAAGTTCGGCATTGTAAATTAATAATGCCACCTGAGATGCAATACCAGTAAAAAGATCGAGGTCTGCCCCGGAAAATTCGTAGTTTTTACTCTTGCTCTCTATTTGCAGGATGCCTAGCGTCCTTTGAGGACATATAAGGGGAGCACACATAGTAGAAGTAGCGCCAATTAATTTTATACTCATACTGACTCTGCAATCCATGTGTGTGCCCATTATCAGCAAAGACTTCCGTTCCTCTATGGCACTCCGGGCAAGTGTTTGGCTCAGGATATTCTCCCCTCCTGCCAGTGTCTGGTCTTTTGTCTGAATTGTTTTAATCGTCAATTTTGTTTCCCCTGTGTCTTGCAAGGCAACAAAGCATCGCCCGGCATGGGGAAATACGGAAAAAACAACCTGGATAATCTTTTCCAGTAAGGTATCAATGTTGAAGATATTATCGATTGCACTTGTAATGTCATGAAAAATCTTCAACCTTCTTTGTAATTGCTCAAGTTCCGTTTTGCCGGCATCCTCATAGCGGGTTGTTCCATCGGCAGTTTCAGGCGGAGATGTTTCTTTTGTGGCCACGATAACCTGGGTGTACTCTGATGAATATCCTGGAGGACTTGAAGGTATGGATTCGGTGTCTTTGAAGATAAGCGTATGCGGTCCGATGCATATCTTGCTGCCATTTGTTATTGGTTGGGGGGTCGTTATGCGTTCATCGTTCAGAAAGACGCCATTCCGGCTGCCCAGATCTTCAATGAGATATCCTTCGTGCGTCTTGCTGATGCTTGCATGGTGTCGTGAAACCAGCAGGTCGTCAAGCTTAATATCAACGGCGGATGCACGGCCAACAACTATAGTGTCTTTTAACGAGTACTTTTTTTCCTGTCCCGGAATGGTGATATCGATTAGTTCTGCCATACAAAATAAAGGACAAATTTTGAGGTTATTAATTAAAGCGTTAACAACCGCATGATGTCGTTTCGAGTGGCATAAATAACCAGCGTAATAATAAGACCAAAACCTATATATTGAGCGATTGAAAGCGTCCTCTGGCTAACCGGAGAACCCTTAAGTCGCTCGATAGCCAGAAACAACAAATGGCCGCCGTCCAGCACCGGGATGGGCAAGATGTTTAAAAGCGCAAGTTGAAGGCTCAGGATGCCTAAAAAATACACGAGCTTACCAAACCCTGCTTTTGCTGATTCATAAGAAGCCTGAGCAATAAGAATAAATCCCCCAACATTTTTTGTTGAAAGTCTTTGAGAGAAAAATCCCTTTATCGTAAGATATAATCTCTGCGCATTGATAATGGCCTTTTTCGAACCTATGATACATGAACCGAGCAAACCATATTGCTTAATCTCCGTTTTATCCCTGAATTTTACTCCGATACTCCCCGCCGCATCCTTTTCATCTCTTTGCGGTACAATCGTAGACACAAATCGTTCATTGTTCCGCATCCACTCAATCACCATTGGCTTCCCCTGATCCATCATTACCATCTGCAAGAGGGTACTCCAGTCCTTTATTTCCTTCTCATCAAGCGAGATGATCTTGTCGCCGGGTTTTATCCCAACTTTTTCTGCCGGATACCCTTCAACAAGTGAATCAACCTTCAGCCCGTAAAAAGGTGTTAGTCCTTCCAGGAATTCCTGCTTCATCTTTTCATCGCTAAGTGGCACAGAAATCAGGGATATTGCATTATTTCTTTTAACGGTAAAGACGACGTTTTTTTCTCCTGAATCAATCACCATCTTCCTGATATCGACAAAACCGTTGACAGATTTTGAATTAACTTCAACAATTTCGTCACCCTTCTCTAAACCCGCTTTACTCGCAAGGCTATTCTTTTTCACACCATCCAAAATAGCAGTCGCGCAGGAGAGACCCAGCATCCATCGGGCAGCTCTGTATGGCGTCACTTTTAATTCCACTTCGCTATTATCTCTCAAGACCGTAAGCAACATCTCTTTTCCCGGATTTGCGGCCTCTATCTCCCGGAATTCCTCCTCAGTAGAAATCCGTTTGCCGTTTACGGCAACTATGGTGTCTTTGACCTGAATACCTGCATCTCTTGCCGGCGAAACGTTGTTTTCAAAAGCAAATATCTTATCAATTTCCAGGCTGGTAGCCGGCATAATTCCTATGCGCTGGATACCATGCTCGGTATCGTACTTAGGGATAACGTTTACATCAAAAGTCTTATTGCCCCGTTCAATCCTGAGATTTACGCCTGTTGCCGGATTGCTCAGGGCTACAATCGTAAAAATATCCTCAAAATCAAGATCCTTACTTCCGTTAATCTCAACAATCTTATCCCCGCTCTGTATTCCCGCCTCCCAGGCTGGCCAGCCAGGCATTACCTGACCTACATCAGGGGCGATGAAAGGTACACCAATACGAAATGCGGCAATGAAGGCGACAAAGGCCAGGACGGCATTCATTGCCACACCGGCCACAAGCACAGTGGCTCGCTGACCCACGCTCTTGGAAGAAAATTCCCCGGGTGAACCCGTCTTTTCTTCATCCGGATTTTCACCGGCCAGTTTGACATAACCTCCCAGCGGAAACAGGGAAAGCCGATACTCGGTCTCCCCCCACTGCTTTTTCAATATCGCAGGTCCAAAACCCAGCGAAAAAGCCAGCACCCTGGCGCCGATCTTCTTGGCCATGAGAAAGTGACCAAGCTCATGGACAAAGATAAGCAATCCGATACCGATGATTACAAGGATGACATTGGTTGATACATTTACATAAGGCATTTTTTAATCTCCTGTCTTGCCCAGCCATCTGCCGCAAGGACTTCCTCCAGGCAAGGATTTTTAATAAAGTGGTGATTCTGTATCACCTTTTCTACATACGCAGCAATATCGGTGAATCGAATCCGTCCATTTAGGAATGCCTGCACTGCCACCTCATTGGCGGCATTGAGCGTTGCCCCCGTCGTGCCGCCTTCCCTGGCAGCAAGATAACCAAGCCGTAGGGCTGGGAATTTCTCCATATCAGGTTTTTTGAATGTGAGACTTCCTATATCCGACAAATTAAAGGATCTGCCACTGAGGGGGCTTCTTTCCGGATATGTTAAGGCATACTGGATTGGCACCTTCATATCCGGCATCCCCATCTGGGCTATAACCGACCCATCACAAAATTCCACCAGAGAATGGATGATTGATTGCGGATGAATCACGACGTCAATTTGTTCGACCTTCAGATCAAAGAGCCATTTTGCCTCAATAATCTCCAGGGCCTTGTTCATCAGAGTGGCTGAATCTATGGTGATCTTTTGTCCCATCTGCCACGTGGGATGTTTGAGGGCCTGTGCCGGTTTTACATCAGTAAGCTTATCCGCAGGGAAGTCATAAAAAGGCCCACCGGACGCCGTAATAATAACCCGCTTAACCTCACATGACTTGCCGGAATGAAGAGACTGGAATATTGCGCTGTGTTCGCTGTCTACAGGTAATATCTGGTCTTTTTTGGCCAGAGGCATTACGATATGCCCGGCCATAACCAGCGACTCCTTATTGGCCAGGGCAAGTGTCTTTCCTTGCTCTATTGTCGCAATAGCCGCAGGTAAACCTACTGCACCAACCACGGCTGAAACCACAATATCAACTTCGCGGTGCAAAACAATCTCTTTAAGACAATTGTTTCCTGTAAGTATTTTTAGCTGATTGTTCTGGAATCGGTGTTTTAACTTTTCAACGTGTTGACAATCATTTAAGGCAACGTATCCGGGATTGAATTCTTCGACCTGCTCTGCCAGCAACTCCCATTGCGAGTTTGAGGACAAACCTACCACCCGAAATTTATCCTTTAAATTTCGGACAACTTCCAGGGTGTTTTTGCCAATAGAACCTGTAGAGCCAAGAACGACAATATTTTTCATTTTTTATGCCATCTGGGCTATTTCTTCCAAGAGCTCATCCACCATGCGATCTTCCGGTATCTTTCGCACCTTCTCACCCTTCCTGAAAAGGAATCCAAACCCCTTGCCGCCAGCAATACCAATATCGACCTCTCGCGCTTCTCCAGGACCATTCACTACACACCCCATGATAGCAATTTGCAAATGCTTCTTATCGCCCGGTAAACGTTGCCGAACCTGTTCTACAATATTCACCAAATCAATTTCGCATCGCCCACATGTAGGACAGGAAATAAGTTCGGGTTCATGGCGTTTGTAAAGGCCCAGTGCTTCAAGGATATCATATCCTGCCCTGACCTCTAATTCCGATGCACCCGTGTATGAAACCCGTAAGGTATCACCAATACCTTCGGAGAGTAAGCCGCCGATGCCAATAGCTGATTTTATCGTTGCCAGGCTTGGCGGTCCGGCTGCCGTGACACCCAAATGGAGCGGATAATCACACTGTGTCGCAATGGACCTGTAAGCATCCAGAGTTGAAGGGACATCAGACGCCTTGAGCGATAATACAATATCTTTAAACCCTATCGATTCAAAGTGATCACAGTATTTCAGGACTGTTTTTACCATTAGCGTGGTGAGATCTTCATGCTCATCGCCTTCACCGCGCACAGAACCAGAATTCACTCCAATACGAATGGGAATACCTTTGTTTTTGGCAGCAAGCACAACCGCTTCTAACTTTCTCCTGTCCTTCATATTCCCCGGGTTGATTCGAATCTTATCGACTCCCTGGGCTATTGCTTCCAGTGCAAGGTGGTGTCCAAAGTGGATATCAGCAACAAGCGGAATGCCTATCTGCCTTTTAATAGCGCCAAGGCACTTTGCCGTAACAATCGTCGGTACAGCCACGCGCACAATATGACACCCGATCGCCTCCAGTTCTTTAATCTGACGGACTGTAGCATCGATATCCTCGGTATGGGTCTTTGTCATGGTCTGGACAGAAACAGGACTATCTCCACCTATCAGCACACCACCAGCATTGACTACCCGTGTTTTTCGTCGTTGGATCATATAAATGAATAAAAGTAAGGTATCAACAAACCAAAATAAAATACTGACACCCAAAAGTCACCGTATCAGCCAGTTACACTCCATTTCTTAAGTAATAGATTATATTGGTATCCGGTTATTTTTTCAAATGTTAATTTTATAAAACACGCTGCACCGCGTTCCCATTGCAGTTGAAGAGATATTATTTTATTAGTACGGTACACAAAAAAAATTCCAGTGAGATGTTAACGTCTCACTGGAATTTTTTAACAAAATCTTTCTAACAAAGACAGGAGATAGTTGTCTTGCGACTATCTCCTCCTTTTTAAATCAAAATCGGATTTAGCAGCCTTCCCAGCTTCAACAGTAACTTCCTGTGAAAGCTCTTTGAGTTTCTCGTGCCATGTCTTCACAGTATATTTTCCCGGCGGAACACCTTCAATCGTATAGTTTCCATCTTTATCGGTAATGGCAAAATAAGGGTTTTCGAATGCTACCGCAAAACCGGCCATCTCGCTGTGAACATTGCAAAGGAGCGGTGTCTCTCCCACGACATCAAAAAGCACCTCTTTTACAATACCCGTTGGATATGTTCCCAAGTTGAATTGCAAGGCCGCAGTGGGAGGAGAAAACACATTGTGGCGCACGGCATCACTATTCGGGAAATCTACCGTTGTACCTTTCTGCATAGCTACAACACGGGGCACATAGGTAAGATTCAATTGATCAATAACTGCATGTTCCGCAGGGGGTGCAAACTTATTATCCCCTACCTTTTCAATAAATACAATGGCATCTGCATTATTCCTCATTTTTTGACAAGTTACAACGCCAGTAATGGACCCGGCATTATCTATCTTAGGCAGATTCCTGACAACCTTCTTCAGTTTTTGTTGTGCCTCTTCCAGTTTCTTCGTTGCTGCGGCGGTCTCTTCAGCCGTTAATGCCTTCTTTTCCTCAGCTTGAGCCCAGACACATGAATTGTACGAAAACGCAACACATGAAATCGTAAGAATACCGGAAATAAGATACCTTTTCATAAATCTTTTTTTCCTCCCATTATTGATTTAAAATTTCCAAAAATAAGCGAGCTAACAAATGCTTTCTATTCATCTGTTAGCTCACTTTTGTCTTGCACACTTACTAAGCCTTTTCTACCTTTATCAACTCACCGTTAAGATACTTCTTCATGAAGTCATTCTCATTGCCTGTTGTATACCCAGTCTTAACAGGGTCCCACACCCCCTTACCGCCAATACCACCATCCTCAGCCTTAGTAACCTTCACCAAGGTCTCCTTGGGAACTGTATTGATACCGTGGTTATCTGCCTCAAAACCGAAAACAAACTTCATACCGATCTTCGCTTTGTGGAACAAACTATCCAATTGATGCATTGGCATCGACCAATCCCTGGTAAGACTCTGTTGAGAACCGTAACGGAAACTAGATTGATATCCTGTCCCAGCTGCCAACGCCCTGCCATCCGGCCTGGTCTCATGAGCCTTCACTGTCCTTTCCGTTGAAATGAACGAAGAGTGTTTAATCATCGTTACGCCGTAAGGATAGGATGAATTATACTTTGCTCTTAACATAAGCCTCGAAACCTTGTAAAAAGGATCGTTTGGCTTCCAACCCTCATAAGGCCTGTCCGCAGGATTTGCATCGACATAGACATAATCGCCGTCATTAATGCCCAAATCTTTCGCTGCCTGCGGGTTGATATTAATTTGATGCTCACCGACACCCGGCATTCTCTTATCCATTCTGTACGGGTCGCCAAAGTTGTTATTCCATATGAAGTTCCAGTCAGTCACAGCCCACTGAGAATGTACCGTATGCCGCGATTTTGGCGTCACACAATAGAATTTGTATCCCTTCTCCCATAAGAAGTTCTTTGTCTGTTTTACCTCAGACCACGACTTCTTGATATTCCTTACCGTTCTCTCATCCCAGTGTTCAGCCGTTTCAGGAATACCATAATCATCAGGACGAATATATGGATTGGTGCTAACAATTACGTTAGGTAAGTACTGAGTTGCCTCCGGCCCTTCACGATGTACGATGAAATTCTCGCCATACTCAATGATCTCAGACTCGTCATTATAAGCCTGTAATCTCCCTGTTGGTGTATAAAATGGAATACTTTCATGTACCTGTTCCCAGAATGGCTGCCGTGGATATGTCCTATAATTTAACAAGGCTACGCCAGGTTCACCATATTTACCGGCCACAATATCGTCAAAGGTGTATCCCTTCGATGTCGTACTACCGTCCAGTAGCCTCTGGATATAGACCTCAGGCCTCCCCTCAAGGGCAAATTTCCAAACATCCTTAAACCTCATATCCCTGAGCAAATCTCCCAGCTTGGCCGCCATACCGGCAATGACCATTACATCGTCTTTGGAGTCATTGACCGGCCTTATACCACCCTTCCATATCTGGAAGAACGGATTTGAGCATGAGCTGGTAATCTCGTGGGTCTCAAACTCCATCCAGGAATTAGCGGGAAACGCAAAATCTGCATATTCAATGGAACCCGTCATCTCAATGTCGGTCGACATAATTTGCTCAATGTTTGGGTTCACATTCTTGAGCATCTGGTATACATGTTTAGCATTATTGATAAGATTTACGTTGGTAAACCACATGATCTTTGTTGGCGTTGGCATGTGCGTCTTACCGGTGAAGCATTTGCGTCCATACTTCGGCGTATTTACGATCAAAGGTCTGTCATTATGATTCCAGTATGCAACTTCTTCATCGTAGGCACGACCTTTAACCTTCAAATCCATCGCAGGTGCATTTGGGTCGAGATTTGGATTAAATACATCCTCAGCTACCCAACCATAAAATCCAGGACCACACCACTTTGCTGCTTGAAAATTAGCGGCCTTGTAGTTTCCTGCCCATGTATGAGAACCAGATCCGTTATACCCCACGTTCCCGGTTAGCATGAGAGGCAAATAGGTCGATCTGTTCATGAGTGTCGCATGGAAATAATGATTAATACCCTCACCATAATGGATTGCAACTGGTTTTATAGTTGCAATATCATGTGCTAACCTAACGATCAATTCTTTCGGAGAATTGGTCATTTCAACCACGCTATCAATGTCGTAGTCTTTCAGATGAATCTTATACATCTCAAAGAGCGGCATGACCTCGATCTCTTTACCATCAACAGTTTTAACCTTAAATGTACCGTCAAGAACGGGATCAATCCCTTTAGCCGTCAGCTTATCGCCGACATCATCCCTGGTAATTGGCTTTGGACCTTTCGTCTTTGCATCCCAAACTACAAAGTCCCCAACAATTTCCCTTTGATCATCATGCAAGCCCTGAATCTTATAGCTTGCACCATGAGAAATGTCTTCGAGTTTATAATCTGGGAAAATATCCTTTGCCTGTACCCTCTTAAGGGTATCCGTTCTAACGAGCAAAGGGAAATCGGTAAACTTCTTCACATAATCTGCATCATAGAGCTTCTCGTCCATCAATATTTTCGTTAAACCCAGGAAAAGCGCTGTATCTGTATTACACTTTATTGGTATCCAGTAATCAGCCTTTTGAGCGGATGGACTATATTCAGGCGTAATGACAACGAGCTTTCCGCCTCTTTCCATAACCTGGGTAAGCCAGTGAGCCTCAGGCATCTTATTTTCGATCAGATTCTTTCCCGTTTGGATAACCAGCTTCGAAAATCTGATATCATTCATATCTACATCCGATGCCTGCAAGCCATGAGAAAATGAATGGCCAGGGGCTTGATCTCCATGCCATGTATAGTTCGACCAGTTCCTACCGCCTAACGCCTTATCCGGACCTACTCCTCTATTATGGCTATCTACCAGGGCAAGCATATTATTGAACCTATACATGCCGTATTTTCCAATAACACCAAGGAGACCCATACCACCACGGCCCTTGAACGTTCTGGTGCCTGCACCCTTCATAGCATCCACCATCTCTTTTGGATAGCCTTGATCTATGAGCTTCTTTGCGCCCTCTTCACCGCTATATTTCCTGGTAATGTGGATAATGCCTTTTGCAGCATATGTCCATGCATCATCCCATGATGCCTTTAACAGCTCATCCTGGCCTCTGGCATCAAACATATACTTTGATTTATTTTCCGGTGTCAATTCCGGAAACCCATCATCTGCCCATTGCTTCCACCCTTTTCTGATAAGCGGATATCTTAATCTATATGGACCATAAACCCTGCGATGAAACGTATATCCTTTTAAGCACATCCTGGGATTCCAGTTCCTCGTGGCCTTATTTCCATAGAGGTCTGAATAATTCTGATGGTCATAATTCTGTTCAACCCTCATTACCACTTCATTTCTCACAAACGCCCTTACCCTGCAAGCATGGGTATCATTTGGAGAACAGGTAAAAGTAAAAGTACGATCATACCTGTACTGGTCACGATATACACTTTCCCATGTACGATCAGGATAGGCGTCTAACGGATTCCCCACCTCCACGGCAGGTTTTAACAACCTGAACGCCATCGCCTTATCGGCAAGGGTAAAGGTCGCTCCTGTTGCGCCCGCCACTTGTAGGAAAGTCCTTCTTGTAAGTTTCATATTTCCTACTCCTTTCTCAATTTAAAACCGTTTAATAAAGAGTTTTACTTAATTAATTAGAATATCAACAAACAGTAGTTCTTACCTTATAGGCCTCTATGCACTGTCCACACACGCCATCTTCCGGTTCCCAATCGGAAAAATCCTTCTTTATCGCATCCACAAGATAAACATCTTGTTCGATATTTTCCACCCAATGATACGTACGAAACTGGCATAATGGACATTGAGCACCAGGTAAGATGGTCTTTTTCTTCTTAAGAGTATGCTTTATAGGCAACCCCTCAGAAATTTTGATTACCTCATTCACATCTTTTGCCAGATTAAGTATTTTATCATGCGTTAAATTCCCATCTTGCCACAGGACATCAAAAATAGCCATCTTAACTTCTTCTGGCATCTTTTTATAGAGAGCTTCGAATTCTCTGTATCTTCCCTCTTTATCAGAAAGAGTTTCTTTCCCTAGCCTGATTAATCTGCTATCAACATAGATATCCCAAAAAGTACAGTACCGTTCCTTAACAATACTTTCTTCCATCGGATTACCGCCGAGACGTTCATCACGATAACCGTAAGAGTCACTAAGCATATCTGAGGCATGCATCAGTTCATGCCTGACTAGTCTTTTCAGATGGGGCGTATCCAAGAACCTGTCTGGCAGTAGTTTTATAACAATCCTTTTTTGACCGGACTCATTATTCATGCCCCTGGTAAGGTAAGAGCCCTCGTCAAAATTATTCACAGCTTTAGCAACCACCCCGCCACAAGCTCTTTTTTCAAGTAGAGGGAATTCATCGAAAATCTCCTTGATACGCTTCGGAAACTCAAGTTTTTTAAAAAAATCCCATTCAATCTTTTTAAACTGAGAAGGTCTTTCGTCTAAAGGAAAATTTTCGTAGACCGGATCAATACAAGAATGATATTCGAGGGTAAAAGAAAAATCACCTTTCTCTTCCCTCGCCTTTAGTTCTCCAAATATTACCTCTTCAATCAAACCTGGATCAAATTCCAGCTTCATATTCATTCCTCACTGAAGTCTTCAGAAGAAGCACAGGATAAACATTCATCTGCAGCTCCGGCAACCGCCTCCTGATTGAGGTCAGATTCCTTATATATATCTGTTTTCACATCCAGGAATTTCATTTCCAATCGCAGAAACTCTTTTGTCAAAGCAGACACGGCACAATAAAAACCTTCACCAGCCTTCCTGCCAAAAAGAACCGAGAAAAGAGGCACCCATTTCCCCAAATGCTCTTTCAGGAATTTCTTTTGTGCATCCACACATATCTGCGCTTTTTCATCTCCATGATGTTCCAGAGCATAGGCTTGTTTGTACAACAAAAAGTGCATAAACTCCATCTCGACACTAATGTGGTCACATCTTTCTTTCTCAATATCTGAAGAATCAAGCCCAAAAGCCTTATAGAAACCTTGAATGTCACCTAACTCATGTACTTGCTGATACACATGCGCTGCGCCATATTGAGTTTCGTACAAGGGGCACTCTTTCGACATCGTATGACCGACAATACGCTGATATACGCCCTGTAAGGTTTCAACTGCTGTGTCTCTGAACAACTCACGGACCTCTTTAAAGCAGTTTTCCAACTCCTTACCGTCGTCAATTCCTTCATAGCAGGACACCAAATTCTTCTCGTGCACCTGAAAATCAGGACTTTTCAACATTGATAAATTTTTTTCAGTTGGGTAGAGAAAGCAGGCAGACAAAACCTGATACATTGCGCCCCGCACGAGCAACTCATCTACCCTGGATGTACCATGCTGATCCAATAGATCATTACCTTCAGCTATCATAACAAACCTCAATTAAATTGAATTATAACGATTAGGTTCTCTGATATAGATCGGCTCTTCAACAGTCGTTCTCACAATCTCCTGCCCATCCTCACCGTATCCAATAACCGTATCATTGAACATCTCAAACTTCTTCCCGTGAATCATTGTCTCAAACACCTTTGGCCCTTCCTCAATCTTGTACTCAAATATAATGGATTGTGTCATCCTGAATAATGACATAACTGCCAATCTCTCTCTGGAAGGCACCATAAATTTATCAATCGCCTCATCCACACCAGGGCCAAACATCTGCCTCAGATAACTTCTCGGCGCCCACCTCGGCGGAATGTAATAGATATTGGGCTCTGTCCCAAATTGAGGATAGAGCGGCAACGCCAATCTGTCATGTTTGATCAGCCACGTCACCGGATTCTTCGGATTATCATCCAAAAAACCCTGCAGACGAATCTGCCCTACACAGGCTGCCATGCACCTTGTCTCCATCGGACGTCCCTTTGTCAGCGGATCCCTTCCTTCAATCCTGGGATAACAGGCGATGCACTTTTCACTCACCCTTGTTAGACCCCTGAACATGGGTTTTTTATAAGGACACTGTTCAACACATTTCCTGTACCCTCTGCATCTCTTCTGATCTATGAGTACGATTCCGTCTTCTTTCCTCTTGTAAATTGCCTTTCTGGGACAGGCAGCCAAACAGCCGGGATACGTGCAATGGTTACACAGTCTCTGAATATAGAAAAACCACCGACTATGCTCCGGCAACGATGAATACTCATCAGACTTATTGCTCTTTGCTACGTCTTCTCCAAAATTCGGAGACCGCCACTCCTTATCCTCAGGAATGTAACCCACTGCCCACTGATTGATGTTTTTCTTCGAAGCTGCCTCAAAGATCGTGTCACCTTCATATACCCCATACGGAGACAACTTCTCATCTTTCTCATCGGTATACCAGGTATTTTCACCGTTATCAATCAACTTCAGCGTCTTAACATCCCACGATTGCGGATACCCGCCGTAAGGCTTGGTCTCCACGTTATTCCACCACATATGCTCCTGCCCCTTATTATACGTCCACGCACTCTTACAGGCCATGGTACACGTCTGACAGGCTATACACCTATTGATGTTAAATACTGCCGCAAACTGCCGTTTCGGTCTGGATTCAAAATAGGGATATTCCATGCGTCTCCCTAAATGCCAGTTATGCACCAATGTCATTTTTTACCCTCCTTAAACGTTGTTTTTCCATAGAAAAAATTATTGCCACGCAACCTTTTCCAGCGCCACAGGATGCCATTGCATGGATATATTCTTTTGTCCGTTCCTGTCCTTCTCATTGCCATTCCATACCGCCATATTGAAATACGCAGTTCCGCCAGGAACAAACTGCACATCATGCGGATCCTCAGTAATCAACGGACGATACATAATCACCGTCCATACACCATCCTCATATTTACTGCACCCGTTAACGTCCTGATGAGCCTGGGTGGTAAGCGTACCAAAGCCTTCCGCATTCAAATCCTCTACTGTCCTTCCTCTTCCCGGCTGAGAAAGCAGATTATTGGCGGCCCTGCCTCCCGACAAAATCTCAACGCTCGTTATTAATTCCCTATGGTAGTATGCACTGTAGGGATTCAAATTAAAATCATCTCCCATGTTCGGATACTGTGCCTCCATATCTTCCAGCTCGCCCTTAGCCAGCAAGTCAGCCTCCCAGTCCGCCTTCCAGTGCCAGAGATTTGTCGGCTTTTCCCTGTCTCCCATCCTCGGACTAAATGGCTCGGCAGGCGTTATTGCCACAGTACCCAAAGGAAACATTAAGGCTACAGCATCCCGAAACTCCTGCACTGCAATTGCCCGGGCATTCTTTGTCGGGTCACTCCAGCTAATCTTGAAATAGACCATAAGGCCGTCATGGATGGCATTTACTTCCGCGCTCTTTATCGATCCGCCGCCATTGGGAAATGCCTTGTCCTGCATCTGAAGGGGAACCGCAACTGCCTTTGCTTCCTTAAAAAACCCTCGCAGCGATTCCACATCCATATGATACGGTTTGCCTACCTCCACGTATTTCACCGTTAATACCTCTTTTGCCGGCGTCAATTCCTCCTCCGATACCCCAGTAACCCCTGGTGCTGTTTCCTCTGCTGCATATAATGTAGCACTAAGAAACGCACAACTCAGGAGGGTCACACCATACCGTTTAAACAACACATAAGCTTTTTTCATTCTTCACTCCTCCCTTTATGACCTTTACAAAAAATAATTTTAAAATTACCAAGCTTTCATCTGTTATTATAAAATTTTATGACACATCCATAAAAACCCTAAAAATCCATCTGCAATTTACAAATACTCAAAACTTATCAATCTGAAAATTATTTACACTCCCACGACACGAATCGTCATTTTTTGCGCTTAAATAACCAATGCGCAAGGCGTATTCCATTATTAAAAATAATTCACACAAAAATGCATATAACGTAGTTTACATATTTTCATCATATTACAACTTTTGACTCTACATTTGGCAGAAAATCGATCAGCAGAGATGTTTCTTCTTTGAAATGGTCGATGCACATACGAAACGAATATTAAAATATTAGCCGGAAATGTAATGATTAACTAATATTCTCAAAAATCGAGTAAGACAAAACATACGACTTACCCTAAACCTCTGAGCCGTACATCAATTTTAACAATGATTTACACCAGATAGCAAAACATTTATCAAATCTTATGGAGGGAACCGTCCTTCGTAAATGCAGTCTTTGCTTCATTCACTATCTGTGGTGTTATTTCTCTGTAACCCTTCTCACACGCATACTCTTCAATTTTTTTTCTAACCATCTCTCTAACAAAAGAAGGAATACGATCTGTTTGTATTTGTGCTTCATGAGTCCAAAGTGGGATTTGTGCCCTTATGTGCAGTTTTTCAGAAGTCTTTTGACCTTCCTTAATACTTCTCAAAAGACCTTTTTCATTAACTGTCTGGTCATGCGCGTTCGTAACGGATTCTTTTTTGTTTCCCGGCACCCTATGAAATTCCTGACAATCCCTTGCAGCACCAAGCGTTCTTTCGGTAGTTCCCCCTGTAAGTAATACATTGCATGGCGCTAATCTTAATAAATTTTCAGTCGTACTGCCAATATCCAGTCCATTGGTATTATGAACACCCGTACGACCCAAAATCAATGTTGAAGGGCGTTCTTTCTGGATATATCTCAAGATTTTATCATAAGGCTTGCCGTCCATAAGAACCGTATCAATCTCAACACCGGCATCTCCTGCCATTTGACTTACCCGATCCAGATGGTTCTGATATATTTTTGCCAATCCTTTATCGATAATCTCCTCGTGGAGAGTTTCCTGTTCTTTAAATCTGAAAATTTGCCCTGCCTCCTTAGAAAGCACGTTTGCAATACTTTCAAAAGCAACACGATGATAATGTGGGTCAAATACTGAAACTGCAACAAGCTTCAGGTTGAATGTCTTTGCAAAGCTAATCGCTGAAGCAACTCCGGCAATGGAAGGCATACTCCCGTCAACCGCAACTAACACCTTTCCCTCTAAAGATTTATTCTTTATTATCAGAACGTCAGTTTTAATGCGCCTGACAACCCGCTCACAAACGCTTCCAATCACGTTTTCGTTAACGGCTGCCAAACCGAGCGCTCCTAAAATCACAAGATCATAACAGTTCCCCTGAACCTCCTTAATGATTTCATAATAATTTTTACCTTCCAGCAAAATTCCTTCATGAGGAACGACCGCCTCTTTACACTTTTTCCTGAATACATCCAGGTAAGATTCGGAAATCAACTTGAGTCCCAGATTGATCAGCGAGCTGTGTAGATCACGTTGTTTCTGAAGGACACTTTCTTCCTGATATTGCGGAGGCAAACCTTTCTCCATATCACGAAAACGTCTCTGATGTAAAGTGGCATCATAGACATGGCATCCAATCAACAACGAACCAAACTTTTGTGAGAGGTCAATACCAAGATCTATGCAATTATTTGAATGATATGAATTATCAATGGCGATAAATATTTTTTTATACATATGGATGTTTGTTAGAATGTTTTCTAATACTGCGAGGATTCCTTCTTGAGCTTCTTCCACTCACCAATGGCACCCACTGCTAATGCAAGGGTAATCACCACAAGAAATAGCCATCGCACCGATGTCTTAATCGTACTGGAATTCTCTTTTTCATCTACTACCGATTTCGCTACAGTGATTGGTCTTTCAGCTTCATGCGCTGAAAGACTTCGAATATACACTACCAGTTCTTTTATCCTTTTATCCGCGAGGGTTTTCCCCCATGGCGGACAAAGATTAGATTTATCGACTGCTTTTGAACCCTCGGTAATGGACTTAATAAGCTGGTCATCCGTCCTCTTTTTCATGTATTCAACATCGGTAAAATTCCGCGGTTTCGGTTTTAGATCAATGGTAAAAAATGTACCGTCTCCCTTACCTTTAATTCCATGACAGGGTGAACAATAATATTCAAATGTCTTTTTTGATGAAAGCAGAAACACTTGGTCCCGAGGTGAAATATCCAACCCGCTAGCCGTTGAATATCCATATAAAATGCTTACTATTATCAATGAGCCCGGAATGAATTTTTTACCAAAAGATAACTGTACCATTATTTACCCTCTTTCTTCTTTACATGGTCTACCAAGAAACCAACCAGTTGCCTCAACTCTTCTTCTGTCAAACCAAAATTTGGCTCCACGCCCTGTGGATTTACCTGCTGCGGATTTCTTAAATGATAGAGGATATATGCGGATTGCAATCGGTCGCCCACCGTTGTAAGGTTGGGACCGACAACACCACCGCCTTTGGTAATATTTTCCGCATGACAGGTATTACAACCTTTTTCATAAAAGAGCTTCGCCCCCCCAGCGATTACATCCGGAGACGGCAGCCCGTCCTTGTAAAAATCAGGCAACGTCTCTTTTACAATAAGATTCTTTTCAATAAAGTCTGTCGCTGCCTTTGCCTCTTCTTCGGACAAATTAAACTTTGGCATTTGCTGACTCAGCGGACGAATAATATCGGGTGCCTGCAGGAACTCGCGCTCCCAATCCATTTTGATTTTGCTTCCTGCAATCGTAAGGTTTGGGGCATACATACCACCTTTATCCTGCATCCGATGGCACGATAAGCATCGTATCTCATATAAAAGTTTTTCAAATCCGGCCATCCCATTGCGCTTTTTTTCAATCACGGGCATTAACTCCGGGATTCCTTTTATATCATGACAAACAAAGCATCGTGCCCTCTCGACCACATCTTTCCCTCTTTCAATAAGGGCACTATCTTTTCTTATGCTGTTAAATTCTTTTTCAGTCAATACGTGATCTCCAGGTTCAGCAGTTCCCGATTTCTTAGTTTCCTCGTCGTCATCCTTTTCTTCCGGCACAAATTGTGTATCGCGCATGACAAATTCAACCAGCCCACGCAAGTCATTGTCCGTAAACCGGAATTGTGCCATCATTGTATCAGGAAAGTGACTTTTCGTATTGCCAAGCCAGTCATACAACCAATTCCTATCTGTCTTGGTTGTAATCTCACCCAAATCAGGGCCTACCCCAACATTCCCTCCCACCCCTTTTATCGGATGACAGATAGTACAACGCGCACGGCCCCACACACCCTTCCCATTATTAAAGACCTTTTCCATTTTGTCATATTCATCTTCCGAAAGTTCTTCATCTTTTTTCAACAAGAATGCATCCCATGCAATCTTCGGAACTTCCTTTTCAGTAAGACTGCCTAAATAGACAATTACTGCCTTAATCTCATCAAAATCCAGACCGAGATTTGGCATTTTTGCATTTGGTACTACTTTTTTAGGATTAGCAATCCACCGAGAAATCCAATCCACTTTTGCCTTATTAATAATGTTAGTCAATGGAGGCCCATTTTTTACCCTTTTATATGGATCTTCCAGTTCAAAGGGCAGAATAGTCCATTGTTCAGGTATCTGATATTTTTTATCTAATTCTAAAAAGAGTGTATCTATTTTTCGATCCTGCCCAAAAGAAACATTAAAAACTGCCATTGAAGGGAGGAATGCAAGTGATAAAACAAACAAAGCAGAACGCAAGCGAACCATATACCTTAACCTCATTAAAAACTCCTTAACAAGATGTTGTTATTCTTCTTCTAATTTTGGCGGGAACCTGCGTAATCTGGCAATAAACCACATCTCAACGCTTGCACCCATAACAATAGCCACCAATACATATGCAAAAACAGTTTTAGGAACGGGCTTTTCGAGAATGATGTAATACCACACCGATATGGATTTTTGGCCGGCAACGTCACTATTCGAACCATCCCATACTGCAAAAGCCACAGGGATTAATTTACCGACCTCAAATTGAATATCCATCTTTGCGTCTTCTGTCTTTAATGCCCTTTTCAATACAACCTTCCACCTTCCGTTCTGATAGATACCTTTTCCAGTCACGTTTTGACTTTCCGGTGGTTGTGGAGTAACACTCTTAAACCCTTTGGCATTCATCTCGCTCACCAGCCCCGGCTCTGTCTCCGGCGCATCCACAATGGCTCCGAATCCTTCATTCCAATACGACCTCCAGAGCCAAAGATTTACAACCCCGCTGGAATCTCCCATGGCAAAATACGGTTTCTTCAATGACTCCGGAATCTTAGTCGGGAATTGGAGCGAAACTGCGTCCCTGAAAATTTCCTCCTGTTTATTCGTTGCATCATCCCATTCCACCAAAAATGCAATTTCATCTTTATTATATAACGCTCTAACCATGACAGCGTCCACAGACGGCATCCAGTGCCTCGGACTCGTAATTATCTGGCCGGCCAAAGGCACCTCAACCGGTATAGCTTTACTCCAGTTATCATCCGACGGCTCAGTGGGCAATTGATCGGCTTCCAACAATTTTACCTTTACGACTACATCTGATGCCATATCCTTTGCCAAACTTTTCACAAAGTGAACGACATGCCATCGGTCTTCGCCTGAAAGTATTTCCAAATACGAACCCATCGGGGTTTCGTTAAATCCGGTAGAAATTGTACGATAAATATCTTCCGGTGTATTACCACCCTTAAAATTCCATGCCTTCGTTAAATCCCTCGCCCGATAAGGCATATTCCATTCTGTTTGCAAAGCAACTGTTAAGGGACCGCTACCTCTGCCATCTTCACCATGACATTCAAAACACTTTGTTTCCTTAAATAACTCTCTGCCTCTCTCTACACTCTCCGGTGTTGAGGCGACACTTCCCACGGTAACCACCTTTGGTGCAGCATCTTTCTTAAACTGATCGTTAAAGGTCTTGACATAATAAAGCACCTGCCACCGTTCCGTCTCACTAATCGTACTCCAGAAAGGCATGGCTGTGCCCTCAATACCGCTGGTAATAATCCGGAATAAGTCTTCATCCGTAGGAACCGAACCAAATGTAGTCGAGCGCACCTTGTATTCATTCCTGGTAAAGTTTCTGGGTTTTGGAAACATCGTTTTTGAAGCGGGACCATCGCCCCTTCCTTCAATTCCATGACAATACCAACATCTTTTTTCGTAAACTTTTTTCCCTTCAGCAATTGATTCCGACGTTTCCGGTATTTTTTGAGGCACCTCATGCTTGTATGTTCTGAATAATTGCGACGTCTGAGCTGATACATTCTCTCCTGTCCAAAAAATACCGCTGCATACGCCGATTAACCCAAAACCTAGCAATCCTTTTTTTAACACTTTCTTCATAATATTACTTGCTCTTCTTCCCTTGCTGTTATAAATTAATCACAAAAGTGTGCGACAACCACTTTTTCCCGCAAATACGCTCTTACTCAAGCTTTTCCCTTTGCCGCGGCATTACTCCAGCCGTATCATACTCGCCCATGATAATCTTCCAGATTTCGTCATCCTTGAGATCGTCTTTCCACGATGGCATCGCAGAATCCCACGGGGTAGACTCAGAAGGAAGACCTGGCCCGCCTTCTTTAATCCTCCAAAAGAGATAATTATCTACCACAGTCGCAATTGTGCCTGGATCCTGAAAGTTTATCGGCCTTAAACGAAATGAATTGGCAAATGGCCCATTACCATCTGCTTTTGAACCATGACAGGGACGGCAATAGGTTTGAAAAAGTATCTTCCCTTCTTCAATGCATTTTCGCTGGCTCTCGGCATCTGTTTGCCTGAAAGGATTTTCGAGCTTCTCAAATTCCTGTGGTAACGTCGGATGCTGAATCCTCAATTCAACGGGTGATGCAGCACCAGGAATCGACCATGTATACACGAACCATCCAACGAGAACAGGGAAACCAACGAATAACATCTTTCGCAGGAAAGTTTTTATCAAAGGTCCTCGATCAGGCAGTAAAAAACTTAAAAAATCAACAAATTTCTGGTTACTGGTAGTCGCATACACCAAGCCAGCCAACACTCCCATGATCATGTACCACATCATCAGGGTACTCGGCGTGGGCATTGGGTGGCCTTTTGCCATTAATATCTGAAAAATCTTTGGAGAAATGTATCTGAGAAACAGAAACAAACAGCCAACGGCTGTAATTATCCAGACAAATAAAAACTTTTTGCGTTTATTAGCCATTCATGCGCTCCTAACTATTGATCCATTCGCATACACAACATATCTATTTCAAACTTTGCAAGTAAGACACAATTCCGTAAAAATCCCTCACGTTCAAGAGCTCACCAATGTTTCCCGGCATAATAGATACCTCTTGTTTTTTCATCTCAGCAATTTCCGATTTAGGAATAGCTACCTCTTCAATCTCACCGCTTTCTTCCTTTAACAGTACAAGCTCTTCTTCTGTTTCGCTTTTAATCAAGCCGTTATAAGGAATCCCATCTGTGGTGATAACATACATTGTTTCATAACCCTTTACAATCTTTGCACTCGGCGTGAGTATAGATTCAATGAAGTACTCCGGCGTTTGAATGGCGCCTATTCCCGTAAGCTCAGGACCCACCTTCTTACCGCGTCCATTCGCAATATGGCACTTTCCACAGGTAACAGGGCGGGTTTCGTCAAAAAAAACCTTTTCACCTTCTTTTGCATCAACCACAATTGGAGGCACCCACGGTTTTACTTTCTTCTTTGACGCCTCAGGTATTTTGTCCTTATATTTCATAACGGCGCTGATATCCGGCTCACCTCCCAGGGACTGGAGATATGCGATTACGGCCAGGATTTTCTCACGGGACAACATGATGGGCGGCTCAAAAACCTTGGGCATAATTTTGTCATACCCTTTTACAATGTACTTCTCCGGATCCACTATAGACTCAACCAAATAGTCCAGTCCCGACGGCATACCCAGTTCCTTTGCTCGCTCTTCCGCCCTGCCTGCCAGACCTTCCTGATCAGGACCTCTCGTTGCACTCCCGCTTGTGCCTATCTTATGACAGGTACTACATTGTCCATCTCCCCAGAAGACTTTCTCACCGGCCTCGGGGCTCACTCCACCCGCAGATTCTCCGCCACCTGTGCCAGAAAGCCCAGCCACATACATCGTGATATAGATATAAAATCCTATAACCGCAACCCCAAAAGCCGTAATTTTCAGCATGCTCTTATTCATAAGTTTCTCTATGCCTTTGTTTTACCATAATGAAATTCTTTCCCGTTTATCGTACTAAATATTTGTTCCTTATTGTCACTATACTTCAAATTTTCAAAGCACTCATTGCATTTCACAGCTCACATTATCACTTGGTCTTTTCTGATAAAAGTTTGCCATCCCACATTTTTCTTGTAGGCAGGTACGATCCGTTAATGATCCGTATGTGACCCTGTTAATTCATATCCGTCCTTCAAAGCTCCTTTTTCTTTTTTCTCACCGAGATTGGCCAACCAGAATACAAATGCAACCAAACCCAGGAAAAGCACAACGATCAAACCCACCACCCTGCCCATGTAGGAGAGGGAAGGCGTGTATGCCCATTGTGAAGTGTCCTGTAAGACACCATAAATATGCCAATCCATCCTTAACCCCGAACGTATAAATCCCATTAATCCCATAAGGATAACAATAACCACACACAGGAGAAGCAATGCGTACTGCGACCTTACCGGCATCTTCCCCCAAACAATCCCCCCTACTAATTTTGCTTTACGGAATACAAAAATATCGATGATAGTGTTCATAATCAAGCAACTCACTACAATCGCAACTTGTGTTACAGACAGATACCTTAGTACCAAGTTGGCCTTTTGCATCACCAGGAAACCGTAATACCATAAATAAAGAACGGCAATACAAGTTGTGACAGCAAACAGCAAGGTTTGAGCCAATTTCCCTTTATTTTTAAAGGTCAGGAAAACAGCAAAACAGATTGCAAATGATTGAATATAAAGGACACGCATTAATGGTTTCACGAATATCTTTATATTATCCTCAAGTTCTACGAAATTGAGTGAAATCGCATATGAAACAAGCATTAACAGGCAGAAAATAGCCGCAGAAAATATTCCAATCTTACCGGCCCTGCCTTGTTCGGAAAACGGAGCTGTCTCTCCTTTATTGCCCCGGCGGTAGATCAAAAAGGAAAAGAACGTGGCAAGTATGATCAGGTTTACAACTGCATTTTTAGCCGCCATAACCCCAAAATACTTGGAAAACGGGTGATACTGCTCTCCAATCATCGCCCTTTCTTCGCCGCTCAAGGGGAGGTTGTGAGGTGTCAGCCATACAGCGAAACACATAAAGATAACAAAAATCAGATATTTGATAAATTTCGTGTATCGCTCTGACCCTTTAATCCTTCCCATTCCGAGCCACAGGTAATAGTTTGCGCCGATGAACAGCATTCCGATGAGGATGGCCTGAATAATAAACGTCCACGAAAACGCCCCGCCCATCATAATATTGCCCATCACCGGGCTGGAACTATAAACTTCTCTACCCAGCCAATATCCTGCAAAAGGCAAGGGAATTAATGCTCCGATACCGATAAAGTTTCCAACATAACCCATCCAATCGTAATGTGCCTTCTCTTCTTCTGTCTTAGCGCCTAGGAATTTTACTGCCGCATAAGCCCCGACTATGAAGCCACCAAAACAAACGTTTGCAATTAACCGATGAATGTTTACCGGCATCCAGAGTGGATTATATATGGCATGATATAAACTGAGGACTTTTCCCGTAGCGGGCACAATCCCGGCCGGACTCATCATATAAGTCGCCCAGGAATTGGTCACGAACATTAGTGCCGTACCAAAGAGATTCAACAAAACACCGAGAGCAATGTGAAACCATTTCTTTGCCGCCGTCCCTTTGAGAATTTCCCATGAATAATAATAGCCATACAGAGTAAATGCCTCACCAAAAAACATCAAGGCATAAATGTACATGGTCGGTGCAAAGACGTTTGTCATATGACCCATAAATTCCGGATACAATCCATATAGACAGAATCCAAGCAATCCTCCCAGCGATGCAGTCGTGGCAAATGCAGCAGACAGCAGTTTGGTAAATTCCTTTGCCATCTTATCATATTTAATGTCGCCACCCTTAAACCCGACAATCTCCACGATAACCGCAAAGATAGGAACTCCAAGCACAAAAGCTGCAAACATGAGATGTAATTCTGATACAATCCAGACGACCACACGGGAATCTAACCCAAAAAACGTCCTATACTGAACAGGAGGGATCTCTTCTTCCTCTGCAGCAGCGGTCGTGGTACCAGCCTCTGCCGCCGATTGCCCCACAGAAGATTGAGTTGCCGCAGATGTCGTACCTGCTTCAAATTGAGGCAACTCCACGCCTGACACAGCGCCTTCTTTAACAGCCTGTGGCAGCGGTTCTGCCGCAAACACTCTTTGATAAAGCGGAAGTGATAAAATAAACGAAAGGAAAAATAACAATACGACACATCTACTTCTTTTTGTAAGCTGCGGTAATATCTTCAAATTATTCATTAGCAAAGCGCCTTTTTAAACAAGTAAATTCCTCATCCCAAAAGTTATGACCGTCGTTATTTCTTTGTGTAAACAAAATCCACCACCGCATCTGCATTCGATTTTACAGTGACATCACCGGTCTTTTTCCCAAGTTTCTCTTGCCATGCCTCTATCTTATATGAACCTGCAGGCACATTCTCTATCTTAAAGCGTCCGTTCTCATCGGTAACGCAGAAATAAGGATTAGCCTTTACCACAACAAAAGCACTCATCCATTTGTGCACATCGCAAGTTATCTTTATTACCTCTGGAAGGTCAAACTTTTTTGTCAGCTTTCCGCCCCCGGAAACACCTTCGTTAAATCCCGCATTTTTGATAGACCAAGAATGGAGATTATGCATCACGTTATCGCTGTTAAGCAAATCCACACTAGCCCCAGCCGGCACAGCAATCACATGGGGAACAAAAACGCACCCCTTCTGATCTACTTCGGCTGTCGTTGCTATAGCCTTTTTTCCGGCTGCAATGTCAACCAAAGAAACCACAGCGCCCCTGATTCCTTTAGACTCTCCGTTAACCACCAACTCCTCTGACATCTTATTTTCATGACCACAGGTTTGCTCGTCTTTGTCAATCTTTAACATTTTTGCAGTCGGGATGTCACCATCAAACTTTACTACCCCAACAATTGTGCCTCCGTCTTTCACATCAATCTCTTTATAGGCATCTGCCAGTGCAAACTGATTTATCCACGCAACGCTACCCACTATACCAAACACCAAACTACCGACAATAGCTACTAATCGCAAACTTTTCACCTTAATTACCTCCAAATTCATCTTCTAAAACGCGAGAACGAGATTTCATGATGTTAATTCAAAGAAGCGTATCATACATTCATAAAAAAAATTTGTCAACCTCAAACTTCGTTACAAAAAAAGAGAGATTAAAGCTTCTTTTATAAAACATGCAATGGGATTCCGATACAAACAATATTCATTCCTTTTATGCAAAAAAAACAAAAAACCAAAAAAATTCATGTAACTAATTAAACCTCAAATTGTTAGTTTTTACTTTTGCAAGACAACAAGGACATTTCTTTACACTTCTTGGTCGATATGAAATTTCAACAATGCAATAACAGTTTCAATAAAGTATTACAAAATTATTTATATACACTAAATATCGTATTTTCTCTTTTGTCATGGCAATCACAACCAATTCCAGTATGTTTATTGCTAATTTAATGTCCTCTTCAACGTCTCTATGTCCCTAGGGGTGGTAAGCCTGCCAGGGTCTACAATTACATCTGGCTCCATCTTGAATCGCCTGACCCATGTAGTCTCTGAAGGCGGTTTCCAATATAACTTATATAAACCCCTCGACACATTCATAAAATGATATATCCCATTCTCATCGGTAACCGTTTCAATCTCAAGGGCCCCCTCAACGGGACGATATCCTTTTGTCAATAATCCGACTTTCTCTAATACTTGCAACTTTACCTGACAACCCGAAAGCGGTTTCCCGCTTTGCAATATCTTTCCTTCAACTCTGCCAAGATTTGGATCCTGAATAATGGATTTTTCTGTCTTTTTCTCTTTTTCAACTGCTTTTGTCTCCTCCCTATCTATTGATTCATTCACCGTTCCCTGTTTCGGCCCGGCTACTTCACCCTTCGTTACCTGTTTTTTTTCACTTTCCGCAGACTCAGTTGAAGGCATACCTTCCGTTTCGGTCTTTGCCAGGTCATCTCCTGTCCCAGAACTCTCCATTTTCGTCTTCTTAGTCCTCAAACGATAGTATTTTCCCTCCTCTGTTTTTTCTGCAATACTTGTCCTTATCTCATCTGTAGTCGCATTCTTCCCCCTAATATCCTCAAGATTTTTAGATTCATGCCCTCGTTCTTCCATTTGTTCAGGCTTTTCTCTCTGCTCAACCGCATCTTCCGTTTTTGCCCCGTCCTCGGTTTTACCTGTAACAGCCTTTGTCTGTTTACCACCCGACGGGAAAAACATCTGGAGCGAAGAAATTGCACTGACAGGGATTTGTAACAGAACTCTGTCCTCCGCAATCTCTTTAATCTTACATTCTACCGCTTTATCCGCAATATTCAAAAAAATCAAATCGGGATAATTCCTGGCATTTGAAAACTGCATACTCAGGGATTTTAGGTCTTTCTTCGAGATTCTTGCACTTATATATTCACCCGTAACACCTGTCACCTGAAGCTCGATGTCTTTATTATCAGCCCTCAATGTTACGGTATCCCCTTGTGCCATGGTAGAGAAACCCATGAGTACACACAACATTACAACTGTAAATTTTGTCATCAACAAATATTCCAACAACAAACTCATATAAAATTTTTCACAGTTTTTAAGTGACCATTACCCATTTAGAACACTGGAATTATACTTTGGCCCGCTCTATAAAGAGAAAAAACACGTTGATTTAGCTTAACCCTTTGCGGCGGGACTTTAGTTTAACATCCGATGGCCTTATATCAACTAAAAAACAAAGGGCAACACTCCTTTACAGGCTGTCCGGGAATGCGTCGTCCTGGTTTTTTCAATGAAACTATAAAAATGGGTCAACGCGGTTGCGAAAGAGGAGTTCAATGATATAATAAGACTCAATGAAATCGATACGACAAAACCGCACCAGGCAGTTAAAGTTTTTCGTTGAGTCGCCTGTTTTGCAGAGCAAACCGACTGTACCATTTCTTTTCGTACCGGAAGATACCCCAACAAGGAGAATCAATCATATGGTGAAATTTAAGCCGTTTCATGAATTCCAGAGGCCCTTGATAGGATTCACTCCTGAAGCGTTTTTAGATTACATTGAAACGGCGCTACCCAAGGACCATCTGTGCAGGCTAGTTCGACATGTCCTGAGTTTATCGAAGGAGAGGTTGTTTTCTCGTTAGATACAGAAATGATAGAGGCGAAATATTCTTTTTTAGGCCAGCGCACCGATCATCCGAAGTTGCTCCTGAGTGTTCTCTTTTATGGATATGCAACCGGAGTGAGGAGTAGTAGAAAGTTAGAAGAGATGTGTCTGAGCGATCACTTCTATATTTATCTGATGCAGTGCTACACGCCGGATCATCGAACAATCACTCTTGTCCAAATTAAGTTTTTAGAGTAGCGCCCTGATTTGGTATAAGAGAGTTGGTATGGAAAAACTCATTAACCAAAGGAGGGCACAAGGACAGCATTGTCCGGTTAGGGAATTGCGAAAGAGCGTCCCTGTTGTTCTTTGAGATTGTGAATATCTGCCTGGTGGCAGACAGGAGTTGATAGACCAGAGTCGAGATTGCGGGCTTCATTTTGAATTTTGATGCGTAACTCTCTGACCCTTTTAATACTCACCTTCTCCTTATGGTGGTTGTAACAATAAATTGCAAGAAGCAGATAGGTGATAAGACCACCGAGTATTT
>WBZR01001189.1_pt1 | contig 34510 bp, 21 predicted proteins | sample 5204231 | NCBI WGS metagenome assembly WBZR01 (sample SAMN12412403, study PRJNA552823) | activated sludge metagenome | isolation source: activated sludge from anammox sidestream of wastewater treatment plant... | place: USA: Virginia | collected 2017-08 | reverse complement strand
CAATGCACCCGATGCAATAAGGTCGAAAGCGTCAAAGTCGATACTTTATTCCAAAACATGAAGATACCGATGAACACAGCATTCTACATGCTGTACCTCATCGTGATAGACAAGAAAGGCTGCTCTTCCACCCAGTTGGCCCGCCAGACCGGCCTGACCCAAAAGACCTGTCTGTACTTCCACCGGAAGGTGATGGAAGCTATGGCCAGCACAGACCGACACCCGTTGGAAGGCGATGTTGATGTGGTGGAGGTCGTAGTCGATATCATCAAGCCGGACAAGAATGGGAAGCGAAAACTCAAAAAAGCCAGAATCCTCTTAGGTATCGAAAAGAAAGGCGGTGGTGCAGCCAGGAGTTATGTCAGCGTCATCGGACAAGCATCCAAAAAGAAATCACAGGCATTTATCGCCCGGAAGATAGATGGACAGGCAACAATTAATTTGGATGAAGCTGCTCAACAGTGCTGTTATGGTCACAAGACAGACGGCTGTGAAGGCCTGAACAAAGCGCTTGCCAGCCGGGTAGTGAGAAACCTTCTCAACTGGCTATATGCCCGTCATGGCTATGTCACCTATCTTCAGAATTACCTCAATGAATATTGCTACCGTTATAACAGACATCGCATGAAAGGGGAAATTTTGGATGACATCATCTCAAGAATGATCCGGCATAAACCGATGACACAGAGGACTAAAGCAAGTTGAATGACTGATGTTAGCGTGCTTCTCTAATCTTTTTATTAAAGGTTATATTGCTTTAGTTAAAGGGAAAATCTAAAATTTCACAGTTTGTAACAATCATATATACAGCATAATACATATTGTGATATATTTCTATAAATATGCCTGACATTAAAAAGTGAGTTGGCTATAATCGGATTGCCTGTCTTTTATACCTTAACATTATTTCTTTTCAATATCAAAATACAGATTCAGTCAGCAAGGATACCTTAATTCTGTGCAAATCTGAGATATCAAATGGACGAGAGCCTATCCCTGTGATTCCTTTTAGATTGCCCGGGACCTCAACTATACTCAGGCAGAGTAGCTATCAAACAGCATTATACAAACACTATCCAATAAAATTTCCCGAATTTAATCGATTCGAATATACAGAGTTGCTTTAAATCTACTTTGCAAAAACCAGCCATAATGATGTGCTTGTTTTTAGATGAAAAATTTGCCAACTTTTTAAGATTTGCAAACATATAAGGTGTGAAATTGCGAAAACCCATTTTTTCATTTGCCCAAGTTGTTTATAATGACTATTTTGCATTATAATATTGTAATTTTTTAAAATGTCGAGAAATCTCAGTGAATTAATGGGTAAAAGCGGTTTGGAAAAGAACCTCTTTGAGCAAATAGGAAGAAAGGCAAAGGATACCGGGACTCCGGATGTCGCAGAAATGGAACGATTGGCAGAAGAATTTCTGATTGGTAAGGCCAATGTCTTCGGTACGGCCTCTTTCTACGATTTTACCCGTCAGGCCAATGAAGGCAAGAAAATATACGTTTGCAATGGTTCCGCCTGTCTTACTGCAGGTACACAACCTGAAGTCATTGAAAAATTGAAGGTCCATTTCAAAGAAGAGGAAATTGGCGATATGTGTTGTCTGGGACGATGCCATGAAAACAGTGCCTTTCACTATGCCGGGCACAATTATTCAGGAGATGCCATAGACAGGCTGGACGAAATAAAGAACTCGCCGGTGATGATGATGGATGATTACCGGACAGGAAATATCGGCACTCAAGTGCTTACCGGAGATCCCATGTCTGTAAATAATTACAGGGAGATTCTCGGAAACTGCCTGCATACTGGTCAAGATGCACTGCTGAATGAGCTGAAAGTGTCAGGCTTGCGGGGTAGAGGTGGAGCCGGATTTCCGATATCCATTAAGCTGGATACATGCCGGAAGGCAGAGGGCAAGAGTAAATTCATCGTATGCAATGCCGATGAAGGAGATCCTGGGGCTTACAGTGACCGTTACCTCCTCGAAAAACAACCAATGAGAGTTTTACTTGGCATCATGGTTGCCGGATTTATCATCGGTGCCGATTGGGGCGTTGTATATATCCGTGGAGAATATCCTGAGAGCGTTGATAGTATAGAAAGCGCCATAGAACAGCTCAATCAGGCAGGGCTGGTTGGTGAAAATATTTTGGGTAGCGGATTCAACTTCAAATTCAAGGTAGTAAGAGGAATGGGCGCATATATCTGCGGCGAAGAGACCGCTTTGCTCAATTCCATTGAGGGGCAGCGCCCGGAAGTTCGTACAAGACCGCCATTCCCTGCAGTGCATGGGTTGTTCAACCGGCCGACCATCGTTAACAATGTTGAGACACTGGCCTGCATTCCCTGGATTATGAAGAATGGAGGAGAGGCATATGCTGCCATGGGTGTAGGGCGATCCACAGGAACCAAACTCGTTTCGTTGGATGGCCACTTTAATCGTCCCGGGATTTATGAGGTTGAGATGGGGACGCCCCTCAAGGATGTTATACAGGAGCTGGGAGGAGGATTCAATTCCGAAATCAAGGCATTGCATATTGGAGGGCCGTTGGGCGGATTGGTTCCCATGCATAAGATTGACGACCTGACCATGGATTTTGAGTCATTTTCGACCAATGGATTCCTTCTTGGTCATGCATCCATAATCTGTCTGCCTGTTGATTTTTCCGTGATGGAATATTTACAACATTTGTTTGAATTTACTGCAGATGAAAGTTGCGGTAAATGTTTTCCTTGCCGTTTGGGTAGTAAGAGAGGCGCAGAATTGATTGAAAAGGCGCGGAATCATGATTATAAGATCGATCGACAGCTGTTCCGCGACTTGATCGAAACGATGGAAATCGGTTCCTTGTGCGCGCTGGGCGGGGGCGTACCCTTACCAATGCGTAATGCACTGATGTATTTTGACGATGAATTGAAAGCCTACTTCAAGGAAGAAGTCGCAGGATAAAAGAACGATATTTTGGAATAGAAAAGTTATTTAAAATAGTTTTCAAACCACTGGATATGAAAATCACAAGCAATTCAGTCACCGAAAAGGAGATTCCGGCAGGACTTAAAGGCGATGCAGGGTCAGATGAAAAGATAGCCTATATCGATGGTCATCCATATATCATGCGGGAAGGGGAGACCATACTCTCATTTATCCGACGTAATAGTGGTCATGATCTGGTGCCGACGCTTTGCGATGCTCCCAATCTTGAACCTTTCGGATCGTGCAGGGTTTGCACTGTCGATGTGGCACTAACAGCCAATGGATCGTCCAAGGCACAAGCCAGTTGCCATACTCCGGTCATGGCCAATTCCTATATTCAGACCAACAACGATCGGATTCAGAAACTGAGGAAGAATATTGTCGAGCTGGTATTGACAGACCATCCATTGACCTGCTCCAGCTGTGCATCCAACAATAATTGTGAGTTGCAGGACGTTGCAGCACGGGTCGGCATCAGTGAAGTAAGATACCCTGAGGGTGAGAATCATTTCCACTATGAAAAGGATTTGTCTCATCCTTATATGATTTCCGACATGTCCTTGTGTATCAATTGCTTCAGGTGTATCCGTGCCTGTGATGAGGTACAGGGTGAATTGGTGCTGAGTATGGCCGGTCGGGCATTTGAAAGTAAGGTTATCAAAGGCTCTGATGTCAGTTTTTTTGAAAGTGATTGTGTGAGTTGTGGAGCTTGTGCTCAGGCATGCCCTACAGGCGCTATCAATGATGTGTTTGATTCGCGAGCGTATGCAGGCACGGATATCACGCGCACTGTATGTACATATTGTGGTGTGGGATGTAATCTGGAGGTTTCCACAATGGATGGCAAGGTGAAGTCCATTCGCGCTCCTTATGACGCAGAAGTTAACGCCGGCCACACCTGCCTCAAAGGAAGGTATGCTTTTTCATTCTACAATCATCCGGACAGACTAACTACGCCGATGATCCGCCGAAATGGGCAATTGGAATCCGTCTCATGGGACGAAGCCTATGATTATATCGTCACCAAAATGACAGAAATTAAAAATGAATACGGACCTGATGCTATAGCCGGAATTTCTTCCTCTCGATGTACCAATGAAGAAAACTATTTGATGCAGAAGTTTTTACGAGTTATCATCGGTACTAACAATATCGACAATTGTGCACGCGTCTGTCATTCACCCACAGCTATCGGTATGCAAAGAACATTTGGCACAGGAGCAGCAACCAATAGTATTGAGGATCTGAAACATACAGACTGTGTTATGATTATCGGTGCTAACCCGACCAATGCACACCCTGTCACAGGAGCGAAACTCAAACAGTTTATGATGAAGGATCACCCGAGCATTGTGATTGATCCCAGACGGACTGTTTTGGCGAAATATGCTACCCATCACCTCCAACTGCGACCAGGCACCAATGTGGCTCTTCTTAACATGATGCTGTATTATATCATAAAAGAAGGCCTGGAAGACAAGCAATTTATTGAATCTCGTACTGAAGGTTATGAGGAGTTTAAAGAACATCTTCTCCAATTAGATATAGATAAAATGGAGAAGGTGACTGGAGTGGATCGTGAGCAAGTCCGGCAAGCAGCCATTACCTATGCTTCTGCACGCAATGCTATGAGCTTCCATGGGTTGGGAGTAACAGAACATTCTCAGGGTACTTATGCTGTGATGTTGATAGCTGATCTAGCCATGATCACCGGCAATATCGGTCGCAAAGGCGTAGGTGTCAATCCTCTTCGTGGTCAGAATAATGTGCAGGGAGCGGCGGATATGGGATGCCAGCCTTATCAGGGAGCCGGTTATATGGATGTATCCAATCCTGAATTTCATAAAATATATGAGGACTTTTACAATGTCAAATTACCATTGCATCGTGGTCTGATGGTGCCTGAAATGTATGAAGCATCCATGGAAGATAAGCTAAAGTGCCTGTGGATCATGGGTGAAGATGTCGTCCAGTCTGATCCTAATTCCAATTTTGTTGTGGAAGCTCTGAAAAAGATGGATCTTGTCATTATTCAGGATATCTTCATGAATGAAACCGCCAAATACGCTCATGTTATCCTTCCGGCGTCCTCTTTCTTGGAGAAAAGTGGTACTTTTACCAATGGAGAACGCAGGGTGCAGCAAGTCAATAAAGTTGTGGAACCATTGCCGGGAACAAAACCTGATGGGCAGATCGTCATTGAGCTCATGAACAAAATGGGGGGCAATCAGCCGGATTATAGTCCGGATGGAATGCTGGAAGAGATTTCTCAAATTGTACCTTTCTTTGCCGGAATCAAATGGGAAGAATTAGGGATCAATGGTAAGCAGTGGCCTGTTAAACCGGATGGTACGGATACTAAGATTCTACATACTGATTCATTTAAGTTGGGCAAAGGGCGCTTTAAAAATGCTGATTTTAAAGAAACCGTGGAGCTTATAGAACACAGTGCAAAATATCCGTACATCCTTACCACCAATAGAAACCTGGAGCATTACAATGCCGGGACGATGACCCGCAGGACTAGAAATAGCATCATTCTGACCGAGGACTATTTGATGATCAATCCGGCAGATGCGGAGAAAAACTTTATCAAGGATGGCGATATGGTCTGTGTATCCAGCCCACGCGGTAAAGTTGACGTAAGGGCGCGTATAACCAGCGATGTCAAGCCCGGGATCTTGTCATCAACCTTTCATTTTCCGGAGATCAACCTCAATGAGATTACCAGCGACGAAAGCGATAGTGAAGCCATGTGCCCTGAATATAAAGTAGTGGCGGTCGATATCAGAAAGAGTAAGGGTCGATTTAAGGCCGAAGGATAACTATTTCTCCATCCCTATTTTCTTTGATGATGGTTGATCCTTGACGCGGTGTAGTGTCCTCTTGCCTATATAGTGCGATATAGTCCATCTTTTGCCTGATAATATCCTCTATTGACCTGAAAAATGCGGGGGTAGAGCTACCACTAATATTGGCGGATGTAGATACAATTGGCTTTCCAAAGGAATGTAGTAACTGAAGACAAAATTCGTCCGTTGGAATCCGTACAGCTACTGTCCCATCTGAGTTGATGACAGAAGGTGCCAAGTTGTATGCATTATTTAGAATAAAAGTCACAGGTTTGGATGATTGTTCTCGAAACTGAATCATTCCTTCTGATATAGAGTCTGCCACCTCCGCCGCTGCATCCAAATCTTTTGCCAAAATAACAAAAGACTTGGCATCCGGCCTGTGTTTGATGTGTATAATTCGTTGGACAGCTTGTTCGTCGGTGGCGTCACAACCTATGCCCCAAACGGTGTCTGTCGGATATAATATCAAGCCGCCTGTGCGCAGTGTGTCAAGACAATTATTTATATCAAGTTCAAAATCAACAGAATTCATGTTGCAAAGATACGTTGTAAATAATCGTTGAATCAGATTATAGGATTAATTTGAGGTATTTTGATCTGGAGTCAGGTAATTCTAAAATAAAACTTCCTAAAATTGTATGTTTTTAAAATTGAATTTATTAGCCCTTTTTTCTTTGACTCCTTTGTTGCAGAGGACAAGTAATTGGTCGTTACCGCGATTTCTTACCCTCAACCCAAGCTTTTTCGTATTCTGATGTGGAATTTTCAAAAATTTGAGCAAATAAGGGCTATCGTTATTAATAAGCTTCATAAATTCTTTGCAATGTTTTGTAGATTTATCCATATGATTTCAAAGAAAGTTGTGATTTATAATGCTTGGTGTTAATTAAATCGAACGAAAGGCAATAATTATTGATTATCTTTGTTACATTGAATGAATTTTTGATAAAAAAAATTTAATCTATTCGGCATTCGTTATTATTTACTATTCAATGAGGCAATCGTACATCCTACTCTTCTTTGTTTTGCTTGTCACCGCTCAGGTACAGGCCAAACACATTATAGGAGGCGTGATGTATTATGAATATGCCGGTCAAAGTGGGACTGTTATAACCTACCGGCTTACATTGAAGATGTATCGTGATTGTAAGCCGGAGCCCAATAAGGCAAATTTTGACGGACTCACGGGTGAGATTCCGGCCTTAGGCACGATTTATCAGGGTAATAGTACGATTCCACTTGCACAGGTCGATTTTGGTCGGCCAATAGTCAAGCGACTCGATGTCGAAGTTACTAATAAATGTCTTGTTGTCCCGCCGGGTATTTGCGTGGAAGAAGGCATCTATACTACAACTATCCAGCTTCCGGTGAGTTCGTCCAGCTATTATATTGTGTATCAGCGCTGTTGCCGGAATAATACCATTTCTAATATCGTGAGACCGGGAGACGTCGGTTCTACTTTTATGGTGGAGATTACACCCTTGGCACAGAGCTTGCATAATAGCAGCCCGCAGTTTAAATTTTTCCCACCGATAGCGATATGTGCCAACTTTCCATTGGAATTTGACCATTCTGCCACTGATACAGACGGAGATTCGTTGGTATATTCCTTGTGTGCGCCCTTTGTCGGTGGTGGGAATGATGATATGGGGACCAATGGTTGTAATGTTGTAGCTCCACAGCCCGACTGCCCTCCGCCTTTTGATGAAGTAACCTTCCGAAATCCCTTTAGTGCCCAAAATCCTCTTGGAGGTCCGACTCCACTGACGATTGATTCAAAAACAGGCTTTCTAACGGGTACACCCGGCATTTCCGGCCAATTTGTTGTCGGTATTTGCCTTAAAGAATACCGAAATGGAAGTTTGATTTCTGAAATAAGAAGAGATTTTCAGTTTAATGTGACTTCCTGTGATAAAACGGTCGATGCTGTCATTGATGCAGCAGGAATGCAGGGAAAAAACCTGGATATCAAATTGTGTGGCGATAAATATTTGGATGTTTCGTTTGCGGGTCAGGTTACCAAGGATATATTTGATATTCAATGGATATTTGACCACAAAAATGATAAAAAGAATGCAACAGGCAAGGATTATCGGTTGAATACGGAAGATTTTGGGCTGTATTACGGTACATTATATCTCAATCGCGGTCTTCCCTGTTCCGATTCTGCAACAATACGGGTCAATGTATTTCCGGATATCAGGGCAGATTTTACTTTTGACTACGACACTTGCTATGGTAAGGTAATCAACTTTACCAATCAATCAGTGAGTGACGCCGGGCCTATAGTTGCTACAGAATGGAAAGCCAATGGCCGCGTTTTTGCCAATACTTTCGATGCTCAGTTCAATACCTTGAAGCCTGATTATTACGATATGATTGTCGTCGTGACGGATCAAAATCAATGTATGGACAGTGTGGCCAAAAGTGTGCCTTTCTTCCCCATCCCCAAAGATGAATTATTCGACCCCGGAGGAGTTATTGGGTGTGATCCGTTTACCTATCAATTTAAAAAACCCAATAGTTACATCACGGATAAATACAATATTGAATGGATGTTTGGTGATGGAGAGTCCGGTTCCGGTGTAAGCCCTGAACATACGTATCACGGGCCCGGGATATATTCGGTTGATGTCAAGGTAACCAATGTATTCGGTTGCACGACTTCTGCTGCGTTTGCCAATACAATTACAGTATTGCAATCTCCGGTGGCAGGATTTACTTATGAGCCATCCAATCCATCTAATCTGGAACCGACTATAACGGTGAGCGATGCAAGTACCAACGCTTCCCATTGGCTTTATGATTTTGGGACAGGGGATAATAGCACTGATCGCAATCCGGTATATACTTTCCGCGATACAGGTGTATATAAGATGATCCAATGGGTCCGACACGATAATGGTTGTCGCGATAGTTTTGAGATAATCATTGATGTTGCCCCCCGATATACGCTCTATCTGCCGAATGTAATCAATGTTGGTTCAAATTCGGGGAATGATTTATTCGGTACTGTTGGGATTCCATTTGGATTGCGACAATTTAAGATGATGATTTTCGACCGATGGGGCAATGAAGTCTATTCTACCGATGATTTTGATGGTCGATGGGACGGAAAGAATAAAGCGGGCGATGTCCTGCCTAAAGGGGTTTATTCGGTCAAGGTGGAGCTTACTGAGCCACGCGGTAAGAAAAGGACTATTTATGGCAAAGCTGTATTGATCCAGTAATGTAGGATCTGATAAGGATCGAAGATAAAGTAAATGATATTCGATTCCTTTCAGCTGACGGATGCCCTTTGATTTGTTTATTCACAAAGAATTCAATTATTTCATCCCTGTTGGTTGCGCATTCGTCTAAAAAACTTCGTAACTTGCCGTCGAAAATCGTAAAATTATTCTTTTGAAAAATATTTTAGTGTGCAATATTATTTGACAAGATGAAGGGAAGCCTATTTTTTGCGTTAACAGTTATTTTCTCTTCATTCTTTATTACCTCTGCTCAGGCCAAGCATATCATTGGTGGTTATATCAATTATGAATATATTTCCACAAACAACAATACCAACAAGTATAAGATAACGCTGCGTGTGTACCGGGATTGTGGCAGCCCCGAAAACGGTCCTTTTGACAGACCAGCGACATTGTCGATTGCCACTTCCGATGGCAAGTATTATAGGCAGAACTTCAGTATGGGCAATCCGGTGATAACCAATCTGTCCAATCTGTTCAGCAACCCATGCATCGCCAAGCCGCCACAGGTATGTGTGCAGGAAGGTGTCTATACCCAGACAGTAGATCTGCCGATCGAAGCAAGTAAGAGTTATTATATAATCTATCAACGGTGTTGTCGCAATGAGACTATTTTTAATATTTTAAATCCGGGGGATTATGGTGCGACTTATTATACGGAAATAACGCCACTGGCTCAGCAATTGCACAATTCAAGTCCTTATTTCAAAACTATTCCGCCTATTGCCATCTGTGCCGGATTCAATGTTACTTTTGATCATTCTGCGGAGGATATTGATGGTGACAGCCTGGTGTATCATATGGTTACTCCGCTGAATGGCGGTGGTCAGGGCGGTTTCGGTGCACCCAATTGCCAGCAGGTCGATCCACAACCGGATTGTCTGCCTCCTTACGACAGCGTCTATTATCGGCCGCCTTTCAAAGGACAGAATCCTATGGGTGGCTCACCTGCAGTAAATATTAATTATAAGACAGGTCTCTTGACCGGAACGCCGAATATTGTAGGGCAATTTGTAGTCGGTGTAAGGATCGACGAATATCGCAATGGTGTTCTGTTGAGCTCTTCTATACGTGATTTTCAGTTTAACGTAGCGAATTGCGAAAAAGTGGTACGTGCTGAGATTGATGCGAATAGCAATAAAGGCAAGGACATACAATTCAAGTTTTGCGGGGATGAGTTGCTGGAGATTAAGAATTTAAGTGGTGTGGAATCCTCTATATTCAACTATTCCTGGGAAGTTAATTATCCTTCGGGTCTTGATACCATAATCGCTACTAAGGATTTTGACCTGGGCATTTTGGACTATGGGAATTATACAGGTAAGATGATTCTTAACAAAGGCTTGCAATGCACGGATACCGCTACCTTTGAATTTACCAAGTTCCCCGGCTTGCATGCTGATTATACCTTTAGTTATGATACCTGCAAAGATGATGGTGTGCATTTCGTCAGTCATTCCTATGGCGATACCAACCTTCCACTGACCCTTTCATGGGCAGATCAGGGTGGAACCTTTGGTACTGCTAATGAGGTGGACCATGGATTTCCGGGCTCCGGAGATTATCCGGTCAAGCTCACCATAACGGATACCAACGGCTGTGTGGATAGCGTCAAGACGAGCATTTCATACCATCCGATCCCTGATAAGGTGTTGCAGTGGAAACAGATCGATGATTGCGTTCCGGCAAGAATCGTTTTCCCGTCCTTACATCCTGCAATTGACAAGACATATGATATCCAATGGGACTTCGGTGATGGAACTACAGGCACGGGTCTCGCTCCCGTCCATGAATATGCGAATGTGGCAGACTATGATATAAGCGTTCATGTGGTGGACAAGGCCGGATGTGAATACGATGGGTTGTTTAAACGGGGAATACGAATTCATGACCTCCCTACGGCTGGATTTGACTATATGCCCAAGGAACTATCCAATATTCAGCCTGACATGAAGCTGCTGGATGATAGTAAGGATGCCGTCAAGTGGACCTATCTTATAGGAAATATCGACAGACTGAATGGGCAGAATCCAGATTATACCTTCCGTGATACAGGATTAATCACTATATATCAGATAGTTACCAATCAATATGGATGTGAAGATACAGTTTCGGTGCTCGTAGATGTAGTGCCTATCAATACAATCTTTATGCCCAATGCTTTTCTTCCAGCATCGAATGGTGAGAATAGTGAATTCAGACCTGTGGGTAATGGCTTTGGCATCGTGGAATATGAAATGGTCGTGTTTGACCGATATGGAGAGATGGTTTTCAAGACCAATGATTTTAATCAGGGGTGGAGCGGAAAGAACAAAAACGGCGATTATATGCCCAACGGTGCGTATGGTGTGAAGGTCAGATTGCTTGGCCCGCGCGGAGAATTGAAGAAGTTATCGGGCAAGGCCATGTTGCTAAGGTGATTTCTGTAAGGGAATTGAAATAAAAAAACAATTTTTTGCACTCAATGTAGGTTAATTCAATTGGATTATTTACCTTTGTGCCTCATTTCAAGAAAGGACATAAAAAATATAGCGTCATGGATGCAATACAATTTGTAAATGAACAGACTCTGAGCGTCAATAATAATATGGATTTTGGACCCGGTGATCACATCGAGGTCAGCTACAAAATCATTGAAGGAGCTAAAGAAAGAACACAGCTTTTTAAAGGTGACGTGATTCAGATCAAAGGCCATGGTCTTACAAAGTCTTTTACAGTAAGAAAAATTTCCAATGGTGTAGGCGTGGAGAGAATTTTTCCTTTCGCTTCACCAAGTATCTCAGGAATCAAGATTGTCAAAAGAGGTAGGGTAAGGCGTGCAAAGTTGTTCTACCTGCGTGATAGAGTTGGAAAGGCAGCTCGTATCAAAGAAAAGACTTCTTACGCCAAAGGTTAATACTGAGGTAAATAAAGTTATAAAAGCTGTTCTGTTTCGGGACAGCTTTTTTTTATGTTTTTTTTGAATCATTTTTTGCTTGGAAGTGTTTTACCATCAAAAACTACAAGGACAAAGATTGTTATCGGCAAATAAAGCAACAATAGACCATCATCTGTTTACCGATATCAATGGAAAACATGATTTATGATGATTGCAAGATGGCAGTTTGCAAAGGCTTGTAACCGGGAGTCCGGATTATTTAGGTTGGCAGGCTGCGGGATATAAGTGTCAATATCTTGTGAAAATTGTATCATTATTTTGATGTTTTGCCAACAAATTTCGACTATGGCCTTAGAATATTTGCAATAATATATTAAAAAATAATTTAATATGTATGGATTGGCATTAAAATTGCAGTTCCATTGACATATGAAGGTGAAGGAATTGATCGGAAAAATAAAGCGAGTACCCTATAAGAGGTGGATATATACCTCTCTATTCGCTTTTCTTGGTTTGAGTTTTGTGTCCGTTGTAGCGTTGCGCTTCATACCTGTTGCAATGACTCCGCTGATGGTTATCCGCAGTGTCGAGCAATTGAACGATAAAGAACGGGATTTCAGGTGGGAAAAGGACTGGGTGTCGATGGATCATATCTCCAAAAATGTCGTCAAGGCTGTTTTGGCCAGTGAAGATCAGGCTTTTTTTGATCACAATGGTTTTGATTTTGTGGCGATAGAAAAGGCGATTGCACATAATAAGGTCAGCAATAAAAAAATAGGGGCGAGCACCATATCTCAACAGACAGCCAAGAATGTTTTCCTGTGGCAGGGAAGGAATTGGGTGAGAAAGGGGCTGGAGGCTTATTTTACCGTTTTGATCGAGCTGGTATGGCCCAAGGAAAGGATTCTGGAGACGTATCTCAATGTGATCGAATTTGGTGATGGTATATACGGTGTGGAGGCTGCTTCGAGACATTATTTCCATAAAAGCGCCTCCGAAATCAATAAGAATGAAGCGGCCATGCTTGCTGCCGTCCTTCCCAATCCACTGAAATACAAGGTCAATGCGCCCTCTGCCTATTTATCCAAAAGATGCAGGAGGATCATGGCCCAGATGAACAACATAGACTATCCCCAGATCCAGGCACAATATTCTCTTGCCAATTGAATCATCTCTGATGATTGCCATGATTGCCCGAATTTAGCCAATAGAACAGCATTAGATTCGCCGGGACTTGAATAAAGCTCAATGATTTTTTGTAACTACTCACCTGAAGATCAAAAAATTTATTTGAATTGGGTGCCGGGTTCCCTCCTCTCCATTTTTGGTTATCCCGCTTCATCTTCAAAGGGCTGTAAGCACGGCCATTTGGTAGGATATTGATCGTAACCGGAATCAGAGCTCCGTAGGTGCGACCTTTATAAGCAACCATCCCTGACCCAAAAAGGGTTTTTAAATTTAGGATTCAAGTAGGTTAAGCGCCCGGTTTCCCTTCCCTTCGCTTTTGTTACCCCGCTTCGCATCCCTAAAAGGGTGCAAAAGCTACGGGAAGGGAAACCTGCATCTCGAATAATCGTAATTTCTGTTTCTTATCAGAATTCAGGTTTGCCGAGCATGGGTTTTACTCCAAATTTCCTTTGACGTCAAACGTTGGAAATTTTATTTTATTTGGGTTGAAACGTATGGTGAACGCTTGTGAAAAAATTTAATTTGGAGAATTGATAGTTCATGGGGCAATTAAAGTTAATTCGAGGTGAATAGTTACGATTTTTTTGCTTCACATCCATAGTCTTGGCGAGGGAAAAGCACTCAAAGCCGCAGAGAATCAGGTGCTTATCTTGATTGAAATTTCCAAAATCTTGGCGTCTTAGCGTCTTGGCGAGGGAAAAGCACTCAAAAACCGATTTCGATACCTTGTACTATATTGGCTTATTCAATATGGCGAAATAAACTCCGGAAGAGGAATTTGATCACTATACACCGCTTTTTCTCAATGGAATAGTTACAATTAATTATATTTGTTTTTTCGGTTAGCCCTTTGATGGGTAACTTTATTTTGTATAATTAAATCAGGATTTTCCATGAAGATACATAATTTCAGCGCCGGTCCTTCCATCATGCCGCAGGAAGTATTTGAACAGGCGTCTCAGGCGGCACTCGACTTCAATGGCAGTGGGCTGAGCCTACTCGAAATGTCACACCGTAGTAAGCCGTTTCAGGAAGTGATGGATGAAACACATTATCTTGTCAGGGAACTGTTCAGTTTGCCGGATGATTATCAGGTAGCATTTGTTACCGGTGGCGCAAGTACGCAGTTTTTTCAAGTACCGATGAATTTACTCAATGACAATGAGAAAGCGGTGTATATCGATACCGGTGTATGGGCAAACAAAGCAGCTAAGGAGGCTAAAAATTTTGGCATTATTGAAGTCGCTGCGTCTTCTAAGGACAAAAATTATTCCTACATACCCAAGGATTATACGATTGATCCGAATGCAAGATATCTGCACCTGACCAGCAACAATACCATCTATGGGACTCAGCAACATTGGTGGCCGGAAACCGATCTTCCATTGGTTTGCGACATGTCGTCTGATATCTTCAGCCGAGAAGTGCCTGTCGAAAGATTCGGCTTGATATATGCCGGAGCGCAGAAAAACATGGGTGCTGCCGGAGTTACACTGGTTATAGTTCGTAAGGATATGTTGGGCCATGTCAACCGTGTGATGCCGACAATGCTTGATTATAGAACCCACATCGACAATGGATCCATGTACAATACGCCTCCTGTTTTCCCTATCTATATATCGATGTTGGTAATGCGTTGGATTAAAAAGATGGGTGGGGTCAAAGGTATGGAAGCCATCAATGCATCCAAAGCTAAGATTCTTTATGATGAGATAGATCGTAACCCATTGTTTAAAGGAACTACAGCCATAGAAGACCGTTCTACTATGAATGTATGTTTTGTGATGGAAGATGCAAGCCAAGAAGATGCATTTATGGAGCTAACCAAGGCCAATGGGATCTCAGGTATCAAGGGGCATAGGTCTGTTGGTGGATTCCGGGCTTCAATCTACAACGCAATGCCTCAATCGAGTATTCAGGTGTTGGTGGACTTGATGCGCGATTTTGAGCGGAGCAACGGATAAAAATAAAAAAAGGTCATTTGATTACGAATGACCTTTTTTTATACTCGCCGGCGCCGGGATTACCTGACTATCACCAACTTGCCGCTTTTGAAATCATTTTCGGAAATGATGGATACTGTATAGAGGCCGGCCTCCAGTCCACCTATATTTACCCTCTCCCTTTCAATTACCTTTCCGGTCTTCATAACCCTTCCATGCATATCGGTTACAAGAAATATAGCAGGTTTTGTTGTTGGATTCCTGATCATAAAGTAGTCTCCGGCAGGGTTGGGATATAAGATCAGTTTGTTATTGGCGTCTGTCACATCCGGTTGTGAGGATAACAATTGGGACAAAGGGCATTTGGCAATTCCAAGCCCGATAATGGACGCATACAGGTAGCCCTGATGGATGTCCAGAGCAACAACGCTATGCTCTGTTAGGCCTTCATTCATAGAAGACCAGCTGTAGCCTTGATCTTTTGTATAGAATATACCTTCCATCCCTGCCACTATCAACACATCCCCATAGGCTACCCAATCACGAATTTCGGTAAGTGGAAGCTGCTTTCCCTGGACTGACCAGCTACTTCCGCCGTTGTTGCTGACATAGACCTCCTCTCCAAAGGCATAGAGTGCATCATCGGTCTTACACAGTGTGGTTAATCCGGTCTGCTGTGGAATACCGTATCCTGAAGGCAACCACTTGGGATATTTCGGATCATTGTTAAATTTCAATATTTTCGATTCACCACAATCAAGAATAAAGACATTGCCCTTATCGATTAGGAAATCATCGGAAACAGTGCAATTGGGATATCCGGCGCTCTTCCAGGTTAGGCCGAGATTATCCGAATAGGCGAAGTACGTGCCATTGTTGCCATATATTCGGTTGCCATCCAGCCCTAGATGCAGTGGCCCGTTAGGAAACGGGGACGAGTTGCCCACTCCGTGCCAGGTATTGCCAAGGTCGGTCGAATAAAGCAGTGAATTGAATAGCTGGCTGTTGTGGTAATACTGAAAACCAGCCAAGATGGTGTCATTTTTGACATAAACGTTTCCATATTTAGGGTTGATGTACTGGGGACCATCCGTGACGGGATTTGATAAGGTCGTCCAGCTATCATCTTGTTGCAATGAGAATATATGATCCGAAGATGTTGCGATGGCTAAGCTGCCTGATGAAGAAAGAGAATTGATTGCTTCACAGTTCAGGTTTTTTCCAAGGGTTTTCCATACGCCTTCGTCCAGGAACTTTACTCCGCCTGCAGCAGACCCACATATCGGTATTGCCTTCCAAATCGTCAATGCATTGATGTATAGGTCTCCTAATCCTTCATTCTGAGACTCCCATGAAGCTCCATCATCCTTGGATACGTATATTCCTTGATTAGAGCCTACGTACAATGTCTGCTGGAAGGCGGTCATACAGTTGATCTGTGCCGGAGTAGCCTGCATTCCCTCCCAATGATCTCCAAAGTCATCACTCCAGTATAAGACATGACCTATTGCAGCAAATAACCTACCATCGACATACTTGATCAACTTGATATCACCTGCGGGGAGGCCGGTGTCTGATACCTTCCAAGTCCCCGGTGTAAGAGTATTCCGGTAAATGCGGTTATTGGCTGAACAAAAGATAAAGTCACCTGCCACCTCGCCCGAAGTGAAGTCGTAAGTACCGGAAGGCATGCCGGGCACTTGGGGCAGACCATCATTGTATTTCTTCCATGACAGACCTCCATCTTTAGACTCACTGAATCCACTAAATTCAGTAAATCGAAAAAGATTGTCTCCGGCTGTCAGGACGATTTTCGTGGTCTCGTAGGATATGATCGAAGGCTCTGTATCCGGCGTGGACAAGTCTAGTTCAGTGATACCCGGGATCTGGCCACAGACATACAGTTTCCGGTCATTGAGGGCGTAAAAATTGAAATAAGTCTTTATTCCGGTATTCTGCCAGACATCGCTCCCCTCCTGGATATAAAAGGTGCCACAGGTAGTGGATGAGATCAATTGTGAGCCGGATGCGACCAGTGCTGTGACAGGTGTAGAACCGTAGGGGCCTTTAGTAAATGTCCATTGGGCAGAAGCCGGGGATATGCACAGGTAGAAAAAAGGAATAAGGAAAATAAAAATCTGTTTCATAGTTTGTTTGTTGGATGGCCAAAAGAATAGTGTTAAGTTAAAAGTGAATAGAGAAAAGTTGTGAATAGTGGCGAATAGTTGATTTTCAATAATATATGTTTTTGTGATGCGACATTTTTCGATTTACTTAACAATAGTATAATATTAGTTCTCAACTGAAGGCATTGAAAATACTATTATCCTTCAAACAAAGTTAAACAAAAGCCTATAGAAATCAAAATTTTAATAATATTGCAATTACTATTTCAGAGGTTTTAATCCGAAATGAGATTCGAATGAAGTTTTCCATAATAACTCCGGTGTACAGGATGGCACCCACCATTGGACGTGCGGTGGATTCCGTCATCAGCCAAAGCTATGCGGACTGGGAGATGATCATCGTGGACAATGGTGGAGATGAGGCCTTCGATGCATCGCTGGAGGCATATTCCGGTGAAGCCCGCATTAAAGTCTTTAGCGGTACATTTGAGGACCGGAGTAAAGCCAGAAATCACGGCATCTTACATAGTTCAGGAGATTTTATCACCTTTCTGGATGCAGACGATGCGCTTGCTCCGGATTATTTGTCGGCCTTTGAGGAGATATTCAGCCGGGATTCGAATTGTATTGCCATTTCCGATATCATGAAGATTGAAGGCGGCAGGCAAATCCATTGGAACAAGGCGTTATTATTCGACGGTAATCGGTTGCGCTATGCTGCCAATGAGGGCAATATCACTTTTGCAGCGAAGAGGGAATGTTTTGTTGAGTTACCATTCAGATATGACTACTGGGAAGACAAGCTGTGGCTGGGTTTGATGGGGGAGAAAGTTGACTTCGTATATACCGGCAAGCCGTTGTATCATTATTACATCACTTCCAAGATATACACGGAGGATGATTTCCGACATACGATGGCCATCGAGTTGTGTGCCTTGGATACATTGTATGATGAGATCAGCGTCGATTATGGCAAGGCATACCCGAAGCCGGTAGCGCTCAACGATTTTTATATCAAGAAATCTTATGTTGCCTTAGCTTGCGGATATCGTGAGGTAGCGCATAGACTGATCTTTGGGAAGGTGAGGGTGAGGGGAGGGCTGCGTACTTTTCTTCGTGTGATGAAGCTGCGGATGATGTATTTATGGGGAAAATTTTGAATGTTTTTAGCAGGTTGATTGCAGGTAATGATAACTTGAATACAATCGATTTAATCCTTTGATAACTTCAAAAAAGAATTTGATATATTTGGTGAAACTTTTTTTGTCCGGCACCTTTTCGCATATATCTGATGGAAATATGTTACTAACAAAAGCGTTGGATTCAATCTTCGATGGTGGTTTTTGAAATATGACGATTTGTTTTTATTCATTATATTATTTAAACAAATAGTTTAATATCATAACTTTTATTCTTTTAAAATAATTTATTCTTAATAGCGATATAAATGTGTTTTTTAAGCTAATTGGCAATTCTAAAGAAGAATTATTAATTTTAAGAACAGGGATATCCATTTTAAATCTATTTATAAAATTTCTTTTATGTATAAACTCAATATGCATCGGTTGCTTTTGTTTTAATTTTATAAAATTGTTTAAGTATTTTACCTCGGTATGCTTTAGAGAGTTTATTTCCAAATCTTTGAATTCATTTATTCTATCTACCTTGGATAGAAAATGTGTACCTTCCATTTTATATTTACTACATATTCCTTTTTCTACAGAGTACCGGTAACCTAACGGAAAATCAATAATTTTCCCGATATTCAAAAATGCTTGTTTTTGTATTTCTTCTATATAATTATTGCAAAGGGCGTCGTCATTATCAAGTCTACTTGTAATAAGAATACCTGATGACTTAATTAAGTTGTTTAATTTAATTTCATTATGTATAAACTGGTAAGTCTTTTTTCTAAAATCATCAAAATCAGTAACAAAAATCGGATAAATATTTGGCAATTTTATTTTATAATTCTCAATTCTTGATTTATATGATGAAGGAATATTTATGTCAAAACCTAACAACCATTTGTAATTGTGACAGGTTTGATAAAGTAATGAAGGAAAACAATACTTATCAAAAAGCTGAAATCTGTCTTCTAGCCATATTTCATCTATAGCATTTCCATTTTTATCTTCTTCTCTTTTTGAACCAAAATTAATACCTAGCTTTGGAATATTGAATTTGGTTATGATGTAATGATAAGTATCTTCCATTTTGATTAATATTCTCTTATACGGCACTTCCCTTGTCGCTATTTATAAATATTTATGCAGTGGGAACAGAAGCTTTAATCCTTTGATCGCCTCAAAAAAGAATTTGAAATATTTGGTGAAATTTTTTTTGTCCGGCACCTTTTCGGCATATATCTGATGGAAATATGTTATTAACAAAAGCTTTGGATTCAATTTTTGATGGTGTTTTTTTAAGAATTCCTTCAATTCTCCTTCTCGGTCGAGACCATGATTGATTAAGTGGGCATAAATATTCCGATAAATCTTTTCTGATATCTGTGGCAATAAGAAGGTCTTGTTAATTTGTGTAAAAAGTTCCTGCAATTTTTCAAAATAGATCAATTTGCTGCGAGTGATTGACCATTCCCTTTCCGGAAGCTTGCTTTTGGACACGCTTTCAGGATATTCATATACGATGGTATGGATAAAAGTATCATTGATGATGATTTTTCCTTTTTTGACAAATTCCAGCATCGTGAAATATTCCTGACTCGAAGTGCGGTTTTCATCCCAGTTCCCAATTTCCTGTAGAGCTGTTCTCCGCCATAGATTGGAACTAGTAATGCCCATTTGTGAGTTTATAAGGCCAATGAAAAAATCAGAATTAGTATTAATGGTTTTAATAAAGGTATGATCAATACCGGAAAGCACCTTTGCAGGTGCTATGATAAGGTCAGCTTCAGGATACATAGAAATCAATTCCACCTGGTGTTTTAGCTTTTCCGGCATTAATTCATCGTCCGCATCCAGAAGTTGTATCCATTCACTTTTTGCTGCGCGCAGACCGGCATTTCTTGCGGCATTGGCACCCGTTTTTTTTTCTGTATGGACAGAGATTAAGTCGGGATATTTTTCCAGATAACCATTCATTATGTCCCGGCTACTATCCTTACTATTGTTATCTATCAGGAGGATTTCGTCGGGCTTTCTGGTTTGCTGAAGCAGGCTGTCAACCGCCCGATGCAGAGTGTTTTCGGCATTGAATACAGGAATGATGGCGGTAATGGTCATTTGATACATAACTATTCGGATTGGAGCGTAGCCATTTTTTGAAAAATATCCGAAGATGTCATGAGTTGAGCATAGGTGCCTGAGTCGATGATTTGGCCGTTTTCCAATAGAAATATTGTATCAGCATATTTTATGGTTGATAGTCGGTGCGCTATGATGATGATGGTCATCTTGCCTTTGATACTATTGATGTTCTCCTGAATGATCTGCTCAGTGATGGCATCAAGTGAAGATGTGGCTTCATCAAAAACGAGTAATTCAACCTCCCGGTACAATTCACGAGCTATACAAATTCTTTGCTTTTGACCACCGGATAACGTTATACCAAGATCTCCTGCCTGTGTATCCTCTCTTTTTAGCAAAGAATCGATAAGTTCAGATAGATTGGTCATTTGGCATACATTGTAAAATTTTTGGATATTCTCTTTTGTTTTATCATCCCATAAAGTAATGTTGTTGAAAATAGTATCACTAAAAATTACAGGGTCTTGCGTAACAAACCCGATTTTAGACCTGAAATCATATAAGTTATACTCTTGAAGTGGACGATTATTTAATAAAACACTACCTTTATCCGGTCGAATCAATCCGGTGATAACCGAAGCCAAAGTTGTTTTTCCAGAACCACTGTGTCCTGCAAGTGCTATTGTAGTGTCCTTAATCAGATTAAGGTTTATATTTTTTAAAATTGGTTTGCCACCTAAACTCAAATTCACGCCGGACAATAAAAGTCCGTTTTCTATATATGCCGGCAGACCTGATTCTTGTATTTCTACCTTGCTTTCAAAATCTTCCTGTATAGAAATTATTTTGTCAACGCTCCCTGAACTTTGATGGAAACCTTGCCAATTAGTTTGAATAAGTAATATATTATTGAGGGTTCTATAAAATAGCAGTATTATAAAAATCATTGAAAGCCCTATTGATCCTGTTGTATAATACAAGAACGAGATAGCAATGCTGATCAAGATCAAAATGACTGGCTCCCTGGCACTGTCAGTGATTGCGTTGATGCTCAAAAACTTGTAGTTCAGTAATTCAGTTTGATCTATTTGTCTTTTTATTTTAGTATTGTATTTATTTATTATATTGGTGGTTTTGAGGTATTTAAAGTGATAAAACAACTGGCCTAAGAGACTGTGATATCTGTTGCGTGATTCCAAAATTTGTTTGGATAAATTTTTAAAGTATTTGATTATGAAATTATAAAAGTAAATCACCAATAATCCAACAGAAATGAGGATTAGTGAGATGATTGGGTCGGTCAGGATTGCCACTATTAGATATACCATTGACATGATTACAAACTGCCCGGTTTTCAAAAAACTAAGAAGGGCCGTATTGAGTCTTCCGACCTCTACGGTTGATATATTTTGCAATTCACCAATATCGGCTTTTGTAAAGGTTTGGAAGTTGATATGGGCGATACTATCTAATATATTATATCTAGTCTTACTAATAATCGAAGTTGTCATTTTCGCTTGAATTGCATACAGCTCATATGTAAGAAGACCTTTCACCAAAAAGATCAGAATGGCTACAGAAATAAGTGCAAAAAAAGAAGGGTTATTTCCAAATAGCTGATTGTAATATTCGCTGATGATAAATGAAGATTTTGCGGAACTCTTAGATTCTGCTGCAATGAACTGAAGAATCGCCACCAACATACCGATACCAACACTGTCAAATAGGGTGATGACGACCGAAAGGATAAGCGAAATATAAATACTTTTACCGGCAAGATTTTGAAAATATCGTAAATATTTTCCTACGCCAAAATCATTATTTATTGCACCCAATCGTTTGGATTTAATGAGACTCAAAATAATCTATGACCTTACGTATCAGATGTACCCTGTCCTTACCCAATACATTGTGCTTGTGTCCCGGATAGACAAAGTAATCGACTTGCTTACCTTTCTTGATACAACTATCGATGTACTTCATACTTTGCTGCCAAACCACTACATCGTCCAATGCTCCGTGGATAATAAGCAATGGGCCTTGTAGCTGATCTATATAGGTAAATGTGCTTGCTTTTTTGTAGCCATCCGGGTTTTGTTCAGGGGTGTCCATATATCGTTCGCCATACATGATTTCATACATGTTCCAGTCGGTTACCGGCCCCCCGGCCACGGCGGCATAGAACTTCCCTGGTTGCCGTGTCATCATGCTGATGGTCATGAAGCCGCCAAAGGACCAGCCATGGACGCCAATGCGGTCGGGATTGACATAGGGCTGCTTTTTGATATATTCATACCCTGTCATCTGATCCGTGATCTCCACATCTCCCAGATTTCGGTGGATCACCTTTTCAAAATCTGCACCGCGGTTGGATGAGCCTCTGTTGTCCAGGGTAAACAGAATGAAGCCTTCATTGGCCATGGTAAACATCCACAGCGGTGCCATGGCATTGCGCATATTGCTGATCATCTGGGCATGTGGTCCACCATAGACATAGATGACTACCGGATATTTTTTGGAAGGGTCAAAATCATACGGGAAAATAGTCCTGGTAAAAAGTCGGGTTCCATCGGCTGAATATAAGGTGTCCAGCTTTACTTTTCCAAGATTATAATTGTTCAATGGTTCTGCCAGTGTGTTCAAGGTAGTAACCTTATTTTTTGAAAGTTCCCTACAAGTATAACTGATGTTTTGGCCTAAGGCATTGTTGGTTTCAAAGGCGTACTTGCCATCAAATGATATGTGTGCGTCGTGATGCCCCCGAGTATTGGTATATTGGCTAATCTTGCCGGAAGATAGTATGCAGCTGAAATATTGTTCATCGATAGCGTCAGGCAGAATACCTTGGAAGTAAACCATTTTGTTTTGGGCATCGAAACCGAGCAGTTGGGTCACTTCGATATTCCGTGTCAGTTGTCGAACCAGCTTGCCGGAGCGATTATACAGATAAAAGGAGTTCCAGCCATCTCTTTTGCTTTGTGCAATGAAGAGATCATTCTGTCCGGGAACGAAGGTAAATGGCAACAGTGGCTCAGTATAATGCGGGTTCTGCTCTTCATAGAGTGTTCTGATTTTCTTGCCGTTAGTCGGATCATATACATTGAATGAGGTATGGTTTTGGTCGCGGTTGATTTCGGCTATATAGATTTCGTTTTCGTCGGGAGACCAGCAGATGTTGGTCAGATAGTGTTCCGGATCGCCTCCTGTCTCCAGGTAGATGGTGCTTTCCGTGGCAAGATCAAAGATGCCTACAGTGACATGATGGCTCTTACGGCCTGCCATCGGATAATAAATGTAATTGACTGTGGCAGGTGTCACTGACCAGTCTGGGATCGGATAGCGCTCGACCATGGATTGGTCCATTCGGTAAAAGGCCAGTTTATTACCTTTCGGACTCCAAAAAGTGCCTTTGTTGATACCGAATTCGTCTCGATGGACGGATGTGCCGTAAAGTATGGAATCACTTCCCTGAGCTATCTTTACAATCTTGCCGTCTGGTTTTTGTACATATAATCCCTGAGCCTTGGAATAAGAAAAGGCATTGCCTACGCCATCGAGCATGTCATCATCGTTGGGTGCAGCGGATATTCGTTTAAGACTTTTGGTGGCAGGATTTAATGCCAGTTTGGTCTTGCCTGAAGAGAAAATAATTTCGTCCTTATCACCCAGCTCGAAGGCAGGCGCGGATTTTATTTCGTCATATCCTGATTGTTCCAGAATCGGATTTGCCAATGCCACAAAATCAATTGAATCGGTGGATTGCTTGCCGGGATTGTATTTGTATATGTAGCTGCCTCTTTTAGTGTAATAAAGGATATTGGATGATTTGGCCCATTGGATATTTGACCAGCCTGATATGGACATGTCCCTGCCTCCGAGAATGGCTTTTTCGAGGGTTAGGGTCTGTTTCTGACCATGGGATGTAAGAGAAAATAAAAATAAGAATAAAATTAAGCTATATTTATACATTTGAATCAATTTTGACAAAAATAAGAATAGTTTAAAGAAAAAGTAAGAATTTAATTAAATATGATAATACAATCTGAGGGAAAGATTAGTAAGAAGATAAATGTTTTCGGACCATTTGATAGATTTAATTATGGAGATCTTCTCTTCCCCATAGTCTTGGAATATTGTTTTAATAATTATGAGCCATATCTTGAGAGAAAATATTTTGGTACGTTCTCTTTTAACTTGTTAAAGAGTGGTGGGCTTAAAGGGGATGGATTTAAAGCTTTAAGAAAGGAAGTGAATAAGGAAAAACGAGCTGTTGTCCTTGTTGCCGGGGGTGAATCAATAGCCGCAACTTGGCATGAATTATATTCCTTTAAAAGCAAAATTTATGGATGGTTATGCTCTTTCAAGTTATTTAACAAGATCCTTAGGCATACTGAACTTGTTAGGCGTTTAATGAATGCTCGAAGTAATTTTCCTTTTCAAGTTTGTGAGGAAGATTATTCATCTGATTTGTCAGTTGTGTTTAACTCAGTTGGTTGTATTTTTCAGGATGAATTTATTTTTTTACATTCAAGGGAAGAAAAAGTTTATATGGCAGTTAGAGATGGATTGTCATATAATAAAATAGTCAATGATAAGTCCATAAGTCCATTTCTAGTGCCTGATAGTGCAGTAATGATTTCTAAAATATTAGACAAGAAGCATTTGTCAAAATGTTCGATAAGAGAAGAAATAATTAACTTAAACAATACTCAATATTGCGTTTTTCAAATTTCTAAACACCATGCGGAACAATATTATTTAGAAATAAGTCGCCAACTTAATCTGATTAAAGATACAACCGGGATGAGAATTGTATTATGCCCATTTGCTACATTGCATAGACATGAGAATCATGTGGCAATGAAAGCAATTATGGAGGTTGGTAGGAAAAAATTTACTTATATTGCCAATCCTTCTGTAGATGAAATTTCTTATTTACTCCTTCATTCGAGCTGCTTCATTGGCTCCAGCCTCCATGGGAATGTCGTTGCAATGAGTTATGGAATACCACATATTCCGATTGGAATAAATCATATTAAACTTGAGTCTTATTTGAATACCTGGGGCACCAGGCAATATCGAAAAGTACATCCGCCCAATGATTTTTTCAAAGCTTCAGAAGGAATCTTGGATGATTTAAATGCAATCTTGGATTTAAGAGAAAATACAGAAAAGCAACAAGAGAGTTATGTACAATCTTTTAAAAGAATTTTGGAAATGATAAATTTATAGAAATGATGATATGAAGGTTGCTGCAATAATTATTACTTACAATGGTAAAGATTATATAAGAGGTTGCATTGATAGTCTTCTTCAATCGACCTTTAAGACTCATATTTTTATTGTTGATAATGCTTCAACTGATGGAACGGTTAACCTAATTGGTGAATATCCGGGTATTAGACTGGTCCGATTAAAGAAAAATTATGGATTTGGTTATGCCAATAATATAGGTATTCATTCTGCACTAATGCATGATAGTTATGATTTTATTTTTTTATTGAATCAAGACACGGTAGTTGATCGAGATTGCATAAGTACGCTTTTGGGTACAATGCAGAGTAACATGGAATATGGGATCTTATCGCCAATGCATTTTGCACCAACTGGAGAACTTGATTTTAATTTTCAAAAGTATATAAGTACAAATAATGAATTTTTATTGGACTGTGAAAAACCACAAATGAAGGAAATATATTTCGTTCCTTTTGTTAATGCCGCGGCATGGATGATTTCAAGCAAATGTATTGAATTGGTTGGCGGGTTCGATATAACAATGTTCCACCATTACGGTGAAGATGAGAATTTTTGTCAAAGAGTCATTTATTTCGGATTGTTGATAGGGTTTATTCCGGGTGCGAAAATCACTCATTTTCGAAGCAATCAAAATAGATGTCCTGACTTAATAGGACAATATGAATCTGTTTTGAGACGACAAAAAATAAGAATGTTGGATATTAACTTATCAAAACATGAGTTTCATAGATTATATATTAAGTACATAATCAATATTTTTTTAGTTTTTTTTAAAAGTCTTTTTTTAATGAATTTTGCAAAAATTCGGTTTTTATATCAGAAATTTAAAACAGGTAATCTTTTTATCCGAACTAAAATTGTAAGGAGTCGGGCCTTAAGCAAGAGGGGCGGGTTGGTCTTTTTGGATAATTTACCTGATTATAACTAATTTGCCCCATTCGCCAGTAAAGAAATGATTGGTATTTTTCCCATCCATTAACTTTTCGTAATCCTTTTTATCTTGGTCCTTAACTATAAAGCGATATAAATAGACTCCATTAGCCAATTTATCACCATATTGATCTCTGCCATCCCATACATAATCAGTCATATGTTTCCCTATTTTTAAGGGTCCCAGTTCATCCTGATTGATTTCCCGAACAACCTTCCCGCTTACCGTCATAATTTGGATCCCATAAAAGGACGGCGGTTCACTCCCCGTAAGTGTAAATACGAATCTCGTTGCATTACTAAACGGGTTGGGATAGTTAAATAAGTTTGAAACTGATTTTTTGTTGATTATCTTAAATCTTTTTTCGAAGTCGTATTTACCGGATTGATTGCCTGCTTTGTCTTTTGCTGTTATCCTCATGGAATATTCGCCATCTTCATTAAAGTCTTGTGGATAGTTGGCGAAAACAGGCGTAAACTCGATTGTTGCTTCATTTTTTCTATCGAGCTTTGTTAAATCGGCGGGAATAAATTTCATGTCGGGTGAGTTAAATGGGATGAGAGTGTCTTGCCCAAATGCATTAACCAGAAAGACATTGAACAAATCAGGGTCGTCTAATGCGAAAAGTTTGTTTTCGTCCGTTATCATTATTTTAATAAATGGTTTTGATGATACTATATCTCCATTGAATATATGTTGCCCATCAAATGTTACATCTACGAGTGGATTTTCCCTGTCTCCTTGTATGTATATGTCTTTACGGTATATATTGTTGCCATGATATCCTTCGGGTTGATCTTCATTTGGATTCATTTCTACAATAAGGCTATAATTGCCACTTATGGGCTTGGTATCAAATTTTATATCGTACTTGTCCGTTTTGTTTAACGGCAATTTCCCGAACCTATTTGTCAAGGTCAATGAGTTTGAGTTAGATTTTTGAAGTGAGAATTTAACTAACATGCTATCCATTGAGATACGACCTATATTCATGGAGTTTATCGATACATCAAGGATTTCGCCTTGATTAAGCGTGTCTTTGGAAATCACTGCTGTATTATAGAGTAATGTCGCTTCAGGTAGTTCTGAGGCTATAAACCTGAAAAATTTCCAACCATCCATTTTCCCTCTGTAGATAAATGGGTCCCTTGATTGTAAACTCAATTTAATGTAAGGATATTCTTCAGCATTTATTTGTTGCAAATCGAAAGATATTAAATCCTTTGAAAGGCTTTTCTGCTTGATGATTTCATAATTTGAGTCAGGATTGGTTCTGTGAATGGCGGTAAGTACTATGGTGACTGTGTCATTTCTGCCGATAGAATCCTTTGGGAGAAGCTCGAAAGAGTCCCATTTGCTTACAGGACCGAAAATTTGATTTATTGTGCCATAATCACTATGGCACTGCGTAGTTACCTCGTTCGAAATTACATTATAGTCTTCAGATAAACTTTCGTTCAAAATTCCCTCTTTCTTAGTAAACATGAAAGTATAAGGTCGTGGGCCAATATCTTCCATATTTCTTACTTGTTTAGCCCCATATTTTTCCAGTACATTGAATATATTACGTTTGTCAATTGTCGTGGAATCTCCTGCCCATTGTGTGAGTCCAAGATCACTATCCTTATTATTCATATATGTGAATGCAGTAATAATATCCTCATCACCAACTACGTTCTCAATAAAATTAATGAAGGCTCTTCGGCTGTTGCTGTCCAGAGGGTTAAACATCAAATAATTTCTGTTATTTGCGTTCGGAGAAGGAATAGCGCCATAAGGATTGGTATTAGTTGGATAATGAACAAACATTGAATCCTTACGATACCAGAAAGTCCCGATTAGTCCAGTTGGAGATGTTTGATGCGCTAAATATACCAACCCAGCTCCTATATGGTCACCTTCTCGAAAAATACCTAATTTATCTTTATCCGAATCAACTAAGCCATTTATATACCAATAAATCATTTTCCTCGTCCCAAACTGTATATTATTCCCCCCACCTACTACCTTCAAATTTGCAAGTTCATCCTCCCTATATTGCCCATTGTGCGACTGAGAGAATCCCGTCTTCCCGGGTAGATAGATAAAGCTGGATACAGATGATATCGCCGGCTCACCTGCAGAAAGACTGTCCCTGCTTACCCTCCAGAAGTAAACCGTGTTTTCGCTCAGCCGGATGCCGGGCTGCCACTCTAAGTGACCTGATTCTTGCTGTGCGGTGAAGGTCCTGAGCGATGGCGAATTGAAGGTGTCCGTGGTGTCGATCGACCAGTGATAATTGGCCGGACCGGCATACAGCGTCTGTGAAAAGGCCGATAAAGTTACCTCATTGGTATCTATGATGGCAAATCGGTAAGGATACACCTGTTGGAACAGCGATGACTGTATGAAGAACTTAAAGCCTTTCCTGCCTGATGGATTGAAGTATTCGTTGTTTGATTCCGCTTGTGGCGCCACCGATTCCTGGATTTTGTTGTCGGGATCCAGTGTTAGGTAGATTGTGTTTTCTCCTGTTGTGTTGGTTTTGTCTATGTCAAATTCGACAGTGACATTGTTCTCAGAAGCGGGGTTTACAATATAGTCAGTCTTGGTTTCTACGATTTTCTTGTCACCGTTTTCATAGGATGCTGTGTAGAAGAGTGTATCCTTGACGAAGGTTCCAAGGTTTTTAATCTTGAATTCGACGCTGAATTTGCTGTCGGTTGAGGTGATGTTTTCAGGGGAAGTAGTGACATCATTGGGGCGGATGGTGAAGTCGGGTCCCGGGAATGGCATTATCCTGAGTGCCGGATCGCCTGCGTACAGCTGCTGAATACTTTCGGATGAAGTGTTGAGTCCGGGAGCGTTGAAGGTCAATCGGAACAGCTCGCCCAATGACTTGTCATAGTAATCATTGCCCCAATATGTATAGAATTGCCTTGCCAGTGAACTGAGGCTGTACAGATCGCTGTCGGATATGCTGCCTATCACCGCCCTGTATCCGGAATTTTTGTAGCTTCCTTCATACAACACTCTGGTGGGCATGGAGGAGCCGTCGATCTGACAATTGCCCGTCTTGCATCCCTTGATGATCAGGATGGGCAGTCGGGGACTGTTGTTATATTTGGAGGGTATGTCCACCGGATATTCGAGTGTATTGCGCGCACCGTGCCCAAAGTAGTCCACGATGGAGACTCCTTGATTGACTAGTTTGAAGAAGTCGTCCGATGCCTTTCCAATCGTTTCGTTACTGCCTTTGACAAAGGTCTCAACAAAGCCGGCGATTTTGGATGTCTTGATGATCTTTTCAGTCTCGGACTGAGCAGCAGCGATGGCTGCCTGGTCGCTTTGGCCGACATTGCCGCCATTGAGCTGGACTATGGTTTTGGTCCATTGCCTGGAGTCGTTGTCTCCGGGTGCATTGTAGGCGGCATCACTTGTCCTGATCTTATTGAGGTAGGTGAGGACTTCATCCTGTGAGGTAGCAGGGAGACGGCCCACAGCCATATTCATATCTATTTTGTGGAAGGACTTGGACACGAGAAGATTGTCTGAGCCATAGTCACCGAAGGTAGGAACACCGTATCCTTTGGCAATGGCATCAGTCAATTCGCCCTGTAGTCGTAAATCCTTGTAATCCCTGCCCCGGCCTATGATAAAAAGGAAACGTGTACTGCCTTTGAGGCCGATATAGTTGGCAAAATTCTTGATCGCCATTGGATTGTAATCCAGTCCGTACCCAAAGGAATTGTACAGGTCGCTGACATTTATGACCTCAACGTGATAGCCGCCTCCTGCCGCCGATTCCCTATAGTTGGCGTATTGTTCTACGGCGGAAAGCCCATTGGCATCATCCAGCAGCAAGCCGTGAGAAAGTATGATGTAGTCGGCATTCAGATTGTTGTAGTCCTTCATTTCCACCTTTGTCATGGATGCGATAGTCTCGGCATCATCGCCGGGCCTATAGATAAATCGGCTTGTAGCTGAAAATGCCGGAATCCTAAACCGTATGGTATTGCCGGCTACCTCGCCCGGTATCTTCCATGTCCCTAAGGAATCTGTCAGATATGGCGCAGTCGGTATATTGCCTGATGCATTGAACTCCAGTAGGCGGTCCGAAGTCTTACCCTCGAGGTAGAAAGATTGGTTCTTGGTAGCGTCGATATTCAGGTCTGACGGATATTCGATGGCTGCATAGCCTGTCTTGATGAGATCCAACGGATGGCCATTGGTGAGGCTGTATTGGTTGTCGGATGCGGTGATGACACGATTGGAATCGACGTATTCAAAATTGACATAAATTACGCGCTGGCCGGTGGAAAAAACGCTGTACATCGGCTGCCCCTTCATGGAGAATTTCAAGTCGTGACCGAGATTGAGGCCGACATTACCTGCATTGGTTATACCGCGGTACCGGAATATCGGCAGTCTGGAATCTGGCAACAGGCCGGGACAAGCCAGATTGTATGTTTGATTGTCCTTTGATGTCACCATACCTTTGCCGGGATAGAACGGTGTGTTCAGAAAGGGGTGCTGTCCGGCGTATTCCGTCTTGGTATTCAGTATTTCCCTGAAGTCCATTTCGGATATTCTGATGATGTATGGCTCAGGCGTGGGCGGGTTGACGAGGTTGTTATCCAGGATGTTGGTGCGGAGGTTGTTACCGTCCGGATTGACGGTCAGGAAGTAGGTAGCCGTATCGCTGTACATGCTGGCTTTGGGATTCACGATATCATTGACACCATTGGGAAAGGAATATTTGTCCATTTCCGATTTGTTGTAATAACCGTTGAAAGTCAGGAAATCACTGCCTGACCATTGACCGTTGGCAGATACGGCGATAGGGATTTCCACACCATTCCTGAACAGTTGAAGCCGACTGCCGACGATTTCGCCATTCATTCCGGCTTCCTTAAGTGCGTTGAAGTCGATTTTGTAGAATCCATCCTTGCTGACCCTGATCTTATAATAATCACGACCGGGCACGATCCATTCATTGCCATACTTTGTGATGCCATTGTCATTCATTTGGGCAAATGAAGGAAGCGCTATGAGTGATAATAGTATAATCAGTCCGGATCTTATATTCATATTATAAATAAATATAAATTGTAATTCGTTTGTCTATCAAATATTATACAAAGATAGGTAATCAATTGTAAAATTAGCATACATTTGACATTATTTGCTCTGCGGTATGTTGAATATCATGTTAATCATCGGTATCTTGAGTCTGATCACCCAGTCGGTATTCTGGTTGACGTGTTCTTCCGCATTGACTGTAAATAAACGTTTATTCCGGGGAAAAAGTGTTAGCCATCCGGCAGTTTCCATTGTCATCTGTGCGCGTAATGAAGCGGAAAATTTGCGGATGAATATTCCGGCCTTCATGCAGCAGAAAAATGTTGTGCTTGAAGTCATTGTGGTAGATGATGGCAGCACGGATGAAACGCCTCAGGTCTTGGAGCGCTTGACGACAGAATTCTCTGCCTTGAAGATCATCACAGTGCCGGAAAAGTTAAAGCCCGGAAAGAAGGCAGCATTACTACAGGGCATTCTGCAGTCCAAACATGATATCGTATTGTTGTCCGATGCTGATTGCGTACCGGCAAGTGAATTGTGGGCTGATATCATGGCAACAGAAATGGCTTCAGGTCATGCAATAGTAGCCGGTTATAGCCCTTTCCACGAGCGTCGAACCTGTATCAATGCCTATGCCCGCTATGAAAATGTGGTGACTGCGGTTCAGTACATCGGTTTAGGCCGGCTGGGGCTTCCTTATATGGGAGTCGGCAGGAATATTGCTTATCAGAAAAGCGCTCTGGCCGAAATCGGCTATTTCGAAAGTCACACCGATTTGATCGCCGGTGATGATGACCTGACGGTTCAGGCTGTCCTGGCAAGGATGGGATCCCAATCCATGACTTTTGCAACGGATGAGGAAGCATTCGTGTGGACTTCCGCACCTGAGAACCCGAGAGATTATTTACGGCAAAAGATGCGTCATTACAGCGTCAGCGGACATTACCCGTTTGGCATAGGGGCAATATTGGCCTTAATCAATATTTCATGGCTGGTTTTTTATGGCGTCTTGGCGCTTATGTTGATTTCCGGCAAGGTTTGGTATTTGATAGCCTTGTTGGCCCCTTATGCATTGATGCGACTGACCGGCTGGCGAATGGTCGAAAGGGGGCTGGGGCAGCGTTTTACCTTTTGGCAAAAATTGATTTTTGACATAATTTATCCCGTGCTTACGTTGATTCTGACTATTTTTGGGCTTTTGAAAAAAAATCGCAATTGGACATAATCCTAAAATATTTCAAGTCTTTGACTGACGGGCAACTCAGGCAAATCGAGGCGTTGATGCCTTTGTATCGGGAGTGGAACGAGAAGATCAATCTCATTTCGAGAAAGGATATCGACAGTCTGTACCTGCATCATGTACTGCACAGTCTGGCTATTGCAAAGCTTGTATCATTCAGGGCAGGCGCGCGGGTGATGGATCTTGGTACAGGGGGTGGATTTCCGGCTGTTCCTTTAGCCATCCTTTTTCCGGATACGGAATTTTTGGCAGTGGACAGCATTGGCAAGAAGGTGCGTGTGGTGCAGGACATCAGTGAGCGCTTGGGTTTGGGCAATGTCAAGCCGGTGATTTCCCGGGCAGAGAGCCTGAAGATCGATGTTGATTTTGTGATTACTCGTGCAGTCGCGAGTCTAAAGGATTTGGCCGGCTGGTCGATGAGGCACATTTCGGGCAAGTCGTCACATGCCATACCCAACGGTTTGCTGGCGTTAAAGGGTCCTGCCTTCAGGGAAGAAACCAAATTGCTCCCCAAGAGTGATTATGTGGAGAATTATGCCATCGGCAAATGGTTCCCGGAGCCATATTTCGAGGAGAAGTATTTGGTGTATGTGCAAGGGAGGAGATGAGTCAAAGACAGGATTTCATGGAGAAAATACAAATGACTCAATTTATGATTGACTTTATTTTATTAACTAAAGTTTCGGAGTTGATATAATTTTGATAAATAAGTAAATATATAGTATAAAAAAGCCGAATATTATAGTATAAATGTTTATTTTTGAGTCTGTTACAAACAAAAGCAAGATTTGTATTAAATATGCAACAGTCTAAAGGTATAACAAATATTTCAGAATTATCCAATTTTTCTACCTCGGCAATTTTAAGCTCTTCCAGACGATTGCTCAGTCAGCTTGATTTAAGATATATCAACAAATTACTCAACTTGGCGGCAGGTTGTAGGTATAGATCTGAGGGCGATGTGAAGTTGAGAGGGAGGGTGCAGTCGAAGTAGGTAGAAAAATAATAGTTTTTCAGTAAGCTGGTATTGGCTTTTGTAAGGACCTTGGAAAAAATCTAACGAAATTTAGCAGATTTTGAATTTTTAATTGCCTCGAAATGCTTGTGGTCTCTGGATTTTAGATTATTATTTTGCTACCTACTTGGAATTTGGGGGAGCATTGAGGGGCGGAACTCTGAAGTAGGTAGAAAAATAATAGCCATAAAACCAGTGGCTAAGAGACTTTCCTAGTACTTGCAATTAATTAACCACCGTTTACAAAAATTTTCAATATTAACATTTGCCCAAAAGTCCCGTGTAACCTTATTTTGCCCTTATTATTTTCCTGCCTACTTCAATTTTTCCCACCCCACCCCTTGCCAATCCCACCTCTTTTCCCTACCTTCACCAGGTAAATCTTTTTTTAATCACCAACCTTAAATTCATATCACCATGAATGAATCACTCAAAAGCATGACTATTGATGCTTTCAAAAAAAATTTCGGTACTGTCGAGCAGTGCCTGGATTATCTCGTATCCGTCAAGTGGGGCAACGGCTACAGCTGCAAGCAATGCGGCAATACCAAATATTGTAAAGGTGCTCAC
>WBZR01001188.1_pt1 | contig 34525 bp, 26 predicted proteins | sample 5204231 | NCBI WGS metagenome assembly WBZR01 (sample SAMN12412403, study PRJNA552823) | activated sludge metagenome | isolation source: activated sludge from anammox sidestream of wastewater treatment plant... | place: USA: Virginia | collected 2017-08 | reverse complement strand
AGACCGACCAAACCGAGATCGCGCTTTACTACAACAAGCAGAAGGTGAAGAACGAGGTTCAGATCGCCTGGATCGCGAACCTGTTCATCCGGATCCCGGCGGGAGACCCGGCAAAGAAGTTTACGCAGACCCTACCGATCCCCGTGGACGTCACCCTCTATTGGCTGATGCCTCATATGCACACCTTGGGCCAAGAGATGCGCGCCACTTGGGTGCGACCGGACGGGACGGAAGAGCCCCTGATCTTCATTCCGAAGTGGGACTGGAACTGGCAGCTCGCCTATTATCTCAAGGAGCCGAAGTTGCTCCCGAAGGGGTCCAAGCTCCGGGTCGAGGCGGTCTACGACAACTCTGCCGACAACCCGTTCAACCCGAACAACCCGCCGAAGGATGTGACCTGGGGCGAGGCGACCACCGATGAGATGATGCTCCTTGTGGCTGGTATCAGCGTCGAGGGCCGGCTGGGCCAACTCGCAAGGCGGTTCTTGCGCAACGTCGGAGGCGACTAGAACAGTTCCTTCAAGGGGCCTGTGCTGTCGCCGAGGGACTCGCAGGCCACGCCCATCCGGTCGAGCATCGAGACGAAAAGGTTCGTGAGCGGGGTGTTCGGTGCATAGACCCGATGGAGCCCGGAGTCGAGCCTGCCGCCCGCTCGGCCCGCGACCAAGATGGGCAGGTCGTCGTGGTTGTGCCGATCCCCATCGCTGATCCCCGCGCCATAAACGATCATTGAGTTCCCGAGCAGGCTCCCCCCTCCCGGTTCTGGGATCGCCTCCATTTTCTTGAGGATGTAGGCGAGTTGCTCGACATGGAACGAGTCAATCCGACGCTTCTTCTCCACCTTGTCCGGGTCCTTGCCGTGGTGGCTCACGTCGTGATGGCCGTCCCCGATCCCGATCTCCGGATACGCCCGGTTGCTTCCGTCATTGGCGAACATGAACGTCGCGATTCGGGTCGAGTCGCTCTGAAACGCGAGCACCATCATGTCGCCTAGCAGGCGGATGTGCTCGCCGCGATCGCGAGGCACCCCCGGCGGCAAGGGGACCCCGTCCGGCGTCGTTCCCAATGGTTGCGCCGCGAGCCTTCGCTCCACGGATCGCACGGCTTCGAGGTACTCGTCCAGTTTTTCCTGATCCCTGGCACCTAGGGTCCGCAGGAGCGAGCGGGCGTCCTCGAGGACCGCGTCCACGACGCTCCGTCGCGAGAGCAACCGTTGCTTGCGGGTATCCGGGTCGAGCCCGACCTCGCCGAAGAGCCGCTCGAAGACGGCGCGCGGGTTCACCTCTTTGGCGACCGGGGTGCCAGGGCTGCTCCAACTCACATTGCCGGAGTAGGCGCAGGAGTATCCGCTGTCGCAATCCCCGGCGATTGCCCCTCGCTCGCAACCGATTTCGAGGCTGGGGAGCCGCGTCTTGCCCCCTACGGCCTGGGCTGCGACCTGGTCCACCGAGACCCCTGCGTGAATGTCCTCCCCGGCGGTCTTCTTGATGTGAACACCGGTGAGCCAAGTTGCAGTCGAGCGGGCGTGGTCGCCGGGCCCGTCCCCCAGCGCGGCGGCGTTGCCTTGGGCAAGTCCGGAGACGACATTGATCTGGCTCTCCAGCCCAGCCAAGGGTCGGAGGATCTCGGGGAGCGAGGCGAGCTTCCCCGCCCCCGCAGGGCGCCAACTCGCCATGTCCATCCCGTTGGGAACGAAAACGAAGCCCATTCGAGTCGGGGCGGCGGCAGGGGTTTGGGCGAGCGCGCTGGTCGGCGACATCGCCTCCAGGTACGGGAGGGCTATTCCCGCACCGAGGCCGCGGAGCACGTGCCGGCGAGAGATCGCCATTCCCTGATTATGGTGGATAACCGGTGAAAACGAAACACTAGCGTGAAGTGCGGTAGCGGAACGGCTTGCTCAGTACGACCCCTCGAATCAGCTCGCCCATGCGAAGCTTGTTCTCGAGGCACCGGTCGCGGATCGCGTTCAGGTGGACCCTGTCCTCGGGTCGGGGACCCCTTCCCAGGGCATAGGTGAAGAGCTGGGCCCCGAGGTGCCGCACGAATTCCCCTTCGCGGGCGAGGATCGCCCGCTTGAGCCCGATTGGGCCCTCGATTTTGGTCCCGTCGGGGAGGTCGCCCCCTCGCTCGACGGGGAAACCGCCCTCGTCTAACTTCCGTGCTCGACCGATCGCGTCGAACGATTCCAAGGAGAACCCGATGGGATCCATGGCGCGGTGGCATCCCGCGCATGCGGGATCTCGAAGGTGTCGCGACATCCTCTCACGGATCGTGAAGGCACGAACCGAGTCGCTGTCGTCCGCAATGACGCCTACGTTGGGCGGGGGTGGGGGCAAGGGCGTCCCCAAGACCTGCTCGAGGACGAACTTGCCCCGCTTCACCGGCGAGGTTCGGTTGGGGTTGCTTGTGACCGTTAGAACCGATGCATGCCCCAGAACGCCGAGCCTGCGCTCCGGCGGGAGCTCGTAGCGCTGCCAAGCGTCGGACTTGGGCTCGATCCCATAGTGGCGCGCAAGCGCACCATCGAGCTCCGTGGTGGCCGATGCCACGAACTCGGTGACGGGCAGGTTCTCCCGCACGATCCGCGCGAAGAGGCGAAGGGTCTCTTCGATCATCGCGTCCCGTAGTTCGGGAGAGAAACTTGGGAACGTCTTCTTGTCCGGCTGAGTGATCGCGAGCTTGCGCAGCAAAAGCCATTGGGTGGCGAAGCCCTCGGCCAGGCCTCGGGACCTCGGGTCCCTCAGCATCCGTTCCACCTGCTTGCCCAGTTCCTCGGGCCTCGTCAGCGTCCCGCTCTTTGCCGAATCCAGCAAGGCTTGGTCCGGAAGGCTCGCCCACAAGAAGTAGGAGAGCCGGGTCGCAAGCTCGTAGGGATCGAGCGCGAGGTCGCCCTGCGCATCCGGCTTGCCGGTGCCGAACTCGGGGCGGAACAGGAAGCTTGGTGAGGACAAGGTGTAAACGATGCCGGCCTGAACCGCGCCCTCCCAATCCACGCCGTCCTTGCGGGCACGGTCGAACACCCCGCGAACAGCCTTGCGTTGCGGTTCTTCCAGCGGGCGCCGGAACGCTCGCTCGGCAAGTCGGGCGAGGGCGAGCCGCGCCCGCTCCTCTGGGTCGCTCGTCGCACTCAGGCCCGAGAACAGCCGGTCCCGAGCCGCGGATCCCTGCACGGCCGCCGTTTCTTGCCTCAGCTCCACCCACGAGACGACCAGGTTGCGGTCACGCTGGGCCGGGTCGCTGTGCGAAGGATTGTAATAGTCGTTCACGAAGGATACGTCCACGCGAGTCTCACCTTGCTTGAGGTCAAGAGGGATCTCCACGATGAGCGGTGCCGAGCGGCTCGACTTGACCTCGACGGTCCCGTAGCCCTGCCCGCCGACGCGGATTGCGGCCTTTGCGGGCTCGGGGCCTGCTTGCTGGGCCCAGAGTGCGACCCGGAGCCTCCCAGTGCCTGGAGAAGTCAAAAACGCCGTGGTTGCCGTGCCGTTCGCGAAGAGGTTCAGCTCGCCGTCCTCCGTGGGTCTGGAGTTCTCGGGGCCCGAAAGGTCCGAACCCTGCCGGAGAACGGTCGGTGTCGCTTTCGTCGGGACGACCTCCGCCGCGATGCTCTCTGCACTCGCCAAGTACTTCTCGAAGAGGAGCGGGGAGGTGCTGAGCACGTCGCCGATCGTGTCGAAACCGTATCCCACGTCATCGTTGGGGAAGTCTGGCGCAAGCTTGGCCTCTACGCCGAGCAAGTCGCGGACGCTGTTCGAGTATTCGAGGCGGTTGAGCCTCCTTACGGTCACTCTCCCCGCCCCGGCGTCGGCTGCGGCCTCCGAGGCGATTGCCTCGAAGAGTGCGGCGACCGAATCCACCTCCTCTCGGGTGAGCGGTGCCGAGCCTGCGGGAGGCATGTGCCTGGTTCTCACGTAGAGCAGGGCCTTTTCCGCGAGACCTGGGGCAGTTGCGAGAGCCTTGGCGCCCCGCATCGCGGACAAATCGAGCTTGCCCGGCGGGTTCGTGCCCTGGTGGCAGGTCGCACACTTGGCGGCGATCACCTTTCCAGCCCGCTGGGCGAAGAGCCGCTCCGACTCCTGCCTCGTCGGCTCCGTTCGGCGCCTAGGCTCGGAGGCGAGGCCTAGGACGAGCGTGCTTGCGCTCAGGAGGATCAGGGCATGGCGAAGGCACGGGCCCACTACGCCTAGTGTAGCCGCGCTAGGCCCGTCCCAGGATCGCGTCCATCGCGCGGGAGGCGTTCTCCACCCTCACCATCGGGTGGTGGCGGTAGCCAGGAATCATCTCCGCAACGGCCGGACCTTGATATCCGATCTCCTCCAAGGCGGCCGTCACCTCGGGCCAGTCCACGTCCCCTTCGAGCAGGTCCACAAAGCCGTCTGCGGTACCGACGGCACGCCGAAAGTCCTTGAAATGTACGCCCACGACCCTGGGCCCCAGGTGCCGCAGCCAGTCCTGCGGGTAGCCGAACGGAAGAATGTTGCCGACGTCCACATAGGCACCGATCCAAGGTGATTGGAAGGAGTCTACGAAGTCGGCTACCTCGGCAGGGCTGAGCAGGAACTTGTTCCACACGTTCTCGATCCCGAGGCGCACCTGATGGGCTGCAGCAACGGGCAGCACCTCGGCCAGGCCTTCCCGCGCATAGCGCAGAACCTCTGCATAGGGTTGGCGGGCGCGATCGGGGAGAAAGAACACGTCCACAGCCCCAGGGATCGTAAGGAGCGTCTTCGCCCCCAATCGGGACGCGATCCTGACCATGGACTTGAGGTCTGCGACGGCGGTGGCCCGGAGCTCCGGTTCCGCGCTCGCGAGGTTTCGCTCCCAATAGAGGCCGCTCGCCAAGCTGCCGAGACTGATCCCGAGCGTGCTCGCCGTGGTCTTGATCTCGTCGAGCCGCTCGTCGCCCGCGTCCACCCCGAGGGAGGTGCCAGCAGGGCCGACCGCGAGCTCCACCCCCTCATATCCAAGCGCCATCCCAAGGTGGATCGCCTCGATGGGGTCGAGTGTGCCTTCGAGGCCACCGGGGAACGACCAATAGTTGACCGACTTTACAACCATGTCACGCGGAGGATACTGAGTCAGCCCTTGAGCGCGCCCGCAGTCATGGCCTGCTGCACCCGGTCGCGGAACAAAGCGTAGACCAGGATCACGGGCGCCATCACGATCACCAAGGCGGCGAAGAGAGCGCCCCAGTCGGCCTCGTACTGCTGGGTCATCGTGAGATTGGCAAGCCCGACCGGTAGCGTGAAGCCCGCCTGCGAGGTGAGGAGCACCTTGGCCAAGGCATACTCGTTCCACAGTCCGATGCCGGCAAAGATCCCTACCACGGCCAGGCCGGGCTTGACCAGCGGAAGCATCACGCGCCAGAACGTGCTCGCGTGGGTGCAACCGTCCATCATGGACGCTTCGATCAACTCATCGGGAACGGAATCGAAGAAGCCGCCCAGCACGAACACCGTGAAGGGAAGGGAATAGGCGACGTAGACGAGGATCAGGCCCCAAAGGGTGTCCACGCCCTTGAGGTCGCGCAAGAGCATGAACAGGGGCACGATGACGAGCAGGTGCGGGAACATCATGCCGCCCATGAACCCGCCGAAGACCAGACCGTGCCCCCGGAACCGGTACTTCGAGAGAACGTACGCCGCCATCGCTCCGATCGGCAGGAGGATCGCAAGGGTCGCGAGGGAGGCAACGAGGCTGTTCACGAAGCCCGAGCCGATCCCGGTGGTCCCCCAGGCCTTGGCAAAGTTGCCCCACGCGGGTTGGGTCGGCAGGCTCCAGGGGGAGGCCGGGATCATGTAACCGGGCTTGATCGAAGAGACCACGACCCAGGCGATGGGCCCGGCCGTGCCCACGAAGAGCAGGAAACCGGCGAGGGCTCCGAGGATCCGACCGAAAGTCCTCATGCGCGGGCCGCCGTCGGATCGCGCCGGAACCAGAAGAGGACGGCAAGGCTGATCGCCATGACCACGAGGAAGTTGGCGACTGCGATGCTCGTCGCGTAGCCGAATCGGCTCACCTCGAACCCCTGCTCATAGAGATAGGTGAGCATGGTCTCGGTGGCCCGGTCCGGATCACCGCCCCTCGTCATCACGATCACCAAGGCGAAGGTGTTCACCACGTTCACGACCGTATAGACCACGGCCACTCGCTTGATGGGCCAGAGCATCGGCCAAGTGACGTGCCAGAACCGGTGGAGCCGTACAGAGCCGTCGAGCTCCGCCGCCTCGTTCACCTCGGCGGGAAGCGACTTGAGACCAGAAGCGAAGAGCAGGGAATAGAAGCCGAGCGCATACCAGACGAACGCAGCCGCGACCCCGCCCAGCGCGGTCTGGGGCTCGCCCAGCCATGCCCGCTCCCACGAACCCAGTCCGACCGCCCGAAGCAAGTTGTTCACGAGACCGATCTGGGGCGAGAGCAAGAAGTACCAGATGATGGCGACGACGACGAGAGAGACTGCCTGTGGGTAGAGATAGATCGAGCGAATCGCACGGGCCCAACGGGTCTCCTCGTTCACGACATGCCCGAGGCCCACACCCCCTGCGATGAGGGCGACGCCACAGACGACGATCAAGATCAAGGTGTTGCGAACCGAGGTCCAAAACACCGGATCGGCAGCCAGCCGCTGGAAGTTGTCGGCCCCGACGAACTTCTTGACCGGGGAGAGCCCCGACCATTGGAACGTGGAGAGATGGAGCGACTGGACCAAGGGCCAGAGCACGAAGACGAGGTAAAGCAAGCCCGCAGGGGCTAAGAACCCGAGCACGAATGGGCCCTGTCCCTTGCGTCGCATGGCTTACGAGGCGACCTTGTACTTGGTGACCGTGCTGTCGTTCCGTGTCTTGGTGGCGGCGGCCTCGCACCGCTCGACGAACTGCTCAGGAGTGAGCTGCCCGTTCAAGAGGGACGTGATCGCGCCCTCGATCTCCTCTTGCATCGCGGGATACCACGTGCGATACTGCACGGACCACACGGTCTTGCTGCCTGCCAGGGCCCGAGCCGGCGCCTCGAGCGAGGGGGGCATGTCGGTGTCGTCGCTCCCGACGATCGCCATGAGCGTCCCTTTCTCCCGTACGAACTTCTTCGCCTCGTCGAGAGACGTGAGGTAGCGGAAGAACTCGATCGCTTGCTTGGGGTGCTTGGCCGCAGTCGGCACCATCCACGGCTCGATACCGATGAGCAGGGCGGTGGGGTCGCCCTTGCCTCCGGCTACGTCCGGAACCGGCATGAACGCCACCTGCGCTCCGGGAGGCATCGTGCTCTTCATCTCGGATTCTAGCCAGGAGCCGCACGGAACCATGGCGGCCTTGCCGTTCAAGAACTGGGTCTGCGCCTCGGTGTGGCTCATCGCGACGGAGCCCTTGAGGAAGAAGCCCTTGTCGCGGAGCTCGGCGATCATCTGTGCGGCGCGCAACATCGCAGGCGAGGACCAAGCACCAGGCTCAAGGTTCTGGGCGGCGTTCACCGCTTCGATCCCCCCGACCGAGCAGGCCCACGGCAGCAGCATCCCCTCGATCATGTAGTACGGGTATTGGCCCTGGAAAGCGATGGGGGCCACGCCCTTCGCCTTGCACTTCTCCCCAAATGCGAGGAGCTCGTCCCAAGTCTGCGGCGGTGTCCATCCGTTCTTTGCGAAGACGCCGGGGTCGTACCACCAACCGTAGATCATGACGTAGAGCGGGAGCATGTACGTCTTCCCGTCCTTCTGGCAAAGTTCGAGAAGCCCTGGCCGGAACGTGCTCCTCCACGGTTCGTCGCTCTTGTACGCCTTCTCGTCCAAGGCGGAGTCCAACTCGAGCAGGGCGCCGTCGTTCACAAGGGCCCAATGATCCATTCCCCACCCAGGGAACATGAGGTCAGGCACATCGCCCGCGACGAGGCGGGGGCGAAGGGCCTCCCAAACGCGCGGGTCGCCCGCAACCGTGACCTGGACGTTCGGATTGAGCTTGCTGTACTCCTCGCCCGCCTGTTGGAAGAAGTCAATCCCGTAGCCGCCTTGGAAGGCCTGAACCTCGACTTTCACCTTGCCGCCGGGTGCGCCCGACCCCGAAGGGCCGCATCCGGCCACGATGAGTAGTGAGCTGAGGGCGAGCACGAGAGGGATGGGTCTCATCACTAGGGTGGAAGATACCCGCACTCGCAAAGATCAGAACTTTCCTAGAAAAATCAGAATCTCTTCAATATAATAGTGTCGAACGGCCCTATGAAGGGAGCTTCCACGAAGAAGATCAAGTCCAAGGGAGTTATGCACCCACAGCCGTGGCGTGTCGAGCTCCTGGGCGGAATCCTCGCGGAGCGAGGCACGAGGCGCACCACGAAGTTCTCGACACGCCAGACCGCGGGGCTCCTCGCGCTGCTCGCTCAGGCCGCACCGCTCGGAGTGCCGCGCGACGAGGTCACCGCGAGACTTTGGGGCGAAGGAGACCGCCAGACCCTCCGCAACCGGCTGAGCCAAGCCGTTTCGACGCTGCGCAAGCTCTTGGAGTCTGGGGAGGAGAGGGTCTTTTCGAGCACCCACTTTGCCTTGGCCTTCAAGCCTGGCACGGTGACCGTGGACGTCCACGAGTTCGAGGCAACCATGGAGCGCTTGGCTTCGGCAGAGGACGCGGACGAACGGCTGGAGCTCGCGGTACAAGCGGCAGCACTCTACAAGGGCGACTACCTCGCCGGCTACAGGTTCCCTTGGGCCGAAGCGGATCGTTCGCGCCTCAAGTCCATGCTCCTCATCGCGCTGGACGTCGCGATCCAAGGGCATGAGGAGGCAGGTCGCATCCAGCGCGCCGTGGACGTTGCCTTTCGCCGCTTGCACGCGGAGCCTGCCGACCCGGCGTCCTTGCTCAAGCTTTGCGGGCTACTCTTGAAGTTCGGGAGGCCGTCTCAGGTCGCCCAACTGATCCACGCCCACGAGGCCAGGCTCCCTGAAGGCACCCGGCTCGACCCGGCACTGGAGGCCGTTCGGGCCCAAGCCGTTGCCCTGCCTCGGTCCGGCACAAGAGAACTCGATCCGAGCGTGCAGGTCTCGCACTCGTTCCGTCCCAATCCTCTGCCAGCGTATCCCAAGCCGATCGTTGGGCGCGAGGTCGAGTTGTCGAGGCTGGGGGAGGTCCTGTCGGGCTCGGAGCGTCGCCTTGTTTCCGTCACCGGCATGGGTGGCTCGGGGAAGTCCAGGGTGGCGGTGGCGGCGGCGGAGGAACATATCGAGCGGAACGGCGGGTGGGTAGCGTATATGACCGTCGGGAGTGGTGCTCCGTTACTCTCCTCAATCGGGACTTCGCTCGGTCTCGGGAGTACTGACCGGATCGAGGGGATCGCAGACGCGGTCGGCGCAGGAACGAGCGGCCTCCTGGTCGTGGATGAGGCGGAGCACCTGGACAAGGCGGCCGTCAAGGCCGTTGACCAGTTGTTGACGGCACTGCCGAAGCTCAAGGTCTTGGCAACGAGTCGCGCCCCACTCGAGTTGCCCATGGAGGCGGTTTTCCCGCTCTCACCGCTGAGGGTCGCCAAACTGCCTGGAGAGGAGGCATCCCCGGCTGCCAGACTCTTCCTTGAGTGCTTGGATCGGCCCGAGTCCCTCAAGCCGAGCGACCTCGATGCGGTGCAGGAGTTCTGCGAAATGGTGGACGGCCTGCCCCTTTCCATCAAGCTTGCCGCAGGCTGGGTAAGGGTCCTTTCGGTCTCCGAGATCGTGGAACGCTTGCAGCACGAGCCCGCGATCCTGCGAGACGCCTCACTGCCCCCGACGTCGCGGCACGCCTCAGTCCAGCACGTCGTCTCCTCGACCCTCGACCTTATCAAGGAACCCACTCGATCCGTAATGTCTCGGATCGCCGCTTTCGAGGGCCCGTTCGCCCCAGCCATTCTCGACCGGGTGGCGGGGTCAGGCACTCTAACGAGCCTCTTGGAGCTGGAGGCGATCGGTGTCCTGCACCAGGCGGGCTCGGTCGCAGATCGGACGATGATGGCGATGCTGGGTACGGTTCGACGCGTCGTGAGGGAGAGATGGACCGACGAAGAGCGGGCCACCGCGTTGGAGAGCCATCGCTCCGTGATGCTCGCCGATGCCCTGATGCACGCTGGGGACACCGAGAAGGGACGCAACGATGGTGCGCTCGCCGCCCACTTTGCCGAGCACGTCGCCGCGATCCGCCGCTCGATCGAGCTGGGATGGGCTGACGATGCGGTCCGGCACGCGACCGTGGTCTCGCGGATCTGTGAGACCGGAGGGACGAGTCGCGGATGCACCGAGCTGCTCGAGGCAGCTTTGGGCATGGATGGGATCACGGACGCCTTCGCGCTTCGGGGCCGCGCTGTGCTCGCCCGCCTCTACTGGGTCGGTTCAGAGTACGCCAAGGCAAAGGAACTGGCTTCCCGACTGCTCCAGGAGGCCCACAAGGCGGGGAACTTCGAGGCCGAGACCGTGTCCACGTCCGTGTTGCAGATGGAAGCGCACCGGGTCGGCGACTATGCCACGAGCGAGTCGCTCCTCCAATCGAGTCTCGACGCCGCTCTCGGACGCAACGATCACGACGGGGCGGCCCGAAGTTGGCTCGGCCTCGGCAACCTCGCCATGGAACGCATGGAGTGGAGCGAGGCCGAAGAGGCATACTCGAACTCATTGGAGTCGGCTCGGAGGGCCCAAGCGACCGACCGCAGGATCGCGGCCCACGTGAACCTCGCACATCTCGCCATGGCCACCCAGCGCCACCTGGCTGCAGTCGAATTCGCGCGTCGGGCGTTGCGGTTGGTCGCTGAGTCTCCCGGCTTTGCGCGACTGGGCGCCGCAGCCAACGTGGTGGCGACCCAAGCCCATGCCGCGTTGGGCGATAGGAGCGAGGCCCTGGAGTCTCTCGAGCGGGCCCTCGAAACTCCGCCGGAGTCCGGTCGCGAGCTCGTCGCCCTTCTCACCGCCGCCGCCGATGCCTCGATCGTGGCCTCGCAGGCAAGGCTGGGGGCGCAGTTGCTCGGGTTCATAGACGGCTACGTCGCGAAGTGGGAGAACCCTGGAGGGCTCGAAGGGGCCAACCGAGCCGCGATCGCCGCCCGTTGCGAGGCGGAGATTGGCGAGAAGCCCTTTGAAAGCCTCTATATGGCAGGGAAGGTGATTGGGCGGGAGCAAGCTCTCGACCTGGCCAGGCAAGTTGCCCACAACGGGACCGCCTGCGTGGTGTAATCAGACGTGCTCAAGGTAGGGATCGTCGGTTGTGGATTCATGGGCGGGATGCACGCATCGGTCTATGGCTTGCTCCCCGGATGCGAGTTGGTCGGTGCCTACGACCACCGGGAGGAAAGGGCGACGAGGTTCGGCAAGGAGCGCGGTTGCAAGTTGTTCGAGTCTCGGGAAGCCCTGATCGAGGCAGTGGACGCGCTCGACGTGTGCCTCCCGACCGACCTCCACTGTGACGCATCGGTCGCCGGGCTGGGTGCCGGCAAGCATGTCTTCTGCGAAAAGCCGATGGCTCTTGACGTGCGCGAGGCCGATCGGATGATCGCTGCCGCGGAGGCATCCGGTAAGCAGTTGATGATCGGCCACTGTATCCGGTTTTGGCCAGAGTATGCGTATCTCAAGGAGGCCGTGGACGACGGGCGCCTAGGGCGTCTAGTCTCCTTGAACCTGACACGGTATGGGGCGTTCCCCAGTTGGTCGGCGGACAATTGGCTCGCCGACGAGTCGCGGGCCGGTGGCGGGGCGCTCGACATGCACATCCACGACACGGACTTTGCCCTTTTCCTCCTCGGCGAGCCCGACGCCATGTCTTCGCGAGGCTCGCTCGACGAGAGGGGCATGAGCCACATTTTCACCACGATGAGCTATGGGCCGACCGTGGTCCACCTGGAAGGCGGTTGGAACCTCCCCGCCGGCACGCCGTTCAAGATGGCGTTTCGAGCAATCTTCGAGCGCGGTGCCATGATCATGGACAACGGCCCGCTGACCGTGTACGAAGACGGAAAGGATCCCATGAGGCCTGAGTTTTCTGCGATGAAGGCGGAGGGGGGCGGGAACATCAGCGATCTTGGGGGCTACTATCATGAGCTTGCTTATTTTGTAGAGAAGGTTGTGACCGGGGCGCCGATCCAAACCGTTACGCCTCAAAGCTCGAGGCTCTCGCTCGCTACGGCGCTCGAAGAGATCCGCCAAGCGAAGGCGAACGCGTAGCGGCCGGGCCCGACTCGAACTCCAGCATCCGCTACCTGCGCACGACGCGGGCGAGCGTGGTATGGATCGAGGATCGGCTCTCCAGAGGCCGCAAGTGGGTCCAGCACACGGTGCCGCAAAGCGCGAGCCGTAGCCGCGCGGCTACTTGCTTCGAAAGCGCATAGGGATCCTCTCGCCCAGAAGAGCCTTCCAAGCTGTAAGCGGTGACCCTAGACGGAGGCGAGCGACCGACCGACCCGCTCCACGATCTCGTCCACCGTGGGCTCGTCAATGATGAGGGGGGGGGTCAACCGGAACGTGCGTTGCCGAGTTTCTTTCGTGAGGATCGCGTTCTCCAGAAAAGCCTTCGAGAGGGCCTTCGTATCGAGGCCGTCCGCGACCTCGATCCCAAAGAGCAGGCCGCGCCAACGAACCTCCTTGATCCGGTCGGATCCGAGCGATGCAAGGCCCTCTGCAAGCCTGCCGCCCATGTGCTGAGCGCGGTCGGACAGTCCTTCCCGCTCCATCTCCGCCATCGCGGTGAGTGCGACCGCAGCCCCCAGGGGATTGCCGCCAAAAGTGGATCCATGATCCCCAGGCACGAAGACCTCGACGACCTCGCGCGTGCCGACGGCGGCGGAGACGGGGAGGACACCGCCCCCCAGCGGCTTGCCCACCGACATCAGGTCAGGACGCGCCGTCTCCCACTGCCAAGCGAAGCGCTTGCCGGTGCGACAGAAGCCAGTCTGGACCTCGTCCCAGATTAGGAGCACCCGGTTTCGGTCACAGATCTCGCGCAGACCCGCCATGAAGCCTTCCTCCGGCACGATCACGCCTCCCTCCGCCTGAATCGGCTCGAGGAGGACGGCCGCGGTGTTGGGATGGATCGCTTCCTCGATCGCCGCCAGGCTGCCGAACGGCACGACCTTGAAGCCGGGTGTGAACGGCCCGAACCCATCCTTGTAGCCCGGCTCGGTACTAAAGCCAACGATGGTCGTCGTCCTACCGTGGAAGTTTCCCTCGCCGACGATGATCTCCGCCTTGTCCTGCTCCACCCCCTTGACCGTATAAGCCCATTTGCGCGCGAGCTTGATGCAGGTCTCCACCGCCTCCGCCCCGGTGTTCATCGGGCACACCATGTCGAGGCCCGCATACTCGGCTAGACCTTTCATGAAGAGGGCGACCTCCGGGGCATAAAAGGCTCGGCTCGGAACCGCCATCCGGTGCAACTGCTCCACGATCGCCGACACGATCGCCGGGTTCAAATGACCGTGGGCGACAGCGGAGTACGCACCGATGCAGTCAATGTACTCCTTGCCCGCGCCATCCCAGACCCGACAGCCGTCCCCGCGAACCAGGTTCACAGGGAGCGGCTTGTAGTTGTGAGCCCCATACTGCTCGGTCATAGAGATCGCTTCCGAGTCCGTGAGCTCGCTCGAAACCGCCGAAACCCCCTTGGCAGTGATCTCTTCCAGCAAGGTCGTTGTCGTCATATGCCCAGTGTGTAGGATCGGAAGCCCGCTTGTGAACCCCGTACCCAGTGACAGTGGGCAGTGGTGCCTAGGGCGGAAAACACGGAACAACAACCGAGGGGATTGCAATCCAAGATGTCTGACGCTGCCGAAGCACCGAAGAAGAAAGGCAAACTGCCAATGATCCTGGTCGTCGTCGCCTTGGTGGGCGGGGGCGGCTTCTTTGCCATGAAGGGCAAGGGCGATGCCAAGAAGGAGCCAGAAGTGGCCTTGGGCGAGGTCGTGCCGCTGGGCGAGTTCTTGGTGAACGTTCGCGGGGGGGCGTTCCTCAAGACGGACGTTAGCGTCCACTTGGCCAAGGAGGCCCTGCTCGATGAGCACGGAGGCGGGGGCGGGCACGGGGAGGCCGCGGAACCGCCCGCGTTCGTACGGGACGCGGTCATCGAGGTCTTGTCCGTCCAGTCCGTCGAGTCCATTTTGAGCGCGAAGGGCAAGGCAAGGCTGAAGGTCGAGATTGCGGAGGCGGTGAACAACGCCGTCCACGAGAACCACGCCGAAGAAGGCGAGGGAAAGGACAAAGAGGAGAAGGGTCACGCCAAGGGCAAGGAGAGCGAGGCCGACGTGCTCGACCCGACGTGGGACAGTCAGGAAGGGCCCGTGCTCAAGGTCTATTTCACGAACTTTGCCGTCCAACCCTGAGGGACTGGACTCCTGCCGCGATCATGAGCGCCTGGAAGGGCACGGTGACGAGCCCGAACCTTCCATTCCCGAAGAACACCCCGACGAGGGCTGCGGTGACTCCGAGCCAAGCAAGGCCCACCCCCACGGCCAAAGCCTTCTCCTTCCTCGCCAAGGAGACCGCAGCGCCCAGGAGTGCGAGCGCGAGCAGACCGTTCCCCCCGATTGTGCAGGTACGGCGAAACACCAGGTACCTCGCTTTGTCGGCCCCCATGCCTGGGACCATGAGCCGGTCGAACTCGGTCTGGAACGCCCAGTATGCCGCGTCGGTGTGCTTGAGGAACGTCTCGAAGAGCTTGGCGGGCCAGGCGCGGATCGCCCGCACAGGATCTTGTCGAACGTAGAAGAGCGCGATTCTTCCCGCCGCACGGTCTCGCTCGACTTCTCCCAGGCCGTTGATCCGTGGCTCGATAAGCCGGGGGTCGCGATACCCCCCGGTTCCGCCCGGTGCCTGCCCGATCAGCAGGTTGTCCCCCCCGTTCGTGCTCACGGGCACGAAGGCGCTCAGGGCGGCATAGTTTCGCGCCGTCCAAGGAGAGACCACGAGTGCGGCTCCGAGAAGGACCACAGCGACGCCGCGCGTCCTTGCCGGCCATTCACGGTATAGCACAAGGACCGCCATCGTGGCCAAGGAGTAAGCCAGTGCTTGAGGCCGCACGAGCATGCCCGCTCCACAGACCAAGCCTGCAACGATCAGACCGGTTTCCGACCGGGACGAAGTCAGCGCACAAACCCCCAGGAGCGCGAGCACGATGGCGAGCGACTCGGAAGCGAGGATGGAGCTATAGGCCACCATGGCCGGGCTCAGGGCGACCAGGGTGGCGGCCAGGTTGGATGGGAGTCTGCTCAGGCCGAGCCGACGCGCCGTCCAATAGGTGAGCCCGACTGCGAGCACGCCCAGCACGAGGGTCAAGAGTTTGGCGGCCAACACGCTGGGACCCGTCAACGCAAAGAATCCTCCGAGCAGTCCGGGCCAACCGACGGGCCAATAAGCGGTGGGCACGCCGTCCACAGAGTAGCCCGCCCCCCCCGCGATCCCCGCGGCTCGCTGGAAGTACCACGCGAAGTCGGTCACCGGCTGGGTGTCCACGAGCGTCATCCAGACGACTCGGACGAGCAAACCCAGCAGTACCGGCAATCGCCAACCCGCATCCCCGAGGAAGGATTGGCGCACGGGACCGGGCTCTGCCGTGTAGACTGGTTCAACTTGAGTACCGGTAGGCTTGTCGTCGGCGTCACGGGGGCCAGTGGGGCGATCTATGCTCAGCGGTTCCTCCGTGTCGCGGTCCGTCACTTCCGCGAGGTGTACCTGACAATGAGCGAACAAGCGATTCAGGTCGCCGAGACGGAGTTGGGCGCGAGGATCGGCCGTACCCCGTTGGATACCGGCGAATGGCTCGGCGAGACCCCCCCTGGGCTTCGATTGTTGGATTCCAAGGACTTCTTCACTCCGCCCGCGAGCGGGTCGTTCCGCCACGATGGGATGGTGATCGTGCCTTGTTCCATGGGCTCGGCGGGCCGGATCGCCCACGGGGTGAGCGACGATCTACTGACGAGGGCCGCCGACGTCTGCCTCAAGGAAGGACGCCCGCTCATCGTCGTGCCTCGCGAAATGCCGATGAGCACTATAATGCTGCGCAACCTTACGACCTTGGCCGAGGCGGGTGTGCGAGTGATCCCAGCGTGCCCGGCGTGGTATTCCAGGCCTCGAACCCTGGAAGAGCTGGCGGACACGGTGGTCGCTCGGATCCTGCAGAGCCTGGGGATCGAGCACGGCCTCGTCCCCGAGTGGGGGGCGGACGACCCTGGGGATGGCACGGGATCGGTGGCCGGGAGCACAATGGTGCAAGAACCGTAATGGGCAAAATCGTAGTTTTCGGCGGTAGCGGCTATCTGGGTGGGGAGATCGTCCGCCGTGCGCGGCTGGAAGGGCACGAGGCGGTGATCGTGGGCCGCAGCTGTTCCGGTCCTGGCACGGTCACATGGGACGGGAAGTCGCTCGGCCCATGGGCTCAAGAACTGGAAGGTGCCCTCGGGGTGGTCAATCTTTGTGGCTCCACGCTCTTTCAGCGCTGGACCCCCCGCGCGAAGGAGGAGATGTTGCAGTCCCGAGCGGGCACGACGGCTTTGATTGGGCAGGCGATCGCAGATTGTCAGAGGCCCCCTGCCGCGTGGGTGAACGCGAGCGGGTGCGGTGGCTATGGCGACTGCGGAACGCGAGAAGTGAGCGAGGCGAGCGCGTTCTCCGACGGGTTCCTGGGCGAGCTTTGCCGAGATTGGGAGGGTGCGGTGTTGGCGGCCTCCACACCCAACACGGCAAGATGCCGGCTTCGGTTGGGCACCGTGCTCGGGCAAGGGAGCCAGTTCGACACGATCCTCTCGAAGCTGCCGGCGATCGGGCCCCTGGGAGAGGGCAGCCACTATCAACCCTGGATCCACGCTGAGGACGCGAGCGGCCTCGTCATGTTTGCACTCGAACGACGGCTGGAAGGCACACTCAACGCCACTGCGCCCTTTCCGGCCACGAACGCGGCACTGATGGCCGCGGTGCGCAAGGCCATGGTGCGCCTTCCCGCCCCGGCAGTGCCCAAACCGCTCGTCGCCCTTCTTTGCAAGCTCCAAGGATGGGACGAGGGCCTTCTCTTGGACTCGTGCCGGGCCGTGCCCCAGATCGCTGTCGCGAACGGCTACCGGTTTGCCTTTGAACGGGCCGAGGCAGCAGCCCAAGCGGCCTTCGGCCAAGTTCCCAAGGCTTGGCGGCACCAGATCGCCTAGGCCCTTGGTTCGTCCGTCCCCATCCGCGGCAACGACCGAAGGCTGCGAATCGTTGTAGGACTCAAGAGAATGAACACTTTGAAGGCTGGCCTGCTGATCGCCGTGCTCACGGGCCTGTTCGTCGCGATCGGTTACTTCGCGGGCGGGACGGGCGGCATGGTGATCGGGCTCGTCGTCGCCGCCGTGATGAACCTAGGCTCGTACTGGTTCAGCGACAAGATCGTGATCAAGATGACCCAAGCACAGCCGGTGGACGAGCGCCAGGCGCCGGAGCTGTACGAGATGGTAGGGCGGCTCAGCGACCGCGCCGGGATCCCCCGTCCACGAATCTACATTGTGCCCGACCCAAGTCCGAACGCCTTTGCGACGGGGCGGAACCCGGAACACGGCGTCGTCGCCGTGAACCAAGGTTTGCTTCACCTGCTCGACCGAAGGGAGATCGAAGGCGTCGTCGCCCACGAGCTGGCGCACATCAAGCATCGCGACACGCTCACCATGGCGATCGTCGCGACCCTGGCCGGGGCCATCGGCGTCCTCGGGATCATCCTTCGCTTCGGGGCCCTCTTCGCGGGCGGTCGTGACGGGGAGAACCCCCTCGGCGTACTCGCCGTTGCGATCCTCGCGCCCGTCATGGCGATGTTGGTCCAGATGGGGGTTTCGCGCATGCGCGAGTACGAGGCCGACCGGATGGCGGCGGAGATCACTGGGGACCCCGGTGGGCTCAGCAGTGCTTTGCTCAAACTTCACAATGGAGTCGTGCGCGAGCCAGGGAGCATCGCGCCGGAAGCAGCCCACATGTGTATCGTGAACCCGTTCGCAGGTCTGAAGGGGATTTCGAGCCTCTTCAGCACCCATCCTCCGGTGGAAGAGCGCGTCCGCCGACTCGAAGCGATCCGCTCGAAGGTGATAGCGTGAACTGCCCGCGAGGGTGTGACGCGGTCCTCGCGATCGCTGATCGCGGCGGAATCGAGGTGGACTATTGCCCGCTCTGCCGAGGCGTCTGGTTGGACCGCGGGGAGCTGGACAAGCTGATCGAGCGGCAGTCTGAGGTGATGAGGCAGGCCGTGCCCACGGAACTTCCGGGCTACAAGCAAGCCTGGGGAGAACCGGAGCGAACGTCCCCAAGCCAGTCCGAACCCCCGCGCGACCGTTACCACGGCCGGTCGAGGGACTCTTATGACGAGGACTTCCGTAAGGGCAAGAGAAAGAAGCGGGGCTTGGACTTCCTGGACGATATCTTCGATTTCTGAGTCCAAGAGGGTCATGTTGGGACGAAGTCGCTCGGCGGTAGAATCCCAGGTTCGAATCATGAGCGCTTCCGCCACTGAGATGTCCGTCAAGCGGACCGACTTGAACGCCTGCACGATCCAGCTCGACGTCGTATGCACGCAAGACCAGGTTCAAAAGGGCTTCGATCGCGCCGTTCGCGATTTTGCCAAGAAAGTCCGGGTTCCAGGGTTCCGACCTGGTGCCGCCCCCAAGGCGATGGTGGAGAAGATGATCCCCGAGGAGGATCTCGCGAACGCGGCGGTGGAGAACGCCGTCCGTTCCGCGCTTCGCCAGGCGTTGGAACAGTCGGACGTGACGCCGGAGGACGCTCCCGCGGTCACGGTCACGAAGTTCGAGCGAGCCTCGTCTGAGCTCGAGTTTATGGTGAAGGTCCCCCTGGGCGCGAAGGTGACCCTGGGCGACTACAAGGCGCTGACCGCGAAGAAGCCGACCGTCGAGGTCGAGCCGGGGGAGGTCGAGTACCAGATCGAGGAGCTCCGCCGACGGGCAGGCACCCAGCAGGCGGTGACAGGTCGCGGCATTCAGGAGGGCGACGTCGCCGTCGTCCACATTCGGGCCGAGGGCGTCGAGGGCGAGGGCAAGACGTTCATGACCAAGGCGGGCCAAACGTTCCCTGCGCTCGATGCCGCGATCCTCGGCATGGAGGCCGAGGCGATCAAGCACGCCAAACTCAGCTTCCCTGAGAACTTCCAAGACGCGGATTGGGCAGGGAAGGAGTACGAGTGTACGTTGACGATCCGGAGCGTCTCCTCCGTCCAGGTCCCCGATGTGGACGCCCTAGTCGCCTCGCTCAATGTCAAGGACACCGCCGAGCTGGAGACGCGGGTCGCCGAAGGAATCATCTCCGCCAAGCGGAAGATCGGCGAGGACATGGTGAGCGAGCAGCTCTTGAACGCCCTCATCCAATCGAGCCAGGTCGAAGTGGCGGACCCGACTTGGGAGCGGGTGGGCTCGCGCAGGCTCCAGGAGATCGCCTACCAACTTCGCGAGGAAGGCTCAAGTCTGGAGAAGTACGCCGAGCAGAACGGGATGACTGTGGACGAGTTGGTCGCAGCCCAGATGACCGAAGCCAAGCTCCACGTCCAACGGGCAACCTTGGTCCGCGAGGTCTTCGTCAAGGAGGAGATGCAGATCACGGACGAGGACGCGAACGCGACCTTCCAAGAGATTCTCCGAGAGAACAAGGTGGGGCAAGAGGACGTGCAGGCCTTCATGAAGGAGAACGGCCATCAGATTCGTGAGGAGGTCGTGTTCCGGTCCATGTTCCGAAAGGTTCTGGGGCTTTTGAGGCAGCACGCCAAGGTGGAAGAGGTCTCTCCCAGCGAGCTCGGCCTCGATCAGCCCGCCCCCACCAAGAAGCCCGCGGCCAAGAAGCCGGCGGCCAAGAAGCCCGCGGCCAAGCCGAAGAAGGACTAACGCAGGGAAACGGCAAGGAGCCCTGCGAGACGGAGACCCTACGGACCACAATAGAAGGGAGGATGGAACTCAGGGGAATGGGCGTGCCCTTCGTCATCGAGCAAACGGCTCGCGGCGAGCGCAGCTATGACATTTGGAGCAGGCTGCTCAAGGATCGGATCGTGTTCTTGGGGACTGCGGTGGACGACTATGTCGCGAACCTCTTGATCGCGCAGTTCTTGTTCCTGGAGAAGGAGGATCCTGACAAGGACATTGATTTCTACATCCACAGTCCAGGGGGCGTGGTGAGCGCAGGTCTGGCCATCTTCGACACCATGAAGATGATCAAGCCGGACGTCGCGACGATCTGCGTCGGCCAGGCAGCCAGTATGGGTGCTGTACTTTTGGCCGGAGGCGCGAAGGGCAAGCGTTTTGCACTCTCCAACTCCAGGGTGATGATCCATCAGGTCAGCGGGGGCACACAGGGCCAGCTCGCTGACATGAAGATCGCCATCCAAGAAGCGGAGAGGTACATGTCCACACTGACCAAGATCCTGGCCGAGGCGGCAGAGAAGGACGAGGCGACCGTGGCTCAGGACATGGATCGAGACCGCTGGATGTCTGCCGAGGAATCGGTGGCCTACGGACTGGTGGACAAAGTCCTCGAACCAGGGGCCCGATAGAGTCAATAGAGAGCGAAGTCAATGGCTAAGATGGATGAGAGTAGAGACCGGTGTTGCCTGTGCGGCAGGGCGAAGGATCAAGTCACGAAGTTGATCTCCGGCCTGAGCGGTGCCGTCTGCGCGGACTGCGTCGAGCTCTGCAACGGGATCCTGCAAGGGGACGGCGAGCGAGTCCCGCGCGCCCAGCCCCAGCGACCGTCCGGCTCGTCGCCCACGACCAAGTCCGCACCCGCGCCCAAACAGCCCAAAGTGGCCCGCCCGAAGGAGATCGTCGCATTTTTGGACGACTATGTCATCGGACAAGACCGCACAAAGCGATCCCTGAGCGTCGCGGTCTACAACCACTATAAGCGCATTCAGGAGTCAGGCGGAGGGGACGTCGAGCTCCAAAAGTCGAACATCCTCATGGTGGGGCCCACGGGTTCTGGCAAGACCCTGCTCGCCCAAACCCTCGCCCGGATGCTCCAAGTCCCGTTCACGGTCGCCGATGCGACCGCGCTCACCGAGGCGGGCTATGTGGGGGAGGACGTGGAGAACATCCTGCTCAAGCTCTTCCAGGCCGCCGAGCAGATGGATCCCCGCAACGCCAAGGCGCTCTGCGAGCGCGGCATCATCTATGTGGACGAGATTGACAAGATCAGCCGCAAGAGCGACAACCCTTCCATCACCAGGGACGTGAGCGGCGAGGGCGTACAGCAAGCCCTACTCAAGATTATCGAGGGTACGGTCGCCAACGTTCCTCCGCAGGGCGGTCGCAAGCACCCACAGCAGGAGTATCTCCAGATTGACACCAAGAACGTCCTCTTCATTTGCGGAGGCGCGTTCGACGGGCTCGAGGAGATCATCCTGCGCCGCCAGCGCGAGAACGTCATGGGTTTCCGATCCGACCCGCAAGGCAAGGCCGAAAGGAACAAGGAGATCCTCTCCCATGTCGAACCGGAGGACCTGCGCAAGTATGGTCTGATCCCGGAGTTCATCGGCCGCTTGCCGGTAGTGACGGCTCTGGACGAGCTCGACGTGGAAGCCTTGGTGCAGATCCTCACCGAGCCCAAGAACGCGGTGATAAAGCAGTACAAACGGTTCTTCGAGCTGGACGGAGTGGAGCTGGACTGTGAGCCCGAGGTGCTCCGAGAGATCGCCGAGGAGGCGATCAAGCGAAAGACCGGCGCGCGCGCCCTGCGCTCGATCTTGGAAAGCTCGATGCTGGAAGTGATGTACGAAGTGCCGAGCAACGAAAAGATCAAGAAGGTCGTGCTCCCGAAGGGGCTCATCACCGAGGGCCGCGAGCCGATCCTGCTCACCGAGGACGAGAAGCGCGCGGCAAGCTAGGCAACGAAGCGAGCCCGACCCCGCTTTGCATTGGGGCCGGGCTCCTTGGCTTTCGCGCGAGAACCCTCTCGAACCGCAGTCTCTAGGCCGCCCGCAGTTCGTACACTTCCGTGCCGACCAGGACGGGCTCGAGCCTCTGCTCGACTTGCTGGAAGAATTCTTCCTCGTCATTCAAGATGCATCGGAGCCGAGTCGCCCCCGCGAAGATCGCCATGGTCCGCGCGTCCTCCAGCGAGGTCGCTACCGCACCGGACTGTCGGGCCCGCCCCGCATCCAGGACGAACGCGAACTCGGTGTGGGCAGCCTCGCAAAGGAGGATGCGTAGGTCGTCGAGAAAGGCATCGGCCTCGCCTTCCGTTACAATGCCGGCCAGATTGGCCTCCAGAAGCCTGGATTCGTGGTCCCAGTTCAGGATATACATTCTATGGTCTCCCCTAATTCGGCACGGCCGCACTGGGCGGGTGCCATGGGTTCTGTTTTCCTTCTGAGGCGGGCTCGGACTCCCAGAGGATGTGACAGGGTCGGCACAAACCTCGCGGGGATACCAGGCCGGCCCTGGGAGCGATCTTGGCCGGGATAGACTGGGAGCGATGTCCTACCGAACTGAAAACGACTCCATGGGCGCGGTCAATGTCCCCGCCGACGCACTTTGGGGAAGCCAGGCCGAGCGAAGCCGGAACCTCTTCGCTTTGAGCGGGATGACCGAGCACCCCCGCATGATCGAGGCCTACGTCCTGCTCAAAAAGGCTTGTGCCGAAGTGAACGGCGGGCTGGGCCTGCTCGATCCTGACGTCGCTCGAGCGATCTCGGCCGCCGCCGACGAGGTGCTGGCAGGGCAGCACCGAGACCAGTTCCCCGTGGACGTCTTCCATATGGGTGCGGGAACCTCCTTCAACATGAACGTGAACGAAGTGCTCGCCAACCTTGCCGAGGAAAGACTGGGGGGACGCCGCGGCGAATACAAGCGAGTGAGCCCGAACGACCACGTGAACTACGGGCAGTCTACGAACGACACGTTCCCCACCGCGATGCGGATGATGTCCCGAGCCATGCTGGCGGAACTCTCGCCCGAGGTGGATCGGCTCGGTGACGCCCTGGCGGCCAAGGGTGCGGAGTTTGATAGCGTTCTGAAGAGTGGACGCACCCACCTGCAAGACGCGGTCCCCATCCGCCTGGGCCAGGAGTTCGCGGCCTACGCGGGCGCGATCCGGAGATCCCGGAGATGGCTCGACCATGCGGCGGTCGAACTCGAGGAACTGGGCATCGGTGGCTCTGCGGCAGGGACCGGGCTCAACACCCACCCAGAATATGCGGCAAGGGTCGTCGCGAAGGTAGCCGAATGGACCGGCCTGCCCTACCGGCCCGCAAGAGACCTCCGCGAGGCCATGCAGTCCCAACTGTGCATGGCAGGCCTCGCCGCGGCGCTTCGGATTTTCTGCAACGAACTAACCAGGGTGACCAACGACCTGCGGCTGCTTTGCTCTGGCCCCCTCACCGGCCTGGCCGAGATCACCTTGCCCGCGGTGCAGCCTGGTTCCTCGATCATGCCAGGGAAGGTGAACCCGAGCATGGCCGAGAACATGAACATCGTCCTCTTCCAGGTGCTGGGCCAGTGCTCGACCCTGGATGATTGCGTTCGCGCGGGTCAATTGGAGTTGAACGTGATGATGCCGGGCATGGCGTTCTCGGCCCAGTTCTCGTTGATGCTGCTCAGGAACACATTGGCCACGTTTACCGACAACTGCGTGGCGGGGATCACTGCGAACGAGGATCGCTGCAGGCAGTACGCCGAGACGTCGCCCTCCCTGGCCACGGCGTTGAACGTCTACATCGGCTACCAGCAGGCTGCGGCCGTGGTGAAGCAGTCCCTCAAAGAGGGAAAGCCGATCCCCTCCGTCGTCCGCGAGCTCGGACTCTTGGATGAAGCGACCCTGGCGGAAGTTCTGGATCCAGCGAAGCTCACCGAGCCGGGAATCCCAGGAAAATAGTCAGCGCCCGCCCATGCCGCTCAGGGTCACGCCCTCGATGAAGTACCGCTGGGCAAAGACAAAGACGAGGACGACGGGCAACATGGAAAGGCTCGCGAAGGCCATGAGGAGCCCCGGCTCCCCGCTCCTCTCGCCGTTGAAGAGCTGGAGAGCGTAGGCGATGGGCAGGTGCTCGGGCGAGTTGATGTAGATGAGGGGCCCCATGAAGTTGTTCCAGGCACCGATGAACGTCCACACCGCGATCACCGCGAGCGCGGGCCGCACCTGGGGCAGCATCACCTTCCAGAACGCCTTGAGGTAGTCGCAGCCATCAATCTTGGCGGCGTCTTCGAGTTCGAGTGGGATCTGGCGGAAGAACTGCCGCAGGAGGAAGACGTTGAACGCGCCCGCAAAGAGCGCAGGCACCCAAAGTGGATAGAGGGTGTCCACCCAGCCCAGCTCCCGGAAGATGAGGAACTGAGGCAGAAGCGTGACGGCACCAGGGAGCATCATCGTTGCGAGCAGGATCGCAAAGAGCGCGTTCCTCCCTGGAAACCGTAGGCGGGCAAACGCATAGGCCACGAGGGAGCAGGACAGCAGCGTTCCCAGGACGTTGAGCACGACGAGCAGGGTCGAGTTGCGCAGGTAAGTCAGTCCGCGGTTGGCCTCGGGAGGGAGATAGTCCAGGGCTTCCGGGTAGTTCTGCCACCGCAAACCGAACTCACGGACAGGGCGGAGCTCGTTCGGGGGGAGTTCGAGCCTCTTGCCTGCGAGCTCGGGTGGGGTGTCCAACTCTACGACACGAGCCCCGTTCTCGCGTTCCTGCACGACCTTCCCCTGCGCTCTTCGCCCCTGGACGGTGGTCGTGACGAGAGGAGCGTTTCGTGGGATCTGTACAACTTCATTCTTACGAACCTCAAAAGTAAAGCCCGCTAAGCCGAGCGGCCGCTCCACCGCCATCTGCCACCGGCCATCCGGCATCACGAAAGCTCGGTTCGCCTCCACGCTCTGGCCTTGGTACACCGCGCGATACAGCGGGTTCTCTGGGCTCACGTAGGGGACCGTCTTTGTAACCTTGGGGATCCAGACGATGCCATGGGGGGAAGCCATGTCCACGTCCTCCTTGAAACTGGTCACGAGCAGCCAAGCGAACGGGATCGCGAATACGATGCTCCCCAGTATCAAAGAGATATGTACAAGGAAACGACCAAAAACTATTTGTAGCCGCGAGTTCTTGCCCACGCGCCGCATGCTCGCCCACCCCGCCCACGCGGCCAAACCAAGAACCAGGATCGCCCCCCATCCGAGAGGCAGGCTGCCCCGCAGCCAGCTCACCGGAGTCGGATCGTAGCGCCGGAGCCAAACGCAGCCCAAGCACACGGCGGTCCACAGCGCCGAAGAGCGAAGACCCGCCACTCGGTTCGAGGGGAGGTCGAGCCAAACACGGAGTGCCAGGATCACGGCGATGACACCGAAGACCCAAGCCGCCCAAACGATGGGCGCGGCCACGGGCCAAACGATGGGCACCTGGATCACCGGTCCGCCTCGTAGTGAACCCACGTCTTGGAGACCCAGAACTGGATCCCGGTGAGGACGAGTACGACCGCGAAGACAAGCCAAGCGAGGGCCGAGGCGAACCCCATTTTGAAGTAGCTAAAGCCGTTCACGAAGAGGTGGGCCACCGGGGTCAAGAGCGAGTCGGACGGTCCGATCGTTCCCCCGCTCCCCTTGAGGACATAGACGCGGTCGAACTCCTGGATGGCCCCGATCAGGCCGGTCACCACGTTGAAGAACACGAGGGGAGAGATCCACGGCAGGGTCACGCTCCAGAACGACCGCCAAGGCGAGGCCCCGTCGAGATCCGCCGCCTCGTAGAGGCTTCTCGGCACGCCCTTTAGCCCTGCGAGCCATAGGATCATTCCCCCGCCCGCACCCCAAAGCCCCATGAGCACGATCGAGGGCTTCGCCCAGTCGGCCACACTGAGCCAGCCCGGAAGGGCCGCCCCCAGCCAAGGTTCGAGCGTCTTGGACCAAAGCGCGTTCACCAGACCCTTGCTCGGGTCCGAGACAAGGATCCAGCCCCAAAGCACCGCGGTCGCCACCGCAGGCACGATGGAAGGGAGGTAGAACAAGGTCCGATAGGCACGAACCCCGAAGATCTCCCGGTTCAAGAGCAAAGCGATGGTGAGGCCAGAGAGGATGCCGAGCGGGACACCGATGCCTGCGAGATAGAAGACGTTGCCAAACGCCTTGAGGACGTTCTCGCGCTCCGTGGTGGCAAGCGCCTGATAGTTCTCGAACCCCATCCAGCGAGGCTCGTTGAGAACGTTGTACTGCGTGAAGCTGAACGCCAACGAGGCGATCATCGGACCGAGAAGGAAGACCAAGAACCCGATGAGCCAAGGGCTGACGAGGAGGTAGCCCCAGAGCGCCTCGTGCCGCCCCAGCCGCCCCAAGGGTTGACGCCGGAGATGGATCCAGAAGGCTCCCAGCCCGAGGAGGAAGATCGCAACGCTGATCGCGACCGGGCCGCGGAAGTCGGTCTTGGGGCGCGAGTAGTACCGAAAGTGCTGGTCGAGCTCCCGTTGCACGACGGCCTGACCCGCGAGCAGTGCCTCCTTCGGGGTCGCCTCGCCCCGGCAGGCCTTCTCAATGGCCTTCACGTGCTCGTCCCAAAGCACTTGGGCGACCACGGTGGCGGGACGGATCCGACCGTAGCGCGCCATCTCCACGTGCATTTTCTGCGCCGCCGCGAGGTGGGGGTTGGCCGGAGTGAACTCGCGCACCAACTCTTCGTTGGCCTGAATATGGGCTTGGTTACGAGGTACGAACTCCCTCCCTCGCAACCGCTCGAAGTCCCTCTGGGCCCGGTTCTCGATCTCGCGCCCTTCGAGGCTCGTCGCGAACCGGATGAACCGCCAAGCGCCGCCCGGGTTCTTTGCGCCTTTGGGAATTGCATAGCTGAATCCGCCGATCCAGGTCGCGTAGGGCGACATCCCCGCGAAGATCCCTTTCCCGGCAAGGCGCTCATCGGGCGAGGGCGGCGGCGCGACCCCAAAGTCGAGGTTCGGGGCATAGCGCCCCATCGGGTTGAGCACCCAGTCGCCGTCTATCTTCATTGCGACCTTGCCGATATAGAAGGCGTCGTTCTCTTGGCCCTGGAACCCGCTCTGGAACTTTTGCGCGGCGTTGTAGCCCCCGAGGATCTTGTAGCCGTCCACCATGAACTGAAGGGCACGTTCCGCACGGGGGCTGTCCAGGGTGCAGGTCCGGCCGTCCGGCGACATGAAGTCCGCTTCCATCTGGAAGGCATAGAGATAGAGCCACGAGTTGCCCCAGTTCGGGATGAATCCGGCGACCTTGAGCTCCCCGTTCGGTCCGAACTCGGTCAAAACCTTGCTGTATCGGAGCAGCTCGCTCCACGACCGCGGCGCGCGTTCCGGGTCGAGGCCCGCGGAGCGCAGTTGCTCGGCCTTGGCTCGGAAGATTCTTCGGTTGTAGTAGAGGATCCGGTCGTCGGCTCCATAGGGGATGCCATAGACCTTGCCGTCATAGACGGCCTCCGACCAAGCGGCAGGGTAGTAGTCCGCTGGCTTGACTGCGTCGGGCCCCGTCTCTTGGGCGAGAAAGCGGTCGAGGGGCAGGAAGGCTCCCCGGCTCGCCCAGTCGCTCAGTGTGAACCGATCTTGGAAGATCACATCGGGCGGAACACGGCCAACGATGCTGGTCATGAGCTTCTGCGGGCTCATCTCGCCCGCACCCATGCTCATCGTGCGCACACGGAGGTCGGGATTTCGCCGCTCGAACTCCCGGACTAAGGCCTCGGTGCCCTTCGCGTCGGGCCCCGGTCTCACGCCCCAGACGCTCACCGTCGCCTGGCTCCGTGAGAGCGGAGCGAGCACGCCTGCGAGCAGGCACAAGGCGAGGTGCCCGAAGGCCCGTTGGCCCGGTCTCACTTGCCCACTCCCAAGGAAGGCTCTCGCGTCACAGGGTGCAGTCTAACCCGAGCGGGGCTCGATGAGAGCACCCAGTGACGCGCGGAAGGAGGAGCTACTCGCCTCCGTACTGCTCCCTCGCTCGTTCCTCGGGGTTCTTCGACGGGTCGCCTGCGCCATCGGGAGTCGCTCCAAAGTTCGACTCGTACCGATCCTTCACGATCTCGGCGTGCTGCTGCTCGATTTTTTGACGCTCGGCAGACATCCCACCTCCTCCGCCGGAGAAGAAGAAGGCTCCCGCGAGAACAGCCAGGCCAAGGGCCACTGCGCCGAAGATCGCCCAGCGAGGCAGTTCGTGCCTCACTAGGAACCGTCCGGAAGCTTGCAGTCCGCAGTACCCGCTTGGAAGAGCGAGTCCATACAGGCAATGCCCTTGTCCCAGAACGGCACGCCGTTCCCAGTGACCCATGCCCCGGCCTTCTCCTCGTACCCGTTGAAGACGGTGCCGTGGAGCATCCCGTCACCGGCGTGGCCGCTCACCTTTTGGAACTTCACATGGCCATCGGCGAAAGACCACACCGAACCTCCGGAATAGACGTTCGAGATGTTGCCATAGGGGGCTCGCGGGTCGCCTGCGGGGAGGTCGTCCCGCCGGGTGTTCTCGATGTAGACCCCGATGTACCAGTCGCCGCTCGTCCAGGGGTTGCCCGAAAGGAGCGGCATTCGCTGCTCGCCCATCGAGACCGTGCTGGCCGGGGAAGGGATCGAGGAGGTGCTCAGCGCGCCCTTCCACGCCGTCGCGAACTTGCCCTTATAGCCGTTGCGCCACTGCCATGCGGTGTGGACGTTGCCAGCGACGGCGAAGCCGCGACGTACATTGCCGAACGGGGTCGCATACTTGGGCTTCGGATCCTCGGTCGAGACGATGATCTGATAGTTCTTCGTATAGGGCTGGATCAGGAGGTCCCAGGTCATGTTCTCATAGGGATCGCCCCCCCCTTGGCTCGGACCATAGCCCGCACGCACGCGAGGCACGTAATAGTCGTCGTTGTCGCCTTGGTACATCTGGTGGGCAAGCGCGAGCTGCTTGATGTTGTTCAAGGCGACGGCCTTCTTAGCGGCCAGCTTCGCCTGGGCGAAAACAGGGAAGAGGATTGCCGCCAGGATCGCGATGATCGCGATCACGACGAGCAGCTCGATGAGGGTGAAGCCCTCACGGGTCTTTCTGGACATATTCATTCCTTTTCGGTTGGGAAGGGCGCACCGCCCTGGTCGGAGCGGCCCGATGGGCCGCGGAGGGTCGAACGCGCCTTCGTGCTCAAGACGCACACTGAGAGCGGCGGGACGGTAGCGCGAACCTGGGTGCCGGCGAGTTCCGGCGATGCCGTTCCGAAAAGATCAACAAGCGGTCCTTCGCCCAGGCCCGAGGCCCGCATGGCCCTCGGTGCCTCCGAGGCGTTGACGAGCACCACCACAGTCTCGCCTTGGTAGCTGCGGCGAAAGACGATGGTTCCTAGCTCGTCGTCGGTCGAGACGAGCACGGGAGCGCCCCTCCGCAGGGCGAGGGAGGACTTCCGCGCAACGATCAGCCGCCGATAGAGCGAGAGGAAGGGATTTTCGTCCGTCGCGAGGTCCCATTCCATGCCGCGTCGGTTCTCGGGGTCTGGGCCGCCCGACATCCCGATCTCGTCACCATAGTAGATGCTCGGCGCGCCCGGCCACGCGAACTGGAGCATGGCCGCGAACCTTGCCTTTCTCGCGTCCTCGCCGCACTCGTGAAGGAGCCGGGGAGTGTCATGGGAACCGAGCAGGTTCATCATGTTTCGGGAGATTTGCGGCGGGTGGGCGTTCCAAACGGAGAGCAGCCTCGCCATGAAGGCGCTGGGGGTGAGCGAGCCCCGCGCTGCGAAGCCAAGGACGGCCTCACGGAACCGGTAATTCATGACGGAGTCGAACTGGTCGCCGCCAAGCCAAGGCGTCCCGTCCCCCCAAATCTCGCCGACGATCCACCGGTCCTGGGAGTGCGACTTCACCCGGCTGCGGAACTCCCTCCAGAATTCGTGGGGCACCTCGTTGGCCACGTCCAGCCGCCAACCGTCTATCGCCGCCTCGTTGTCCCAGAAGTCCACGACATCCAGCACAGCCTTGCGGACTTTGGGGTTGTCGAAGTTCAGTTCCGGCATGGACTTGAATCCGAACCAAGCCTTATACGGCGGCTGGTCGCGGACGCTGACCGGAAAGGAGGTCACTTCGTACCAGTCTCGGAACGGGCTCTCCTGCTGGCGGGCCAGCAGATCGGCAAACGCAGGGTAGGCGACCGACGTATGGTTGAACACTCCGTCCAGGACCACCTTCACCCGCTTTCGATGGAGGTCGCGGACGAGGGTGCGGAACTCTGCGTTGGTCCCCAGGCGATGGTCCACCGCGTCGTAGTCGGTCGTCTCGTACCGGTGGTTGCTCGGTCCTTCGAAGATCGGGTTGAAATAGACCCCGCTCACGCCGAGGCTGGTGAGATACCCGAGGTGCTGGCGCACCCCCGCCAAGTCCCCACCAAACCAATTGAACCACGTGGGGGATGCGTCCCATGCGACCGTGCCTTCGGGATCATTCGACGTGTCGCCGTTCGCAAATCGGTCAGGGAAGATCTGATAGAAGACGGAGTCCTGCACCCAGTTCGGCGTGGAAGGGAACAGGCTTGGCTCCCACACTACGGAGTAGTTGTCTCCTGGCGTGGCCCCGCGCTTCAAGCCGGACTCTCCGAGCGTCCAGGCTGGCCCGTCCACGATCTTGAAGTAGTAGTTGGAGCGTGCGCCCGGCTTCACGGGGAACGTGGCGGAGTACCACTCGGTGAAGTCGTCCGCACCGGCGATGCGCATAGGCACTTCCTTACCGTCGAGGACGAGGGTGACGGACTCGAGATCGCCCGCCCGTGCCTCGATCTTGAGCGAGGCCTCGCCCCCATCCAGGTTCGCATACCGGGTCGTAAACTCGTGCCGAATCGCTCCCTGGGTGGTGGCACCGTCGTTCCTCGCGGCGGGGGTCTCATAGCCTGGTGGAAGGGCGAGAACCACAGAATTCGTGTTCCCGTTCCCGTCGTCCTCCTGCCGCTGGGCCCGCGGGTCCGTCACCCACGTGGCGCCGTCCAGGACGAACTTGTACCAATACTTCCCGGTGGGAAGGGAGAGGGTGCGGCTCCAGGTGTTCGTCCCTGGTCGCCGTTCCATAGGCGTCTCGGTCGTGCTCCAATTGTTGAAGCTCCCGGCGAGGTGGACGGTCTTGGCGCTCGCCGATTCGTAGGTGAAGGCGACCTCGACCTTGGCGGCTTGGAGGACCGATGCGGCGAGGAGGGCCAGGATCGTCATGCCTGACCTCCTCTGACCGAGGACCCGCGCGCGACGAGGTGGGCCGGGACGATCACGCGACCAGGCGCGGGGGCTTCTTGCCGACGCGCGGCGGGGAGCAAGGTGCCGATCGCCGACCGGATCAGTTCCGGCATGTTGAGGCTCACCGAGGTGAGGCCGCCCGCGAGCACGCTACAGAGCGGCGTGTCGTTGAAGCTGACCAACCCGAGGTCGTGGGGGATCGTGCGGCCGAGCGCACGCGCGGCGTTCACCACTCCCAAGGCAAGGAAGTCGTCGAGCACGACGATCCCATCCACGAGATCGCCATGGGAGAGGGCCTCGAAGGAGACTTCGTACGCCGCCTGTGGGCCAAAGTCAGAGTGCCAAATGTTGGGCGGCATTCCGCTTTGCCCGATGGCCTGAAGGTATCCCTCGATCCGGTCGTCGCTCACGGTGATACCGCGACGGCCGGCAAGCATCGCGACCTTCTGAAAGCCGTTTTCGATGAGGTGGGATGTGGCTAGGAAACCAGCCTTCACGTTATCGTTATCCACGCTGGCCACCTCCATCCCCAACGGGTTGCCAATGAGAACGAAGGGGAAGTGGTCCTCATGGAGGTTGCGGAGGCGCTCGTCGTCCGCCTCAGATTCGACCAGGACGAGCCCGTCCACTGTGCGGCTCCGCAGCAACTCGTCGTAGACGGGCCAGTGCGGCTCCTGCGCTGGCACGGTGTGCAAGGCGAGCCGGTAGCCGGTTCCGGCCAGATTGTCGAGGATCTCCGAGATGAGACTTGTATAGAACGGGTCGCCGCTCAATCCGCCCGGCGGTCGCCGGATCGCGAGGCCGATCATCCCGGTCGTGCGGTTCCTCAGGGAGCGGGCCCGGGCGTCCGGACGGTACTTCGCCTCCTCGACGGCCCGCTCCACCTTGGCGCGAATCTCCGGGACGACCCTCTCGTCACCGCTCAGGACGCGCGAAACGGTGGCTTGGCTCACTTGTGCCAGTCGGGCGATGTCTTCCTGCGTGGGCCTCAATGTTCGTCCACACTCCTCGGCGAAATGCGCATTCTCTTCGTAGGGAATACGTATTCACAGTATACACGAGCACTTTCGCGAGGTGGATGAAAAATTCACGACAGGGCTTGGACGCGGAAGCCTGAGCCGGTGAGCCGGACCGTCGTCTCCTCGCCTTCGGTGAGCCCGGCCCCGACGACCCCTAGGGGCAGCCAAGCCCGACATCGCACCGGCCCGAAGCCATCGGCAGTCTGCGTGAACCGCACGTGAACCAGCTTGCCGTCCCCTTCCGCCCTCACGAGCACCTTGCTTTGCTGTGCCCCATCGTGGTCGCGGCTGAGACCATCGTCCACCACATACTCGTACGCGGTCTCGCCCTTCCAGCCCGGAGGCGCGGCGAGGAGGAAGGCCACATCGCTGTGGTCGCCCCTGACCGTTCGCGGCTCCTGGACGGTCAGGGGGAGCACGGCTCCTTGCCGCAAGTAGGCCGGAGTGGTCGCCAAGGACGTGCGGACCGTGTGAACCCCAGGCTCGCGCCAGTGGCCCGTCCGCAGGCACATCCATGAGGCGTCCCCTGGGAGGACGAGTGGCCGAGAGTGCTCGCCCAGCGTCAGCACCGGGGCTTGGAGCACCGACGGCCCCACCATGAACTGGTCGCAGACTTCCGCGAGATCCCCGGAATCGAACTCATAGCAGAGCGGGCGAAGGATCGCGTCGCCCGTCGTCGCGTGCTGGACGAAGAGGTTGTACAAGTAGGGCATCATGCGATAGCGAAGCCGCACGAAGTGCGCGAGCAACTTTCGCACCGGGGCACGGTATGCCCATGGCTCCTCGTTGCGGCTGTCGGCCGTGGTGTGGTTCCGGAAGAAGGGAAAGAGGAACGCGGCTTGGAACCAGCGCACCATCGTCTCCTCGTCGGCGTCCCCGCCAAACCCGCCGATATCGGGTCCGCAGAAGGGTAGGCCGCTCAGCGACATCCCTAAGAGGGTCGGAATCGCCGAGCGCAAGTACCACTCGTTGGAGACGTTGTCCCCTGTCCAGATCGCGGCGTAGCGGGAGCTCCCTGTGCAGCCACTTCGAGAGAGCAGAAACGGTCGTTCCTCGGGCCGAGCTTGGGTCATGCCGTCCACGGTCGCCATCTGCATCCCGAGCGAGTACTGGTTCCGGTGCAACGCATGCGGCTCGGTCCCCTGGCGAAAGAGCATGCCGTCCGGCTCGACTGGCCCCGTGGATGGGTCGTTCATATCCACCCAGCAGGCACCGAATCCTTGATCCATGAGATCACGTACGTGCGCCGCCCACCATTCCCGAACCTTGGGCATGGTGAAGTCAGGGAAGACGGTCTCCCCCGGCCACACGAGACCCACGAACGGCTCGCCCGCCTCGTTCTGGCAGAACATCCCGCCGGACGAGCCCTCCTCGAACAGGCTCAAGCCCGGTTCGCGCTTCACACCGGGATCGAGGATGGGCACGATGCGCCTCCCGTTTTGTGCGACTTCCTCGGCGACCGGAAGGACCCCGTCCGGGAACTGGTCCTGATCTACCGTAAAGATGCGGAAACCGCGCATGTAGTCCAGGTCGAGCCAGAGACCGTCGCACGGGATTGCATACTGCTTCAGCTTGCGGTCGAGTTCGGCCAGGTCCTTGGCGCCACCATAGCCCCAGCGCGACTGGTGGAAGCCGAGCGACCAAAGAGGGGGCACCGGGACGACGCCGACCAGGGTCTGCAACTTGCGAGTAAGGCCCGCGAGACTGCGATCGGTCACAAACCAAAGGTTGGGCTCGCCGAGCTTTGAGCCCATCGTCAGGTAGCGCGAGGTACGTTGCCACTCGACGAACACCCGAGAGTCGTCTCGCCCCGGCGTCTCTACGAAGACCGGGCCAGGGTTGTGCATGAGCAAGCCGACCCACTGGCCTCCGAGGTCGCAGGCGACGTAGGGCACGGAGCAGTAGGGCGGGTCGCTGGGGTGCTCGTTCCATTGCGCCCAATGGAAGTCGCTCCAAACGTCGGTGTTCCAGAACCAAGTCCGAATGCCCGAGAGCTCGATCCTGCCAAAGAGCTTCTCCCCCATCCCGTAGAACCGCGCGTTCTCGGGAACCTCGAACTGAAAGACGCTCGCCTCGCCTTGGAGCCCCAACCCTTGCCCGGGCCTGGAGCGCAAGACCTCTTCGCCAGACTCGTTGCGAACGACGAGGTCGAAACCTTGCTCCACACCCAGGAGCGCAGAGCTTGCCGGGCGCGGCTCGGTGAGTGCCGCCAAGTGTGGGTGCTCGGTCCAGATCTCCGGCGCGACGACTCGGACATGAGAAACGCCCCCGGCGAAGGAGCGCACCTCGATCCTCACCTCTTGCTGTGCCACTCGAGCGATCCCGGTGGACTCGTCGAAGGAGTCAACAAAGGCGAAGTTGGCCGGGTGCGGATACTTTGTGAACATGGTGGTGATCGGCGGGGCG
>WBZR01001186.1_pt1 | contig 34542 bp, 15 predicted proteins | sample 5204231 | NCBI WGS metagenome assembly WBZR01 (sample SAMN12412403, study PRJNA552823) | activated sludge metagenome | isolation source: activated sludge from anammox sidestream of wastewater treatment plant... | place: USA: Virginia | collected 2017-08 | reverse complement strand
GCCGCGCGTGGCGACGTGTGGCTGCACGCCCGCGACGTTCCGGGCGCCCACGTGGTGATCAAGGCCGCCGGCCGCCCGGTGCCCGACCGGACGCTGCGCGAGGCCGCCGCGCTGGCCGCATGGTTCTCGCGCGCACGCGACCGCGCCGTCGCCGACGTCGCCGTCACCGACGTGCGCCACGTGCGCCGGCTGCGCGGCGGCGGGCCGGGGATGGTCACGGTCGCGCGCGCCGACACCGTCACCGTGTCGCCCGCGGCACCGGGGTGAGGCGCCGGTTCCGCCCCCATCCACGGCATGCCACCCCGCCCCCACTTGGGGTATGATGTTGCCTGCTACGCTCGCCGACACACCACACGCAGGGAGAAGCTCGATGCGATTGGCCGAACGGATGTCGCGGCTGGGAACGGAGACGGCGTTCACGGTGCTGGCGCGCGCCAAGGCCCTCGAGGCCCAGGGGCGCGACATCGTGCACCTCGAGATCGGTGAGCCGGACTTCGACACGCCGGCCAACGTCATCGAGGCCGGCGCCAACGCGCTGCGCGGCGGCTACACCCACTACACCCCGGCCGCCGGCATCCCCCCGCTGCGCGAGACCATCGCCGAGTACATCGCCGAGACGCGGGGCATCCCAGTCGAAGCGCCCAACGTCGTCGTGGTGCCCGGCGGCAAGCCCATCATCTTCTTCTGCATCCTGGCCCTCGTCGAGCCCGGCGACGAGGTCATCATGCCCAACCCCAGCTTTCCGATCTACGAGTCGATGGTCAACTTCGTCGGCGGGCGGCCGGTGTTCGTGCGGTTGAGCGAGGAGGCCGGCTTCGGGTTCGACCTCGACATGTTCGCGTCCAGCCTGACCGACCGGACGCGGCTGGTGATCCTCAACTCGCCGTCCAACCCCACCGGCGGCGTGCTGTCGCATGCCCAGATCCAGGCCATCGCCGGCCTCCTGCGCGACCGGCCCGACGTCATGGTGCTTTCGGACGAGATCTACTCGCGCATGCTCTACAGCGGCGACCACATCTCGATCGCCGCCGAGCCCGGCATGCTCGACCGTACGATCATCCTCGACGGGTTCTCGAAGACCTACGCCATGACCGGCTGGCGGCTGGGCTACGGCGTCATGCCCGCCCCGCTGGCCGAGGCGGTGACGCAGCTCCAGATCAACGCCACGTCGTGCGTCAACGCGGCCACCCAGGTGGCGGGCATCGAGGCGCTGCGCGGGCCGCAAGGCGACGTCGACAAGATGGTGGCGGCCTTCCGCGAGCGACGCGACCGGATCGTCGGCGGGCTCAACGCCATCCCCGGCATCCGGTGCGTCATGCCCGAGGGCGCCTTCTACGCGTTCCCCAACGTCAGCGCGCTCGGCGTCGACCAGGATACCCTGGCAAGCCGGCTGCTCAACGAGGCCGGCGTGGCGGTGCTGCCGGGCACGGCCTTCGGGCGCTACGGCGCCGGCTACATTCGACTGTCGTACGCCAACTCGATCACGAACATCGAGGCCGCCCTGGCGCGCATCGACGCGTTCGTCCGCCAGCTCTGAGCGGCGGCCGGAGGCACATGTTCTACATCTTCCACGGCGACGACGCGTTCTCGATCGGCGAGGCCGTCCGCGGCCTGCGCCGGCGGCTGATCGAGTCCGACCCGATGGCGGACCTCAACTACGCCGAGCTCGACGGCCGGTCGCTGTCGGCCGCCGACCTGCGGACGGCCGTCGACACCCTTCCGTTCGTCGGCGACCGGCGGGTGGTGGTGGTGCATGGCCTGCTGGCCCGCTGCAACCCGCGCGGCGGCGAGGGCGAGGGGCGCAAGGGGCTTGCGGACGCGATCGTCGCGCTGTTGCCGGGCATGCCGCCGACCACCCGGCTGGTGTTCGCCGAGACCGGCGCGCTGCACGCCAACAACCCGGTGCTGCGCTGGGCCACGCAGTGGCGGTCGGCGCAGCCGGTGCCGGACGCGGCGGCGGTTATCCGGGTGTTCGAGCCGCCCAAGCTCGACCGCCTGCCGCAGTGGCTGGCGGCGCGCGCCCAGCAGCGGGGCGGCGCGATCGCGCCGCCGGCGGCTGCGGCGCTGGCCGACGCGCTGGTCCGCGACGGCGTGGTGGACCTCCGCCAGGCGGACAACGAGCTCGAGAAGCTGCTGACCTACGCCGGCAGCCGGCCGGTCGGCACCGACGACGTGGCCGCCCTCGTCACGTCGGTGACGCTCGACAGCATCTTCCGCTGGATCGACGCGCTCGCCGAGCGCGACGGCCCGCAAGCCGCCACGCTGCTGCACCGCTTCCTGGCCAACGACGAGCCTCCGCTGCGGCTCCTGGCGCTGATCGTGCGGCAGTTTCGCTTGCTGACGCACACGCGGGCGCTGGTCGACGCGGCGGTGCCGGCCGGCGAGCTTCCGGGTCGGCTGGGGGTGCCGCCGTTCGTCGCGCGCAAGCTCACCGGGCAGTCACGCCGGTTCACACCCAAGTTCCTCGACGCCGCCCTGCGCCGCCTGATCGACATCGACACGCAGATCAAGACCGGCAGGCTCGACGGCGTGCTCGCGCTCGACCTGTTCGTCGCGGGCGTGTGCGGCACGCGCGGCGGCGCGAGCGGTGGCCGCTAGGCCCCGCCCGCTATCCGAGGTTGCGGATGACCGCGATGACCTTGCCCTGGATCTCGACGTTGTCGGCGGCGACGTAGATCGGGTCCATGGTGGGGTTGGCCGGCTGCAAGCGCACCTGGCCGTTCTCGCGGTAGAAGTGCTTGAGCGTCGTCTCTTCGCGGTCCTTGATCCATGCGGCGACCATGTCGCCGTTGCTGGCCGTCTCGACGTGCTGCATGACGACGATGTCGCCCTCGTTGATCAGGGCGTCGATCATCGAGTCGCCCTTGACGCGCAGCGCAAAGACGTTGTCGCGATCGGACGCGATGTCTCGGGTCAGCTCGATGACGTCGGTCTCGTCGGCCTCGCCGAGCGCCTTGGGCTCCATGACGGGCACCGGCTGACCGGCCTGGATGGTGCCGAGGATGGGGATGGCCAGGAGATGCGGGTTGCCGTAGGCCGGCAGCTTCAAGCCGCGCGACACCTGGCCGTCGCGCTCGATCAGGCCCCACTTCTTGAGCTTGTTGAGGTGATAGTTGACCACGCTCGTCGACGAGATGCCGACCGCCCGGCCGATCTCGCGGATGGTCGGCGGATAGCCATGCCGGTCGAGGTGGCCCTGGATCACGTCGAGGATCTTCTTCTGCCGATCGGTCAGGGTCATCGTGGGCTCCTTGGTCGACGACTTGGGGCGCGCCCGTCGGTCGCCCGGGCGATCCGGAACGGCCGTGGGGAACACTGCCGCACAAGTGTACCATGAACACCTGTTCGATGTCAAGGGACCGCCCGCCGTCCGCGGCCGCCGCGCTCCTCGCGGCCGTGCCGCTGACCGCGGCGGTGGCGGTCCCGCTCTGCTTCGTGATCGTCACGGAGCAGGTCTTCGAGCCCGCCAAGGCCGGGCTGGCGCGGGCCCTGGCGGCCGTCGCGCTGGCCGCGGCGGTGGCCGGCGGCGTGAGACGGCCGGGTCAGCCGCGAGACGGGGCGTGGTCGCGGTCCCCGCTGCTGTGGGCGCTCGTCGCCGTCTGGCTGGCCGAGACGGTGGCGGCGCTCGGCTCGGTGGCGCCGTGGCCGAGCGTGATGGGCGCCTACACGCGCGGGCAGGGTTGGCTGACGGGCACGGCGGTGCTCGTGCTGGGGCTGGCGGCCGGCGTGACCGCCGGCCGACCCGGGGGGCTCGGGCGGATCGGGACGGCCATCGGCTGCGGCGTGCTGCCGGCCGGGCTGTACGGCGTCGCGCAGTCGTTCGGGCTCGACCCGCTGCCATGGTCGGGGGACGTCGTCACGCGCGTCGTCGGGCCGGCCGGGGCGAGCGTGCTGCTCGGGGCGCAGCTGGTGATCGCGCTGCCGTTCGCGGCGTGGCGGGCGGCGGCGGCGCGGCAGGCGGCGCGGCGGGCGGGCGGCGCAGGCGCGGCCGTGCGGCTGGCGGCGTGGCTGTCGGCGTGCGGCGTGGGGCTGTGGGCGCTGGCGCTGACCGGCGCGCGGGGGCCGCTCATCGGGCTCGCCGCGGCGGCGACGGTCGCGGGCCTGGCGGCCGCGGCACGGGCAGGCCGAGGACGGGCGGCGCTGGCCGTCGCGGCGGCCGCCGCGGGCCTCGTCGCGGCCGTCGTGGCCCTCAACGTGGCGGCCGCCCGCGGCGACTGGCCGACCGGCGCCGTCAGCGCGGTGCCCGTGGTGGACCGGCTGGCGCATGCGCTCGACCCCGACAACAGCACGACGCGGGTCCGCCTGCGGCTATGGGAGGGGACCGTCGCCGCGCTGGCCGCGACCCCGCGGCGCTGGCCGACGGGCCACGGTCCCGAGACGATGGACCTGGTGTGGGCACCCCATTATCCGCCCATCCTGGCCTACGACGAGCCGCGGGGCTGGGTGCCGGACCGGGCGCACACCTGGGCCCTCGACACGCTCCTCACGACCGGCGTGCTCGGCCTGGCTGCCGGCCTGGCGCTCTGGGCGACCCTGGTCGACGCTTGCCTCACCGTGTTGGGGGTCGTCGGTGGGCGCACAGACCGGCGGCGGTGGCTGGGCGCGGCGGCGGCCATGGCCGTCGCCGCCGTGATCGCCGCGCGGGGGTTCGACGGCGGCTGGCGCCTGGCGTCCCCGGCGCTGGGCCTGGGGTCGGTGGCGGGCCTGGGGCTCGCGCTGGTCGGGCTGGCGCGGCGACGTGGCATCTGCGACGATGGCCACGAAGCCGGGCGAGGCGGTGTGGGCGCGCGGCCCGTGCGCGCCGTCGACCCGTGCGCAGGGTTCGCGCTGGCGGCGCTGGCCGCGGTGGTCGCGCACGCGGTCGAGGTCCAGGTCGGGTTCGAGGTCACGACGACGCGCTTGTTCGTGGCCCTGATCGCGGGCGCGCTCGTCGGTGATCGTTGCCGCCGCCCGGTGCGGTCCGATTCGGTCAGGGCGGGCGTTGCACGCGCGGGCGCGGCGGCACCGTTGACCCCGGGCGACGGTCTTCGGCGCCCCGCGCCGCCCGATCGCGTCGGATCGCGCTGGCGCCCCGACGGCGCATGGCTCGCCGCGCTGACCGGTGTGACGCTGACGTTCGGGTTCGCGCGCTTCGGCCTGGTGGGCGGCGGTGCGCCGGTGGCCGCGGCGTTGGTGGCCGTGCCCGCGCTGCTCGCGTTGGCGCTGCTCGCGGGGCCGCCGACCGACGCACCGCCCGTGGCGTCCGACGGGGGCGGCATCCCGCCGACCCCGTGGCGCTCCGCCCGCCGTGCCGTGATGGACGCCGCTCCGCCCGTTGCCGCGGTCGGCGCCCATGCCGCGGTGCACGTCGTGCTGCTGACGGCGGGGACGGCCGGCACGGCGGACGCCGGGCGCGCCGTGGCCGGGACGACGGCGTGGTATGGGATCACGGTGCTCGGGCTGTTGGTGGCGCACGCCCGGGCGGTCGCGGGGAGCGGGGACCCTGCCCCCGCCGGCCCCGCGGTCGTGGACAACACGGATGCCGCACCCACCGGCCACGCACCCCCGGGGACCACGGCCGCCGCACCCGGCCTTGCCCGCCGGGCCGCGGCGCTCGGCGCGGCTGCGGCGGCCGCGGCCGGGGTGTGGCTCGGGCCGACCTGCGCCGACGCGGTCTACAAAGAGGGCGCGCGCGCCTGGCAGGCCGACGTGGCCGGCCTGCAAGCCGACGGGCTGAGCGGCAAGGCCGAGTCGTTCCTCGCGCGGGCCATGGCGCGCTATGCCAACGCCGCGCGCCTCGCGCCGTGGGAGCCCGCCTACCGGCTCGCCGTGGCGCGCGCCGAGGTCGAGTGGGGCGACCTGCTCGACGCCCGGCTGTCGCGGGCCCTGGCCGCAGCGGGCGACGCCGGTGCCCCCGACGAGTACGCGCCCGGCCTGCTCGGCGGCGACGCCGCGCGGCAGGTCGGGGCGCGCGACGCCCGCTTCGCGGCGGCGCTGCGCGCGATCGACGCGGCCGACGGCCTGGTGCACGGCCGCGGGCCGACGGCGGCGCTCGCCCGCGCCCGCGCGTTGCGGGTGTGGGGCGACCGCACGCGCCGCCCGGACCTCCGCACCCGCCGGCTGGCCGATGCCCGGGCGGCGTACGCCGTGGCCATCGCGCGCGCCCCGGGCTGGCCCGAGGTGCTCGACGAGGCGGCGGGCGTCGCCCTGCTGATGGACGATCCGCGCGCGGCGCTGGCGCTGACCGCCCGCGCGGTGGCGCTCGACCGTTACTACGTCCGCGCCTGGCGCACGGCTGCCGCCGCGCACGCGCACCTCGGCGACCCCGCGGCAGCCGCCGGCGCGTACCGGCGTTACTTCGAGGACTACCGCAACACCAGCGACCTTCCGGCCCTGCGCGCGTGGGTGGCGGCGCTGGTCGCGGCCGGCCGTGCCAGCGAGGCGCTCCCGGTGGCGCGGAGCATCGTGCGCCTCGCACCCGGCGATGCCCACGCCCACGCCGACGTCGCGGTGCTCCTCGAGGCGACAGGCGACCCGGCAGGGGCGCTGGCGGCCGCACGCAGGGCCGCCGCGCTCGACCCGTCGGACGCCGGCATCGCAGCGCTGGCCCGGGGCCTCGCGGCGCGGGGACGGGGCGACCGGTAGCGCAAGCGTCCGGCCCGGTGCGAGGCCGGCCGGGGCGGGCACGGCGCGAGCGGGTTCCGCGGATCCCCCGCCCCACCTGTTCCTCCGGCCTGTCGCTTCGTGCTACCATTAGCCGCAAGCTCGGGCGGACGCCCGGCATTGCGCGCCTGCGACGGCGCGTTTTGCATGTAGATCGACCGAGGAGAGAGCCATGGAACGGACGATGGACGCGCTGCGCACCCAGCCCAGTCTGCTGGACGGCCGCGTCGGGCACATCAACCTGCGGCCGGCGCCGGGGCTGACGTTCGACGATGTGCTCCTGGTGCCGCGCTACTCCGAGATCCAGTCGCGCGGCGACACCCGCACCGACACGTGGTTCTCGCGGCGCATCCGCCTCAACATCCCCATCGTCAGCTCCAACATGGACACCGTGACCGAGAGCGGCATGGCCGTCGCTCTGGCGCGGGCCGGCGGCATCGGCGTCATCCACCGCTTCCTGACCATCCAGCAGCAGGCCGACGAGGTGCGCCACGTCAAGCGCACCGAAGCGTACGTCATCCTGGACCCGCTGACCCTCTCTCGCGACGCCACGGTCGGCGAGGCGCGTGCCACGATGGCCCGCGCCGGCGTCGGCGGCGTCATCGTCGTCGACCCCGACCGCGTGGTGCTCGGCATCGTCACCCGGCGCGACATCATGTTCTTCGATGACGACGGGGCCGCGGTGACCGACGTCATGACGCCGCGCGAGCGGCTGATCACAGCCCCCGAGGGCACCGCGTTCGGCGAGGCGCGGGCCATCCTCGACCGGGCGCGCGTCGAGAAGCTGCCGCTGATCGACGCCCGCGGGCGGCTGGCCGGGCTGATCACGGCCAAGGACATCGAGCATGGCATGGACTACCCGCTGGCCACCAAGGACCGCAAGGGCCACCTGGTCGTGGCGGCGGCCGTCGGGATAAGGCCGGGCTACATCGAGCGCGCCGAGGCGCTCCTGGCCGCCGGCGCCGATGCGCTGGTGGTCGACATCGCGCACGGCGACTCCGCCAATGCCGTGGACGCCGCACGCAAGCTCCGGGCGCAGCTCGGGGACGACTGGGACCTCGTGGTCGGCAACGTCGCCACGGCCGAGGGTACGGCGCGGCTGATCGACGCGGGCGCCGACGCCATCAAGGTCGGCGTCGGGCCAGGCTCGATCTGCATCACGCGCCTGGTGACCGGCTTCGGCGTGCCGCAGCTGACGGCCATCGCCGACTGCGCGGCGGCGGCCGCAACCGCCAGGGTGCCGATCATCGCCGACGGCGGCATCCGCAACTCGGGCGACGTCGTCAAGGCGCTGGCGGCCGGGGCGCAGACCGTGATGATCGGCAGCCTGCTGGCGGGGACCAAGGAGAGCCCGGGCCTGGTGGTGGTGCGCAAGGGCCGGCGCTTCAAGGTCACGCGCGGCATGGCCAGCCTGGGCGCCACGATGTCGCGCGACCAGCAGGAGAACGAGTCGGTGACCAAGAAGCGCGAGTACGAGCGCGTGGTGCCGGAAGGGGTCGAGGCGGCGGTGCCGTACCGCGGCCCGGTGAAGGACATCCTGCATCAGCTCGTCGGCGGCCTCCGCTCGGGGCTGAGCTACGCGGGCGCCGAGACGATCGCCGACCTGCAGCACACGGCGGAGTTCGTGCAGATCACGAGCGCGGGGGTGCGCGAGAGCGGGCCGCACGACGTGGACCAGCTCTAGCCCCGAAGGGCCCGGACCGCAGCGCCGCACGCGCCGGCCGGCGAGCCCCCGCTACCCGAGCAGCGACGCCACCGCCGCCGGCCATTCCGCCGCCCGCCGCGCGAGGATGCGCTCGCCCCACAGGTAGCGCCAGGCTCCGTCCGCCAGGTGCTGCCGGAGCTTCGCGTCCGCGATCAACCGCTCGAGGGCGTCGACCCAGGCCGTCTCGGTCTCGTCCACGAGCCAGCCGGTCTCGCCGTGGCGGACCGTGCCGGCGTAGGCCGCCACCCGGCTGTAGACGCCCGCCGCCCGGATCGCGCCGTAGTCCAGCAGCTTGACGTCGCTCTTGCAGCGCCGAAAGGGCGTGTCCCGCAGCGGCGCGATGGCGATGTCCCACTGCACGTGGCGCGTGAACCACGTCACGAACAACGGGTACTCGGCCTCGGCCGGGTGCGGCGCCGCGAAGCGCAGCGGGATCCCCGCCGCCTCGATGCTTCGCCGCGTCGCGCGCTGGCGGACCACCCCGACGCACTCGACCACCACCTCCCCCGCGTGCCGCCGGCACACCTCGGCCAGCGCCGGCAACACCATGCGCAGGTCGTCGTCGTGGGTCGCCGTGCCCATGTAACCGATCACCAGCGGTCGCAAGCCGAACGGCGTGTGGCGGGGCGCCGGGCCCGTTTGGCCGAGCAGCCGCTCGTCGAGCGCGTTGGGCATCACCACCACGCGGCGCGCCAGCGGCGCGACGCGCGCCGCCAGCGCGTCGCTGCTGGCCAGCACGCCGTCGGCCTCGCCGAGCAGCCAGCGCACCACCGCGAGGTGCTCGGCCGTCGGCCAGTCGGCCCGTTCCGCCGGCAGGTCGAGGAGGTTGTCGTCCAACGCATAGACCAGCTGCGCGCCGACCCCGCGCACCGCCGCGACCAGGCGCTCGACGTGGGCCATCGACACGTCCGGCCGCCACAGCCGATCGAGCACCACCGCGTCGACGTTGTGCGGGTCGAAGCGCGTGCTCCACGTCACGTCCGCCCGACCCGCCGCCGCCGGGTGCTGGAACGGCCGGATCAGCCGGAGGTGCGCGCTGGCAAGCGGCCTGGCCTCGCCGCCGTGGCCGTACTCGTAGAGCACGGCGAGGCGCAGCGGGCGCGGCGCGGGCGCAGCCGTGGCGGGCGGGGGCTGCGGAGAAGGGGGGCCCGGAGCCGCAACGACGCGCGCGGCGGCCGCGCCGGCGCTTGCGGTCAGGAGCGCCGTGAACCCCTCCACCCAGTCCCCGCCCCGCGCCGCCAGCGTGCGCTCGCGCAAGACATAGGCCTGCGCTGCCGCCGCGATCCGCGCGCGCCTTGCCGCGTCGAGGATCAGGGCGTCGAGCGCGTCGGCCCAGGCGCGGGGGTGGTTGGGGACCACCAGCCCGGTCTCGCCGTCGCGCACGGTGTCGGTGTACGCCGGCACCGCGCTGTAGACCCCCGCCACGCCGGCCGCACCGTAGTCGAGGTGCTTGATGTCGCTCTTGGTGCGCGTGAAGTCCGAGTCGCGCAGCGGCGCGACCGCCACGTCCCAGTCCAGCGCCTGGGTGAACCACGGCAGGAAGGCCGGGTAGGCCATCTGCGCCGGGGCCAGCCGGATCACGTGCACCGGCAGGTCGGCCAGGTCGTCCAGCGTGTCCGGCTCGCCCGCCACGCCGACGAGCTGGATGGCCACCCGCCCCGGGTGGCGCCGACAAACCTCGCGCAGCGCCGGCACCACCAGGCGCAGGTCGGCGTCGTGCGTGAACGTGCCCATGTAGCCGATGACCACCCGGTCGTCGTCCCCCGCGCGCCGCGGGGCGAGCATCGCCATCGCGGGGTCGACCAGCTGCGGCGCGAGCAGCCGCTCGTCGAGCGCGTTGGGGACGACGGCGACACGGGGGTTGAGGTCGGCCAAGCGGTCGCGCAGCGCCCCGGTGCTGACGACGAGCCCGTCGGCCGTGCGCACGAGCCGGTGCATCGCCGCCACCGCGTCGCGCGTGCCCCACCGCGGCCGATCGACCGCCAGGTCGACGAAGTTGTCGTCGAGCGCCTGGATCACCCTGGCCCCGCGCGCGTGCGCGCCGGCGACCAGGGCGTCGACCAGCGCCGGCGTCACGTCCGGTCGCCACAGCCGGTCGACGACGACTGCGTCGACCGCCGCGCCGGTATCGTAGCGTCCGAAGGTCGCGTCGATCGCCCCGCGCACGGTGGGATGCGTGAGCGGGCGGATCAGCCGGATGAACGCCGTGCTGAACGGCCGGAGGTCCGGGCCGTGCTCGTAGACGACATGGAGGCGCGGGCGGGGCTGAGGCATGGGGCGGTCGTTTCGGGTGAGGCGCGCGGCCACCGCGCGGCGCCCGGAGTATACCCTGCGGCCCGTGGTCGGTTCAATCCCCGCGGATTGCCCGGCCCCACGGCGGGGGCTACCATACGGGCGATCGGCTCGTCCACCCAGCCGGAGCACCACGCCTTGAACCCGCTCCCCACCGGAACCGTCACCTTCCTGTTCACCGACGTCGAGGGCAGCACCCGCCTGTGGGCCGAGCGGCCCGAGGCCATGCGCGCCGCCCTCGCGCGGCACGACGCCGCCGTGCGCGAGGCCATCGAGGCCGGCGGGGGACACGTGTTCAAGACCGTCGGCGACGCGTTCTGCGCCGTGTTCGCCACCGCCGACGGCGCGCTGGCCGCCGCCTTGGCGGTCCAGCGCGCGCTCGTGCCGGCCGCCGACGACGCGGCCGCACCGATCCGCGTGCGCTGCGCCCTCCACACCGGCGCGGCCGAGCTGCGCGACGGCGACTACTTCGGAACCACGCTGAACCGCCTCGCGCGCCTGCTGGGGGCGGCGCACGGCGGCCAGACCGTGCTCTCGGGCGTCACACGCGACCTGCTGCAGGCGCCGCCGCCGGCCGGCAGCACGCTGCGCGACCTCGGCACGCATCGGCTGCGCGACGTGGCCGAGCCCGAGCGGGTCTTTCAGCTCGTGCACCCCGCCCTGCCGGCCGACTTCCCGCCGCTGGCCAGCCTCGGCGGCGCGCCACACAACCTGCCGGTCGAGCCGAACCCGTTCGTCGGCCGGCGGGCCGAGTCCGAGGCCGTGGCGGCACTGCTCGGCCGCGCCGCGGTGGTGACGCTCGTCGGACCCGGCGGCGCGGGCAAGACCCGCCTGGCGCTGCGGGTGGCCGCCGACCACCTCCCCGACTTCCCCGACGGCGTCTGGCTGGTCGAGCTGGCCGCCCTGACCGACCCGGCGCTCGTACCGCAGGCCGTCGCCACGGTCCTCCACGTGCGGGAGGTGCCGGGCACGCCGGTGCTCGACACCCTGATCGACCACCTGCGGTCGCGCCGCCTCATGGTCGTCCTCGACAACGGCGAGCACGTCGTCGACGCCTGCGCGCGGCTGGCCGAGGCGGTCGTGCGGGCGTGCCCGCGCGTGGCCATCCTCGTTACGAGCCGCGAGGCCCTGGCGATCGCGGCCGAGGCCGTGTTCCACGTCCCCCCGCTGGGCGTCCCCGTCGGCATCAGCGCGAACGCCGGCGACGCGACCGCCGCCGTTCGCGACGTTCTGGACTCCGAGGCCGGGCAGCTCTTCGTCACACGCGCGGCCGACACGGCGCCAGCCTTCGCGCTGACCGCGGCCAACGCCGCGGCCGTGGCCGGCATCTGCCGCCGGCTGGACGGCCTGGCGCTGGCGATCGAGCTGGCGGCCGCGCGTGTGCGGCTGCTGTCGCCGGAGCAGATCGCCGCCCGGCTGGACGACCATCTGCGCCTGCTGACGTCGGGCCGGCGCGACGCCGACCCGCGTCAGCAGACGATGCGCGGGGCGATTGACTGGAGCTACCGTTTGCTGGGCCCGTCGGAGCGCACGCTGCTCAACCGGCTCGCGGTCTTCGCCGGGGGCTGGACGCTCGAGATGGCCGAGGCGCTGTGCGCCGGGTCGGCCATCGCCGACTGGGAAGTGCTCGACCTGCTGGCCGGGCTGGTCGACAAGTCGCTCGTGGCCACCGCCGGCGAGGGCGGGGTGCAACGGTATCGTCTCTTCGAGACCATCCGCCAGTACGCGCTCGAACAGCTCGCGGCGTCGGGCGAGGCCGACGCGCTCCGGGCCGCCCACTTGGCGTGGTGCGCCGACTTCGCATGTGGCGCGGAGGCGCACCTGCACGGCCCGGACCAGGGCGCGTGGCTGGACCGCATCGACGCCGAGCACGACAACTGCCGCGCGGCCCTGGCCTGGGCCGCGACGAGCGGGGCGGCAGAGCCGGGGCTGCGGCTGGCAGCGGCGCTGTGGCCCTTCTGGTACATGCGCGGCCATCTCGGCGAGGGACGCCGAAGCCTCGGCGCGCTCCTCGGCCTGGATGCGGCGGCGGCCGCGAGCCCGGCCGTGCGCGGGCGCGCCACCAAGGCCCTGGGCGCGCTGGCGTACTACCAGGGCGACTACCCGACGGCACGCGCCGCCTGGGAAGAAGGCCTCGCGCTGGCACGCGCCGCCGACAGCCCGGCCGATGTCGGGAAGCTGCTGAACAACCTCGGACTGTTGTTGCGGGCCGTGGGCGACTACGCGGCCTCGCGGCGCTGCTTCGACGAGTGCCTCGCCGTGATGCGCGGGCTAGGGGACCGCGGCGGAGAGGCACGCGCGCTGCGCAACCTCGCCCAGGTGGCCTACGAGGAGGGCCGGCTGGCCGAGTCAAAGGCCCTGATCGACGCCTGCCTGACGCTCCATCGCGCCCTCGGCGACACGCACGCGGTCGCCGAAGCGCTATGCAACCTCGCGGGCATCGAGTTCAGCCGGGGCGACTACGCGGCGGCCGACGCCCACGCGCTCGAGAGCCTGCGGCTGTACGAGGCGGCGGGGGCGGCGTACGGCGTTGCCGAAGCCATGGAGGTGCTGGCCCGATGCGCCGGCGAGGCCGGCGACCTGCCGCGCGCCCGCGCGCTGGGCGAAGACCGCCTGGCGATCCTGAGGGGCCTCGGGGACAAGCACGGCATCGCCAACGCCCAGACGGGCCTCGCGCTCGTCCACCTTCGGGCCGGCGACCTCGACCGCGCCGCGGCGGCGATCGACGAAGGCCTGGCGCTGGCCCGCGAGGTGGCGTACCAACCCGCGGTCGCCGAGGCGCTGCTCCATGACAGCCAGCTCGCGCTGGCCCAAGGCGACCTCGCGCGCGCGGCGGCCGACCTGCGCGAAGCGCTCGGCATCGGCCGCGACCTGCGGTCGGACTGGCACGTCGCACGCACCGTCGAGCGGCTGATCGCGCTGGCGGCCGCGCGCGGCGACGCCCAAGCCGTGCTCACCCTGGCCGCGGCTGCCGACGCGCTGCGGGCGCGGGGCCACACCCCGCGCCCGCCGGCGATCGCCGCGGAGATCGCAGCCCACTGCGCAGCGGCCCGGACGACGATCGATGCCACCAACGCCGCCGCCTGCACGTCCGCCGGCGCAGCGCTCGATGCCTCCGGCGCGCTCGGCTATGCCCTGGACTGGCTGCGCTAGGGACCGCCATGGCGCACGCCGACGGCGCCCGTCAACCCCGATCGGTCGACGCCGATCGGGTCACGACCCCGGCGGCGAGCACGTGCACGTCTCGCCACTCCAGTCGCAGCCGCAGTTGTGCGTCTGGCCACCGTACTCGATGCAGTAGTCGCCGCGCGGCACCGGCTGCGCGAACGTGAACGAGCCGTCGGGCTGCGAGGTGGTCGACTGCTGCGCGGCGGTCTGGGTCTGGCACGTCCCACCGTCGCTGGTGTGCAGGTTGACCGGGATGCCGCCGCCCCCGACGTTGCCCATGACGGAGCCGCGCGTGCCGATCATCTCGCCGCTCAGGCCGCCGCCGGCCGGCGCCTCGCCCGCAGGGGCGTCGGCCGTGCCACCGCAGGCCATGGCCAGCGTCGCAAGCGCGAGGGCGGTGATCCCGCCCGAAAGGCGCCCGAAGCCGTGGATCCGATCCATAGTGAGTTCTCCTCCTTGGGTCATGGCACCGTCGCCGGGCGCGACAACGCCGTGCGATCATGCCGCCATGCGTCGTACACGGCGGCCGCTGCCACGGACGGCATCCAAGACGGTGCGCCGAGGGTGGGGCGTTCGTCGATGCCGGCACGCTGCCTTCGACCTGATGAGCCGCCGTCCGAACGGGCGGATTGATATCAGACCGCGCGCGGTTTGTCCAGTCGAGCGCCGACCGTCGCACGGACGACGGCGCGCGGTGGCGAAGGCGGGCCACCGCGCCACGTCCCGCTAGCGCCCCAGCACCTCGACCATCGCCGCCCCTACGGCCACCATCGTCACCAAGCCGGGCAGCACCCGGATGTGACGCTGGGCCACGGCCGCGACGATCACGAGCGCAACCTGCGCCAGCGCTTGGACGGCCATCCGCGCGGGATGGCTCGTCCACCCGGCGGACGGCCACCACGCTGCGCTCGTCCACACGAGGGCGGATGCCCCCGCCAAGGCCGCCAGGGCCGCCAGGCGCCCCGCCTTGGACGCCAGGCGGCGCCGGATGCCGCCGCGGCGCGCCCGCGCATCCAGGCGCCGCGACGCCCGCTGCCACAGATCACGGCGCGCCGGGCCACGGCGGGGGACGCTCCGCGGTGGCGCGAGGACGGCCAACATGCCGAGCGTGAGCAGCCACTGGGCCGCAATCCGCGCGAGCGCCGGCTCGGACACCGTTGCCCAGGCGGGCACGGCAACGGCACGCGGCCCGATCCAGAGCGCCGCGGTCAGGCCGACATACAGCAGCATCGCCAGCCGCCGGCGCGCGACGGGCGACAGCCCCCGCCCCGTCGCCGCACGCGGGCGCGTCGCCGTCGCGCCCCGCTTGCGCCACGGCGCGAGCCGCCGACGGGGCGCCGTGCGCTCGCCGAGCAGCGTCCAGACGTCGATCCCGGCCGCAGCAGCCTCGCGCGACGCGCTGTCCGCGCCGGCTGTCCCGGACGGGACCGCGCTCAGCGACTGCCAGATCGGGCCGGCGACATCCGGGGCGATGGCGCGGACGTGCAGCATGCAGAACACCCCGATCGCGCGCCGCCGCGCGTCCATCAGACCGTGGAGCCGCGCCAGCTCCTCGTCGACTTCACGGCGGGCCGTGCCGTCCGGGAGCTGCGCCCGCGTCTGCAGCAGGATGCCCAGCCGGGCCTGTAGCCGCAGGAGGTCGCGGACGTCGTCGGCCATGCGCTCCCCGAAGCGCGCCTCGACGGCGGTGAGCAACGGCGACGCCACGTCGTCGTCGAGCGACTCGACGGCCGCGATCTCGCCCGCGGCCACCCGCCGCGACGCCGCCAGGGCGGGCCGGATCCAACCCCGGGCCTGGCGCAGGCCGAGGCGGATCGACCCGGCCACGCCGAGCGCACCGGCAAGGCCGTAGGCGGCGGCGAGCGCGTACAACGCCGCGGTGCTGCCGCTGAAGCGCGTCACCAACGTGTTGAACGCGACGTGCAGCAGCATGGCCAGGCCCAGGCCGGCCAGCCCGATGCCGAGCTGCCGACGCGCCGACGGCGCGAAGCGCGCCAGCGCCATCCCGATGCCCGTCAGCGCCGTGGTCGACGCGTGCATCAGGTTGGTCGAGACCACCCGACCGGTCGCCAGCGTCAGCGCCGTCGCCTGGTGGTTCCAGAGATAGTGGTAGTTCTCGGCGACCGCGAACCCGATGCCGACCGCGAAGCCGTAGATCGCCCCGTCGACGAAGTAGGTGAAGCGCGGCCGCAGCACCAGATAGGCGATGATGAGCCCCTTGGCGACCTCCTCGACCGCCGGCGCCACGACGCGCGTGATGGTCGGGCCGGCCACCAGGCCCGAGTCGAGCACCGCCGTGTTCACCGCCAGCGCCACGCGCGTGGCGACGATGCCCCACGCCGTGCACAGCGCGACGAGCCGAAAGGCCCGTGTGCCGTACCGGTCGAGCCGGTAGATCGCGTATAGCGCCAGCAGCGGGATCGCCGTGGCGACGGCAGTCGCCAGCATCAACATCGCTCGAGCCCCACGACGCGTGCCTCGCCGCTCACGCGCTGTCGTGCCGGCATGGCGAAGCACGGGCGGAAACGGCCGATGTCGGAGAAGCTTAACCCAATCGCCGGAGGTGTCCAGTCGGGTCGTGGCAGGGCACGCAAATCGATCCGAGATTGGACCTGGTTCGGGGGTAGAATTGGGCATGCGGGTTCATCGAATTTCACATCAACTGCCGACACGACAGCATCACGCACATCGCGAGCGCCGGCCATCGAGGAACCGGCATCCGGTCCGCACGTCACAGGAGGCCCCCCATGTCGCCCCAGCCGCCCCGTCCATCGTCGCCTTGGCAGGCCGTAGGCCTGTTCGGCGTCGTCTTCGCCGCCAGCCTGCTTGCCGCGGTGTCGCCGTGGCCGCCCGGCAAGCCTGCGTCCGCCGGCCCCGATCAACGGGCGCATGCCGGGCCGTTTCCGGCCGGCGCCGTGGTGCTGCCGGCGTCTGCGCCGGGCGTCGCCGCCGTCGACCCGTTCGCGTCCGCCGACGGCCCAAGTCAAGCCACCGTGCGGTTGTCCGAGGACTTCGAGTCGGCCGCATGGCCCAGCGGCTCCGGCTGGCGCGTGCTCGACAACAACGGCAGCGAAGGCGGCGAGTTCACGTGGGCCAACCGCTGCGAGGGTCACCACAGCGCGCGCAGCGCGTGGGCCGTCGGCGGCGGCGCCAACGGCAGCCTCCTGGCCTGCGGCGCCAACTACCCGGACCATGCGGCCTCGTACATGGTGTACGGCCCGCTCGACTTCAGCGCCGTCACCCAGGCCGAGCTGGCCTGGGTGTTCTACCTCGACAGCGAGTGCGTCGGCACCAACTGCGCCACCGCCTCCGACACGCTCCGCGTGCTGGCGTCGACCAACGGCACCAACTTCGACGGCATCGCCTACGCCGGCAACTGGAAGGACGACCCCAACGCCCATCCCGGAGGCTGGGTCGAGGACACGTGGGACATGGCCAACTACGTCGGCCAACCGCAGGTGTGGCTGGCGTTCGGGTTCCTCAGCGACGGTTCGGTGAACTACCCGATCGGCGCCAAGGTCGACGACGTCGTGCTGCGCGTGACCGCGGCGTGCGACACGTGGGCCAGCCTGCGCTCCGTCACGCCCGACCGGACGTGCTACATCCCGGGCGCCACTGCCGGCGTGCTCGTCGACGTCGGCACCACGGGCGCCACGCGGGCGGTCAAGCTCGACGTGCAGCTTTGGAGCGGCGACATCATCTGGGCATCGAACAGCGTGACGTTCGACGCGCCCGGCCAAAGGGTCGTGTCGATCACCATCCCCGCCGATCTCTGGCCGGGCAGCTACGAGATCGTCGCGGTGGTCTACGACGCGGCCGATCCCGACTGCATGCAGGCCCGGCGTGCCGTGCCGGTGCAGGTCGACCCGTCGTGCGGCACCGTCACGCCGCCCGGGCCGACAGCCTCCGCAACCCGGACGCCCTCGCCGACGCCGCGCGCCACCGTCGACGCCACGCTCTGTCCGGGCGAGACGGTGCACGAGACCAAGCGCATCTTCATCCCGCCGGCGCCAGGCCGTGCCGACGTGCTGTTCGCGTTCGACACCACGGAAAGCATGCAGCCCGTGCTGAACGCCGCCAAGGCCAACGCGCTGGTCATCATGAACGACCTCGCGCGCGTCATCCCCGACATCCAGTTCGGCGTGGTCGACCTGCGCGACTACCCCATCAGCCCGCTCGGCCAGGCCGGCGACTGGCCGTACCTCGTCCGGCAGTCCGTCACCGCCAACCGCGCCGCCGTCGCCACCGCCATCAACGCCACCAGCGCCGGCGGCGGCGGCGACCGGCCCGAGGCGTACGCGCGGGCGCTCTACGAGTCGGTCACCGACTCGACCCTCGGCTGGCGCGCCGACACCCGGCGCTTCGTCATCATGTTCGGCGATGACGTGCCACACGACGACAACCTGAACGCGCGGGTCGTCAGCCCGCCCGTCAACCCCGGTGGGACGTGGTGCGGCGAGGCCTCGCCGTGCGTGCGCGACCCCGGCCGCGACGGGGCTGTCGGCACGGCCGACGACCTCGACTTCCAGGGCGTGCTCGACAGCCTGGCGGCACACCGGACCACGCTGCTGTTCGTCGTCAGCGGCTCGGGCAGCACGTCGCAGGCCAACCTGACGACCTACTGGAGGCAATGGGCGAGCTGGACCAACACCGGCGGCGACGCGCTGTCGCTGGCCGACACCGCCGCGCTGCCCGCGGCCATCCAGAACCTCGTGACCGCGGCCAGCCGGCGCATCTCGCGCCTCGAGCTGCGGACGGTGCCGCCGGACTACCAGTACTGGCTGACCGTCCAGCCGCCGGCCTACATCGACCTCGTCGTCCCGGCCGGCGGGACGCAGGTGACGTTCGAGGTCGACATCACCGTGCCCCCGGGCACCCGGCTGGGCACGACCCACACCTTCGACGTCAAGGCCATCGGCGATGGCGCGGTGTACGGCGAGCAGGGCGTCACCATCCGCGTGCCGACGTGGTGCGCCACGGCCACGTCGACGCCGTCGCCCACCCGCCACGCATCGGCGACGCCGACCCCCAGCCCGACCGGCTTCCCCACCGCGACCGCCTCGGCCACGCCGACCGTCTTCCCATGCCCGCCGGTGCGCCCGCCCGTGGTGGCCAGCTGCCCGAGCCCCAACTTCGTGCGCAACCCGTACTTCGAGCTCGGGCACCGGTCGTGGGGCGCGTACTCGGCCGGCGGTCGGACGTTGATCCGGTCCGATGGCGCCTTGCAGGGGCTGTACTCGGCCCACTTCCGGGGCGAGACCGGGGCCGCCAACGACGAGTGGCTGTACCAGATCCTCGACATCCCCGCCGATGCCACCGCCGCAAGCTTCTCGGTCGAGCAGATGACCCGCTACGTCGTCGCCGTGAACCCGCCACCGACGTCCGCCGGCAACTACCTGCGTGCGTCGATCTACGACGCCAACCTCACCACCGAGCTGGTGCGGATGTGGGAGATCGACCCGCTCTTGCCCCTGGAATGCCCGGTCGACCCATCCGGCTTCAACCTCTCGCCGGCGGCCCTCGACGCCATCCGAGGGCGCACGGTGGCCGTCGTGCTCCGGTTCCACAAGGTCACGTACGGCTGGCTGGCGGGCGTGGTGCTCGACGGGGTCGTGTTCAACGTCTGCGCCCCGCCGCCGCCGTGCCGCGTCGCCGGCGACAAGACGGCGGCGCCCGGCGTCGTGCCGCCGCGCGGCGAGGTGCTGGTGACGCTGACCCTCACCGGGATGGACGGGGCGTGCCTGCCACACCGCCAGCCCGCCGACGTGGCGCTGGTGATGGACGTGTCGGGCAGCATGCGCGGGCAGCCGCTGGCCGATGCCAAGGCGGCGGCCAAGGGCTTCCTCGACCGGATGGACCCCGGCAGCGACCAGGTGGCGCTGGTGTCGTTCTCGGACTCGGCGACCGTGAACCAGGTGCTCTCGGCCAACGCCGGTCCGGTGCGGGCGGCGATCGACGGGCTTTCGGCGGGCGGCGGCACCAACATCGAGGACGGCATCGCCCGCGGCCAGGCCGAGCTGGCGAGCCCGCGGCACGTCGCCTCGCACCAGCCGGTGCTGATCCTGCTCTCGGACGGCCGACCGACGGCCGGCGGCGATCCGCGCACCGCCGCCGCGGCGGCGAAGGCGGCGGGCACGCGCGTCTTCGCCATCGGCCTGGGCAACGAGATCGATCCCGACCTGCTCCGGGCGCTGGCCTCGAGCCCGGCGGACTACTTCCAAGCGCCCGACAGCGGCCAGCTCGCCACGATCTACCAGCAGATCTCGGGGCTCATCGCCGGCGCGCCGGCGACGAACGTGGTGGTGGTGGACCGCCTCTCGCCGCACGTGACGCTCGTGCCGGGATCGTTCGGCGGGCCGGTGACGCCCGAGGTCAGCCCAGACGGGCGGACGTTGACATGGCGCCTGCCGCGCCTGGGGCTCGAGACCGTGCGGCTGACCTACCGCGTGCGCATGACCGAGGTGCCCGGCACGTGGCCGGTCAACGACACGGCGACGGCGACGTACACCAACAGCCTGGGGCAGCCCGGGAGCATCGTCTTCCCGCAGCCCACGGTGCGGGTGCTGCCCCCGCTGGCGACACACCCCGACGCGATGTGCCGCGACCACCCGGGCGATACCGGGAGGCTGCCGTCCAACCCGCGCGGCGAGCCGTGGTGGGACAGCCCCGACATCTGGGTGCGGCACCAGCCCGACGGCGCCACGGCGCACGAGAACCCGCTGGCCGGGCAGATCAACACGGTCTATGTCCGCGTGCGCAACGTCGGCGACGCCGAAGTGCGCAACGTCACGGTCAGCGTGTACGACACCGCGGGAGGCGCCAACCTCCGCTGGCCGGATGACTGGGTGCCCGAGGTCGGCCGCGCCACCATCGACCGCCTGGCTGCCGGAGCGACGACGGTGGTGGCGGTGCCTTGGATGCCGCCGGCCGCCGGGCACTTCTGCTTCCTGGCGCGCATCAGCGCCCCCGACGACCCGATCGTGTCCGACGGGTGGGTGCCGTTCGACAACAACCTGTGCCAGAAGAACGTCCAGATCGTGGGGGCGCCGAGCAGCCCGGAGAGCTCGACGACGGTGACGGTCGGCAACCGCAACCGCGGCAAGTGGTACACGTCGGTGTCGCTGAACGCGGCGGACTTCCCGGCTGCCGGCACGGGCCGCGTGACGTTCAAGGACCCGGCGGTCTTCGAGCGCTGGATGGCGGCGGGCGGTGAGGCCAAGGGCGGCCGGATCGACGCCCGCACCCGCTCGGTCGAGATCGTGCTCGGCGGCGGGCCGTTCGACGCGCCCGGCCAGGCCACGGTCCCGGTGGCGCTGACGCTAGAGCGGATCCCGTTCGACGGCGACGAGCTGACCGAGCTGCAGGTCGACGTGACGGGGCCCGCCGGGGCGCGCGCGCCGACGATCTACGTCACCGCCGCGCAAGACGGCACGGTGATGGGTGGCACGATCCTTCGCCCGCCGGTGCGCCCGGTGATCTACCTGCCGGCGGTGGTCAAGTCATCCGCCGTCGGCGGCACATTGGGGGTGCCACACCCAGCGCGGTCGGGGGACGCCCGCCGCACGCACGCGGTCGTCGACGCCGCGCACTGACGGATCGGACCGGGAGCGCGCGGCATCGCCGGCGGGGTCTATCCCCCGCCGGCGATGCCGCGTTATCCCACGTGTGAGCATGACGCGGCGCAGGCCCCAGACCAAGCGGACGCGCGCGCGCAGCGCGTCGGGCGCAACGCTTTCGTCGGCCGGCGCCGAGATGACCCGATACCAGTGGATGGAGATCCGACCATGACCCACCGACTCTCACGCCCGCTCGCCCGGCTGAGCCTGATCGCGGCCACCGCCTTCGTCGCCGGCGCGCTCGGCGCCAGCCTGCTGGCGCCGGCCCCGACGGCGGCCCAGGAGCCCTCGCCGGGCAACACGCCGTCCTGCCAGGACCGCTGCCAGCAGCACGCGCAGGACGTCCTGAAGCGCTGCGAGGCCGCCGGGGGCGCCGACTGCACGGCCCGCGCCCGCGAAGCGCTCGCCAACTGCACCACGCGCTGCGCCAACGCCGGCGCGCCGTCGTGTGCCGACCGGTGCAAGCAGAGCGCCGACGAGGCCCTGAAGCGCTGCGAGGCCGCCGGGGGCGAGAACTGCGCCGCCCGCGCGCGCGCCGCCTACAACGCCTGCGCCACGCGCTGTGCCAACACCGGCGCCGTCCGGCCCGCATGCCCGGTCCGCTGCCGCGAGGCCGCGCAGGCCGCGCTGCGCCGCTGCACGGCTGCCGGCGGCGAGAACTGCGCCGCCCGCGTCCGCGAGGCGTTCAACAAGTGCGCCGAGCAGTGCGTGCGCGAGCCGGGCACCGGCGCGGTTCGGCCGCGGCCGTAAGCTGCGCGGGCGGGCCTGCCACGGCGCCGCTCGCCCATACCCGTCGATCGGACGTTGACCGGGAGGCCGCGCGAATCCGCGCGGCCTCCCGGTCTCGTTTCGGGCGTCGATCCGGGACCCCACCCCGATTCGCAACGGTCGGCCCGCATCCGCAGGCGGGGTTGACCGAGACGCTGCACGTGGCCCGCCGACGCCGGTCCGGCGCCCCCTACGCCAGCACGAAGTCGAACGCCGCTTCCTTGCCGCCGTCCCCCGCGTCGGCCACCCGCATCTCGAGCGCCGCGTCGAAGATCCCGTCGCGCGCGTTGGCCGGCTCGCCCGGGAAGTACAGTTGGGTGGTGAGCACCGGCCCGCCCGGCGCCTGGACCTTGACGTGGAAGTGCCGCGTGCGGCCGGGGTACAGCCCGGGGACGACCGTCTCGAGCCGGTAGCGCCCGTCGGCGTCGGTGTACTGATGCCCACGCATGCGGTAGCCCACGTTGTCGTACACGCCGTCGGCATCGGCGTGCCAGAAGTCCACGAGCGCGCGCGCCACCGGTCGGCAGCCCGTCGTCAAGACGCGACCGACCAACACCATGCGGGTGCCCGCCGTGCCGGGCTCGAGCAGCGACGCCCGTTCGGGGGAGTCCGGCGTGAAATAGGGGCCCTCGGTCTGGGCCGGGGTCGGGTCGTCGTCGTCGCCGCAGGCGGGGGTCGGCGGCAGGCGGTCGGCGACGACGGTCGCGGGCTGCGGCTCCGTTGTCGCCGCAGAGGCGGGAGGCGCCGCCGCGTCCTCCGGTCCCGTGGCGGAGCGCGGCTCGGCCGGGCCGGTCGCCGGTGCATCGCCTTCCGGCTTCCGGCCGCAGGCCGCCAACACCAGGGAGAGGGCGCCCATCAGCGTCGCGCCGATGGCCTTTCGGCGCGACAACACGGTCCATGGCAGTCGATGCATCGTTCGCTCCAACGGGCGGGTCGGACGATCCGGTGGCGCGGCCGCCCTGCCGTCGGTTTCGGGCAGGCGGCACACCACACGTCCGACCGCGATTATAGCGGCACCACACCGGCGCGGCACGGTGCGGGCGCCGGCCGCCTGCCCCGGCGCGGGCGAAACGCGCGTGCCGGAAGGTGGCGGCAACGTGCGAAGCGATGGGCCGGCAGTTGACGAGGCGAGACAGAGATCCTATGATGTAGCATCATGACCGACACGCCTTGGCCACCGACACCCGCGCCAGCGGGGCATCGGCATCGCTGTCGGACACAGGCTCACCGGACCCAGCGATCCGCGACGGCGATTGGTTTCGCTGAAGGACGTCGCCATACGAGATTTCGCACGCAATAACATCCATATATCACGCAGGCCATACAGTGCGGGCCTCGCTGGCGGCGACGTCGTTGAGGTCGCGTGGAGGATTATGCAGGCGCACCGGGGGGGAGCCTACATCGATGTTACGCACACGCCTGTTTGGAAGTGTTTCTGTTATTAATGATACCGGCACGGAAGTCCATCTCGGCCCAGTATGCCAGAAGATGCTGGCTTATCTCCTGTCACGGCCCCAGCGTGCATATCCGCGTGAGCATCTTGCCGACATGTTCTGGGGTGACCGCGATCCCGAGCGCGCCCGGGCTGCATTGAGCACGGCGCTGTGGCGGTTGCGCCGAGCCATCGAGCCCCCCACCGTGGTGCGCGGCACCTACCTCATCGCCGAGGCGCACAACGAGGTCGGCTTCAACCCTCGCAGCCCGTATTGGCTGGACGTCGAGGCGTTCGAGTCCCGAACGTCAGCCGTGCTGCGGCTCGCCATCGAGAACATCACGCCGGCGGACGCGGCCGCGATGGAAGTGGCGTTCCAGCTCTACGTCGGGCCGTACATGGAGAGCTTCTACGATGACTGGGTGCTGCGCCGACGCGAGAACCTGCACATGCTCCTCATCGACGGCTTGACCACGATGATGCGCTACTACCGTTGGCACGGGCTGCTCGAAGAAGGGCTGCGGTGCGGCAATCGGATCCTCGCCATCGACCCCTTGCGCGAGGCCGTTCACCGCGCCGTCATGCAAATGCACGTCGAGAGCGGCCAGCGCCCGCTGGCACTCCGGCAGTACGGCGCCTGCCGCGACGTGTTGTCCGCCGAGCTTGGGATCGGGCCGATGGTGGAAACCCAGCGGCTGTACGACGAGATCCGCAACGGCCCGCCGACACGCCCGGCCCCGCCCATGCGGTGGCAAGCCCACCCGCCCACACGGCTGCGTGCCGAGATCGAGCAGCTCGTCCAGTCCCAGTCGAACGGCTAGCCCCACAGCGGGCGAGGCCTGCGCCCCATGTCCACCCAGGGCAGCCCGATTGCATGGCCCGGACGCTTGCTGGCCGGCGTCCATCGGCGCACACGTTGAAGTGCCGGTTGCCCGGTCACGGGTGGCCGTGTCGGACACACCGGCGAAGAGGCCGGAAGACCGGCCTTGCCCAGGAGCGCCTGTGCCCCTTCCGCCCTGAGCATGAGCATCAGGGCGCACGTCCGTGACCGTCCGTCGCCGTGTCGCAGAGGTACGTGAGATCTATGTGAGACTTTCGTGAGACCGCGGGGTATGATATGCCTGACTCGGGAACCGACCTGGCTCTGAACGTGAGTCCTGCAGCGATTTTCGCCGTGGAGGCGGGGATAGCGAACAGATCGAGGTGGTTTGGCATCGCGCTTTCTGCTGGGAGGCGGACGGCGTGGCATGGGCAACGGCACGCCTTGGGCGGAAGCGCTTGATCTGGAGGAGAAACCGCTATGCAATCGACACCGCTGTTGAGCCGACCGCTGATCGCATGTGCATTGCTTGCACTGGCGGCAGGTGCGGGATTGGACCACCCCGCCCCCGTCGCGGCGGAAGGCACCCCCTGCGACATGATCGACTTCGACCCTGGACCTCCGCCCCCGCGCGGTGAGCCGACGGCATCGGGAACGGTCATGGATGCCGCGAGTGGCCTGGGCATCCCGAACGTGCTGGTGGCGTTGCGGCAATGCTTGCCGAACAGCGAACCCGTCGTCGCCGCCGTCGGAGCGACGGATCACAGCGGCCACTATTCGCTGACGGCCCCGTCGAGCGGCTACTACTACGTCGAAGCGGTCATGAGCGACCACCCGCAGGATCTCGGCGCGCTCGTCGTACCGACCGGCATCACCGACGCCGTGTGGCTCCAAGACGACGTCGTCGGCCTGAACCTGAGCATCCAGTGGTCGGAGGGGGGCGTGCTCGACCTGTCAGGCGAGTAGGGCGGCGGACGGCCACCCTCGAGCCCCCGCCGGCGCGGGCAACGCGGCGGCGGTAGGGCGGCGGAAGCCGACGTCCGCGACCCTACATGGCGCCGGCGTCCGCCGGCACCTCCGCCACGGGCGACGGGGCGCCGTCGGGCGGGGAGGCCACGCCGAGGTGCTCGAGGGCGCGCTTGACCTTGGCCACCCCGATCGCGTCCCCGACGGCGGTGAAGAGATCCTGCGCCCGTCGGCACAGGTCGATCGCCTCTTCGACATGGCCCTGGTCATGCCGGACGCTCGCCCTGTAGAAGAGTGACTCCGACAGCTCGGCCATGTCGCCGGCGGCGCGAGCGCGGTCGATGCTGCGTTGGTACAGGGCATCGCAGTCGTCGAACCGCGCCTGTCGATGCAGGATGTAGCCCAAGCTGCGGAGACAGCTCGCCTGGCCGGCATCGTCGCCCATTTCTTCGAACGACGAGAGGGCGGCTTCGGCATGCGTGCGCGCGAGCGCGAGCTGGTCCGTCGCGATCAGCACGTTGGCCAGGTCGGCGCGGGCGCGGGCCACGACCACTTGGTTGCCGAGCTGGGTGCCGAGCGCGAGGCGCTCCTCGAGGCATCGCTGAGCTTCCGCATGGTGGCCCAACGCGGTCTCGGCCGCAGCCGCGTTGTTGAGGACTCGGCAGACCAAGTCGGGTGCCGGCAACGCGCGGAGGATCTCGAGCGCCTGGGCAAAGTGCGGCAACGCTTCGGCCGGGCGGCCCGACCGGCGCGCGACCTCGCCGAGGCTGTTGATCGCGCGCGCATAGTAGGTCTGGTGGCCCAGGCGCTGCCACAAGGCCTGGGCCGCATGGAGCCGGGTGCGCGCCAAGATCAAGTCGCCCGACCGCAAGCTGAGCACACCCGACCCATGGACTGCAAGCGCATAGGGTTCGGCGTCGCTCGGCCGGCCCATCGCCAGGATCCGTTCGAGGTACTGACGGCCGTCGTCGAGCGTGGGATGGTCCAGCCAGTACGGCCACAGCCCGCCGGCCAGCCGGGCCGCCAGGTCGCGTTCGTCGTTGGTGATCGCCCACTCCAACGCGTCACAGATCTCGGGATAGCGGGCATTCAAGCGATGGATCCACTCGGCCCTTTCGGCGCCCCAGATCCCTCCCATGGCATCCTCGATCAGGCGACCGAGGTCCATGATCTGCTGCCGCCGTCGATCGGCTTCGGTAAACGGTGACAGGAAGGGCAACCCGTTCGCCGCTTCGAGAGGGATCTCGGGGGAGGCGGACGGTTCCATTCCGGAAACAGCCGAGAACCCGTGCGCGATCGTCGTATCGATGCGCGCCACGGCCTGGCGGTGCAGCATGGCCAACCGCAGGCGCTCCGGCTCGAATGCCGCGTCCCGCATCAGCGGCAGCAGCCCCGCGCCATAGACCTCGCCGAGCCGCCGCAACCGCTCCTCGGCGATGGCCGTCGCACCCCCGAGCGCGTCGGTCTGTGCCAGCCGCTCGAAGTCCTGGACGTCGGTGCACACGCGGGGATTGAGCTGCAGGGTGTGATAGGTACGGACGACGAGGTCGTCGTCGATGCCGACCTCCTGGAAATAGGCCCCCAGCGTGTAGAGCAGACTGCTCAACCGCTGCAGCCCTTCGGAACGTGCTTCATTCGGCCACAACCGACGAGACAGATCTTCGCGAAGGTGCGGCCGGCCGGGCGCCACCGCCAGATAGGCGAGAAGCCGATCACGCTTGCGGTTGTAGAGAACGGCGACCACCTCGCCGTCCCGCTCGATGCGAAACGTGCCCAGCAACCCGATGCGCCACCTGACCTGGTCGTCCACTCCGGATCTTCTCCCGACATGTGCTCTGAGACCATCTCGGCCTTGTCGCCGGCACGATACGCAGCGGCAAGCCTCTGCGCATGTGAAATCGCGCGTCTGCGCAATAACCATATCGTGCCTGTCCGCCGAAGTCAACTTCAAGTCAGGGTCACACGATAAGCGTTTCGTAGTCTGATGATAGTCATCCCAGAATCTGAAACGCGGCCGGCCTCGATGCGTTACGGGCGCGTGAGCGACGGGGGTGCGCGCAGGGGTGCGGATCCTTTTGGGGCGGGGAGCCGGGCTCGCGGTGCGGCCACAGATTCAGGCGGTGGCCGGTCTCACGACCGGCCACCGCCTGGTCCGTGCATCGCGGCACGGGTCCCGGGCGTCCGCCCGGGGGGGGTCAGGGGGTCAGCGCGACCGAGCGGCGATGCGCGACGAGCCCCGGGGGAAGCTCGCCGAGCACCGGTCCGCCCAGTGTCTGCACCTGTGTCGACATGGCAACGCTCGGGGGATCGAGCGATGGGTCGCCGGCGGCGACCGGCTGCGGCATGTCGGCGCCCCCTGTGGTTCGATCGTTCGACTCGGCGTGGTGCACGATCACCCGAGGCAGGTAGATCCGCCGCTCGTCGCGCCTGCCGACACTGACCTGCAACGGACCGTAGGACTGGGGGGCACCGACATCGTGAACGGCCTCGATGCGGTAGAAGAACACCCCTTCGCCCGGGTCGTCGGCGACGTGATAGCGTGCCCCGCCGCTCGCGCTGCCCTGAGCAGGGATCATGGCAGGATTGACGGTGACCTCCTGACCGCCGAGCTCTGTCGCCCGGAACACGTTGAACCCCAGCAGGTCCGCCTCGGCGACGGTCTCCCAGTGGAGGTCGACCTTGCCGTCGGCGGTGGGCCGTGCCCCAAGATCGCCCAGCACCACGCTGGTCGGCTTCTCGGCCACCCGGAGCGGGATGTTGTTGTTGATGATGATCGGGTCGCCATCCTGGAACACGAAGCTGTAGTAGTGGGCCGTGCACTGGTTCGACGTCAGGAACGGCGTGTTGCCGTCCTGCCCGGCGCCGAGCGCGAACGGGTTGGGTGCACCCGTCGGATCGAGCGGCGGCGGATCGGAGCGGACGCAGGTCGGGCTGACCTCGAAGCCCGGCGGCGGCACGACGACCATGGTGTACACACCCGGCACGGTCGTGGTCCACTGATAGTAGCCGGTGATGCCGTTGTAGATCAGGTTCACCGCCCCCGGGCCGAACACCGCCACGGCGCCGCCCGGCACGATCTGCCCGTCGGCCACGTTGTAGAAGTAGCCGGTCGGGTCGAAGTCGCGGTGGTTCGGGACACCGTCGCCATCGCGGTCGCCCGTCCCTTCCTCGGCCGTCGGGATCCCGTCGCCGTCGTCGTCGTCGTCGAGGAAGTCCGGCTCGCCGTCGCCGTCGGTGTCGCGCGCGTCGGCGGGGTTGCCGTCGCCGTTCGGGTCCGGGCTCTCAGCGGCGGTGTCGATGCCGTCGCCGTCGTCGTCGGCATCCTGGCTGTCGGGCGTACCGTCGCCGTCGGTGTCGCGGCCGCCGTTGCCTTCGTGTCCGTTGTCGATGCCGTCGCCGTCGTCGTCGGCCAGCGGGTTGGCCAGGCCGCCGAAGGCGGCGTCGTTGGCGTCGACCACGTCCGGCACGCCGTCGCCGTCCTGATCGCCCGGATCGTCGATCCTGCCGTCGTTGTTGGCGTCCAGGCTCCCGAGCCCGTTCTCGTCGACGTCGTCCGTCCCGTCGCCGTCGCTGTCGCGGTCGCGGTAGTTGGGCACGCCGTCGCCGTCCGAGCTGGCCGGCGCCGCGTCGCCCTGGTCGCCAAAGCCCGCGTCGTTGCCGTCGGCCGAGTCGACGATGCCGTCGCCGTCCGCATCCGGCCCGTCCGCCACGCCGTCGCCGTCGGCGTCGACCGCGCCCGACCCGCTCTCGACGAGGTCGCCGCTGCCGTCGTTGTCGCTGTCGAGGTCGAGGTAGTCGTCGACGCCGTCGCCGTCGGTGTCGACGGGGTTGCCGGCCGGCGCGTCGATCATGCCGTCGCCGTCGCCGTCCACCCCGTCGGCCTTCCCGTCGCCGTTGGCATCGCCGAGCCCGCCCGCCTCGCGGACGTCGTTGAGCCCGTCGTTGTCGCTGTCCAGGTCGCGGAAGTTCGGCACGCCGTCGCCGTCCTGGTCGCCGGCGCCCTCGACCGCGTCGGGGATGCCGTCGCCGTCGCTGTCGGCATCCTGGCTGTCCGGGGTGCCGTCGCCGTCGGTGTCGACGGTGCCGTTGCCCTCTTGCCCGTTGGGGATGCCGTCGCCGTCGTCGTCGGCCAGCGGGTTGGCGATGCCGCCGAAGGCCGCGTCGTTGGCGTCGACGACGTCGGCCGCACCGTCGCCGTCGCTGTCGGCCGGGTTGTCGACCCGCCCGTCGTTGTTGGCGTCCAGCGCCCCCAGACCCGCCTCGTCGATGTCGTCCGTCCCGTCGCCGTCGCTGTCGCGGTCGCGGAAGCTGGGCTGGCCGTCGCCGTCGGGGTTGGCCGCCGGGGGATCGCCGGCGTCGCCGAACATCGCGTCGGCGCCGTCGGCGCTGTCGACGATGCCGTCGCCGTCCGAGTCCGGCCCGTCGGCCACGCCGTCGTTGTTCGCGTCGACGATGCCCGGCTGCCCGCCTTCGCCGAGGTCGGAAACGCCGTCGTTGTCGGTGTCGAGGTCCAGGTAGTCGTCCACGCCGTCGCCGTCGGTGTCGACCGGGTTGGGCTGCGGCGTGTCGATCATGCCGTTGTTGTCGGCGTCGGCGCCGTCGGCCTTGCCGTCGCCGTTCGCGTCGACCAGCCCGCCGGCCTCGCGCACGTCGTTCAGGCCGTCGTTGTCGCTGTCCAGGTCGCGGTGGTTGGGCACGCCGTCGCCGTCCTGGTCGTCGGGCGTCGCCGGCGTCGGGCCGGCTTCGACCGCGTCGGGGATGCCGTCGTTGTCGGAGTCGGGATCGGACGCATCCGGCTTGCCGTCGCCGTCGGTGTCCACCGCACCGTTGCCCTCGAGGCCGTTGGGGATGCCGTCGCCGTCGGCGTCGCCGTATGGGTCGGGCAGCCCCCCGAACGCCGCGTCGTTGGTGTCAAGCACGTTCGGCACGCCGTCGCCCTCGGGGTCGGTGGCGTTGTCGATTCGCCCGTCGTTGTTCGCGTCCAGCGCCCCAAGCCCTGCCTCGTCGATGTCGTCGGCGCCGTCGCCGTCCGAGTCGCGGTCGCGGTAGCTCGGCGTGCCGTCGCCGTCCGGGTTGGCCGGGGCGGGGTCGCCCGCGTCGCCGAACGCGGCATCGTTGCCGTCCGCCGAGTCCACGATGCCGTCGCCGTCGGCGTCCGGCCCGTCGGCCACACCGTCGTGGTTCGCGTCGACCGCGCCCGAGCCGCCTTCGACAAGGTCGCTTGCGCCGTCGTTGTCGCTGTCGACGTCGAGGTAATCGTCGGTGCCGTCGCCGTCGGTGTCGACGGGGTTGTTCTGCGGGGCGTCGACCATGCCGTCGTTGTTGGCGTCGACGCCGTCCGCCTTGCCGTCGCCGTTCGCGTCCGCCAACCCGCCGGCCTCGCGCACGTCGTTCAGGCCGTCGTTGTCGCTGTCCAGGTCGCGGAAGTTCGGGATGCCGTCGCCGTCCTGGTCGCCCGACCCTTCGACCGCGTCGGGGATGCCGTCGTTGTCGGAGTCCTTGTCGAGGCTGTCCGGCCGGCCGTCGCCGTCGGTGTCGACCGCGCCGTTGCCTTCGACGCTGTTGGGGATGCCGTCGCCGTCGAGGTCGCCCGACGGATCGGGCAGCCCGCCGAAGTTGGCGTCGTCGTTGTCCAGGACGTTGGCGATGCCGTCGCGCTCGGGGTCGGCGGCGTTGTCGACGCGGCCGTCGTTGTTCCCGTCGAACGCCCCCAGCCCCGCCTCGTCGATGTCGTCCGTGCCGTCGCCGTCGGAGTCGCGGTCGCGGTAGCTCGGCGTGCCGTCGGCGTCGGGGTTGGCGGGCGCCGGGTCGGCGGCGTCGCCGAAGAGCCCGTCGTTGCCGTCGGCGCTGTCGACGATGCCGTCGCCGTCGGCGTCCGGCCCGTCGGCCGCGCCGTCGTTGTCGGCGTCGGTCGCGCCGGAGCCGCCTTCGACCAGGTCGCTGACGCCGTCGTTGTCGGTGTCGAGGTCGAGGCAGTCGTCCAGGCCGTCGCCGTCGGTGTCGACCGGGTTGTTCTGCGGGCTGGCGATCATGCCGTTGGGCCCGATCGCACCGTCCGCCTTGCCGTCGCCATTCGCATCGACCAGCCCGCCGGCCTCCCGGACGTCGTTGATGCCGTCGTTGTCGCTGTCGAGATCGCGGTGGTTCGGGATGCCGTCTCCATCCTGATCATCCGGGGTTGCCGGCGTCGGGCCGGCTTCCACCGCGTCGGGGATGCCGTCGTTGTCGGAGTCGGCGTCGGCCGAGTCCGGCATGCCGTCGCCGTCGGTGTCGACCGCGCCGCTGCCCTCGACGCCGTTGGGGATGCCGTCCCCGTCCGCGTCGCCGTACGGGTCGGGCAGGCCGCCGAAGCCGGCGTCGTCGTTGTCCAGCACGTTCGGCACGCCGTCGCCCTCGGGGTCGGCCGCGTTGTCGATGCGCCCGTCGTTGTTGGCGTCCAGCGCCCCCAGGCCCGCCTCGTCGATGTCGTCCGTCCCATCGCCATCGCTGTCGCGGTCGCGGTAGTTGGGCACGCCGTCGCCGTCGCTGCTCGCCGGCGGGGTGTCGGCCTGGTCGCCGAAGACCGCGTCGTTGCCGTCGGCCGAGTCGACGATGCCGTCGCCGTCGCTGTCCGGCCCGTCGGCCACGCCGTCGCCGTTGGCGTCGACGATGCCCGGCTGGCCGCCTTCGACAAGGTCGGAGACGCCGTCGTTGTCGCTGTCGAGGTCGAGGCAGTCGTCCACGCCGTCGCCGTCGGTGTCGACGGGGTTGTTTTGCGGCGTGTCGATCATCCCGTCGCCGTTGCCGTCCACCCCGTCGGCCTTGCCGTCGCCGTTCGCGTCGACCAGCCCGCCGGCCTCGCGCACGTCGTTGATGCCGTCGTCGTCGCTGTCGAGGTCGCGGAAGTTCGGGATGCCGTCGCCATCCTGGTCGCCCGACCCTTCGACCGCGTCGGGGATGCCGTCGCCGTCGCTGTCGGCGTCCAGGCTGTCCGGCCGCCCGTCGCCGTCGGTGTCGACCGTCCCGTTGCCTTCGACGCTGTTGGGGATGCCGTCCCCGTCGTCGTCGCCGAACGGGTTCGGCAGCCCGCCGAACTGCCCGTCGTCGAGGTCCGCCGCGTCCGCCGCGCCGTCGCCGTCGGCGTCGGCCGCGTTGTCGATCCGCCCGTCGTTGTTGGCGTCCAGCGCCCCCAGGCCGGCCTCGTCGACGTCGTCGGTCCCGTCGCCGTCCGAGTCGCGGTCGCGGTAGCTCGGCGTGCCGTCGGCGTCGGGGTTGGCCGGCGCCGGATCGGCCGCGTCGCCGAACGCCGCGTCGTTGCCGTCCGCGCTGTCGACGATCCCGTCGCCGTCCGCGTCCGGCCCGTCGGCCTCGCCGTCGTTGTTGGCGTCGACGATCCCCGGCTGGCCGCCTTCCACCAGGTCGCTGACACCGTCGTTGTCGGCGTCCAGGTCCAGGTAGTCGTCGGTGCCGTCGCCGTCGGTGTCGACGGGGTTGTTCTGCGGCGTGTCGATCATGCCGTCGCCGTTGCCGTCCACCCCGTCCGCCTTGCCGTCGCCGTTTGCGTCGACGAGACCGCCCGCCTCACGCACGTCGTTCAGGCCGTCGTTGTCGCTGTCGAGGTCGCGGTGGTTGGGGATGCCGTCGCCGTCGGCGTCGTCCGGCGTCGCCGGCGTGGGGCCGGCTTCGACCGCGTCGGGGATGCCGTCGTTGTCGGAGTCGGCGTCGCGGTGGTCCGGCACGCCGTCGCCGTCGGTGTCGACCGTCCCGTTGCCTTCGATGCCGTTGGGGATGCCGTCACCGTCGGCATCGCCGTACGGGTTCGGCAGGCCGGCGAACGCGCCGTCTTGGAGGTCGACGACGTTCGGGATGCCGTCGCCGTCGGGATCGGCCGCGTTGTCGATGCGCCCGTCGTTGTTGCCGTCGAGCGCGCCGAAGCCCGCCTCGTCGACGTCGTCCATCCCGTCGCCGTCGCTGTCGCGGTCGCGGTAGCTCGGCGTGCCGTCGGCGTCGGGGTTGGCCGGCGCCGGATCCGCCGCATCGCCGAAGAGCGCGTCGTTGCCGTCGGCCGAGTCGACGATGCCGTCGCCGTCGGCGTCCGGCCCGTCGGCCTCGCCGTCGTTGTCGGCGTCGACGATGCCCGGCTGGCCGCCTTCGACCAGGTCCGAGCTGCCGTCGTTGTCGCTGTCGAGGTCGAGGTAGTCGTCCACGCCGTCGCCGTCGGTGTCGACCGGGTTGACGGCCGGCGCGTCGATCATCCCGTCGCCGTCGCCGTCGACGCCGTCCGCCTTGCCGTCGCCGTTGGCATCGGTCAGCCCGCCGGCCTCGCGCACGTCGTTCAGCCCGTCGTTGTCGCTGTCGAGGTCGCGGAAGTCCGGCACGCCGTCGCCGTCCCGGTCGCCGGCGCCTTCCACGGCGTCGGGGATGCCGTCGCCGTCCGAGTCGGCGTCCAGGCTGTCGGGGATGCCGTCGCCGTCGGTGTCGACCGCGCCGTTGCCTTCGGCCGCATTCGGGATGCCGTCGCCGTCGGCGTCGCCGAACGGGTCGGGCAGGCCGCCGAAGTTGGCGTCGTCGAGGTCGACCACGTTCGCGGCGCCGTCGCCGTCGGCGTCGGCCGCGTTGTCGATGCGGCCGTCGTTGTTGGCGTCGAGCGCCCCCAGGCCGGCCTCGTCGATGTCGTCCGTGCCGTCGCCGTCCGCGTCGCGGTCGCGGTAGCTCGGCAGGCCGTCGCCGTCGGGGTTGGCCGGCGGCGTGTCGCCGACGTCGCCGAACATCGCGTCGGCGCCGTCCGCCGAGTCCACGATGCCGTCGCCGTCGGAGTCCGGCCCGTCGGCCACGCCGTCGTTGTCGGCATCGGTTGCGCCCGAGCCGCCTTCGACGAGGTCGCCGATGCCGTCGTTGTCGGCGTCGAGGTCGAGGTAGTCGTCCACGCCGTCGCCGTCGGTGTCGACCGGGTTCGGCTGCGGCGTGTCGATCATGCCGTTGTTGTCGGCGTCGGCCCCGTCCGCCTTGCCGTCGCCGTTCGCGTCGACCAGCCCACCGGCCTCGCGCACGTCGTTGATGCCGTCGTCGTCGCTGTCGAGGTCGCGGTGGTTCGGCACGCCGTCGCCGTCCGCGTCGTCCGGCGTCGCCGGCGTCGGGCCGGCCTCGACCGCGT
>WBZR01001180.1_pt1 | contig 34638 bp, 28 predicted proteins | sample 5204231 | NCBI WGS metagenome assembly WBZR01 (sample SAMN12412403, study PRJNA552823) | activated sludge metagenome | isolation source: activated sludge from anammox sidestream of wastewater treatment plant... | place: USA: Virginia | collected 2017-08 | reverse complement strand
CAATGCGGCAATACCAAATATTGTAAAGGTGCTCACTATGGCGACCGGCAATGCACCCGATGCAATAAGATCGAGAGCGCCAAGGCCAACACACTGTTCCACAGCATGAAGATTCCTCTTGAGCTGGCATTTTACATGCTTTATCTTATCGTGATCGACAAGAAAGGCTGCCCCTCCACACAACTGGCGCGGATTACCGGCCTTAAGCAAAAGACCTGCCTGCTTTTTCGCAGAAAAGTCATGAAGGCGATGGAAAGCAACGACATACATCCATTGGAAGGAGATGTCGATATCGTGGCGACAACCGTCAGTATCGTCGAGAGCGACAAAGCCGGCAAGAAGAAACGCAGGAAAGTGAAAGTCCTCATCGGTATCGAAAGGAAAAGTGGCGGAGCAGCAAGGAGCTACGTCAAGGTCATAGGCCGGGCATCAAAGAAGAAGGCAAAAGCCTTTATAGACAAGAAGGTTGATGATGCGGCAAGGATCAACATGGATGAGACAGCTCAACAATGTTGTTACGGCCACCAGATCCATCATTGTGAAGGGCTGGACAAGGCCCTCGATCACAGGGTAGTCACCACCATGCTCAATTGGTTATATGCCAGACATGGATACGTGACATATATCCAGGATTATCTCAATGAATATTGTTATCGCTACAACCGACATCGCATGAAAGGCGAGATTCTGGATGACATCATCATCCGCATGGTCATGCATGAGCCGATGAATAGGAAGTTGAAGGTTGGATGACAATGAGTGGTACTAAGCAATAACTTACTACAGTTTCAGAGTTTGCTATTGTTTGAATATCAATGATTAAATCAAAATCAATCGTAACATCGTAATTTCCACCAACGAAAACAGAGAGTTTCTGGGTAAAATAAAATATATTATTTAACATGTTGAATATCTGTATGTTGCATAAAAATAATTTTCGTATAGTGCTATATATCAGCACATTAAATTATCTCCGGAACTTTAATTATATGAATTATTATATATTTGCATGTCTATAATTAATATGTTGATTATAAGCAGTTTATGCTAATATTTACATTTTCTAATAATATTCTAACAGTAATTTCTCTTGAACCGACCCTACTGCCTCAACCAGAGGCATTTTGGTATTCTGAAATACTGAGATGTCAAACGGGCGGTAGCCCATCGAACTGCGAAGCCAACAAACAGCAAAGCTATCAAACGATGTAGTACAAGCACTCTCAAACCCAATTTTTTAATTAAATCGTTACTCAGAAACTTCAGTAATTATATTTACCTGATAATCAATATTAGTGTTTTATAAGGTCGCACCTACGGAGCTTGGATTGTGTCAAAATTGATTTTCCACCAATTGGACGTGCCTACAGCACTTGGGGCAGTTATCTGTTTTTGACTTTCGGTTGGAAGATCGCGAAGATTAGTTATAATTCGCAGAAGATCAAGGCTCTGGCATTTTGAAATTTCGGACTAACACTTCTTTTCTGATGAATAGTTCAATACTTGACATCTGGGATTTTAGCGTTGTTGTTTGATGTAAGAAAAATCAAACCGACATTAGTCCATCATAAGCGTGATAGCCCATCAAACTCCAAACTATCAAACCTTCGCTTTTTAGAGCCTCAAACGATTATACTTGTATTTCCTGAATTGTCCAATTTGTTATACATATCCACCTATAAGAGCCGGGAATGTTGTAGCATTTTTTCCTAACTTTGTCCGAAAATTAGTTAATCCTATCTTAAAAGTTGCATTTCACCAACTATTACACGATGATTATGTTAAAATTTTCGTTTACTATTGTGCACTGAAAATTATATTACTTGAAAGAATTTCTTATGAAAATAAAGTCTTTTCTGATTTTCGCCCTTATTATCGGGGTTGTAAGTTTATTTGCCTTATATCCTAGACCGATTGGCGACCCTACTGAAAAAGAAGTAGTTATCATGAAATCGGTCATGAATATTCTGGACAAAGCGCATTTCAAGCCAATGGATATCAATGATGAGTTTTCCGAAAAAGTATATAAGAGCTACCTTGAAGATCTGGACGGAGGGAAACGTTTTTTCATTCAGAGTGATATCAATCAGTTGAAGCCGTATTCTACTTTGATAGATGATGAGATTAAGGCAGGCAAACTCGACTTTTTCAACAAGAGTCTGGAGTTGATTACTGCTGCACAGCAAAGAGTTAAGGGTTTCTATAAGGATATTTTATCGAAACCGATGTCTTTTGATAAGAAGGAGAGCATTTCTTATGATTATGACAAACTGCCCTATGCAAAAAATGAAAAGGAGCTGAAAGAGCGTTGGGAAAAAACGCTTAAGGCAGCAGTCCTCGATGAGGTTGTTCAGGCTATGAACAGACAGGAGAGTGACAGTCTGAAGGTCGATAAGGAGGAGAAAAAATCTTTTGCTGTTCTGGAAAAAGAAGCGAGGGAAAAGGTTGGAAAGGATTACGACAGGCTGTTTGACAGATTGGAGAAATTGCGCAGAGAGGATCGTTTTGGTGATTATATGAATAACATAACAGGCCAATTCGACCCGCACACCAATTATTTTAGCCCGAGTGATAAGGAAGATTTTGATATCGGGATGTCAGGAAAACTGGAAGGCATCGGTGCGCGTCTTCAACAGGATGGAGAATTTACCAAGGTAACAGAAATCGTAGTAGGTGGACCCGCCTGGAAGGAAAAAAGTCTTGAAGCAGGGGACCAGATCATGAAAGTTGCTCAGGATGGACAACCTGCCGTTGATATTCGAGGTATGAGGATCGATGATGTCGTGTCAAAGATCAGAGGAAAAAAAGGGACTAAGGTTACGCTGACTGTCAGGAAAGTCAATGGCAGTATCCAGGACATAACTATTGTCAGAGATGAAGTATTGATGGATGAATCTTTTGCCAAGTCGGTCATTGTAGGCGAAAAAGGGCTGATTGAAAATGTTGGCTACATCTATCTGCCTAAGTTTTATGCTGATTTTGACAATAATAAAGGCCGGTTCAGCTATTCAGATGTGGCCAAAGAAATAGATAAGCTTAAACAACAGAACGTCAATGGCATTATCCTCGACTTGAGGAACAATCCGGGTGGATCATTAAATGATGTAGTCAAGATGGCAGGTTTGTTCATTGAGAGCGGACCGATCGTCCAGGTTAAATCAAGAGATCAGGAGCCATACGTGATGAATGATGATAACAAATCTTATGCTTATGATGGTCCACTGGTCATCCTTGTCAATCATCAAAGTGCCTCAGCATCAGAAATTATGGCAGCAGCTATGCAGGATTATAAGCGTGCCGTGATCATAGGAGGAACCTCAACATACGGTAAGGGAACAGTGCAAAGGTTTATCGATCTTGACAGGACTGTCTCAAGCAACAGTAATCTTAAACCGCTTGGGCAATTGAAGCTTACCATACAGAAGTATTATAGGATAGATGGTGGAAGTACTCAAATGAAAGGAGTAATTCCGGATATCATTTTGCCTGATGCGTTGAATTATATCAAGGTGGGAGAGAAGGAGAATAAAACGGCAATGGATTGGTCAAAAATCAGTCCTGCTCAATATAGCCAGGATGTATTTGTCATCAAGAATATGGACGAAATCAAGGCAAAATCTCAACAAAGAACGGAAAATAATCCTCTATTCATCGCAATAGATGACAATGCAAAAAGAATTAAAGCCCAAAATGACCAGAAAGAGTTTTCACTCGAGCTGAATTCGTATAGGAATGAACTTCAGGCAAGAAAGGACGAAAGTAAGCGATTCAATGGTCTGTTTAAGGAAATTCCCGGTCTGGATGTAGTCAACTTGCCTGGTGACATGAAGCTTATTGAAAGAGATAGCGCCAGTATCGCCAGAAACAACAATTTCTTGAAGAATCTCAAGAAGGACGTTTATCTGGAAGAAGCCATCCATGTGATATCAGACCTTCAGTCCAGTAGAATTACCCTGATGGATAAATCCACCGGCAGATCAAAGACTGAAAAGGAATAAAAGTAATAAACTTTCCGGGCGTCTTGTCAGGAAAGGTGGGGTAGATAATTATTCGGGAACGAAATTTATTGTATGGAAACTTATGATAGATTTCGTTTTCGTTTTTATACTTGTAAAAAATTACCGGAATAGTGAGGTTGAAAAGATTTAGGATCATTGTTTTTGCCATGTCGGTTGCTTTTTGGATGACCGGTTGTTATTCATTCCGTGGTACGTCCATACCTTCCAATACAAATACGTTTTATGTAGCGAATTTTACTTTGGACACTTATGATGCTCCATTTAACCTATCGCAGATGGTGACTGAAAAATTGAAGGATAAGATCAGAAAAGAAACCAGACTAAAATATGTCGAAACAGATCCAGACATTGAATTTACCGGTAAAGTGACCAATTATGTCGTGAGCCCGGTCGCCCCACAAGCAAACCAGATTCCGTCCGCCAACAGGCTGGAGATAACGATAAATGTCGATTTCAAGGATCACAAGAACGAAAAGAACAAGTGGACATCCAATTTTACCTTCTTCAAGGATTTCAGCAAAGACGCCAACCTGATTGATGTGCGGGATGGACTATCCAATGATATTTTCGATCAATTGGTCGAGGATGTGTACAATCGGGCATTTACCAATTGGTAGAAATTTATTGCAGGAATAAAGTTTCAATGGTGGTAAATATTGAATGTAGATATAGTGATGATTTGAATTAACACAAATTTCTTAACTTGCGGCGTTTTTGCGAGATTTTGTATTGCTTATGGACTTGATAGAACGCTTGTTGCACTTTCCATCGATGTTACGGTCGATTGATGAGAGCGTTTTGGTCAAAAACCTTTTATTATTTCCTTATTTCGGCGTGCTATATATCCTACAGGCATTGAAGCATCAATTTCCCTCTATTGATAAGGGTGAGGTTTATTCGCCACCGGCGCTTGTCAATGATAGCCTTTACACTTGGTACAGGATGGGCGTAATGCATTCGGATAAAAGTATGGAGGAGACCACTGAGAATCAATTCGAGCCTGAAGCAGAAGGTACACATGATTCGGATAATCTTCCTGAACCAATACCAACAGAGGGGAGTAGTCAAGAACAATCATCCATCAAAGGCAGTACAGGTAGCTTGATCAGCCAGATTACCGAAGTAGTGGAAATTGCTGATCATGAAGAAGATGCTAACGAAGAGGCAACAGATGTAATTATCGGAGAAAAATCAGACGTTGTAACTGACCGGCCTGAGATCAGGATAGTTTATCGGGACAAATTCTCCAAACCACGTATCATGGTCAATGTTATTTTTGAAAAAGGGGGAAAGGCATCCTTTGCAGGGGCTGGGGAATTCGAGTATCTAGATCCTGAAAAGGAAGAGCTGTCCGGTTTTGCCAAGTTTCTGCGGAATAGAACAAAATCCACTGCTGTAATCGTCGAGCATGTTGTAGAACCGGTACCGGCCAAGCCTGAGGCGGAGTCGGTAGAAAAGCTGCCAACCAACCAGATAGAAGAAAGTCAAGCAGAGGTGATTGCGGATAAACCCGTTAAGAAGAAGAAAAAGAAGAGTAAAGAGCTTGTAGATCGACTTGTCCAACAAAGTATATCGGATAATGAACTTCTGGTTTCGGAGCCATTTGCAGAAATTCTTTATGCTCAAGGGTATAAAGAAAAGGCGATAAAAATTTATGAAAAATTAATGTTGAAAAATCCGGAAAAAAGAGATATCTTTGCGGCTAAAATAGTCCTAATAAATAACGAAAAGAATTAATATGATTAATTTTATAGTAGTTTTGATTGCAATTGTCGGCTTCTTATTAGTAGTAGTCGTCTTGATCCAAAACCCGAAGGGTGGTGGAGTGGATGCCAATTTCGGTGGCCAGGCAGCGAATCAAATCTTTGGTGCCTCCAATTCAATCGACTTTGTGGAAAAATTGACATGGGGTCTCGCAGCAGCACTTTTTGCACTTTGTGTTGTAGCCGCAGTTCTGGTTAATAACTCCGGTGGTGGAACAGGTCCTGCATTACTTTCGCAATAACCTGACATTTGAATAATACAACAAAGGCATGCCAGTCGGTATGCCTTTATTTGTTTATGATTGTTTATAACTTTGGATTTGTTGCCTTACAATACCGCTGACCTTTTTGATTATACGCTTTGAAAGGGCGGTATAGCTTGGGACGCCGACTTGCCACTTCCGATTGTCCGAATATTTATCGTACTACTACTTCCGGAACAGCCGTGCCTATACAGCCACTTGGCGCCAAAATATGCAACAATGCAGCCAGGGTTGGAGCAATATCCGTGATATTGACAGGGCTTACAACCTCACGTGGCTTCAGATTCCAGCCGTAGAATATCAAAGGAACATGCGAGTCGTATTCATATAGAGATCCATGTGTGGTCCCCGTTTTTCCTATAGACAGCCATCCCGGCTCCAACATTATGAATATATCACCGGAGCGTTTTGGATTGATGCCATTCTTGATCTTATTGATAAATAGTTCCGGATATACGGTGTTTGATATGTCGTGTAAGTCGATTACCTCCGCAATTCCATCCTGTTTTAATAATTCAGTTCTGACAGAATTAAAGAAGTCTTTCCATGCGATGTTATTCTTTTTCAGCAGGTCAAAATCCGCGAAGTATTGATAGGAAGAATACTTGACCAAATACTTTCCGGGTGTATAAAGCGTGTTTAAATATTCATTCATGTTTTCCCAAAATACCTTTCCGTCGATGAGCCTTCCCGGAAGTTTGTATTGCTCGCTATGTCCGGGAACATCACAGATGCCGTGATCAGCCGATAGGAATAATAAATAGTTACCCTTGCCCACCTGAGCGTCCAGTGCATTGAACAGTTTTTCAAATTCTTTATCCAATCGCAGATAGGCATCCTCAGCCTCTATTGAATTTGGCCCGAAGCCATGGCCGATGTAGTCAGTAGAACTGTAGCTGATGGCCAGAAAATCAGTAACCTTATTTCTTCCTAAATTTTCGCCTTTCAATGCCGCCAATGCAAAATCGGTAGTCAACATACTTCCGAAGGGAGACGCATAAATGTTGTCGTATCTGCGCTTTGAACCCGGAATGTATTTATGAGGGAAGACAGGAAGTGTCTCACCCTTCAATGGCTCCTCGTACAATCTATTATCAATGTCACTCTGGACGTAGGTCTCAATCGGATAGAGTGTTTCCCATACGGAATTCAAATATTTTTCAGAGTATTTCAAAGCGTTGAAATCCTGTGCCCATTGCGGTAAATCATTTCTATAGTAGGTTGATGTGATGAAGTTGCCGGTTTCAGCGTCATACCAATAAGCAGCATCAGCACTATGGCCGGCAGGCAGAATGGATCCCCTGTCTTTTAAGGCAACACCGATGACTCTACTTCGGTTGCCGGTGGCTAGTTTAAGTTGATCCGTTATGGTAGTGGCCTTCAAGTTTCTCGGGGATTCCAAGCCTGCACGGCTATCCGAGCCAACTCCTTTTACAGTGTTGTCTTCCGTACAATATACATCGCGGCCCAAATTTCTTTCGTACCAGGTATTGCTGGTGATGCCATGTACGGCAGGGGAGGAGCCGGTATAAATAGAGGCATGACCGGGTCCGGTATAGGTAGGTGTATAATTATAATGGGTGTTGATGCAGTTGACACCATCCCGGATCAATCGCTTCAAGCCATTTTCTCCCAACCTATCGTAATATCTATACAGAAAATCATATCTCATCTGATCGACCACCACTCCGACAACCAGTTTAGGCATTTCATTACCCGGATTTTTATTTGTTTGACTCCAGAGAGATAAGGACAGGATAATCAGCAGTATGATGGAATTTACTCTTTTGAACATAATGGAAAATTAAGTATGTTTCAAAGTTAATAAAATTTATTGAACCGAAAAGTATCAGTGATTTTTGTTTACATTCATTCTCTTCAAGTCTTCAGGAGTATTCATATTAGCCGGGGAGTCATCTGCTGAAATGAAAATCGGATTTTGCAGTTGGGAAATTGCTTTTTTGACCGAGAAAATGTCATTCAGGAAGGCATTTTTCATTTGTAAAAATGAAGAAGGATGGTAAAGGGCAATCAATGGTTCTATTTCCTCGGAATTTTTTTTGATAAAGACTCCATCTGCGGCCGGAGTCGAATAGTGTATCAGGGAATGTAGCAATCCGGCATTGATGGTGGGCGTGTCACAGGGAGTTGTGATCAAGGCTGCGCCGGGGAATGTCTCCATAGCTGTTAGAATGCCACCTAAGGGCCCAGCGTTTGGATATTGGTCTATGAGCACCGGATAGTCGATGAAATTGGCCGACTGTTCAGTCCTGCACGAGATATATACCTCATCGGTCAATGTGGCCAGGACTTGGGCTATGACACGATAAAACGGAATTCCATTGTATAATAGCATTGACTTTTCTGTTCCCATTCTGGAACTGAAGCCACCTGCCAAAACAATGCCGATTGGTTTCATTTCGCCCATTATCTATGGATGAATAATCTTGTAATTTCGGTATTCAAACAAGCGGATGCCGGTAGATTTTTCAAACCAAAAAAGGAATTTGTCCTTAATGCCAGCTCTACGGCTTATTTTGTTGCCATCAAAATCCCAGTTTTTGGCTATGACCCTATTTTTCATTACTTCCGGATGAGAGCCTTCAAAGCGGCCTAACGCGTCGATATCCGAGTAGTTGTATATTTCCTGAGTTATTTGAGATACATATTCATCATTATGCCACAATTTGTTGAAATCCCTGTGTTTTCTAGCCTGGACCAAAGGATCCTTGACCCATCCATAATGATATACCCAGGCATTGATGGGGACGACATTCAGTTTGGCGTCGTTTTTTCTGAATCCCTGAGCATCCTTATATGAGCGGATGGATTTGTCATTTCTGATGATCCTGATTTCGTTACGGTACCATTTGCGAGATGTGCCCACATAGTCATAGGATCCATAGAAGTGGAGATATTTCAACAAAAGTCCTTCGACGTTATGTACATCTTTCCATTTGATCATTGCCTCTTTGATGGCAGGAAGGAATTGTTCGTGGATGACTTCATCACTTTGAATGTAAATGGCCCAATCGTATTCGTCCGGAATAAGGTCAAAGGCTTTATTGGTCTCCACAGCGAGCACACGGCCTCCTTCTCTCAGCGAATCGTTCCACACGGAGTGACGGATCTCTATCTTGTCCGAATTGATGGATCGGATCAAACCTTCTGTATCATCTTCGCTGTTGCCGATCAGGACAATAAATTTGTCGCATATCGGAAGTATGCTTGATATAGCCTCTACAGCAGGATAATCGTATTTGATAGCGTTCCTGATGATGGTAAATCCACAGACTTTCATGAAGGAAATTTAGGCATTTATCTTGGAAATATTAAATAAAATGGCCTGAACTTGTTTGAAATTCAGGCCATAGATAGTTTTTGAAGAGTTATTCTCCTTACTTGATCTTTGAATTTTGTAATTCATCGGCGATTCTGCCTGCTTTATACACAGAACGCAGGGACTCGATGATGGCGTCAGAATGGACCGCAACACAACGGTTGTTGCTCTTCATATCAAAGATGTATCTTCCGGGGAGACTCTCGATATTTCCGTCGAATATCAATCCCACGACCTGGCCTTTGCCATTGACCATGGCACTTCCACTGTTTCCACCTATGATATCATGAGTAGTTACATAGTTGTATTTGGTACTCTTGTTCATACTCTTCTCCGCATCGAGCCATCTTTGAGGCAGATTCCATGGTTCTATTTTGCCATAGGAATAGTATCTGTCAAAAAGGCCATAGAATGTAGTGAATTCAGGCGCTGTTGTCCCATTATAATCGTAGGTTTTCAATACGCCATCCGCAATTCTGAGCGTGAAGTTGGCATCAGGTGGAGTGTCTGTTCCGTAAATATCGTAGAATGCTTGTCCCAACAACTGTATGTTTCTGGTTTCTTCAGCGACGATTGGATCTATGATGGTTTTGTAATAGGCAAGGCTGTCTTTTGACATCTTGCAATATGCCAGGATCGGATCGTCAGAGTTCAGAACAGCGTCAGCTCCTTTATCAAAAAGAGCCTTAAGCTTGTCATGGTTGGAGACAACGGTGTTGGAAACAATGGCTTTAGCCTGAGCCGGTATCATAGCAGGAGTATTGGCACCTCCAATCATACGAAGCTTGTTGTTTGACCATTTGCTTATCTTGGTCAATTGGAAGGCGACAGCCTTTTCTTCAATCTCAGGGTAATAACCTTGTGAGAGTTTCAATTTTTCGATTTTACTTTTCAACTGCTCGTCGCTGTTGCCGGGTGCGCGCTCGCTTTCGGGCTTCTTCATCTCGGTGGCGATATCAATTGCCCTGGCGCCAAGTGCATATAGTTTGGATGTCGATCCGGATGGTGAGAACATGATTTGCTTTCCGAAATATTGCTTTATCTGATTTCTTGAAGCGTATATTTTAGCCCAGACATCGCCGTATTTAGCCTTCAATTCCGGTTTTTCGTAAACAGCTGCCTTGAACGCCTTTTCAAAAGAAGCGCGTTTTCCCATCAGGTCAGGATCCTTAAGGCCGCCATACATACCGCCATAAGCTTTCTGACTGTTCATATATCCGAAATAGGTATCTGTCAACTCGAGCTTAGTTTCAGGGTGCGCATCTATATATTCTTTATAGCTTGATGTAAGCATATTTAGAAGATCCAGCGTATGTGGCATAGTGTAGTCTCTGTAATATTCAAGCATGGCAACGGTACTAAGCCGCTGAGTAGTGCCTGGGTTGCCGATTACGAAAAGAGGTTCATTTTCCTTGGCGCCAGATTCTGACCAGGTATAATGATATTTGGTTTTCAATGGTTTCCCATCCTCGTCATATACCCTGAAAAAAGTATAGTCCAGACTGTATCTCGGATAAGTGAAATTGTCCGGGTCGCCGCCAAAATAACCGAGATCGGTTTCCGGAGCCATGACCAACCTTACATCCGTATATCTTTTGTAAGTGTACATCTGATAGATACTTCCATTGTAAAAGTTGTGAACCTGCACTTTCATGCCTGTCGCACTTTCATTTTCCTTTACTAATTCATTGATTCTTTCATTCTTCAATTTGGCTTTCTCCTCGTCATCCTTACCTTTTTCCATAGCTGCCATGATGTCAGCAGTGACATCTTTCATTGCCACCAATTGGTCAACAAATAAGCCTGGTACTTTTCTTTCTTCGTCCAGGGTAGCTGCATAGAATCCATCTTTGGGCAGGTCTTCACCATCTTTGGTAACATCAGTGACACTTTCACGGCCGCAATGGTGGTTGGTCATGACCAGCCCATCTTCAGATACAAAAGATGCAGTACAGTAGGTGGCAAATCGTAGTGCTGACATGCGCATATTTTCAAGCCATTCTTCCGAAGGTGTAAATCCATAAGTCTCCTTAAAGTATTGTACCGGCGGATACGAGAATGTCCACATCTTACCATTGTCAAACTTGCCATATTCCACGTATGGATAGTATCCGGAATAGTCATTGAGTTGTGACATCGGAATACTTGGTGTGGCCTGAGCTTTGGCATTTTTTCGGTTTGTCTTAGCCTCTTTGACCTGTGCGGTTGAAGAGGCGAAGAAAGATAATACGAATAAAAACATTCCTGCCCATTTAAGCCATGTTTGGTTTACTTTCAGCATAATTTATAATTTATTGGTTAAATGAATTTTGGTTATATTCTCCATGAAATTGGTGTGGGAATTTGATTTCTGCAATTTCCCTCACTTTTTCTGACAAAACTTCTTTCAAGGCATCCATGTTTTCCCCTGTTGTGGCAGAGATAAATATCCAGGGCTGTGGAAAATTTCTTTGAAAATGTTCCAGTTGTTCCGCCAGGATTTCCTTTTTCTCTGTATTGGTCAGAAAATCATCGAAAAGAGATTTCTTATATGCGTCAATTTTATTTCCGACAATGATACCAGGTATATCTTGAGCGCCGAGATCGTGAAGCGTTTTTTGTACGGTAATCAGCTGGTCTTCCATGCCTGGATGGGAAAGATCCACAACATGCAGCAGGAAGTCGCTTTCCCGGACTTCATCAAGTGTGCTTTTGAAGCTCTCCACCAGATGATGAGGAAGCTTTCTGATGAAGCCTACCGTGTCGGACAGTAAAAACGGAATTTTATTCAATGTTACCTTTCTGACAGTGGTGTCCAAGGTCGCAAATAATTTGTTCTCCACGAAGGTTTCGGCACCTGAAAGTGCATTGAGCAAAGTGCTTTTTCCCACATTTGTGTAACCTACGAGAGCGAGTCTTACAGTGTTGGAGCGGTTTTTTCTTTGGGTTATGTTCTGGCGGTCGATTACGGCAAGTTTATCCTTGAGGAGTTTGATTTTATCATTGACGATGCGTCGGTCGGTCTCAATTTCCTTTTCACCGGGGCCTCGCATGCCGATACCTCCCTGTTGTCGCTCAAGGTGTGTCCATAATCCGCGAAGGCGAGGCAGAAGATATTGCATCTGAGCAAGTTCGACCTGTGTCTTGGCTTGTGCCGTTTGAGCTCTTTCAGCAAAAATATCCAGGATCAGCGTACTTCTGTCCACTATTTTTCTTTTGAACATCGCTTCCAGAATGTTCACCTGTTTCCCGGTGAGATCATCATCAAAGATGACCAGGTCCACATCGTGGTTTTCGATATAATGCTTTATTTCCTCGGCCTTGCCTTTGCCAATGAATGTTCTGTTGTCCGGGTGTGGTAATTTTTGGGTAAATCTCCTTACGGTTTCTGCGCCGGCAGTTTCGGCCAAAAAAGCCAGTTCTTCGAGATAGTCATTGAGCTTATCTTCAGTCTGAAGTCCATAGACGAGACCTACTAAGATTGCTTTTTCCTTCTCTCGTATTAAGCCACTGCTTTTTTGTCCAATGTTCCACTCCGCCAATGAATGATTGTTTACTCGTTTTAGGCCTCAATTATTCGCTCATGTCCATGTTGTGGAAGACGTTTGTGATATCGTCTTCTTCTTCGAGCTTGTCTATCAGCTTGATGACAGCTTCGACCTGATCTTCCGGAACATGCTTAACGACAGTGGGTACTCTGACCGCTTCAGCCGACAGAACTTCGATACCTTGTTCTTCCAATCCCTTGAGCATAGTGCCATAATCGGAAAATTCAACCGTGATTTCAAGCTCTCCGTCCTCTTCCTTGATGGACTCAAGCCCGTAGTCGATAAGTTGAAGTTCCAGTTCTTCGAGATCTTTACCTTCCGGATTGATCTTGATTACACCTTTTCGGTTGAATATAAAGTTATGAGTACCTGTTTCGACAATCTCACCGCCATTTCTGGAAAAATGCATCCTTACGGTAGCTACGGTCCTGGTAGGATTGTCAGTTGCTGTCTCTACAATGAAAGCGACTTTGTGTGGGCCGTAACCTTCATAGATGACTTCTGAATAATTTTCAGCATCCTTGGAGCTGGCTCTTTTGATGGCTGCCTCGACGTTTGCCTTGGGCATATTGGCATTTTTGGCATTGTGGATGGCGAGTCGTAGGGAGGGGTTATATGCGGCGTCAGGTCCACCGTTCTTTACGGCAATGGCAATTTCCCTACCTATTCTGGTAAATGTCTTGGCCATTCCGGCCCATCTCTTAAATTTTCTTTCTTTCCTAAATTCGAAAGCGCGTCCCATGATTATTTTTTAAATTTAGGGTGCAAAGATACAATTTTAGGAGATATTTCGGAATGAAAGAAATGGAAAGTTAGTGTCAAGGGACGACATGATGGACGAAAAGCAGATTGAGCCAATTATTTTTCTCCCGCACTTCTCTATCAGGTCTTCTGTTTTTGTTTCTTAGCTGCCGGAAAAAGAACATTGTTGAGTATCAGCCTGTAGCCCGGGCTGTTGGGGTGAAGCTGCAAGTCGGTAGGTGGATCTCCGACACGGTGTTCATAATCTTCGGGATCATGGCCTGCATAGAATGTCCATTGTCCCTTGCCATATTCACCGTGGATGTATTTGGCCTCGCCCAGAGCTTTATTTTCGCCCATGATGAGCACGTTGGGCTTGACATATTTGCGCATGAAAGCAGTTGTTTGTCCCATGAATCCCTTGACCGTCCGTGTGTGGTTTTGCGTAAGCATGGTGGGCACAGGATCATATTTGGCCGAAAAATCAAAGAGTGAGAAATAGTCGTTCTCTCTCTCGATCATTCTGGTGCGCGGATCAGTATCGATGCTGCTGAATTCGTATATCATCGGATCCTTGACTAAAGTAAAGTTTTGGAAGGCAAAGCATCGACTAAAGTCCAGCTTGGATTGTGCAGCCGGATCCTGAGGGTCACCATCGAACATTTCACTGCATATATCGGTATTGGCGGCCGCCTGGGCAATATCATAGGAATCTGTTGCTGAACACATGGCAAACATGAAGCCGCCGCCAGCTACGAATTCCTTGATGGCGTCAGTGACAGCAAGTTTGAGTTTGGATACCTTGCTGAATCCAAGGCTTTTGGCCAGCGCTTCCTGTCGGCGTTGATTTTCCTGGTACCAGGAAGTGCCTCGATAGTTGGCATAAAATTTACCGTATTGACCTGTAAAATCTTCATGATGCAGGTGTAGCCAGTCGTATTTAGTCAATTTACCCTCGATGATCTCACGGTCATATATCTTGTCAAATGGAATTTCTGCATAGGTCAATGCCAATGTAACCGCATCATCCCATGGGTTGATCTTTTCCCCCCTTTCGTTTACTTCTGGTGTATAGACTGCTATTCTTGGGGCTTTTTCCATTTTGATAGCTTCCATGTTGGCTTCCGGATCATTGATTTCCTGGAGGATTTGACTGAATTCGCCATTGCTGATTACACGATATGATACACCTCTGGTCTTGCATTCTTTCTCTATACTCACACTATTTGGAACGATAAAACTCCCGCCTTCATAGTTGAGCAGCCACCATATCTCACCGCCTTGTTCGAGCGTCCAATACGTGATTCCATAGGCCTTTAAATGGTCCTTCTGATCAGGGTTCATGGGTATTAGTATATAGGAAGCAAACGCTCCTGTGCTTAAGGTAAAAAACAACAAGATGAAAATCGATCTGATGTATGACATGCTGATTGCTACTTGACTTTTTATGATAATCTATCAACATAAACGTACAAATATCGTCATTGTTTGCACGGTCGGTTGTAAACTATTGTTAATTTATTTATTCCAAATTTTCTCCTTCCGCAAGCGTTTCGAAAATTTATTTTATTTGGGGGTGGAGGATTGTTGAGGGTTAGGTGGATAATTTTATTTGGATGTGCAGGCTGTTGGGCTTGAGAGGGCAGTGGGGGATTTGCGGATTTGCTGAGTTGCTGAGTTGCTGATTTGCGGATTTGCGGATTTGGTGATTTGCTGATTTGCGGATTTGCTGATTGGCTGATTGGCTGATTGGCTGATTGGTGGGTTGTTGGTGGGATTATTCCAAATTTTCTTCTTCCGCAAGCGTTTCGAAAATTTATTTTATTTGGGAGTGAAGGCGAGGTAAGCGTTAGGAGAAAAATATTATTTGGATTGGCTGGCTGTTTGGGCAGAGACAGCAGTTGCTGAAACAAGTTCAGCGTGACTTGCGGTTTAATCATCAAGGGCGTTATTTCAAAACACATTTTTTCAAAAGAAGCTTTTCAAAAGACCCTATAATAGAACCAGCCATTCCAAATTTATTTCGGAACCTGCCGAAGCGGGTTGAGAAAGGCCTTGATGTATCAGCGTTCCATTCAAATTCGTAATTCGTAATTAATAATTCGTAATTCATTAGCCGGTTTTCCTCCACTCCGCTTTTGTTACCCCGCTACGCCTCCCTTAATGGTCGCAAAAGCTCCGAGCAGGGAAACCTGTATTTTGGTATAATTGACATTTTCGTTTCTTAGCGGAATGTAGGTTTGTCGTAGCATTGGCGGCACACCTTTGAGGGCCTGGGGTAATGATGTCAATGTGGAGACAAACCGGGGGAACCACCGGAATATAGGTTTGCGGAGTCCTGATTTCGCTCCTCTTAAGGGTCAGGGGTAAACGAAATCGGGGCGAGGCAAACCGGGTATAATAAGAAAATCGGTGTAATCCCCTAATCCGTCTAATCCGTCATCCAAACAAATTAACGCACTCTCACACTACAGTTTGTATTTGTATAGTTTGTCGTAATACTCGGCGGCCATCCTGCCTGACTCAAACTCCGGAACGACTTCCTTCATCGCGCGGATAGCGAGCTTGTACCAGGATTTCGGATTGTTGTAATAGAGTGGTGCGATATCTTTTTCTAGGATATTCAGAAGATTTATCAAGTCCAGGTCGTCCTGATCCTTTTCAGGAAGATTTTGATAATCAACCGGTGGAACCACGAAGCCATTCTTCCCATTCTCTACGAATTCCGGAATCCAACCGTCCCACGTCGATAGGTTGACACTGGCGTTCATAGCTGCTGTCATCCCACTGGTGCCGGATGCCTCCATCGGAATCCTCGGATTGTTGAGCCATACATCACTTCCTTGTTTCAACAGTTTGGAAAGCCTCATTTCATAGCCTGTCATGATGGCTACATTGGGATAATTGGCACTAAAGCGCACCAGTTCATTAAACATCTCGATAGCGCCGTTGTCTTTAGGATATGGTTTGCCTGCCCATATAATCTGTATCGGCATTTTCAAATTGCAGAATACTTCCTTAAATCGATCAGTATCCTTGGTGACCAGATTGGCGCGTTTATATCCGGCAAAGCGTCTGGCCCAGACAATGGTCAACACATTAGGGTCAAACCATTTGCCGGTCTGATCGGCCAGATTGATAAATAAGCGGTACTTCAGTTCTTTTTTTCTGGCTTCCAGTTCCGATATATTATTTTCAGCAGCGGCCTTATCGAGTTTATGGTCCGCCCAATATTTCTTGTTCTGACTATTGGTGATGCTGGTGATGGGAGCGATACCTTCATAGCTGCCCCACATTCTTCTGGCCACATCGCCGTGGATGGCTGAGACGCCATTGGCTATCTTCGAAAGTCGGAGCGCTACCAGGGAATGGTCAAAGATATCGCCGGTAATGCCGGTTATTTGCCTGACTTCTTCAACCGGAATTGACTGGAAGAAGCTCATCTTCTCCAATTCCTTGATGTTGTGCTTTTCATTGCCTGCTTCCACCGGTGTATGTGTGGTAAAAACCATTCTTTTACGAACTTCTTCAGCGCTCTTGTATTTTTCATATAGATAAAAGGCCGCAGATAAACCGTGAGCTTCATTCAGGTGATATACATCGGGCTGGAAATTGATGATATCGATCAGTTTGGCTCCGCCGACACCGAGTATGATGCTTTGTGCGATCTTTGCTTCAGCATTGTAATCGTAGAGATGATTGGTTATTGTTTTTGACAAATAATCATTTTCAGATACATCGGTAGTCAGGAAGAACATGGGCACACTTTCGAAGCGCTCCGGTGGAAGATACCACACAGCAACCCAAACGGGGTGGCTACTGACATCGACCTGAAAGCGGATGCCGGTATCTTCCAGAAAGTTATATGACTTTTGCTGCCACAGCACGTCCATGTTATTGTCTGAATTGCGGACCTGATCATAATAGCCGAATTTCCATAAAATCCCGATACCAATCATGTTTTGCTTCAATTCATAAGCACTACGCATATGCGAACCGGCCAAAAAGCCCAATCCACCACTGAAGGTCTTCAGGGACTGGTCAAGAGCGAATTCCATCGAAAAATAGGCTGCTTTGATGGAAAATTGTTTGGCGGGTGAATAAGGGACTTTGAAATTCGAAAACTTATCTTTCATTTAAAATGATAAAATTTTGTAAGCGGCAAAAGTACAATTTATTAAGGATATCGATAATATATGTGAGGAATAAATGAGGATGTCGGGCTGGGTGAGCGATTCTTATTGACTTATTTCACGCCCTTGTTGCCTGTGTACCGAGCATCAGATATGAATAATTTGATTTGTCCCAAATTGTTAACTATTGTCCAAGCTTTATAATTAAACAATTTTAAAGATGAAGCATTTAATTATATGCTACACCAAATAAAATTTTAAAACATTTTCGAAACTCTTAATTAACCATATAAAAACTAAAAATAACATGAAAAAATTACTATTGATTATGCTGTTGGCTATTTCCTATAGTGGATTCGCACAGACTAGCAACAAGGGCAAACTCGATATCTATGTCGGCTACGGGCTTCTTACAGCACAGGATATCATCCAAATCTCGGGAACTATGTGGTCAGGTGTATTGCTTCCCGGAGCTTTTGACAAGGTGGATATCGATGGGTTTGGAGCTGTTTTTGCCGGAATTGATTATTATTTGAATGACCGTGCGTCCCTTGGTTTGCAAGTCAATTACGCTGCCTATGATGCCACCTACAAATTGAGTTCGGGAGGCGATTTTAAAATCAAAAATACATTCATCACTCCAATGGTCCACGCCAAAGCCAATTGGGTCAACCTGAAGTATTTTCAATTATACTCTGCCATTGCAGCAGGTGCTTCTTTCATAACAGGTGTGGATGATAATAATAAAAAAGGCAACAGTACTTCATTTGCCTTCCAGGTATCGCCATTGGGACTTCGCGTGGGAAACACGTTTTCGATTTTTGCAGAAGGCGGTTTTGGTTATCAGGGCATTGTATCTGCGGGTGTAGCTTTGAAATTATAGGATTTTCGGTTGAATCGATAAATTATATTTCGGCATATTCGAAATAGGATCTTTAAGTGACAGGCGGGATTCGTTTCTTCCTGTCACTTATTATGTTAAACATTTTCCTTTTCAACTTCGCACAATCGACAAAATGTCGTACCTTTGCGGCCTGAATTCAAAAATCAATTTTTAGATGGAAATAACAGATAACAAATTGGCTTACAAAGTCAAGGATATAAATCTCGCAGACTGGGGAAGAAAAGAAATAGAACTGGCAGAAGCAGAAATGCCGGGCCTGATGTCCCTTCGTGAGCAATATGGCTCTACAAAGCCGTTGAAAGGTGCCAGGATCGCCGGATGCCTGCACATGACCATTCAAACTGCTGTCTTGATTGAGACATTGGTGGAATTGGGTGCTGATGTAAGCTGGAGTTCATGCAATATTTTCTCTACCCAAGACCATGCCGCTGCTGCAATCGCTAAGGCCGGTATCCCGGTTTTTGCATGGAAGGGCATGAATGAGGAAGAATTTGATTGGTGTATCGAACAGACACTGCATGCATTCCCTGGTGGACAACCCCTCAACATGATCCTCGACGACGGCGGTGACCTGACTAATATGGTGCTGGACCGTTATCCTGAATTGGTGCAGGAAATTAGAGGTATCAGCGAAGAAACTACCACTGGGGTTCACCGTCTGTACGAAAGGGTTGAAAACGGAACACTGCCGCTGCCTGCCATCAATGTCAATGACTCGGTGACTAAGTCCAAGTTTGACAATAAATACGGCTGCAAGGAATCTCTTGTAGATGCCATACGCCGGGCTACAGACCTGATGATGGCCGGAAAGGTGGCGGTTGTCGCGGGATATGGTGATGTAGGAAAGGGTTCGGCAGCCTCCCTTCGTGGAGCCGGCTGTCGTGTCATCGTCACTGAGATCGACCCAATATGTGCCTTGCAGGCTGCAATGGATGGATTTGCTGTCAAGACCATGGCCAATGCTATTCCTGAAGCCAACATCGTAGTCACTGCCACCGGTAACCTGAATATCGTCACCGCAGAGCATTTCAAAGCGATGAAAGACAAGACTGTTGTGTGTAACATCGGGCACTTCGACAATGAGATCGATATGGCATGGCTCAATGGAGCCTATGGCAATACCAAAGTGGAGATTAAGCCGCAGGTGGACAAATACACCATCGACGGTAAAGATGTCATTGTATTGGCAGAAGGCCGACTGGTCAACCTGGGTTGCGCTACAGGCCATCCATCCTTCGTGATGTCCAATTCATTTACCAATCAAAGCCTTGCTCAGATTGAACTTTGGGCGAATAGCGGAAAGTACGAAAACAAGGTTTATACCTTGCCGAAACATCTGGATGAGATGGTTGCCAGGCTTCACTTGGCCAAAATCGGCGTGGAGTTGGAGACGCTCAACAAGGAGCAGGCTGACTACATCGGTGTAAAGATCGAAGGCCCGTTTAAGCCGGATTATTACAGATATTGATCATATCGGCAGCTTGAAGCCTGTCGGTATTCTAATAGAAAAATGCCATTCCTGCTAGTCGGGGATGGCATTTTTTGATTAAAGCACGCATTAAATTCAGTTCAAACCACGAAATGCAATAAGAGGCACGAAAGAAGTTTTCGTGGCATAAGTAATTTTTATGGTAAATGGAATATTCGGGTTGTGCTTACAGATTCAAAGATATATCCCGGGCAATGAGGACGCTTGGATGCCGAAATTTTCCGACTTTTAAGTATTCATTTTTTGTAACTATTCACCTCAAATTGTCTATAATCTACGGCTTATCAATACCTAAAGTTCCAAATATTTATTTAACCACTAGTGTTAAGTTAATAGTGAAAAGTGAACAACGAAAAGTGATATTTAATTCATTATCAACGATATATTATTTTAATGATTAGACATATTATAACAAACATAACACTAGATTGCAGTGCAAACCACGAAAGGTCTATCGCACTGCATATTTCCCCGGACGGCCGGGACAGGCGTGGTATAATAAAGAAAACTCGAACTCTTTCTTATTAGGTAAATAGTTACCTTTTTTTATTACTTAAAATTCAGGATGTTATTCACGCCGGATACTCGGCATAATTCCGTGGAGTTTCATACAACCTTACCCGGAGCTCGTATTTTTCATCTAAAGCCTTGCGGAGCCTGGACCAGATGACGTAACAGATATTCTCGACGGTAGGGTTCAGACTGCGGAATTCCTCGATTTCGATGTTGAGGTTTTTGTGATCAAGATATTGAGTGACATGGGTTTCGATGACGCCCTTCAGTTCGTCCAGGTTGATCAGATAGCCGGTCTCTGGATCGGTTTCGCCGGCTAGCCTGACTTCCAGTTCATAGTTATGTCCGTGATAATTGGGATTATTGCATACTCCGAATTCGCGGACATTGCGCTCGTCGCTCCAGGAAGCATTGTGCAGCCTGTGTGCAGCGTTGAAATGAGCGGTTCGGAATATGGCAATTCTCATGGTGTATTATGATTAAAGAAGACCTTTGATGATGGCGCTTTCGTTGATGCCTTCCGCTTCAGCCTTGTAATTCCTTACGATACGATGGCGCAGAACGTAATCAGCGATGGCCCTGACATCTTCGATATCCGGTGAGTACTTGCCTTTGATGGCGGCATGGCACTTGGCACCGAGTACCAGGTATTGGGACGCACGTGGACCTGCTCCCCAGGAGATGTATTTATTGACCTCATCAGTAGCTCTTTCAGTGCCCGGCCTTGTTTTTACGGCAAGATTGACTGCATACTCCAGAACATTGTCGGAGATGGGCACCTTGCGAACCAATTGCTGGAAATACATGATCTGATCGGCATTGAGGATATGACGCAAGTCGGCCACCTTGTCAGAAGTTGTACTCCTTACCACCTCGATTTCATCCTGATATGCCGGATAATCCAATGGAATGTTAAACATGAATCGGTCGAGCTGGGCCTCGGGTAGGGGATAGGTACCTTCCTGTTCGATCGGGTTTTGGGTAGCCAGTACGAAAAATGGCTTCGGCAGTGAGTATCGCTGACCTGCAACCGTCACAACCCGTTCCTGCATGGCTTCCAGCAGGGCAGATTGTGTTTTTGGCGGAGTACGGTTGATCTCGTCTGCCAGGATGATATTGGCAAATAAAGGACCTTTGGTAAATTTGAACTGTCGGTTGTCGTCCAAGATTTCAGTACCGGTGATGTCTGAAGGCATCAGGTCAGGCGTAAACTGTATCCTTTTAAACTCCAGATCGAGTACTTCCGATATGGTGCTGATCAACAGGGTCTTGGCCAGCCCGGGTACACCAACCAATAGGCTGTGTCCATTTGAAAAGAGCGAAATCAAAACAGCCTGTACAACATCTTCCTGGCCAACAATGACCTTGCCGATCTCTGCTTTTAAATCTTTCGTTGCCTGTGCCAAGGCATCCACTCCACTTGCGTCTGAAGAATACATCTTTTTATTTTACGTGAATAAATAATGGCGCCAAATATAACGCATAATTTCCCTGTAAATTACCGGAAAATCAAAGAACAACGAAAAACAAGAATTGTTTATCCGCATTTTTTTCTGTTGAGGGTATTGTCAATTGCGCCAATTCCTTAGAAACAGCGCCTAAATCAAAATCTTTTCCGATAGAACATGGACAATAAATGTATATGATAATAGTAAATATATAATGGCGTTTTCTTATAATTTACGGCGCTTCTTTAAATACTTCTTAAAATTTGTGTGCTATATACCGATTCTGGCTATCTTTGCCCTTTGGAATAATGAATCAATTATAATCAATGCCACACCTTGAAAAGATTTTCCTGAAAGAAGCTGTTGATGAGCGAGGTCATCATATCAGTCCGGTACTTGCTGATGATATCAAGAACTATCTGATCGATATCGATGGCACCATCTGTGATGACGTACCCAATGAAGAGCCTGAACGAATGGTGACTGTCGAACCCTATTACGATGCTCTTGAAATGTGTAATAAATGGTATGACGAAGGCCATATCATCACTTTTTTCACTTCAAGGACTGAGGAACATCGAATCATTACCGAAGCCTGGCTAAAAAAATTCGGTTTCAAATATCACGGCATTCTGTTCGGCAAGCCACGAGGCGGAAATTATCATTGGATCGACAACCATATCGTGAAGGCCACCCGGTTCAAAGGGAAATTTACTGATCTTATTACAGAAATGAAGGAGATCGAAGTCTTCAGGAAGTAGGGTTCAACCTTTTAGGTGAATGTGACCCGCATTAAGCGTAGCTTGTAGCTACGATAGAGTGTAAGCCAAACTCTTTTAGTTTTTCTCTACGTTTAAAATTCGTTAAAAACGCACTAAAAAAGAAAAGATGAGAGGCAGAAATCCCGGATTATTTAAGCTGTTTGAATCGAATCTGTGTGAAACAGGACATATAAAAAAAAGCCGACCATCTAACCGGTCAGCTTTCTTTATTTGGAGTTAGAGACTATTTTTTCTACTCAACCACCAATTTCCCTACCTTCCAGTTCTTGCCATCAAATGCCCTGACGACATAGATACCTGAAGAGAGTGCGCTGACATCAATTCGTACATTATCCTGACCGGCGATGATCTTTTTGACATTTTTCCCTTGAATATCCAATAATTCAACTGTTTTCAGACCGGGAACAGTGATGGCGAATTGGTCGGAAGCCGGGTTAGGGTAGATGTCTAATGAATTTTCAGCAACGCCTGTCGTACTGTTGGTTTCCAGTTGGTCGTAATGAAAATTGAAATCAGTGATGTAATGAAGGATGTAATTTTCATCGACTGTCTCCCAGCTGTAGGATTCCGGACGATTCCTGAACTGATCGAATCGCCTGTAGAAGGGTTCGGGATGAGCCGGCATGATTACATCATTCATATCGATCGTCAAATCATAGGTATAATAAATCCTATCGGTAATGGTATTGTCGGTGTAATAGGTCCTTGAAAGACAATTGCCCGCTTCGTCATAGGTCAGGACGGTTGAGTTGCCTGTGTACCAGCTGCCATTGTCCCAATAAGCATAGTAAATGTTGGTGAGGTTGTTGTCGTCGTCATATACATAGGTCGTCCGTGCACTGTTTTCCCAAATATTGTCGAAGAAAGTCTCTGACAACTCTTCTTCCAGCAGGCCTTTTTCGTTGTAAGTGTAATCGCTCCTTTCTATAGGATTGCCCACCAGTTCGAGATCATGGTGGATGAGCCTGTTGTTTTCATCATAGGTATAGGTATATACGCCATGTTTTTCAAGGCCAGTTCCAAGGTCGTTGTAATTGGTACGGGTGATGCGGTTATTGTTGTCATCGTAAGTGTAATCGACTACACAACAATGGAACCACTCGTCGTTGATCTTTTGATAAGTGTTGATGGTGATGATGTTGCCGCGATCGTCATACTTCAATGAATCCCTTACATCGAGACTTGTTCCACCGTCCGGTGTGGTCAGGTCAAACCAGGACAGAAGCTGATCATTTCGATAGTAGAATGTAACCTTATCGAGCAAGTCACTGGATTCGATGTCGTGGAGCCGATATACAGCCTTTTGAGCGGACAAGATGGAGAAAAACAGCAACAATGGTAAAGTGTAAAGAACTTTTTTCATTCGGTTTATTTTATAGAAAATCAAATGGTTATGAAAGATAACTTGATTTTGAAAACTTTGTGCAAAGGTATAAAGATTGCATGGAGTGAAGATGGTATCTTCAAAAATAAAATGGATCAATTTGAACGATATTTCTGTCCTGATTACGTTCAGGATGATTGGCTGAGGTCGAACTAAGAACCTGAAAATTCGTAACTATTCACTTCAAATTGACTATAATCTATGACTTATCAATACCTGAAGCCCTAAATATTTATTTAACCACTAAATTGCAATGCAAATCACGAAAGGCCTGTCGTACCGTATATTTCCCCGGACGGCCGGGACAGGCGTGGTGGAAGTAGAATCCTGAAATCTTTCGTTAGACCAAAAAACAACCTGTGGAATATTATCACATTGCCGCCAAAGAATCGCCACCAAGACAGTTTTCTACAACGAAATGGCACTAAAAAGCACGAAATTCTTTCGTGTCATTTCGTATATTTCGTGGTAGAAAAAAAGAAAATTCGAACTCTTTCTTATTAGGTGAATAGCTGCGAAAATTCTTTTAATCGGTTATAAAGTTGCAAACTTTATTCAGGAGCCTTTGGATTCAGTGGCCTGACGACCAATTCGTCGATCTGCATATTGTCCGGAGTCTCTAATAGCTGAACGATGGTTTGTGCAAGGTCTTCCGGTTGCAGCATGTTGGAATGTGGATGTACGCCTGATGTGGTGAGAAAGTCTGTTTCAATGGAACCCGGATTGATACAGGTCACCTTGATATTGAAGTATCTCAATTCCTGTATTAGGGCCTGAGTAAATCCCTGTACGCCAAATTTAGTTGTGCAATAAGCAGCGCTTTCAGTTCGTCCAACCTTGCCGAGGATGGAGCCGATATTGATGATATGGGATGAACCCGCCTTTTCTTTCATCAAGGCAGAAATCGCCGTTGTGATGTAGAACATTCCGCTCAGGTTGATATCCAGCATACCACGCCAGGTGCTACCGTCCGTTTCGTCCAATTTATGGAAGGAACCTATGCCGGCGTTGTTGATCAGGATATCCGGCGGCATTTGGACTGAAAATGTAGAATCGGCCCACTGTCTTACTTCAGCCTCCTTACTGAGGTCTAGTTGTACAGGATGAAAAAGATCTCCCAGTTGCCTCCTTATTGTTTTCAAGGCTTCCGTATTCCGTCCTATGCCATACACGACGGCTCTTTTGGCTATCAAAGCCGCAGAAATCGCCTTTCCGAGTCCTTTGGATGCACCTGTTACGATCGCTAACTTTTGATTCAGTATCATTTAGTATGTGGCAAATTTTTAATAAAGATACAGCTTTGAATGATGTCTTCATGGATGAATTTTTCTTTGCTCAGCACTTAGTTTCTGATTCAGATGCCGATAACTGTGGAAGGAGACAGTCCTAAAGATGTTCATCTATCTAATGATGTAAAAAAATGATTTGGTTTTTTTGATTTCTAAGCGATCGTTACAAAATAAAATTTTGTCAAGTCCATTCTGTTTTGTCAAATTAACTGTAATTTTGTCCCTTCAATTTCAGATATGGAAAATAACGTGTTAAGAGATAAGAAAGTAAGTGAATCCCGGACTACTATGACGGAACTTGTGATGCCCAACGACACCAATCCGCTGGGCAACCTGATGGGCGGAAACCTTATGCGCTGGATGGATATGGTGGCAAGTATCTGTGCCGGCAAACATTGTGAAGCGCATGTAGTGACAGCGAGTGTGGATCATGTTTCCTTTACGCATCCGATCAGAATGGGCGAAGTGGTTACCATTGAAGCGCAGGTGACGCGAGCTTTCAATACATCGGTAGAAGTGCATGTGCAGGTATATGCTGTTGATTTCAAAGGGCAGAAGCCAAAAAGAAGTAATCACGCATATTTTACCTTTGTCGCACTTGAAGATGAAACTCTAAGGCCACAGCCTGTGCCTCAAGTACTGCCCTTGACTCAAGAAGAAACAACACTGTATGAAAATGCAAACAAGAGAAGAGAGCTCAGACTTGTATTGAGCGGGAGGATAAAGCCCGGTCAGGCTACAGAATTGAAAAATATGTTTGAATAATTATTCTTCTTAAAGGCTGATTATGTCATTTTTTTGTAATCAACATTTCAGCTTTATAGTCCTGTTGTGGAATAATTTCATTAGCCTTAGGCCAAGGCTTTAGGTCTGTTAGTCGTATATTGTATCTTTCCAGGGTCGTATCACGGGGAAGTGTGTAGGTATTGAGGGTAAATGGATAGGATCGGTTACCGATAGTCAGTTCAAAAGCGACAGCGCCATTTCCCGGCCAAAAACAATCCAATTCTTCAGGGCATCTGGAATCTTCAGTTACCGCCTTCATCCAAAGTCGTATTCCTTCAGCCTCATTTTTTAGTTGACTATTGTTGTTGATTGTTGTATTGCGATTGATATTCAATTCATTGCCCGTGACATCATCTTTATTGCAGGAAACTCCGGCAAAGATGAGCGATGTCATTAGGATAGAAAGAATTTTGTTTTTATAATTTCCAAACAGTTTCATATTCGATGGTCTATGCGGATATAACATAAAAACGATTGGCGAATCGAAATCGTTAGCGCGCAAGTCAATAAATTTATCCTTTTTTCATCCAACCTGAATACATCACATAATTATCTGCAATCCGGCGGATATTATGTTCGAAAACTGCCGGTTCGAGTCTCTTGACCGGTCGGGCGGGTATGCCGGCATACACCATTCCTGCCTCACATTGAGTGTTTTCCAATACTATGGCGCCTGCTGCAATCAATGTATTGGATGGTACATGTGCATGATCCATCACGATGGCGCCCATGCCGATCAGCACATTGTCCTCTATGGTACAGCCATGGACGATGGCCCGGTGGCCGATGGATACGTTGTTGCCTATATTCAAGGGCGCCTGCTGATAGGTGCAATGCAGAATAGCGCCATCCTGGACGTTGACCTTATGTCCCATCCGAATGTAGTGGACGTCTCCGCGGATGACGGCGTTGTACCAAACACTGCATTGATCGCCCATGATGACATCGCCTGTTATGGTGGCATTTTCCGCAAAGAAGCAATCCTTGCCCCATTGCGGATTTTTATCATTGACCGGAAGTATCAAAGCCATTGTATTTTCATTTTACTTTAAAGCGGCAAATTTAGGTTATCCATGTCAATTGTCATCTATCGAAGGGCTGTGGATATGGTATTTGTTTTTTGTTGTTGTGTGTTTTTGGGGGAATGGATGGGTTGGTGGATTTGCGGATTTGCTGATTTGCTGATTTGCGGATTTGCGGATTTGCTGATTTGCTGATTTGCTGGATTGCTGAATCGCGGAATCGCAAAATCGCGGGGTTGCTGGATTGCTGGGTTGCTGGATTGCGGAATTGCTGGATCGCGGAATCGCGGGGTTGCTGGATTGTTAAAGGTGGATTTGTTATTCCAAAATGCAATTTAATTGGTAATTTCTTACCTCCAAGTTGCTCACTTTGCTCAGGAATACTCACAATATTGGTTAGTTATTCTAATTGGCATGAAAGAAGAAAATATTTGGAAGGCTAATGCCTGTTTGATGAGTTGGCGCTTGTTTGATGCGACTTAATAACGAAGCGAACAAACATTTGATCCTTATGACAGTCTGAAAGGAACAACACATATTATACTCGCATAACTAAAGGAATTGATTCGAAATTTCAAAGGTGTGTTGGGTGTTGAAGTTGGTTCAATATAGGGAATGGATGGAGATGAGAAGACCTTTTTTAAAAACGATATATTATTTGCCTATAAGACGTTTACTCCAAAATCGCTAACGTTGTAAAATTTTTTATTTCGAAATTTTATATTGCCACCACTCAAGCACAAATCCATCATTTAAAAATAAGAACAATCCGTATATTCCACTTAATCTGTGATTCAGGCAAAAGAGAAAATTGCTGCATCTCCCTTGTGCTGCACTGTCTTGTCGATATGTCGTGGTGTCAACGCACAGCCGTAACTTTGTATCCTGCTTCTATCAAAAGCTTTATCACACCATATTCCCCGCCGAGATGACCTGCGCCTACGGCAAAGAAAGTCGGTTGTTTCTTCATCATGGCGCTCATTTTGGGTATCCACTTTTGGTTTCTGTCCTTGAGCAGGATTTTTATCATTTGGGTATCCTCCTTATCATTGCCTTGATTGATTGTAGCCTGCAAAGCTTCTATGTCTTGGTTGAGGTAGAGTTGAACCAGTTTTGGGTAATCATCGTTGCCACCTTCTTTCTTCAATTCCTCTACCAACATCTTGGCCTGTACATCCAAAGGAATGCTATCGATGGCAGCTAGTTGATCATCAATGGTCTCCAGCCCGCCGATGGTCTTATTCTGTGCATTGGCCTTTTCAGTAAGCTCCATCTCATAAGACATCATAGATTGACTCTGGCCGTCCATCCCATCAGCCAAGGTCGAGATGAAAAGTGGTTTGATAGTCTCCAGCAGGTAAGAGGGCAGCCCCTTGTCGGCAAATTTCTCCTCAAAAAGCTTGTAATCTTCTTCACTCAACAAGTCTTTGATGGTCATGTCGTCCGGCATCCTGATTTTAGCGAGTATGCCAAACATTTCATTGAAGTCATCCAATACGTTCATATCTATCTCAAAGACAATCTGATTACAATCACTGAAGGCTTTGTTCATGACCTCGTTGAAGAAAAAATTATCCTGAGGGATCAGGTGAATCGTACCAAAGAGATAGCTGGGTTTGGTCAGCCCTTTCCCTTCTATCTTCCATAACAGAGAATTTGTTGGAGAATCCTTTTTCGCGATACTTTGTGTGGTTTTATGGGCACATCCAATAGTACCGGAGATCAGAAACAGGATGCTGACTAAATAAATGAATGAGAATTTTGATTTGGATGTTGTAAATTGATTGATGCTAGGCACGTAAATAATTTATAGATGAAGAAAAAGAAACGATGGCGGTAAATCAAAGATTGAATTGGCGTTTCAAAATAGTTTGATACACAATGATGCCGGCTGAGACACTTACATTGTATGAATCCAGCAAATCATTTTGGGGTATGCTGAATATCTTGTCGGCTCTGCTTTCCAGTGTTTTGGAAACTCCTGACTTTTCAGAGCCCATCACAATACAACAGGCTTCGTCTAAGGGGAGTTGATGCAGGAATTCGGCATTGCCCATTCCCGACACAAAAAGTTGAATACCTTGCTGGGCCAGGTGGTCAGCCGCTTCTGACAAGGAATTGACCTTGCAGACGGGCATATTTGTCAAAGCGCCAGCAGAAGCTTTTATTGCATCTGATGTGACACTCACGCTATTATGAGCAGGAATGATGATGCCATGACATCCGCCCAACAGTGCAGAGCGGGATATCGCGCCGAAGTTGCGTACATCGGTAATCTGGTCCAGCATCAGTAGAAAGGCCGTTTCGTTCTTTATTTTGATTTGATGAAGTAGTTTGTCAAGGGATATGTAAGAATAGTCATTGACGTAAGCAACGACACCTTGATGATTGGCACGAACAAGCCTGTTGAGTTTTTCTCTTGGAACATAGGACAAATCAATATTTTGACCTTTGATTGCATCTCTGATCTCTCTTTCAAAGTCTCTTTCTCCACCGGATAATAAAAATATTTTTTCAATGGGCTGTCCTGATTTTAACGCTTCAATGACTGGCTGCCTGCCATATATATAGGAAGTGCTGTGTTTCTCCATATTATATTATTTCAAAAAGAATATTTGAATAAATTATATCTTTGGCAAAATTTTAAAATAACTAATCTAAATGTTGTACTTTAAGACTAATCGGAACTTTATTACATTTTGCTTCTTAGCATTTTTTATGTTTGGGTCAGGCCTGTTTTTATATGGCCAAAACCTTTTGATTGATGCAAAGGTAAAAAATGAAATTTTACAAAACCCCGCAAAGTTTGGTTTAAGCGCAAACGATGCAAATCAATTACTTTATGTCACTAGTTACACAGACAATAAGCGAGGCTTGTCCTACGCCTATGTATTGCAGACTGTTGCTGATATTCCCGTGTACAATGCGGTCACAAGTTTTTATGTGAGTAGAAAGGGTGAGCTAGGCACCGTAAAAAGTAATTTCATCAATAGTGATGCTTTCCGCAGGGATGGAAGCAGGAGTGCAGCAATAGATGTGGAAGACGCCGTCAAGAGCGCCGCAATATCCTGCGGTATCGTAAATCCTCAGACCAGGGTTCTCGAGTCTCGCGGCGACAAAACTGTACTGGATGGTGGCAATATTTCTGCCACTCCCATCGAGCCATTCCTGACCTGGTTTATTAAGGATGATGCGCTGGTGTTGGGTTATCAGATGGAGATCGAGATGATAGGTGCGATGGATCATTATCAGGTGATTGTGGATAGCAGGGATGGAAAGATTTTGAATAAGATCAATTATAAGTTATCGTGCAAATTCGATGGTCCTGGCCAATATGCCAACCATTCGCATGATGCCGATTGTATTGAATCACATCAGGTAACCATGATACCGAGTCCGGAAACTCCGGCACCGCCACCTTCCTTTGAAAGTAGTAAATATCGCGTATATGCATTGCCTCTGGAAGCTCCGAACTTTGGTTCTTCAACTGTAGTCGCGAGTCCGTTTGATATCGTTGCATCGCCTTATGGCTGGCACGATTTGGATGGCGTTGAGGGTGCGGATGCGACAACACTACAGGGAAACAATGTTCATGCGTTCAATGACAACGATGGGAATTATCAGCCTGATTCAGAAGTGGATGGTGGACAGGATCTGAATTTCGACCTTCCATTCAATCAGAATGCAGAGCCACAGGAATCAAAGGATGCTGCAGCTGTCAATCTTTTCTATATGGTCAATAAGATGCATGACTTCGCGTATCATTATGGATTTGATGAGCAGGCAGGTAATTTTCAAGCTAATAACTATGGCAAAGGCGGTAAAGGAAATGACTATGTAATGGCGATGTCGCAGTATGGTAATGGTCAGGGTGATTTCAAGAATAATGCGGATTTTTCCACTCCTGCTGATGGTGGAAATGGACGAATGAGGATGTTCCTTTGGGACAATAGTGCAAACAAGTTTTTTATCGAGGAGCCTGAAAGTATTAAAGGTGGCTACTCTGTTGGTAATGCAAATTTCGGCTCTGCCATAACTACGGAAAAAGTTGAGGCCGAGGTAGTCTGGGCACAGGATAAAACAGGAGGTACTACGTATTTCTGTGGTGAAGCAAAAAATGCGGATGAAATGTCTGGAAAAATCGTAGCAATAGACCGTGGAAATTGTGATTTCTCACAAAAGGTATATAATGCCCAGAAAGCTGGAGCAATCGGAGCCATTATCATGAATTTTGAAGACCAGACAATCGGTATGGCGAGTGGAACCAATGGTAATCAGGTTACTATTCCTTCCGTGTTTGTATCCAAGAGAGTTGGAGATAAGATAAAGAACGAAATCAAAGCCGGAAAAAAAGTGGTTGCCAAATTCCAATTGCCGGATAACTCCGGCCCTTCTTTATTGGATGCCTCCTATGACAATGGAGTTATCGGGCACGAATATGGACATGGAATATCTATTCGCCTCACAGGCGGGCCTACCAACTCAGGATGCTTGAATTCTGCAGAGCAGATGGGCGAGGGATGGAGTGACTTTATGGCCTTGGTTACCACCAAAAGGCCCGGAGATAAAGGTACTGATGCGAGAGGTATCGGAACCTATGTATTTGGTCAGCCGACAACAGGCGCTGGTATCCGCAGGTTTCCATACAGTACGGATATGAGTATTTGCCCAAATACTTTCGAAAATGTTATAGCAGGAACGGAGACACATTCTATAGGTGAAATCTGGTGTGACATGATTTGGGATTTGTATTGGGCGATGATCGACAAATATGGTGATGATGGTTTGCTTTATGGTGGTGATGGGGGTAACAGTAAGACGATTGAATTGATTTTCCAGGCAATGAAGATACAACCTTGTGGTGTTGGATTTATCGATGGAAGGAATGCCATTCTTCAGGCTGATGACTTGTTGTTTGATGGAGAGAATAAATGTTTGATATGGGAAGTCTTTGCCCGTCGAGGATTGGGAGTTAATGCAGATGGTGGATCTGCCAATTCCCTTTCGGATAATGTCGCTGATTTTACTCCGAACCTTTTCTGTCTCGATAAGGTCGATATGAAGAAAGAAGTAACGAGAGAGGTAGATCCGGGTGGAGAGATTACCGTCAATCTGGATATCACATCCTATAAAACAGCTACTTCAAGAAATATTGTAGTAAATGATATTGTCCCTGAACATACGACTTACGTTGCCGGTTCAGGTGGTGATTACTCCAATGGGGTGGTAAGATTCACACTCGATTCATTGGGAACTGGCAAGGAGCATACTTTTACTTATAAAATTAAGGTTGATGATGATTATTATTCCAAGCTTCTTTATCAGGAAGGATTCGAAGAAGAGTTTCCTTTCCCGGACGGTGCCTGGTACAACAACATTCAGGAAGGTAATGTTTTCTTCGAATTCCAGGAAGGCGAAGGGGAGTTTGGAAGCAACGTGTACGCTGTCCCATCTCTGGATGGCGATTATAAGGTATCCTTTGAGAAGGTTGATCCGGTGACTGTGGCTGGAGCTAATCCATATCTATATCTTGCACACAAATACAATACACAGGGTAATATTGATGGAGGAAATATAAGGTATTCCGAGGATGGTGATGCTTGGACAACATTCAAAGATGAAGTCGTGAGAGGTAAATATCCCGGTAATCTGGCATATGAAAGTGTGACAATACCTAATCTGCCCGGTTTTAGTGGTAACTCAAAAGGATGGGTACATAGTTTTGCGAATTTGAAGAATCTCGATACCAAGGATTTGTACTTCAGCTTTTTTTTCGGAGCCTCTGATGGTGATGCAACTTTGGACAATTGGTATCTTGATAATCTGGAGATGGTGGATGCGATATTCATCAACAGCAAGGCATGTATCTCAGTGGATAACGGCATCGAGGAATGCCACGAAGCTGATGAATTGGGTACTTATGTACGACATAACAACAAGTTGTCAACCAAAGCTTCTGATAACCATGCAATTGTCAGCTCCATCTTCCCGAATCCGGGTAATGGTAGCCTGAATATCAGCTGGAAACAGACTCCTGGTCAACAGATTGACATCAAAATTCTGGATATATCCGGCAGGACTGTTGCTCAAGCCAAGAGAAATAGCTCAGTCGAAGTTAATCTGGCAAACATTAATCTGTCATCATTGCCTAATGGTATATACTTTGTCCAGTTGACCAATGGTGCCGGAATGGTGACCCACAAGTACGTCAAGATCTAATCGGCGGAGCTGTCGGATTATAAATCCATTTTCCGGGTAGAATTGTTATTGACAATGAAGGGAATACGGATTTAGCCCGAAAAAGTGAATTGCATATAAGATGATATTTTGAAAGTTTACTCCTTGTGCCGAAAGGTTGCTAGGAGTAAACTTTCTAATTTTTATTAACATCGAAACATGGTCATTTCAAATGGGGAAGGTGGGCGTGGAGGTGACTGTTGGGGGAACAAGGTGTTTCATACCGAAGTAGGTAGATGATTAATAGTCCAAACATTAGTAGCGATAGGCTATTCCAATAAGCACCTTCATTTTTCCACGCTAATATGCAATGAATTTTTATCAAGCTGATCCGAAAGCCGCACCAGTCCAGCAAGGAAGGTTATTAATTTCCTACCTACTTCGATTTTTCCAGAAATCAAAAACTTTTGCCTCACCGCCAAAGCCTCGTTTTCACTGCTTCATACCGAAGTAGGTAGATGATTAATAGTCCAAACATCAGTAGCGATAGGCTATTCCAATAAGCGCCTTCATTTTTCCACGCTAATACGCAAAGAATTTTTATCAAGCTGATCCGAAAGCCGCACCAGGCCGGCAAGGAAGGCTATTAATTTCCTACCTACTTCGATTTTTCCAGAAATCAAAAACTTTTGCCTCACCGTTAAAGCCTCATTTTCACTGCTTCATACCGAAGTAGGTAGATGATTAATAGTCCAAACATCAGTAGCGATAGGCTATTCCAATAAGCGCCTTCATTTTTCCACGCTAATATGCAAAGAATTTTTATCAAGCTGATCCGAAAGCCGCACCAGTCCAGCAAGGAAGGTTATTAATTTCCTACCTACTTCGATTTTTCCAGAAATCAAAAACTTTTGCTTCACCGCCAAAGCCTCGTTTTCACTGTTTCATAACGAAGTAGGTAGATGATTAATAGTCCAAACATCAGTAGCGATATGCTATTCCAATAAGCGCCTTCATTTTTCCACGCTAATACGCAAAGAATTTTTATCAAGCTGATC
>WBZR01001179.1_pt1 | contig 34641 bp, 29 predicted proteins | sample 5204231 | NCBI WGS metagenome assembly WBZR01 (sample SAMN12412403, study PRJNA552823) | activated sludge metagenome | isolation source: activated sludge from anammox sidestream of wastewater treatment plant... | place: USA: Virginia | collected 2017-08 | reverse complement strand
GCATCCCGGCTGCCTAGAGTGGGGCTGGCGACTGGGACGAAGTCGTAACAAGGTAGCTGTACCGGAAGGTGCGGCTGGATCACCTCCTTTCTAGGGAGCGACCATCGCGCGGCCATGCGCCGAGCGATGCACCTCCAACCTGTCGTACCCGATCCTCGCGATCGCTCTCGTCCTCTTTCCTGGTGTCAAGGAAGCCTCGGCACAGGGGCATGTCTCGTTGCGGGGTGGAGCAGTGGCAGCTCGTCGGGCTCATAACCCGAAGGTCACAGGTTCGAGTCCTGTCCCCGCTATGATCACGGATGGACATGGATGGCGCGGATGTCACGGATGACGGGAGTGGGGTGAGGCGGTGGTGTTCGCCGTCGACCGATCCGCTCTCTTCGGATCCGGATTCCGCGCCATCCGTGCGCATGGCTCAGTGCGCCGTTCCCTGTCCTCTCTTGCCCACACCGCCTCCGCTGCCTTCCGGCCTTCCGTCGTCGCCGCCAGTCCCGCCTTCCGTGTCCTCCGCGCCATCCGTGCCCGTCCGTGATCCTGGCGATCGACGTCGGCAACAGCCAGGTCACCCTCGGGCTCGGTGACGCGTCCGGCTGGCGCGCGAGCTGGCGCCTGGCGACCGACGCGCGCCGCACGGCCGACGAGTACGGGGTCCAGCTCGCGGCGCTGCTGGCGCTCGACGGGTTCCCCATGCAGGCCGTCACGGACGCCGTGGTCAGCAGCGTGGTGCCGAGCGTCACCCCGGTGATCACGGCCACCTGCATGCGGCTGTTCGGGCAGCCGCCGCTGGTGATCGAGCCCGGCACGCGGACCGGCATGCCGGTGCGCTACACGCCGCCCGGCACGCTCGGCACCGATCGGCTGATCGACGCGGTCGCCGCCGTTGCGCAGTTCGGTGCCCCGGTGGTGGTGGTCGACTTCGGCACCGCGACCACGTTCAACGTCGTGGACGCGGACGGCGTGTTCATCGGCGGCGCGATCGCGCCCGGCGTCGGGGTATCGGCCGAGGCGCTCGCCCGAGCCGGCGCCCGGCTGAGCCGGATCGACCTCGGCCCGCCGGCGGACTTGCCGCCGCTCATCGGGCGCAACACCGAACAGGCCATGCGCTCCGGCGTGCTGTACGGCTATGCCGGGATCGTCGAAGGGGTGTTGGGGCGCATCGACGCCGAGCTCGGGCCGACACCGACCGGGACACGCCCTCCCGTGGTTGCCACCGGCGGCATGGCCGCCCACGTCGCACCGCTGGTCGGGCGGTTCACGGCGATCGTGCCCGACCTCATCCTCGACGGGTTGCGGCTGGTCCTCGCGCGCCAGCGAGGCGTGCCGTGACCTCGGCGAACGTGCCTCTCCAGGCGCCGGGCCACGACGGCGACGGCCTGTGCGGCCGGCGCATCGTGCTGGGCGTCTCGGGATCGATCGCGGCCTACAAGGCGCTGGCGATCGCCAGCGAGATGGCCGCTGCCGGGGCGCTCATCGACGTCGTCCTGACGGATGCCGCCGCCGCGCTCGTGACGCCGCTGGCATTCCAGGCGATCGTGCACCGACCGGTCGTCCACCGTCTGGGAGACCCTTCGGGCCCGATGGGCATGGACCACGTCGCCCACGCCCACACGGCCGAGGCGCTGGTGGTGGCCCCGGCGACGGCGCACGTCATCGCGCGCCTGGCCCTGGGGCTGGCCGACGACGCGCTGACGACCACGGCGCTGGCGTGCCGGGCCCCGCTTGTCGTCGCCCCCGCCATGGAGCCCGACATGTGGACGCACCCCGCCACGCAGGCGCACGTGGCGACGTTGACGGCCCGCGGCGCCGTGTTCGTCGGCCCGGACGACGGGCGAATGGCTTCGGGCAAGCACGGCCAAGGGCGGCTGGCCGACCCTGCCGTCGTGGTGGACCACGTCCGGGCCGTGCTCGGGCACGGCGGGCCACTCACAGGGCGGAAGGTCGTGGTTTCGGCGGGACCCACCCGGGAACCCATAGATCCGGTGCGGTACCTGTCCAACCATTCCAGCGGCCGGATGGGCTACGCCGTGGCGCGCGCCGTGCGCGACCGCGGCGCCGACGTCGTGCTCATCAGCGGGCCGGTCGACCTGGCACCGCCTGCGGCGATGACGGTGGTGGCGGTGGAGACAGCGCGCGACATGCTCGATGCCGTGCTGACACACGCCGCGACGGCCGACGCCGTGGTGATGTCTGCCGCTGTGGCGGACCACCGCCCGATCGAGGCCGCTGCCATCAAGCTCAAGCGCTCCGCCGCGGACCTGGCGTTGGCACTGACCCCCAACCCCGACATCCTCATCGCCCTGGGCGCCGAGTTCCCCCGATGGAGCGAGGACAAGCGCGGTCGCCCGTACGTGCGGGTCGGGTTCGCCGCCGAGACGCACGACCTGGTCGCGCACGCCCGCGACAAGCTGGCACGCAAGAGCGTCGACCTCATCGTGGCCAACCCGGTTCCCGAAACGTTCGGCGGCCGCAACAGCAGCGCGACGTTCGTCACGCCCGACGCGGTCGCACCGCTGGGCGAGCGGAGCAAGGACGGCGTCGCAAGCGCCATCGCGGATTGGATTGCCCAGCGCCTCGCTGATATGCTTTGACGCATGCCGCCCGCATCGTCCTTCGACCGGGTCCGGCCATGGGTCGAGCGAGCACGCGGCGCGGCCCGGGCCGCTGCCGATCGCGCCGCGCCGTTGGCCGGCGCGCTGCGGCCCGTCGGGAATGACTTGGCGTTGCGCGTCCGCCCTGGCATGCGGGCCGCGCGCACGTGGCTCGCCGTACCCGCCAACCTGCGGCGCGTGGGGCGTGTGGCGCTGCCGCTCCTCGTCGGCGCCGGCCTGCTCCTCCCTCCGATCTCGCTGTGGACCCGCCTGACCACGCTGGGCTACGGCAAGCTCCGCCCCGGACAGGATGCGTCGGTCGCCGCCGACATCGACGGCGTCTTCTTCGAAGCCCGCGGACGGAGCATCTATCGCGCCGCGCGCGTCGACGTGTCCGCCGCCGGCGGCATGCCCCGCGGCGTGGGGCCGCTGCCCGTCGGCCGCGTCCAACTGACGCCGGTGCTGACCCTCGACATCCGCGGCCCGGCGCCGCGTGAAGCATGGATCGCGGCCCTGGTCGACGTCGGACCGGGCGGGCAGGCGTTCGTCGATCCGTACGGATGGGACGGCCAGGCCTGGCAATGGCTCCCGTTCCAGTTCGACGTCGCCAACCGCATCCGGGTGCGCCTGCCGCTGCAGCGCTTCGTACCCCGCCACATCGTCATCACCCAGGCGGCGCGCGGAGCCACCGAGGTTTCGGCCGGCCTCTTGCCGCCCCCGGCCGCCCCGCCCGCCGCCATCGCGGAGATCCCGATCCTCGAGATGCGCGCCTACGGCATCGAGACGGACGACGGGCACGTCGTCGGGCAGCGGTTCCCGATCCCATCCCGCCGGGCACGGGTCTACGGCGTCGTCGACAACCTCGAGGGGCTGCGGGTGCGCAGCGACCTCGTCAACAACCTGCTGATGCAGCGCGAGGCGCGGCAGCGGCATCGCGACGCCCTCGTCAACCTCGTCCGCCGCGACGGGCTCGCCGGCATCGTGCTGGACTACCGCGGCATCGACGGCATGCTGCAGTCGGTCTACGCGGACTGGCTGAGGCGGCTGTCGTCCGACGTGCACCGGGCCGGCGGCGAGGTGTTCGTCACCGTGCCGATGCCCCGCCGCACGAGCACGGCCTGGGACGGCAGCCCGTACGCGTGGCATCTGCTGGCGCCCGAGGTCGACGGCGTCCGCGTGCTCCTGCCGATCGATGCCCCTCTGGAGACCGAAGCGCTGGATGCCATGGTCCGCTGGGCCCTCGGCTCGGTGCCGCGCGACAAGCTGCAGCTCGCGCTGCCCGTCCAGGGGCGCGACATCGTCGACGACACGGTCGCGCTCATCGGCTATGGCGATGCCCTGGCCAAGATCCTCGACATGGCGCGCTCGGACGCGCCCGGGCGCATCGACCCCGACGCCACGTCGGTCGTCGAGCTGCCGACCCTGCGGGCCGCGCAGCTCGGGCGAGATCCCGCCACCGGCATGTGGCGGTTCTACTATTGGGACGACAACCGGCGGCAGCACACCGTATGGCTCAACGATGCCGCCGGGCTCCAGCCGGCCTTCGAGATCGCCCGGACGTTTCACCTGAGCCGGATCGTCCTCGACGGCGTCGAAGCCGGCCTCGATCCGAACCTCTGGCAGATGACCCAGGCGTTCATCGCCGACGGCGGGGCGGTGGCCCCCGCCGTCGACTATCACCTGCGGTGGCAGCTCGTCGACCAGGATGGCCAGGTCGTGCAGCAGGCCAGCCAATCGCTCGACCTGACCGCGTTCGAGCTCAAGGCGCCGAGCCGGCAGGGCATCTACCGCCTCAGCGTCAACCTCGTCACCACCGACGATCGACTGGCCGCCGTCGGCGCATCCTCGGAGGTCAACATCGCCCCTGCGCCGCCTGTGGCAAGGGCCACACCCAACGTGCTGATCATCGTGCCCACACCGATGCCGGTCATCACGGCGCCGGCGCCCGCCGACGAGAGCCGGATCGACCGTGCGCCGGTGCGCATCGAGGACACGCCGTTGGAGGCCACCGCCGAGGCCGGGGCGCGCGTGGCGGCGGCCGAGGCGCCGTTGCGCTCAGAGCCGAGCGTGGACGGCGACATCCTCTCGACGCTGCGCATCGGCGAGTCGCTCGAGGTGATCGGCGAATCGCCGGACGGCGACTGGCTCGAGGTCAAGGTCATCGCCACCGGCATCCAGGGCTGGGTGCTCGGCGAGCTCATCGCGCTCGGCGGGGCCGCGTCCGACACGGGCGCCCTTCCGGACGACGCCCCGGCCGGCCGGACCGGCGCGGTGGGCACCGCGGAGCCGGCGCCCACCGCCCGCGCGACCGCGTCCCCTACCCCCGGTGGGCGCTCGGGAGATAGACCCGGCTGACGCGTTCGACGATCCGGATGCGCAGGTCGAGCTTGACCGTCGGCGAGGCCGCCTGCATGGCCGGGTTGTCGCGGTTCACCGCGCGCAGGACCACCGTAGGGGTGACCGAGCTGCCGGCCATCAGCGCGCCCCGGTCGCGCCGCATGCCATCGACGTCGACCTGCAGGCTCATCAGCGAGCTTGCGCCGGGGATCTGCGGCAGCGGCGTGCCCGTCAACCACGCTTCGTCGGACACCACTTCCCAGTTTCCCTGATTGAGGTGCGGGTTGCTGAGGAGCGCACGCGTCGACACCTCGGTGCCGTCGATCATCTGCTCCACCGGGTTGGGGGTCACGCGCATCACCCACGGCATGTTCTCGACCGCACGCTCGAAGTCCACGGCGCCGCATCCGAAGCGGTCGTTGCGGGGATAGCCGTGAGCGGTGCGGCCGTCGAACGCCGGCACCAGCGGCGGCAGCGACCGGTTGGCCGTCTCGCACAGCTTGTCCTCGATGTCCCAGACCGAGAGCGTCGGGTTGAGCGATCGCATGACCGCCACCACCCCGGCAACGTGGGCGGCGGCCAGCTCCGAGGGCACGCGGAACGCGCTGTTGATCTCCTTGTACTCACCGTCGGCGGTCAACCAGGTCGTCGAGAAGTCCTCGCCAGGCGCGGCGATGTCGACCCAGTCCCCCCAGCTGGCATACGGTCGCATCTGGTACTGCGAGGCGAACGACTGGACCCCGATGACGTCGTCGAACGCCGCGGGGAACGCCGGTGGGTTGACGCCAAAGGTGTTCTTGTCGGGGCAGAACCACGCGGCCTGGCCGCACTCGCCGGCGCCGGCGACCACCGGCACGCCCTTGCGGCGCGCATAGGTGATGGCGTCCTGCATCCGCTGCAGGCCTGCGCTCGCGCCGTCGCGGTTGTAGAGCATGAAGCCGCCGATGACGATCACCTGCGCGCCGTTGTTCGCCGCGTAGCAGATCGCCCGGTTCAGGTACTCGCGCCGTCCGCCGATGCCCCAGTAGCCACCGTTGTGGTCGGGGTCGAGCTGCGGGTCCGGCCCAGGCAGCGGCACCCAAGCCCGGTACACGATCTTGAGCGGCATGATCCGGGCCCGCCACGACACCCCGGCGATCCCCCGGCCGTTGTTGGTCTCGGCCGCGGCGATGCCCGCCATGGCCGTTCCGCTCGGCGGCGCCGGAACGTCGAGCTGCGAAGGCGGCACCGGATTCGGATCGGCGTCGTCTGCGCCGAAGTCCCACCCGGCAACGTCGTCGACGAAGCCGTTCCGGTCGTCGTCGACCCCGTTGCCCGGCACCTCACCGGGATTCCGCCAGATCTTGCCCGCGAGGTCGGGGTGCGCGGTCTCGACCCCGTCGGCGATGATCGCGATCGCCACATCGTCGCTGCCGAAGCTCGTTTCCCAAGCTTGCAGGGCGCCGATGGTCTGAAGGCTGGCCCGCTGGTATCGCCAGCGGAACAGCGTGTCGTTGGGCTGCGTGATGGACTGGATGCCGGCATCCAAGGGTCCGTCGTCGCCATCCACCGCGTCGAACGCGGCGGGTCCGTCCCCGCTCCCACCATCCACCCCGGTAGCGGGCGCCGGGGCTGCGGTGAAGGTATCGCTACGGCGAGCATCGCCCTGCTCCAGCCAGCCGGGCGAGCACACCGCGTCGTCGGTCGCCGACGGCGCGCCTCCCGGGGTCTCCGCCATCACCGTGGTCAGCGACAGCGCCAATAGGGTGCCCGCGCCGGCGGCGACCATGCGCCGGCCCGGGATCGACAAACCGCCAAACAAGCTCTCAACACACGACATGCAGGCGTCCTCTGGTAGAAACGGATCGCACGGGGGTGAAAGGTCACAGGGGGCGTGCTTCGGTCGGCAATCCATAGTACTAGACGCGACCCGCCGGCGATTGGATACGCCGGGATACGCCGGTGGCCGCACGGAGTTAACACGCACGCACGCGATCACACGCGGCCGGCCGGTGCGCCAACGATCGTGTCGACCGGCGCCGCGTGCGGGCCGCCGCCGGGCTGGCGCCAGGGGCCGTTCTGTGCTAACGTGTCCCGCCGCGCGGCGCGAGGACGCCGCGGGCGGGGCCGGCGTCCCGATCCGTTCAGACACCGTCAGAGGCCTGCTGTGAACACCGTCGTGCTGATCAAACAAGTGCCCGACACGGCGACGCGCATTCAGGACCGCACGGCCAAGGGCCGGGTCGACCTGAGCGGCGTCACGTGGGTCGTCAACCCCTACGACGAGTATGCGGTCGAGGAAGCGCTGAGGATCAAGGCCGCCCACGGCGGCACGGTCACCCTGATCGCGCTCGGGCCCGAGCGCGTCGCCAGCGCGCTCAAGGACATGCTGGCGCTCGGCGCCGACGAGGCCGTGCAGATCGTCGACCCGGCTTTCGACGACCTCGGCGCGCAGGGCACCGCGGCGGTGCTCGCCGCCGCCATCGGCAAGCTCCCCGCACCCCCCGATATGATCTGGGCCGGGTGGAAGGGCGTCGACGACGACCAGGGGCTCGTGCCGATCTACCTCGCGCATGCCCTCGGCCTGCCACACGTGTCGTTCGTCGTCCAGGTCGCCATCGACGGCGGCCGGGCGATCGTCCAGCGCGAGGTCGAAGGCGGCAAGGAAACCGTTACCACGCCGCTGCCGGCCGTGTTCACCGCGCAAAAGGGCCTGAACGAGGTGCGCTACGCCAGCTTGAAGGGGATCATGGCGGTCAAGCGCAAGGAGATCCCGGCGTGGGACGCGGCGGCGATCGGCGTCGATCCGGCCTCGATCGCCCCGAGGGCGGTCGAGACCACCGAGATCACGCCGCCCCCGGAACGGCCGTCCGGTCGAATCCTGGGAGGCGCCCCGTCCGATGCGGCCCGCGAGCTCGTGCGGCTCCTGCACGAAGAGGCAAAGGTGATCTGATGCATATCTGGGTGCTGGCCGAGGCGCGGGACGGGCAGGTCAAGCGCATCTCGTACGAGCTGGTGACGGCGGCGCGCGCGCTGGATGACAGCGCCGACGTCACCGCCGTGCTGGTCGGATCCGGCGTCGGTCCGTTGGCGGGCGATCTCGCCGCGCACGGGGCCGACCGCGTGCTGCTGGTCGACGATGTGCGGGCCGCGCAGTACTCCCCCGACGGATGGGGCAACCTGCTGGCGCGGTTGGCGCGCGAGGATCGGCCCGACGTCATCCTGGGCGGTGCCACGGCGCGCGGGCGGGACCTGACCCCGCGGATCGCCGCCGGCCTCGGTGTCGGCGTGGCGTCGGATGCGGTCGAGGTCGGCATGGCAGCGGGCCGCTTGACGGCCGTCCGCCCGATCTACGCCGGCAAGGCGCTGGCCCGCGTCGTGGTGCACAGCGACCCCCAGATCGCGACGATCCGCCCGAACAGCTATCCGCCGTGCGAGAGGCCGGCGGCCGGGACCGTCGTGGCGGCCGACGCGGGCGACTACGTGGCCGGCGCCGTCGTCACCCACCTCGAGGCCGCGGCTTCCACGCGACCCGACGTCGCCGAGGCCGACATCATCGTCAGCGGCGGGCGCGGGATGGCGGGTCCCGAGCACTTCGCGCTCATCGAGGCGCTGGCCGACACGCTCGGGGCGGCCGTCGGCGCCAGCCGTGCGGTCGTGGATGCCGGCTGGCGCCCCCACGGCGACCAGGTCGGCCAGACCGGCAAGACCGTCTCGCCGTCGCTCTACATCGCGTGCGGCATCAGTGGCGCGGTCCAGCACCTGGCAGGCATGAAGACCTCGAAGTACATCGTCGCCATCAACAAGGATCCAGAGGCGCCCATCTTTTCGGTGGCCGACTACGGGATCGTCGGCGACGTTTTCGAGGTCGTCCCCGCCGTCACCGAGGCCGTCCGGGCGCTGCGCGCGGCCAACGGTTGAGGGCCGGGTGGACGGTTCGTAGGATGACGGGGTTGAGGCGCTCTTGCGCCGGCCTGGGCTTGGCGGTGCTGGCCGGTGTGGCGATGGCGGTGCCGACGCCCACGCTGGCCCAGCCGGGCTGCGGCAACGTCGCCCTGCGCTCCCCCTACCGGGGCGAGGTGGTCCAAGGCGCTGTCGCGATCCTCGGCAGCGCCCGGATCGAACGCTTCCAGTTCTATAAGCTGGAGTGGGCGCCGGTGGACGACGGCGAGCGTTGGAGCGCCGTGAGCGACACGGTCGATCAGCCGATGGTCAACGGCCTCCTGGACATGTGGGACACCACGGGCTTGCCCGACGGCGCGTACCGCCTGAAGCTCACGGTCGTCGACACCGACTACCAGGAACGCTGTCGGGTCACCGTGGAGAACGTCGTCGTCGCCAACATCGGCACGCCAGCCGCCACCGAAACCCCCACGGCCACCGTCACGCCGGAGCCCTCGGCCGCGCCGACCGACATGCCGACCGACATGCCGACCGACGCGCCGGCCGAGATCACGGCCGGCGCGCCCGACGCAGCCGCAACGGCCGTGGAGCGCGCCGGGGACGACGGGGGCGAGGCCGCGGGGTCGGCCCCCACGCTCCAGCCGGTGGCCATGGAACCGCTCGATGCGCCGGCCGACACGGGCCTCGGCATCGGCGCGTTGGCCGCGGCGTTCGCGACCGGCTTCGCCGGCGCCCTCGGGCTGGCCGCCGTCGCGTGGTACGCCCTGGCGCGGAAGTAGCCCATGCGCGGCTGGCCCCTCGCGGTGCGTCGCGACCCCGCGCGCGACAGCGAGCCCGCAGGCTGGCTGGTGGTCGGGCTCGGCAACCCCGGTGCGCGGTATGCTGACACCCGCCACAACGTCGGCCGCCGCGTCGTCGAACGACTGGCGCACCGCCATGGGGCGACGCTGACCGACGCCAAGTTCAACGCGCGCTTCGGTCGAATCGACCTCGGTGGGCAGCGTGTGTGCCTCTGTGCGCCGATGACCTACATGAACGAGTCCGGGCGCGCCGTGGTGCCGCTGGCGGGCTTCTTCAAGATCCCCCCGGAGCGTGTCCTGGTGGTCTACGACGACCTCGACCTGCCGTTTGGCCAGATCCGGGTGCGGGCCGACGGCGGCGCAGGCGGGCACAACGGCATGCACAGCCTGATCGGGGCGTTCGGGACACCCGCGTTTCCCCGCGTCCGCATCGGCATCGGCCGCCCTCCTCCCGGCTGGGACGCGGCCGACTTCGTGCTGGCACGCTTCGGCAGCGACGAGGCGCCGCGCGTCGACGTCACGGTCGACGAGGCGGCGGACATCGTCGAGGCGGTGGTCCGGGACGGCGTCGACGCGGCGATGAACACCTTCAACCGCCGCGCGTGAGGCACAGGGCGATGCGCATCCTGCACGTCTACAAGGATTATCCACCGGTGATCGGCGGCATCGAGCACCACGTGCGCGACCTGGCCGAGGCCCAGGCGGCCGGCGGACACGACGTCAGCGTGCTGTGCACGCGCCCGGGCCATGGGCCGACCATCGAGGCCGTCGAGCACGGCGTGCGGGTGGTCCGGGCCCATCGGCTGGCCACCATCGCGTCGACGCCGCTGAGCCTGGACCTCGTACGGCGCCTCCGCACCGCCGCACCCGACATCACCCATCTGCAGAGCCCGTACCCCATGGGCGAGCTGGCGTGGCTGGCGGCCGGCCGGCGGCCGCTGGTGGTGTCGTATCAGAGCGACATCGTGCGCCAGCGGCTGCTCGGCGCATTGTGGGCGCCGGGCCTGCGCCTCGTGCTCGCCCGCGCGGACCGCGTGATCGCGTCCAGCCCGCCTTATGTCGCCTCGTCGCCGTTTTTGCGGCGTGTCCGAGGGAAGGTCGCCGTCGTGCCCATCGGGATCGACGTCGCGCGGTTCGCGCAAGGCGATCGGGCCGCGGGCCGGGCGCGCTTCGGCGAGCGGCCGACGGTGGTCTTCGTCGGGCGGCTGCGGTATTACAAGGGCCTCCCCGTCCTGCTGGAGTCGCTGCGCCTGCTGCCGGGCGTGCAGCTCGTGGTGGTCGGCACCGGTCCGGGGATGCGCGCGCTGGCCGAGCGGTCGCTCGACCTCGGTGTCGCCGATCGGGTGAAGTGGGTCGGCGACGCGACCGAGGAGGACCTGCTCGACGTGCTCGCGGCCGGCGACGTGTTCGTGCTGCCGAGCACGCATCGCAGCGAGGCTTACGGCATCGCCCTCGTCGAGGCGATGGCGGCCGGCCTGCCGGCCGTCACGACCGAGCTCGGCACCGGCACGTCGTGGATCAACCAGGACGGGCACACCGGTCGGGTGGTCGCACCCGGCGACGCGGCCGCCCTGGCCGCCGCGCTCCGCGAGATCCTGGGCGACGACGCCCGACGGGCGGCGATGGCGGCTGCCGCCCGCGCTCGGGCACAGTCGGTGTTCAGCCGCGACGCCATGGTCGCCGCCGTGATGGACGTGTACGCCGCGGCCGCCGCGGCGGCCGCCCGCCACGCGGGGGACGCCGCATGAACGTCGTGGTCACGGGCGGGGCCGGCTTCATCGGGTCGCACCTGGTGGACCGTCTTCTGGCCGACGGGCATGCGGTGACCGTGCTCGACAACCTCAGCACGGGGCGCGCGGCGAACCTCGCCGCTCACCTCGGCCACCCTCGCCTGCGGTTCCTGCGCGGCAGCATCCTCGATGCGACGCTGGTCGACGCCGTCATGTCCGGTACCGACGTGGTGTATCACCTCGCAGCCGCGGTGGGCGTCGGGCACGTCGTCAAGGACCCCCTGTGGACGGCGGTGACCAACGCGCACGGCACCGAGATCGTCCTCGAGCATGCGCGCGCGCGGGGGGCACGGGTCGTGTTTGCCAGCACGTCCGAGATCTACGGGACGAGCGACGCGCTGCCGTACCGCGAGGACGGACCGCGCGTCCTCGGGCCGACGTGGATTCACCGCTGGAGCTACAGCACGGCCAAGGCGCTCGGCGAGCACCTGTGCTTCGCCCACGCCGAGCGCGGGCTGGCCGTCAGCATCGTTCGCTACTTCAACACCTATGGCCCGCGCATGGACCCGGCCGGCTACGGCAGCGTCGTCGCGCGGTTCGTCAGCCAGGCGCTCGACGGAGCGCCGTTGACCGTCCACGGCGACGGCGCGCAGGCCCGGTGCTTCACGTTCGTCTCGGAGACCGTCGACGCGACCGTCCGCGCCGGTACCCTGGACGCGGCGATCGGGCAGGTCTTCAACGTCGGCAGCCCTTTCCACTCCACGATCGGCGACCTCGCCCGCCTGATCATCGAGCTGACCGGGTCGGGCTCGACCGTGACCCACATCGATCATGCCGCCGTGTACGGCGAGGGCTTCGCCGACACACGCACCCGCGTCCCGGACGTGTCGAAGATCGCGGCGCGGCTGGGCTGGCAACCGACGATCCCGCTGCGCGAGGGGCTTGCCCGCGTGATCGCAGAACGCCGCGCATCGGAGGCACGATGAGGACGTTGATCACCGGCGGCGCGGGCTTTCTCGGCGTCGCGCTTGCCAACCGCCTCGCCGCCGAAGGGCACGCGGTCTACGTGCTCGATGACCTGACGGCCGGCGACCGCGACCGGCTGGACCCGCGCGTGCTGTTCACCCGCGGCGACGTACGCGACGTTCCTCGGCTATGGTCGCTGTTGGCGGGCGTCCAGGTCGTCTACCACCTGGCCGCCCGTGTGAGCGTGCCGGAGTCCATCCTCTACCCCGTGGACTACAACGCCGTCAACACCGGCGGGACCGTCAGCGTGATGAGCGCCGCGCGCGACGCCGGCGTCCGCCGCGTCGTGTTCACATCGTCGGGCACCATCTACGGCGAGCAGACGACCCAGCCCATCGTCGAGGGCGCCCAGCCGCGCCCGTCCAACCCGTATGCGGTCAGCAAGCTCGCCGCCGAGCACTACGTGCGGGCCATCGGCGACCTCTACCGGATCGAGACGGTCATCCTGCGCATCTTCAACGCCTATGGGCCCGGCCAGGCGGTGCCGCCCGCCCACCCGCCGGTGATCCCACACTTCGTCCGACAGATCACGGCGGGTGGGAGCGTGGTGCTGCACGGCAACCCGCCCGGCGGCCAGACCCGGGACTTCGTCCACGTCGACGACGTCGTCGAAGCGCTTTGCCGTGCCGGGGCGACCGGTGGTGTGACGGGCGCCACGCTCAACATCGGCAGCGGCGTCGAGACCTCGCTGGCCGACCTCATCGCCGCCATCGAGCGGGCCACGGGCCGGGAGGCACAGGTCCTGGCCTCGCCCGAGCAGAGCGGGGGTGTGGCCCGCATGTGCGCCGACATCCGCGCCGCGCGCACGGCGCTGGACTGGTCGCCGTCCGTCGCGCTCGCCGACGGGCTCGCCGGGTTGGCCGCGCTTGCCCGGGGCGGCCGCTGAAGCCGCCCGGGCACGGCTGACACCTGGACGCGCAGGGCCAGCGCGCTTTGGCCCGGCATCGAGCGGCAACGGGCGATTGCCCCTGGGGCCGCGGGCTTTCAGCCGGCCAGGGCGCGGCAGGTGGCAGGTCTGCGACCCCCGGTCGGTCCTGGAGCGCGCGCGCCTTGTCTGGATTTGGCGTTCGGGGCCGGGAGTCGGTATTATTTTCGTTCGGCACTTTCATCGGCAGGAGCATCTTCATGTACGCGATCGTACAAAGTGGCGGCCACCAGTACCGGGTGACCGAGGGGCAGACGATCCGCGTCCAGCGGCTGGAAGCGGCCGCGGGCGACAAGGTCACGCTGGATCAGGTGTTGATGGTCGGCGGCGCCGCCACCCGCGTCGGCACCCCGCTGCTGGAGGGGGCGAGCGTGCATGCCACGGTGGTGGGCGACGTCAAGGGCGACAAGCTGACGGTCTTCAAGTACAAGCGCAAGAACCGCTACCGGATCAAGACTGGCCATCGCCAGCAGTACACCGAGCTCAAGATCGACGCGATCAAGGGTTGACAGGAGTCCAGTCATGGCACACAAAAAGGGCGGCGGAAGCACCAAGAACATGCGCGACTCGGGCCCGCAGTACCGCGGGGTCAAGCGCTTCGACGGCGAGTTCGTCCAGTCCGGCAACATCCTCGTTCGCCAGTGCGGCACCAAGATCCACCCCGGCCACAACGTCGGCCTGGGGCGCGACTTCACGATCTTCGCGACGATGGATGGTTACGTCAAGTTCGAGCCGCGCCCCGGTGGCAAGAAGCGGGTCAGCGTCTACGACACGCATCCCAACCGAAGCTGATCGCCGACGATCGGCGATCCTACCCGCAAGACGCGTCGCGGAACGCGGCCTCGACAGGCCGACGACCGGACGTGCGAGGGAGACGATGAAGACCAACATCCACCCGAAGTGGTATCCTCAGGCGAAGGTCGTCTGCAGTTGCGGCAACACCTTCACCGTCGGTGCGACGCTGCCGGAGATCCACACCGAGATCTGCGGCAACTGCCATCCGTTCTTCACCGGCGAGCAGCGCATCGTCGACACCGCCGGCCAGGTCGAGCGCTTCATGCGCCGGCTCGAGGTCGGGGCCACGCAACGCGAAACCGTCGTCCAGTCGGCCGAGGCGCGCCGCCAGGCCGAGATCGAGGCCCGGCGCAAGCGGCGCGGGCTGACGCCGCTGTCGAGCCGACAGCCTGCGGCGCCTCCCGCGAATGCCGAAGACCAGGCCGAGGCACCGTCGGCGGAGGCCGCCGAGGCGAAGCCGAAGGCTCCGCGGCGCGCCAAGCCCGCCAAGCCCGCCGGAGAAGGCTGAGCCCGGCGGCCGTCAACCCGTGCGAAGGCATGACGACGAGGGCACGGAGCCGCTTGCTCCGTGCCCTCGTTCGTCACGCGGATCGTTCGCCGTGTGTGCATACCGGAGGCAATGCCCTTGGAACTCGGACCCGCGAACGTCGCCGATGCCTCGACACCCCCTCCGACGGGGACCGATCCTCGCCAGACGCACGCCGAGACGTGGTTCGAGACGGTGCTCGACCACGGCTTCGTCGAGCTGATCGACGTCATCGGCGACGACCGTCGCTGCGTGGCCGCGGCCCGCGTGTCGCTGCGGCGCGAACAGCTCAGCCTTGCGGACCATGGCGCGGAGCAGGTCGAGCGCGACAAGGGACTGCTCGCACGGCTGGTGCGCGACCGCCACACCTCGCCGTTCGAGCACGCGGTCTTCCAGTTCCGCGTCCGGGCGCCGATCTTCGTCGTGCGCCAGTGGTTCCGCCACCGCTTCGCCTCGTACAACGAGGAGAGCGCCCGCTACACCAAGCTCGAGGACGAGTTCCACCTGCCCGCTCACTTGCGCATCCGGGTGGGCAAGGCGATGGACTACCGCTACGAGGCCATGCCCGAGCCCGAGAACGCGGCGCTGCTGGCTGCCATCCAGGCCGTGTACGACGACGCCCGGCAGCTGTACGAGCGGCTGCTCGAACGCGGCGTCGCGCGTGAGCACGCCCGGTTGGTGCTCCCGGTCGCCCAGTTCACGACGTTCTTCTGGACAGTCAACGCCCTGAGCCTGATGAACTTCCTCAACCTGCGCAACGCGCCGCATGCCCAGGCGGAGATCCAGGCCTACGCCGAAGTCATCGAGGCGATGTTCCGCGACCGCATGCCGTGGACCCACGCGGCCTTCCGGGCCCATTGGGGGCCGGGAAGCATCGGCTAGAGGAGGCAGACGATGGTCTTGAGCGATCGGGAGATCGCCGAACGCGCGCGGTCGATGGGCATGATCGAGCCGTTCGTCGACCAGCAGGTGAGCGAAGGGGTGGTCTCGTACGGCCTGTCGAGCTACGGCTACGACTTTCGGGTGGCCAACGAGTTCAAGATCTTCAGCAACGTCAACTACACGGCGGTGGACCCGAAGGAATTCGACGCCAACGCGTTCGTCGACGTCGTGACCGACGGCTGCTGCATCGTCCCCCCCAACTCGTTCGCGCTGGCGCGGACGGTCGAGTACTTCCGGATCCCGCGCGACATCATCACGGTGTGCCTCGGCAAGTCGACGTACGCCCGCTGCGGGATCATCCTGAACGTCACGCCGTTCGAACCGGGTTGGGAAGGCCACGCGACGCTGGAAATCTCCAACACCACCCCGCTCCCGGCCAAGATCTACGCCAACGAGGGCATCGGGCAGGTCCTCTTCCTGCGCGGGTCGCAGGAATGCCTCGTCTCGTACAAGGACCGCAAGGGCAAGTACGACAAGCAGTTCGGCATCGTCACCCCGCGCATCGTGAGGCCCGGGGGCTGATGGGTCTCCGCAGGGAGACATGAGGTTGCGGCAGCTGCGCGCCCGTTCGCCCCACGTGCAGCCAGCCGCGAGGCACGACGGATGAACGGGCTCCTCGCCATCGACGTCGGCAACACCCACACGTCGCTCGCCCTCTGGCCGGCCGGAGCGTCGGGCAGGGCGGACCCCGCTCCGCCGTCCTCGCCGCACCACTGGCAGGTGGCCAGCGCGCCGTCGCGCACCGTCGACGAGCTCCGACTGCTCGTGACCCAGCTCCTCGCGTCGTGCGGCCTTGCGCCGGGCGACGTCGGCGCCTGCGTCATCGGCTGCGTGGTGCCCGAGCTGCACGGCACGGTCGTTGCGGCATGCCGGCAGCTGTTCGGGGTTGCACCGCTCGTCGTCGGCCCCGGCGTGCGCAGCGGCTTGCGGATCCGGGCCGAGTCGCCCAGGGAGGTCGGCGCCGACCGGATCGCCAACGCGGTCGCCGCCGTCGCCCGCTTCGGGAGCCCGGTCATCGTGCTGGACTTCAGCACGGCGGTCACGCTCGACGTGATCGGCAACGACGGCGAGTACCTCGGCGCCATCATCGCGCCCGGCATCGACATCGCGGCCGCGGCGCTCGCGCGCCGCACCGCGCGGCTGCACCGCTTCGACATCGCCCCGCCGGCGAAGGCCATCGCCAGCGACACCGAGTCCGCCGTCCGATCCGGGCTGTTCTTCGGGCATGTCGGGCTCATCGAGGGCTTGGTCGCGCGCCTGCAGGCCGACGTCGGCCCGGCGGCCGTCGTCGCCACCGGCGAAGCCGTGTGGCTGCCCGCGGTGCTGGCGCACACCCACGTGATCGACGCCTACGAACCGCTCCTTACCCTCGACGGTCTCCGACGCATCCACGCGCGCCACACCGCCGGGACCTGACGGCACGCGGCGGCCCACCGTCGGCGGCGACCCGGTTCCGCCATCGAACGTTCGCTCCGGCCGCAGCGTTATACGACCCAGGGCGCCGACGTCCCGCGGCACCCCGATCCGCACACCCGCACCGGCAAGGAGATGGCGATGGGAACGAATCACAAGCTGGCCGTGCTCGGCGCCATGGTCACGGCGGCGTGCCTCGGCATGTGGCAGGGTGCCGGCCCGGCGGCGGCGCAGCGCGCGACGCCCATGCCCACCCCCGACCCGCAGACGCTCCTTCGCCGGTACGGCACGCGCTTCAGCCTGCCGATGGTCGATGCGCCCGGCGGTGGTTCGGCGACGGTGGCGCTCGATGTCGCCAGCAGCGGCTGGCGGACGACCGACGTCCTGGTGGTCGAGCTCGACGCCACGCGCGCCGCGGGCTGCGACACGCCGTTCGACGCCGCGCGGATCAAACGCGTCACGTGTGTCCGGGGGATCGGGCGCCTGCATGCGGCGACCGTGCCGCTCGCCGGCGCCGCCGAGAGCGCCATCGTCTACAGCCTCGATCCGGCGAAGGTGGCCGACGCCTGCGCGACGTTCGACGCCGTGCGGACCGGCCGTCAGACGATGGCCGCCTGGGAGCAGCAGGTGTGGATGCAAGGCCACGGAGAACCCATCGCCGTCAAGGTCGCGGCCCAGACCGCGGACGCCATGACCGCGCTCTCGGGTCAGACGTCGCTCGCCACCGGGCGGCCCGGCGCGATGCGCGATGCCGGGCGCGTCATCCGATCGCTGCCGGTGCTCTGGGCCGGCGGGGCGGGCGGTCGCGCGCGTCTGCTCAACCCGTCGGCGCAGTGCCTTGCGGCCAATGCCGCCGTGGGCGGGAGCGGCCCGGACGGCGGGTGTGGGCCGCGCGCCGACCACCGTCTGGCCGTCCCCCCGCACGGCGCCGTCAGCGTTCCGGCGCCGGCCGCCGCCGTGGCGGTGGGCAGCCTGACCCTCGGCGCCGCCGCGCAGCAGCCGTCGGGCAACGTGCAGGACGCGGCGGCGGCGGCCGACGTTCTCGATGCCCGCGGCTGGATGAGCATCAACGACGCGAGCATGACGGCGGCCAGCCAGTATGGGCCCGCGTTCCCGATCGCCGTCGCGCCCTTCCCCGGCCTGACCAGCGAGCTGTGGGTGACCAACAACCATGTCACCGCGACCGTCAACGTGGCGCTGGTGATGTTCAGCGGCAACCTCGCGGTGCATGCCACGCACAACGACCCCGTGCCGCTGTGCCCGGGTGGCACGCGCCGCTACGACGTCCAGGCCATCGCCGGCGAGATCCCGCCGACCCAGCCACGCGAGAACGGGCCGGTCGGCGCGCCGCTGCTGTCGCTGCGCATCGAGGCGACGAGCCCGCAGCTCCCGACCTTTCCGCCCGTCTCGGGCGTGATGGTCCTGCGCGGCGACCACGGCGTCACCGCGTACACCGGGCTCGCGGCGCCGCCAGAGCTCCAGGCCCTGCGCGGCCGGCCGGGGGCCGGCGGGGTCGACGTCGCGCCGGTGACGGTGATCCCGAACGTCAAGAAGCTCGCCGGCGACGCCCGGCTCTCGACGTACATCGGCGCGATGGTCCTCGGCAACCCCCAGGCCGAGAACGGCATCGCGGTGGACTTCTATGACGCCGACGGCAAGCCCGTGGTGGTCGGGTTCCAGCGGGCGCTGGGCAATGGCCCCGCGGCGATGTTCGACCTGCGCGAGGTCGTCGCCCGTGGGCGCGACGGTACCGCCATGCGGCTGCCGGACGGGTTCGTCGGCACCGCCGTCGTCCGCGGCGGCCAGAACCGCGGCATGCTGGGCGTCGTGGCCATCGACCGCCCCGGTGACCCCGTCCGCCCCGACGCGCCACGCCCGCTGGCCGACGGCCCGGCGCAGGCACCGGCCACCGACCGGATGTCGAGCCACACCGGCGTGATCCTGCCCCAGTGGCCCGACCCGGACGTGCCAACCCCGACCCCGCTGCCGACGCGCGTGCCGAGCACGCCGACGCCGACCGGCCCGCCGCCAACCCAGGTGCCCACCGCCGTGGCCCCGAGCGCGACGCCCGAGGTGACGCCGACGGCCCAAGCGACGCCTGCCGCCGGCCGGTGGCGCGCTTGTCTGCCATGGCTGAACAACGGCTTGCCGTAAGGTCACCCACCGCAAGGCCCGGCGTGCGGCCGACGCCATCCGCTCGGCACCGGCCCCGCCGGCGGGTGGGCCGGGCCTTGGTCTGACGTCCACGGCGTGGCAGAATTGCCGGATCCATGCAAGCGCCTCACGTCACCGCCTCGCGCCGGTCACTGCTGCGCCGCGCCGTCGCGTTCTTCGACCCCGCCGAGCCCGGCTTCCTCCGGCGCATGGGGCGCCTCGCGCTGGCGGCTCTGGGGCTCGGCCTGTGCGGCCTGTGCGCTGCGACGGTGGCCTGGACGCAGACGGTCACCGGCCGCTACTGGACCGCGGTGGTGTGGATCGAGACCGAGCGCTACGATTGGGCGGTGTCGGTGGCCGAGGGGCTGGTGCGCGACGAGCCGCGGCGGAGCTACGCCTACTATCGCCTCCTGGCCACCGCGCTGCGGCGCAGCGGACGGCCCGAAGCGCAGCTCGCCGTCTACGACGAGGCCGTCGAGCAGTTCCCCGACCACTCGCTCGCGCACGGCCACCGCTGCTGGTACGGCACGCTGTTCGGCGACCCCCGGACCGTCATCGACAGCTGTGATCGCGCGATCGAGATCGGCGAGGGGACCTCTGGCTCGGCCCATGCCCGCCGTGCCGTCGCCCGCGCCCTCACCGGCGACCGTCCGGGCGCCATCGCCGACCTCGAGGCGGCCCTGGCGATCTGGGACCGGCGCGACTTCCGCGGCCGCACCTACGACACCCGCGCCGCATGGCTCGAGGCCCTGCGCGACGGGCGAGACCCGTTCGACGACGCGACGCTCGAGCAGCTGCGGCGGGAGTTCTGAAGGTCGGCGCGATCCGCAGCGCCGTCGCGCGCAAGTCGGGCCGTCGGCCGCGCGGCTTTGGGAATCATGCCTCGCATGGTAAAATTGTGTTTCGCCGCGTGGCGAACACGGAGGGGTCGCATAGTCTGGTCGAGTGCGCGCGTCTCGAAAACGCGTAGGGGTTCTGCTCCTCGTGGGTTCAAATCCCACCCCCTCCGCCACACGCGCAACAACGCCCGGAACCTCGGTTCCGGGCGTTGTTGCTTCGACGCGCCGCCGCGTCGGCCGGGCGGCTGGCGCCGCGGCCGCGTCGCTCGATCATTGTCGGGTGGTCTGCACAACCGCGGGCAGGTGCACCTTTTCCGTGAGCGTCGCGGGATCGACCACCACCACCGCGATCGGCGGCGGGTCCGGATAGGCGCCGACGTTGCCCGCGGTGTCGCGGGCGCGGGCGCGGAACCGGTACGACTCACCCCATTCGCCGGTGAACAGCCGGCTCGTCTCCCGGCCGTTGGTCACCCAGTCGGTCCACGCACCGCCGACGCCCCGCTTGTACTGGACGTCGTAGCCGGTGACGCCGCCGCAGTTGTCCTGACCTTGCCAGCTCACCGTGAAGTCGCGCTTGCCGATCGGCAACGTGGACCGCATCGTCACCACCGGTGCGACCCCGTCGACGGTGGTCTGGGCTTCGAAGGCGCCGAACGGCTCGACGTTGCCCGCCTTGTCCTTGGCCGCCACCCGGAACTGATACTGGTTGCACTGCGCGGCCTGACCGAAGCGCACGCTGGTCTCCTTGATGCCGTAGCCGAGGAGCCCCCAGCTCGTGCCGCCGATGTTGTACTGCACCTCGTAGCTGTCGAGGCCGCTGTTGACCAGGCCGGGGTCGTTCGGCAGGTCCTGGGCGGTCCACCGAAGGTCGAACGGGCCCGGCACCCAGGCCGGCAGCGGGTTCATGGTGGCGATCGGAGCCGACCAGTCGACCAGCGTCGACGCATCCGGCGCCTTGCCGGGCTGCACGTTGCCCGCCTGGTCGTACGGGTAGACGTTGAACTCGTAGAGATGGCCGTTCCTGCCGAAGTAGCTGCCGCCGAATGTCTGGAGCTTGGCCCCGAGCACCTGGAACTGGCCGCCGTTGTCGCGCACGAAGGCCTGGAAGTAGTCGATGCCGGTGTACGGCTCGGGATCGTCGCCCGCCCACGCCAGCCGGATGGTGACCTGGTTCGGGTTGCCGCCGTCGGGGGCGTTGATGTACTGCGGCAACGGGCTCATCGTGGCCACCGGCGGCTTGGTGTCGGTGGCGTGCTCGACCACGAGGTTGGGCTCGTTGGAGCCCTCCGACGAGTCGAAGCCGCGGAACGACCCGCCGGTCTCGTAACCCTGGAGGTAGATGCCGCCGTTGCACCAATGGTCCGGCCACCACTCGGCCAACCGCCAGCGCTGCACGAGCTCGGTCACGTCCCACTCGTAGGTGTCGCGGGTGGTGCCGATCTTGGTCCGGTCCAGATCGTCGTCGTCGTAGTCGGGAAACTTGTCCCACGTCGGGTCGTCCTCGTCCCACGCTTCCTTGCACCGCCGGTCCTTGTCGCGCGCCAGCTTCACCCGCCGGATGACGATGTCGCGCCCGGGGTCGCCGGTGGGCCCGGCCTCGCGCAGGTACAGCTCGACGGCGGCGTCCTTCACCGCCTGGTTCTTGGGCAGCTCGCCGACGGCATCCCACCAGACAAGCCCGCGGGTGGCACCGTAGCTGGGGTGTTCACCGACGAAGATCCGGCTCTCGCCGCCATAGTGGCTGCCGCGGTTGCGGAACGACACGAACGTATCGCGTTCGCTCTCGATTCGCGACACCGCCATCGGCCCGTCGCCGGACAGCCCTGCGAAGCCCGGGAGCGCGAACCGTCGGGCCGCGCCACCCGCAGCGCCGGCTGCGTCATGGGGCCGGCTGGCCTGCGGCCGGCCGTCGCCACGCGTCGCGGGCGATGGATCCGCGACGAACGACCCAGCGGGGGCCGGCACGCTGTCCTCGATGGCCAGCGGGGCCGTGCCCTCGTCCGCCCGAACCACCGTCGGCGCGGTCCGCATCCCCCCCCACGCGCTCGCCATCCCCGTCAGCCCGACGGCCAGCGCCATCGTCGGTAGCACCCGTCGCATACGTCGCCTCCTCGTTGTCGGTGTGGTTGTCGACCTCAGTCGAGGCCCCAGGCCTTGAGCAGCGTCGGCAGATAGATGTGTCGCCGCCCGGGCGGCATCGTCGCCGTGGCCGTCGGCGTCGCGGTCGGTGGAACCTGGGATGCCGTCGGCGTGGCCTCGGCCGTCGCCGTCGGTGTCGCCGTCGCAGGCGCCGCGGTGCGGGTCGCGGTCGGCGACGGCCGGGCGGTGGCGGTTTCGGTGGGCGGCGCCCCGCCGAGCACCGTGATGTCGGGGTTCGGCAGGTCGCGCTGCCCGGGCGACCCGTCGCTGTAGACGACGTTGAGCGTGCTGAGGTCGGACACGGGATACGTCTCGTCGGCGTAGATCATCCGGGCATCGTACTCGATGGTCAAGCCGCCGGCCGGGATGGCGCCGAAGGCCCATTGCGGCTCGCGGATCGTCCCGCCGGTCGGCGGCGGCGAGGCGGTGCTGTCGAGGAACACGGCGCCCGAGTGCATCCGCTCGAAGACGTCCACCCGTGTGATCTTGATCGGCCGCAGGAGGCGGGTGATCAACATCGCCATGCGCGACTTCATGGTCGAATCGGCCGAGCAGGCGGTGACGGCTTCATCGCAAACCGGCCACGACCAGCGCCGCCCGGTGATGCCGCCCCACTGCGTGCACTGCGCGTCGGTGTCGGCGCACACGCTCGACGCCTCGACGTAGTGCGTGTAGCGCGACTCGTACTGGCCGCGGCCGGTGGCGTCGTACCACAGCATGAACGCGAACTTGACGCCGGCGTTCTTGGCGGCCTGCGTGACCGTCGGCAGGTTGACCAGCGCGCCGTTGACGTCCGGGCCGGCGACGACGATGATCACCATCTTCTCGTTGCCCGGGGTGCCGTCGTTGTCGAGCTTCTGCGTCGCGGTGCGGATGGCGGCCGAGAGCCCGCGGACGTCGTTTTCCTGCTCTTTGCGCATGGCCTGGATGGCAGCGAGCAGCCGGGTCCGATCGGCAGAGAGGTTGACCTTGACCGACTCCTCGGCCGCGTAGGTGATGAGGCCGGCCTTGCTGGTCGCGAAGTCCATCTGGTTGACGAAGTCGTTGAGGCCCGAGCGGGTGGCGCGGATCAGCTCGAGGTTCTCGAACATCGTGATGGAGTTGTCGACGACGAAGAACACGTCGGCCGCGCGCGACGCGCCGGCGCACGCGCCGGCATTGCCGCCGGCGACGGTGATCTTCACGCGGACCTTCTGGTCGACATAGATCTGCGACGGCGACACGGTCCGATCGTAGGTCACGCCGCACGGCAGCGGCGGCGGCGCCTGGCCGGCGGCCGGTCGGGCAGGATCGGCCGCAAGGATGACCGCCAGCCCAACGGCCGCCGCGACCACGGGAATCAGGCCCCAGCGTGAACGCATGTGCGCACCCCTTTCGGATGGCCGGTCGTCGGCCGGCCTCGGTTGATCAGCCCCTGGCGGGCACCGGCATGCCCGGACCGTCTTGCCGCCCGCGTCCGCCGAAAACGCGCACGGGGGGCGCACCTGCACCCCCCGTGACATCGCTCGAGGTCGCCATCGCGTCGCGATCACCATCCGCCGGGCAACCGCGGTCCGGGGCCGTCGGCCTTATCCCTGGAAGCCGCTGCCGTTCAGCAGCGCCGGCAGGAAGATCCCGGGCCGCGGCGTGGCCGTGGGCGGCGGGACGGCGGTCGGCGTGTCCGTCGGCGGCGGCACGTCGGTGGCCGTCGGCGTGTCGGTGGCCGCCGGGACCGGCGTGTCGGTCGGCGTCGGCGTCGGCGGGTCGGTCGGCGGCGCGGTGGGCGCGGTGGGCGTGGGGGTCTCGAGCGGCGGCGGCGCCGTCGGTGTCAGCGCCCGGATGAACGCGCCGCAGTCCTGCTGCTCACGGCCCTTCCGGTAGATGCAGACCTCGGGGTTGTCGAGGTAGATCTCGCTGAGGCTGTTGTCGGAGTACAGCATCGACAACCGCGCGTCGATGGACAACGGCTGGATCTCGGGTGCGAAGCCCGGCATCGTCACCACGTCGTACTCGATGGTGAACCCTCCCGGCGGCTTGCTCGACGTCGCGGAGTTCCACGTGATCTCGGACCCGAGGATGCTGGTGGGCTCTCTCGGCTGCCCGGAGCGGGTGACATACTCGAAATAGCTCGACTGCAGGTAGTCGGAGTACTCGGAGTTCTTCGCCTGCTTGCCGCGCAGCACGGCGTCGGCGACGTCGCGGAAGATCTGCGGCAGGTCGGGGGCCTTGTCGCCCGAGCTGGCGTAGTAGCCGGCGCTGGCGCACGTCACCATCCGGCCCTGCGAGTCCTCGTGGCCGACCACCACCACCGGCACCTTGGCGCGGCGGGCGCGCTGGCAGCCCTCGTCGCGGGTCACCGGGGGCTCGGGGTTGCTGCCCGTGGTCTCCGGCGCCCCGCGGTCGAAGATGATGATGACGTTGTAGTCCTCGTCGGCCACGTTGGTCGGCAGGCGCCCGACGGCGTCGTTGATGGCCTGCCCGAAGCCGGCCGAGCCGCCGATCGGCTCGAGGCTGATCTGCTCGATCTGGCGCAGGAGCTCGGTCTTGCCCTCGCGGCCGCCGCGCAGCGGCATGCGGATGGTGTACTGGTCACCGACCAGCACGAGGCTCCCCGTCGAGCCGTTCTCGAAGTCGACGACGTTGACGAACGACTTCAGGCCTTCCTTGAGGTTGCGCAGGAGGTCGGCACGCACCACGCCGCTCGAGCGCACCGTGGTCTCGACGATGAGGATGAAGTTGATCCGCCGCGTCTTGCTGACGCAGTTGAAGTCGTAGTGCACCTTCACGTGGACCTTCGCGCCTTCTTCGACGACCCGCGGCGACACCTCGCGCGTTCCCACGGGGTCGCATGGGACCAACGACTGCTGCGGGCCCGCCGGTGCGAGCGGCGCGGCACCGCCCGGCACGGCCGACAGGACCACGAAGGCGCACGCCACCGCCGCGGCGGCCATTCGCGTGCCGATCGAGCACCGAACAAATCGCGACATGACAGACCACCTCCTCAGGAGTTCCTCGCTTGGCGGCGGCGCACCCACGACCGGGAACCGCCAGCAACCTCGGCAAGCCGCGCGATCGAACGCATCCCCACTGCCGGCTCGGCCGCGGACGACGTGGACAAAAGCGACAAACCCGCCCGCGCCACCCTCTCGGGCCGACGATCCTTGGCAGAAAAAGGATACATCAATGCCCGGTGCGGCGCAATCCGCCAACCCACCTACGGCGCCGCACACCCGGCCATGCGCGCGATATCGAGGTAGATGCCGCGGAGATCGGCCCCGTCGGGGCTGTGGAAGTACCGGCTCGGGGCCCCGGCCATGTCGCGCAGCACGGCCTCGTCCACCGTCTCGCCGAGACCGACGGCATAGAGCGTGATGCCGGCGTCGCGCGCCGCGGCGGCCGCACGGCGTGCGGCGGCCGGGTCGCCGGTGAGCCCGTCGGTCAGCACGACGATCACCGGGACGCTGGCGGCCGGCCGATCGGGCGCGCCCAGGAGCCCGCGCGCCACGTCCAGCCCGCGCTCGAGCCGGCTGCCGTAGCGCACGTGGTGGAAGAGGCGCGCCAGCGCGAGCTGCAGCGAAAGCCGGTCGCCGGACAGGGGTTGCAGCACGTCGGACCGGCTGCTGACCGCGACGACGGCCGCCCGATCGGCGGGCAGGTCGAGGGCGTCGACGAACGCGCTCGCCGCGTCGAGCGCGAGCTGGAGCTTGACCTCGCCCGCCGCACCGGTCGCCAGCATGCTCGACGACGTGTCGAGCACCATGGCGACGTCGGCATGCCGGGTCGGCACGCAGTGCGACTTCCACAAGGCCGGCAGATACGCGGCGGCGGGGGGCGTGGGCGACGCGGTGGCGGTGGCGGTGGCGGTTGCCGGCGGGGTGGCCGTGGCCGTGGCCGACGGCGCCGGGGTGACGGAGGGGGTCGGCGTGACCGTCGGAGGTGTCACGCACGCGATCTCCGGCGCCGCGAAGGCGTAGGTCTGCGGGGCGCCGCGGTCGAACTGCAGCTCGACCGCGGCGGAAACATGGGCGGCATGTCGGCCGATGGCGCCGCACGTCACCTGGTACGTGATGGTCAGCCCGCCGGCCGGCCATACCGCGTAGCGCCACGCGAGGTCGTTGCCGCGGACGCGCGGGGCCGGCACGCCCGAGCCCCACACGTAGCCCAGCGCGTCCGGCAGGCTGTCGGTCACCTGCGCGCCCGTCAGGTGGACGACCGTGAGGTTGGTCACGATCTCGCGCATGAGCGACGGGAACCGGTCGCCCAGCGTCTCGGCGAAGAAGAGGGCGGGCACGGAGGCCATGGCCTCGAGGAGCGTGAAGTTGGCCAGGCCGTTGGCGCCGACCGTGGCCACCAGGATCCCGGCATCCTTCGCCGCCTTCGCCTCGGCCAACACCACGTCGTCGGCCTGGTCGGCCGGGCCGGCCACCCACACCACGAGCACGTCGGTCGCCGCCGGTGCGCCGGGCTGCTGGCGCGCCTGCTCGATCATCTGGCGCCCGGCGCGCACGCCCATCACCAGGTTGTGGCCCTGGCGCGGGAAGAAGCGGCGGCTGGCCTCGGCGATCGCCACCGGGTCGCGGGTAAGGCCCGTGAGGATCTCGGCCTGGGCGTGGAAGGCGATGACGCCGATCTCCGACCGCGACAGGTCGACGAGGTCGGGCAGGCCGGCGACGGCGCGCTTCAGCCCGTCCATCCGCAGCCCGCCCATGTCCACCGAGTTGTCGGCGACGACGACGAGGCGCAGCGGCGCCTGCGAGTGGGAGCAATCCGCCTGCACCGTGAGGGTGAGCTGTACCGGCGCGCCCAACGACACGGTCGCCGCCGAGGCGTGCTTGGCAGCGCGGACGGCGCAGCCGTCTTGGGCTCTCGCCAACGGCGACGGCGCGCGCGCGAGCACGACCATCGGCAGGGCGCCGAGCACGGCCGCTGCGAGCCCCGACCACAGCCACCGCCTCCGTGGGGAGGGGACGGCGGGGGGAAGGGCGCCGCCCCGCGGGCAGGCCGCGAGGTGCTTGAGGGCCGTGAGCGGTCGAAGGGGGCGCATGGGTGTCGGCACCAGTATACGGTGGGGCGGAAGGCCGGTCAACGGCGATTCACCGCCGGTGCCGTTCGCGATCGTGACGGCGAACGAAATGAGAAAGGCGCGTCCCGCTCGACGCGCCTCCCTCTAACCCCTGCCCCTGTAGGGGTCGCCAAATGGCCAAATGTGCCAAGCCACCGGCTGCCCGGGGAGCGCGATGAGAGCGACGATGGAAACCCCCCTGCCGGCATATGGCCTGACATTACATTGAGACGCGCATGCCGGGCCGGAGGATACGGCCGACATCGGCGCACGCCGCCCGCCGCCCATCGCTTGAAGCAGCCGGTCGACGGTGCTAGCATTGGCCCCGCCAGTCGGCGGGCGGTCCCTCGGGTCGCAGCCTGCGCGTCCGCCGATGCGCACGGGGAGAGGTCGCATAGCCCGGCTTATTGCGCGCGCCTGGAAAGCGCGTTTCCCGCAAGGGATCGCGGGTTCGAATCCCGCCCTCTCCGCCTCTGACCCCGCGGCCTCCCCGGTCCGGTCGCCGTCTTGTCGTGACGTCTCGGCATCGGAGTCGCCGCCCATCTCACACCGTCCCGGGCGCGCCGTCTTCTTCGGCCGGCACCGTCACGTGGAACACGGTGCCCCCGCCCGGCCGGCTCTCGAACCAGAGGCGTCCCCCGTGTAGCTCGACCACCGCACGGGCGATATGGAGGCCGAGGCCGGTGCCGCCGACCTCGCGGCGGCGGGCCTCGCCGCCGCGAAAGAACCGGCGGAAGACGTGCTCGCGGTCGTCGGCCGGGATGCCGATGCCGCGGTCCGCCACGGTCAGCTCGAGGAGCCCTGGTTCGGCAGCGCGCCGCAGGTCGACGTCGATGCGGGTGCCGTTCGGCGAGTACTTCTGCGCGTTGTCGACCACGTTGGCCATGGCCTGCACGATCCGCTCGGGATCGCACAGTGCGGCGGGCAGATCGGGTGCGCACGTCAGCACCAGCGACTGTCCGCGCTCGGCCAGGCGGGGGCGGATCTCGTCGGCGACCGACCGGAGCACGGCCGACATGTCCACCGGCTGCAGCTCGAGGTCGAGTCGGCCGGACTCGAGCCGCGCGAGGTCGAGGAACGTGTCGGTCAGCCGGATCAGCCGCTCCGCGCTTCCCTGCACCACGCGCAGCGCGCCGGCCTGGGCATCGCTGAGCGGTCCGTACGCCCCGTCTGCGAGCAGCTCGAGGTAAGCCAGGATCGACGCCAGCGGCGAGCGCAGCTCGTGGGCGGCCACCGATACGAACAGCGTCTTCATCTCGGCCATCCGGCGACCTTCGGCGTTGGCCGCCGCGAGCGCCAGGTTCTGGCGCGCCAGGTGGTCCTTGAGGAGCTGCAGCTCGTTGCGCTGCTGCTGGACGCGCTGCTCGCGGCGACCCCGCTGGGTGGCGTCCTCGACGACCACCAGGATACCGTTCGGCTCGCCCGCGGTGGTCGGCCACGCCAGCAGCGTGAGGTCGACGTACGCGAGCCCCGCGGCATCGCCGTCGGGCACGGACGGCCGATTGACGAGGCTCAGCTGGTACCTCGGCAGGTCTCCGCGCATGATCTCGGCCAACACCGCCTCGCAGCCCGTCAGCTCGGGCACGACGTCGAGGAGACGGTCGCCCGCGACCGGCAGCTGCCGACCCGCGAAGGCAGAGAACCGACCGCCGCTGTCGGTCACCCTGAGAGCGGCGTCGCCGACCACGTAACCCACGCCGCGCTCGGCCATGACCGCTTCGGCCACGTCGAGGCGCATCTACCCCTCGCCTGCGAGGCGCTCCGCGAGGTTGCGGAACAGGTCCTCCACCGCGTCGCCGCGTTTGGCGCTCGTCGGCACGATCGGGGCGCCCAGCCGCGCCGCCATGGCATTGGCCTCGGCGAGCACGGTCGCCGGATCGGCCACGAGGTCGACCTTGTTGGCGGCGATGGCCAACGGGGCGGCAGGCGAGGTCTGCCGAATCTGCGCGGCGTAGGCCGGCAGGCGTTCCAGCGTCTCGGGCCGGCTCAGGTCGAACACCAGCAGCGCGCCGGCGGCCCCGCGCAGGTAGCTGGCGCGCACGGCGCCGAACTCCTCGCTGCCCGCCAGGTCCCACACGATGAGCGCCACCTCGACCACGCGGTCGGCCCGCGGCACCATCACCACCTTGCGGCTGACCTTGACGCCGATGGTGCTGATGTAGGTGTCGTCGAAACGGTCGTACACGAACCGGCGCGCGAGGCTCGTCTTGCCGACGGCGAAGTCGCCGAGGAGGCACACCTTGCGGCCGAGCACGAGCGGGGTGGTCATGGGATCATCCACCTGTCTTTGGGGTCGGGGTCGCCGAGTCCCGTGCCTCGGCCGCCGCGGCGCGTTGGATCCATGGGCCGTCGGCCATCCAGCCCTCGACCGCGCTGCCGTCGGGGAGCACGGCACGAACCCGCAGCCAGTCGCCCTCGGCACCCAGGACCCACACGCGCGTGCCTCGGACCGCGACGCCGAACGCCGCCTCGGCGGTCGACGGCGCCCGTCGGATCCAGGCGTTGCCGGCCATGACGCCTTCGGACGGGGCTGGGGTGGCGCCGGCCATCGGCGTCGACCGCGGCGTGGGGACGCTCGTCGCCATGACCACCGGCGGTGCGGCCGTCGGCGGGGCGGTCGCCGCGGGCGCTCGCCAGGCGCGCCACAACCAGCCGGCCACGAGCACGGTGCCGACGACGACGGCGAGGCCCGCGGCGCCGATGCCCGCCAGCAAGAGCTTCTGCGCGCGCCCCAGCGGCCTGGGCTGGCCGATGACGAGCATCTCGCCGAGCAGCGGTCCCGCCGGCGCCAGCACCGTCGCATCGCCTTCGTAGTCCTCGAGCGTGGCCCGGAAGCGACGCTCGATCTGCGCCAGGCGGTCGCGCATCGCCGGCCGGAGCTCGGGCGGCTCGATGCCGTCGACGATGACGGCGAGGTACGCCAGCCGCCCCCCCTCGAGCAAGATGCGCTGCTGACCGTGCTGGATCTCCTCGAGCTCGTCGCCGGCCTGCCCGGGCAACGTCGTGGCGGCGAAGTCGCGAATCGCCGTGAGCATGCCGCTGACCACGTCGGCATCGCCGTCGATGCCGCCCGAGCCGCGGGGACGGCGCGTGACGTGGTGCAGGAGCAGCCCGGTGGCGCGGTGGATGAGGAGGACGTCCTCGACCTCGAACGGCAGCATCGCGCGCAGCACCGTGGCATCGCCGGGCGCCCCGCCCAGCCGCGCCCGGAGGCGCCACCACGCCAGCCGGGGGTTCAACCCTCCCCGCATCCGCGCGTCGACCTGCCGTGCCAGGTCGCGCATGGCCTCGGCGACGGCACGCCCGATGAGGGCGCCGATGATCGGATAGAGGGCCTCGACCATCTCCTCGCGCGCCTCGCGGATCTGCCGGCCGATCGCCGCTTGCATCAACGGCGCGATGGCGTCCATGAGGGCGGTGTCGTCGCCGAGGCGGGACTCGATGGTGTCGACGCGCGCGGTCAGGTCGGTGACGACGCTGCGCTCGGGGCCGACGAGGATCTGGCGGAGGCTCTCGATGGCGAGATCCTGCGCCGGATCTGGCGGAGGCACGCCGGCCGCCGCGATGGACACGGCCCCGGGCGGCGACGCGTCCACGCCCGGCCCGGCGCCATCGATCACCGCGGCGCCGCCTGGTCGGAGGGTTGCGCCTGGATGAGCTGGCTCAGCCCGGCGAGCACGCCCGGCGCGGTCGCGCCCTGCTTGAGCTGCGTCCCGAGCTGGACCAGCAGGTCGCCGAGGTTGAGGCGATCGACCTTCTCGGCCGTCAGCTTCTCGGTCGACTGCCGCAACTCCGCCCGCAGCCGCTCGTCATCCTCGCGCGCCTCGGCGCGAAGCGCCTGCACGCGCCGGGCGGTGTCGGCCTCGAGCTCGGCGTGCGCTGTCCGCAGGCGTTCCAGCTGCTGCTGGAGGCGCTCGACGTCGGCCAGCAAGTTCTGGAACCGCTGGTCGTAATCCCGCATCTGCGGCCCGAAGATGATGTCACGGATCCGCTCGACGTCCGGGTCGGCCGCGGGCACCCCCGGGTCGTTGCCGCGTGCTGCCATGTCCCCCCCTGTGGTCATCGTGCAGGCGATGGCGGTGGTTCGCGCCGACGCCGGCCGCACGCCGAAAGGTGCTCTGTACGGGCAGGCGCCGCGCAGGTCGGCGCGCGCACAACGTCGGCGTGCGTATTGTACACCAGCTTGGCCGGGCGGCATCGCCACCCCATAATACCCGGCATGGGCCACCTTCCCCACGCCGCCGCGGGTGTCGACGGGTGTCGGGCGCGCGCAGCCGCGACCCCGGAGCCGCGCAGCTTCGCGCCGCCGTCGGCGGGCGCGCCGCTGGGGCTCTACGTGCACATCCCGTTCTGCGCCCGCAAGTGCCCGTACTGCGACTTCAACACGTACGCCGACCTCGACGACGTGTTCGAGGCCTACGTGGCGGCGCTGTGCCGCGAGATCGCGGCATGGGCTCCGCGGCTGGCGGGCCGCACCGTGGACACGGTCTTCGTCGGCGGCGGCACGCCGACCGTGCTCACGCTCGACCAGCTCGCGCGCGTCCTCGGCACGGCGCGCCGGTCGTTCGCCATCGCCGCCGATGCCGAGGTCACCTGCGAGGCCAACCCGGGCACCGTCGACCGCGACCGGTTCGCCGGGCTGCGCGATCTCGGGGTCAACCGCCTCAGCATGGGCGTGCAGAGCTTCCACGACGACGAGCTGCGGTTCCTCGGCCGAGTCCACGGCGTCGACGACGTCTACCGCGCCTTCGGCGCCGCCAGGGCGGCGGGGTTCGACAACGTCAACCTCGACTTCATGTTCGGCCTGCCCGAGCAGTCGCCGCAGGCGTGGGCGAGGACGCTCGACGCGGCGCTCGCGCTCGCGCCCGAACACCTCAGCCTCTACAGCTTGATCGTGGAACCCAACACGCCGCTGCACGGCTGGGTGCAGACCGGGCGGGTGGCGGCGCCCGACGACGACGCCGCCGCCGAGCTCTACGAGCACGCGCTCGACCGGCTTGGCGGAGCAGGCTATCGACACTACGAGGTGTCGAACTGGGCCCGGGGCGAGCCGGCGCCGGCCGCGGGCCGGGGGGCGCAAGCCGGCGCGGTGGCCGAGGACGGGGCCGGCGAGCCGACCCGCGGCGTCATGCCGCGCCTGGCTTGCCGGCACAACCTCGTCTACTGGCGCAACCAGGAGTATCTCGGCGTCGGCCCCGGCGCCCACAGCCACCTGCGGTCACCGGCGCCGGGCGGCAGTGCGGACCGCCGCTGGGGCAACCTCCGCCCGGTCCCGGCCTACATCCGGCGCGTGACGGACGGCATGCCGCTCGAGGCGTTCAGCGAGGACGTCGATGCCGCGACGGCCATGGGCGAGACGATGATGCTCGGCCTGCGCCTGGTCGACGAAGGCGTGGGGTTCGACCGCTTCGCGGCACTGCACGGCCGGGATCTGCGGGTGGTCTTCGCCGAACCGCTCCGCGATCTCGAGGACTGGGAGCTCGTCGAGCGCGACGCAGGCTGCGTCCGCCTGACGCCCCGCGGGCTGATGGTCGGCAACCGGGTGTTCGAGCGGTTCTTGCCGTGATCGCGGCGCCGCCGCGGTCGGACGGCCCGTGGGCCGAGCGTCGTGCCCGCCGCCCCGCCGTCTCGCACGTGAGCGTCGTGCGGAACCTCCGCACCCGCCGCGGCCTCAACCGAGCAGCGACCGGCTCCGATCGACCTCGCGGCGAACGAGGTCGACCATGCGGCCGAGGTGGTCGCGGTCGACCAGGACGACGGGATAGCGGGCGCGGGCGGCCTGCGCCACGGCCGCAGGGGTAAAGTACGACTGCGTGACCACCGCCGCGACATGGCAGCCGTAGTAGTCGCAGCCCGCCAGCACCTGCTGCACGGCCGCGTTGCCGACGTGGCCCTCGTAGCGCTTGGTCTGCACGCCGACGGGCACGCCCTGCACGACGGCGACCACGTCGACCCCGAAATCGCCGCGGTCGCGGATGTTCCGGCAGCGATGGCCGTCGGCCTGGAACATGGCGATGGCCCACCGTTCGAACGCGAACCCGTCCATGGCGTCGATCTCGGCCAACCCGACGCGGGGGCGGGCGCGCTTGATGCGCTCGAGGTACAGGATCAGCCAGCCCAGGAAGAACGCCAGCGTCAACAGGAACGCCAGGCCACTGTCGCGCCGGTGGTCGGGCCAGGCCCGGGCGGCCGTCGCCGCGGCGATGGCGAGGACGAGCCAGGGGATGGGGGACAACAGCCCGGCTTCGATGAGGTGTTTGAGGCGGGACGCCATGGGGCGATTGTATGGACGGCCGCCCACGTGTCCAAGCACGGTCGTGGGGCCGCGCGATGCGCGGATCGCGGGGCGCCTGGCCGCTTGTCGGCACCCACCCGGCGCCCACCCGGCGGGCAGCCGCGCCGCGCCGGCGGACGAACGCCCTGAGCAGCGACCGCCTTACCGCTTATAATAGCCGCATGCTCCCGACGCGCTTCCGCCGCTCCTCCAACCATCGCCCGCGCCTTTGCCGCCGGCGGGTGCGGATCGCGGGCATCGCCGTCGTCGCCGGAGTCGTGGCGCTCGCCGTCGCCGCCCGGTGGCTCGTCGCCGACCTCCCCGCCCCGGGGGCCCTGGTCACCCGCGGCTCGCCCGACACCACCAAGATCTACGACCGCCACGGCACGCTGCTCTTCGAGGTGCTCGACCCGCACGCCGGGCGGCGGACGCGCGTGGCCTTGGAAGACCTGCCCCCGCACGTGGTGGGCGCCGTCATCGCGGTCGAAGACGCCGGGTACTACCGGCACCCCGGCGTCGACGTGCGTGGCGTGGCCCGCGCGGCGTGGCATCTGCTGCGGCACCGCCGGATCGTCTCGGGCGGGAGCACCATCACCCAACAGCTTGCGCGCGAGCTGCTGATGGACCCGGCCGAGCAGTCGGAGCGCTCGGCCCGGCGCAAGGCACGCGAGATGGTGCTGGCGCTGCGCATCACACGCGCCTTCGACAAGGATGCGATTCTTGAGATGTACCTCAACGAGGTGTACTTCGGCCAGCTCGCGTACGGCATCGAGGCGGCGGCGGCGACCTATTTCGGCAAGCCCGCCCGCGAGCTCGACCTCGCCGAGGCCGCGCTCTTGGCCGGCCTGATCCAGTCGCCGGCAGCCTACAACCCGCTCGTCGACGTCGACGCGGCGCGCGCGCGCCAGCGCGTCGTGCTCGACCTGATGGTCAGGCACGGCCGGGCCGGACGCGAGGCGGCACACCTGGCTGCGGCCGAGCCGCTGCGGTTCACCGGGGACGGGGCGCCGCTCGTGGCGCCGCACTTCGTCACGTGGGTGCGCGAACAGCTCGAGGCGCGGTACGGCCCCCTGGCCGTGCACGCGGGCGGCCTGCACGTCGTCACGTCGCTCGACCTCGACCTGCAGCGGCGGGCCGAGGCCATCGTCGCCACCCGGATGGCCGAGCTGCAGCGGCCGGCGCCCGGCAAGCCCGACCACCACGCGTCGAGCGCCGCCCTGGTGGCCCTCG
>WBZR01001177.1_pt1 | contig 34686 bp, 30 predicted proteins | sample 5204231 | NCBI WGS metagenome assembly WBZR01 (sample SAMN12412403, study PRJNA552823) | activated sludge metagenome | isolation source: activated sludge from anammox sidestream of wastewater treatment plant... | place: USA: Virginia | collected 2017-08 | reverse complement strand
CGGTGATCCGTTAGCGATCGGTTAGCCGGCGCGGCGGAGGATGCGCACCGCGGCACCCGGGCTGGCAAGGCCCGAAGCGCCGCGAGACTCCTCCAACCCTCTCTTCGTCGAGGACCACACCATGAAACCGATCGCGCTCCCCGTTGCCCTGGCCTGCGCCACCCTGTTCTCGCTGCGCGTCGCCGCGGCCGCCCCGGATGCCGGGGCGGCCGATGCCGATACCGATGCGTACGAGGTCATCCTGGCGAGCACTCCCGAGTCTCCCGCGGCGGCCTTCGAGCGCCTGCTGGCGCAGCGCACGCCGATTGCCGCGCCGTCCCCGGTGGGCACGTCGGCCGACACGCTGGCGCGCGCCTTCGATGCCGCCCTCTGGAGCGCACCCGAGCCGGAGATCCGGCAGGCGTCGGTCCGCGTTCATCCGGTGGGGAGCGCGCGATGAGCTACGGATGGCTGCTGGCCGCGCACCTGCTGGGCGCGGCCCTGCTCGGGACTGCCGTGGCGGCGCTGTGGCTGGTCGACGAGCGGATCCGTCGCGCCAGCGATCGCGCCACCCTCATACGTGCCGGCCGGCGCGCCGAAGTGCTCGGCAAGCGCTTCCTGATGCCGGGCGTGGTGCTGCTGGCGGGCTCCGGCGCCTGGCTGGTCGGACGTTACTACGGATGGAGCTTCACGCGCATTCCGTGGCTCGCCGGCATGGCGGGGCTGTTCGTGTTCCAGTCCGTCTGGGCCCACGCGGTGACGCGCCCGCGCGCGCTGCGCATGCGCCGCCTGCTCGGGCAACCGTGCGCCACCGACCGCCTGTCGCCGGCCCTGGTGCAGGTGCGCGACGCCCCGCGCGCGCGCTTCGGCCAGCACCTCGAGCCGCTGCTGTTCGCACTGGTCGTCGTGCTGGGCGTGTGGCGACCGATGGACTGGAGCACGGTTGCGCTCGGATGCGCCGCCGCGGTGCTGGCGGCCGCGGCGATTGCCCTCTACACGACCGCGCCGCGACCGACGAGTTCGGTGAGCAGGGCTTCGGTGGAAGCCGAGGGCGGCACCTGAGACTTCGCCGCCAGCACGTCGCGGCAGCGCCGGTAGGTGCCCAGCACCTCGGCGCTGCGCCCGAGCCGGTGCTGCACGCGCATCAACTGCTGGTAGAAGGGCTCGACGGTGTCGTCGACCCCCAGCAGTCGCTCGAGGCAGGCGATCGCTGCGTCCCAGTCGGCCTGTGCGACGTGGTGCCGCGCATCGGTGTCGCCCAGACGCACGAAGCGCGCGCGCAGACGCGCGCGCGGCGCAATCGCCCACGGCGCCTCTTCGTGCGCGAGGAAGGCCCCGCCGTACAGCTGCAGCGCGCGCTCGCGATCGTCGGCGATCGCCGAAGCGTCATCGGGATCCACCGACTCGAACGCCAGCGTGTCGACCCAGCACGACTGCGGGTTCAGGCCGAGTCGCCCGTCCTGCAACAGCAGCGCATCGCGCTGGCCGAGCAGCTTGCGCAGCCGCTGCAGCGTGGTGACGAATGCGTTGTGCGCATCGTCGCCCTCGGCGTCGGGCCACAGCGCCTCGGCGAGCTGCGCTTCGGGCACGCCGGTGCTGCCGAACGCGACCAGCGCCTTCAGCAACGCGAGCGGGCGCTTCTGCACCTTGCCGGCGAACCGCAGCGGCTCGCCGTCGATCTCGATCGCGAACTCGCCGAGCGTGCGCACGCGCACCGGCCAGGGCCAGTGCACCAGCCGCGCGGCCGGGCCGTCGGGGCGCAGGGTACGGCGGCGCACCAGCGCGCGCACGAAGTCGACTTCGATCGAGTGTTCGAGCGCGATGCGGCACCAGCGCGCCATGCTGGCGTCGCGCCACCAGGCCGAGTTGACAAAGCCCTGCTCGCGCATCACCTCGAACATGCGCGCGATCGCATCGCGCTGCGCAGCGAGATCGCCACGCGCCTCGGCGAATTGCGCGTCGAGTTCGTGCATGTAGTAGAACGCGTTGCTGCAGCCGATCGCCGTGGCGACCTGCGCGGCGCGCGCGAGCTCGCGCCGCGCGCCGGCTTCGTCGCCGGTCAGGAACAGCGCGTGGGCGAGCGCCGGGCGCGTGTAGACCTCGCCCCAGATCACGCCGGCCTCCACGGTACTCGCCAGGCCGGCCTGGCCGTGCACCAGCATCGCGGCGCGATCGTCGCGGCGCATCGCCTCCTGGAACGAGAAGAAGTGGTACTGAATGCTGTCGAGCCGGCGCTGGCCGGGTTCGCGCGGATGCAGGCGCGCGAGGAAGTCGCGCGCCTGCGCCGCGTTGCCCGAGGTGGCGGCGGCAACCGCCCCCTGCGCCACCAGCATGAAGTCCCAGACGTGTGCGCCGGTTTCGTCGGCCAGCGCCAGTCCACGCTCGACCGCCCCGAGCGCAGCCGCGTGGTCGGCGTTCATCCAGTGCGAGATCGCGAGGATGCCTTCCCATGCCAGGCGCACGAACGGGCCGACGGCGCGCGCGCTCGCGAACGGCTCGACGCGCCGCACCAGCTCGATGGCGCGCGCCCGGTCGCCGACCCACCACTCGTAGTACAGCAGCAGGTGCGCGGCGGCACTCATGCGCAGACCTGGGTCGATGTCCTGCGCGATCAGCGCGTCGAGCTGTCGCGTCCAGTGCGGCAACTCCGGATGTTGCGGACGCCGGTACATCAGGATCGCGAAGATCGCGGCGACCGCGCGCACCTCGACTTCGCGCGACGGGAATTCCGGGTGCCGGGCGCGCAGGGCGTCGAACTCGTCGATCCACGGATCGGCCGGCCCGAAGTCGCTCCACGCGTAGATGAAGGTGTCGACGACGCCGGCCCACGACAGGTATTCGCCGACCGCGTGGCCGGCGGTGCGGAACCCCGCGTGCGCCTTCGACAGCAGTTCGCGTGACTGTGCCGGGTCGTACGGCAGCCGGCACAGGCCGAGCAGGTAGTCGAGCCAGGGTTTGCCGGCGCGTTGCGGCGGCGGGATGCCGAGGATCGACTCGGCCAGCGTCTGGAAGCGTCCGCTGCGGAGCAGCGCGGGTGCTTCCCCGAGAAGCCGCGCCACCAGGCGCGGCCAGTCGCCGGCCTCGCGCAGCAGCGCCATGCTGGCCGGCACGTCGCCCTCGGCGGCGAGCAGGTCGGCCGCCTCGCGCCGCGCCTGCGCGAGCTCGTCCGGCGTCGATTCGGCGCGACCGCGCGCAAGCAGGAACTCGCGAAACAGCGGGTGATATTCCCAGGTGTCGCCGCGCCCGGCGGCGGCGTGGCGCGCGACGAAGAAGTTGCGCCGATCGAGTTCGGCGAGCAGCAGCGCTGCGTCCTCCTGTCCGGTGAGCGCCGCGGCCGAGGCCGCCGTGAACCGCGGCAGCAGCGCGGTGCGCACCAGGAAGCGCCGCAGTCGTGGCTCGGCCTGCGCCAACAGCTCGCCGGCAAAGTAGTCGAACACCAGTGGATCGGCCGGCGCGCCGGCTGCGCCGAGCGCTGCGAGCGGCCCGCGCCCGAGCATCAACACCAGCCCCGCGACCCAGCCCTGCGTGCGCGCGTGCAGGCTGAGCAGGACGGCATCGTCGGGCACTTCGCCCGCGAGCCGCTGGCGCGCGACCGCGATGCATTCGTCGGCGGTCAGGCGCAGCGCCTCGCGATCGAGCAGCGTGAAGTCCTCCTGCGTGCGCAAACGCGTGAGCAGCGGTGGCGGCTCGGCACGGCTGGTCACGATCACCGTCATCGCCGGCGGCACCTCGGCCAGGCCCTCGCGCAACGCCAGGTGCACCGGCGAATCGGCGGCGAGCTGGTGATAGTCGTCGAGCACCAGCAGCGGCACGCCGTGCAGCCGCGCGAAGAAGCGCCGGAACCAGTTGCGCGCGAACACGGCGAGTCCGGTGAGGTACTCGGCAGTGAACGCGGGCAAGACGGCGCTCTCGCGGCGCCGGGCCGCTGGCGCCGCCTGCGCGAGATCGTCGAAGAACGACGCGGCGTCGGCGTCTGCCGCGTCGATCCGGTACCAGGCGGCGCGCAGCCGCCGCGCCCGCAGATAGCTCGCCACCAGCGTCGTCTTGCCCGAGCCGGCCGGTGCGGCGATCCAGACGATGTTGCCGTTGCGGCGAGCGGCATCGAGGCGCTCGAACAGGCGCCGTCGCGGCCATGCCCGGTTCGGCTGCGGCGCGGTCAGCTTGGCCAGGCTGAGTGGCCGCCGTCCGCCGTCGGTGTTCATGATCCGTGCAGCATAGAAGCCGCGGCCGCGCCGGGCAATGGCCCGGAGCGCGGGGACTCACCGGGCGCCCGCCGCCGAAGCAAGGCGTACGCGTGCTGTGTTTCATCCACGTCATGGGCACGAACGTCGTCATCGGCGATGGCCGGGGGATGAAACGCCCGCCCACGCCGTTTATGATGTCGCGGCCCGCCCACCATTCGCGTCGCGCGCGACGCAGTCGGAGCGCAACATGACCTGGATCGTCGCCTTGGTCGTCCTCGCCGTCATCGGCTACGGCATCGTCCTCTACAACCGGCTGGTGCGTGCCCGCCAGATGGCCGAAGAGGGCTGGAGCGGCATCGACGTGCAACTGAAGCGCCGCGCCGACCTGGTCCCCAACCTGGTCGAAGCGGTGCAGGGCTACGCCACGCACGAGCGCGAGTTGTTGCAGCGCGTCACCGAATTGCGCAGGCAGGCGCAGGCGGTGCCGCCCGACGACGTGGCCGGGCGCGCACAGGTCGAAGGACTGCTCTCGGGCGCGCTCGGGCGACTGCTGGCGGTGGTGGAAAATTACCCCGACCTGAAGGCCAGCCAGAACTTCGTGCAGTTGCAGACGGAGCTGGCGACGATCGAGAACGAGATCCAGATGTCGCGCCGCTACTACAACGGCGCCACGCGCGACCTGAACGTGCTGGTCGAGTCGTTTCCGAGCAACCTGGTCGCCGGGTTCACGGGCTTCGTCAAGCGCGCGTTCTTCGAGACCGACGACGCCTCGCGCGCGGTGCCGAAGGTGTCGTTCCCGCGCTAGCGCTCGCGCGAAGCGCGCCGCGATGGCATCGGCGGTGGAATCCACAACGGAATCCGCGCCCCGGCCGTTGCGCGCAATGGCTGCGCGCCTCGCGCTGGCCACGCGGGTCACGGCGCTCGCGCTGGCCGGTCTGGCGGCGACCGCGCCGGTGCCCGCGCACGCCAGCGAGGCCATCGAGCACTTCGACTCGGCGGTCGAAGTGCGCGCGGATGGCGATCTCGCGGTCACCGAAACCGTCGTCGTGCGTGCCGAGGGCGCGCAGATCCGCCGCGGCATCTATCGCGACTTCCCGCTGCGCTTTCGCGACGCAAACGGGCAATTGCGCGAAGTCGGCTTCGAGCTGCTCGAGGTGACGCGCGACGGCCGCCCCGAGCCGCACTTCACGCGGCGCAACGAGCGCGGCGTGCGCATCTACGCGGGTGACGAAGACGTGCTGCTGCAACCCGGCCGCTACACCTATCGCTTGCGCTACCTCACCAGCCGGCAACTGCGGCACTTCGCCGACCACGTCGAGCTCTACTGGAACGTGACCGGCAACGAGTGGGCCTTCCCGATCCGCGAAGCCACCGCGACGATCCGGCTGCCCGGCAGCGCGGCGCCGGTGCGCTGGACCGGCTACACCGGCCGCTTCGGCGAGCGCGGCCAGGACTTCCGCGCCGCCCTGCAGGCCGATGGCGCGCTCGGCTTCGCCACCACGCGCACGCTGCTGGCCGGTGAGGGCCTGACCGTGGTGGCCGAGCTTCCGGCCGGTGTGGTGGCCGCGCCCACGCAGGTGCAGCAGTGGGGCTACGCGCTGCTCGACCACCGCCGCGGCCTGCTGGCCGGATTCGGCCTGCTGGGCGTGCTCGCGTTCTACGTGATCGCGTGGCGTGCCGTGGGGCGCGATCCGCCCAGGGGCACGATCATTCCGTTGTTTCACCCGCCCGAGGGCATCTCGCCGGCGCTCGCCGCCTACATCCGCAACTGGGGCTGGAAGAGTGGCTGGCGCGAGTTCACGGCCGCGGCGGTGTCGCTCGCCGTGAAGGGCTTGCTGGTGTTCGACGACCGTCGCGGCACGCTCACGCTGCGCCGTGCCGATCCGGACAGCGATGCGCAGCGCGACGCGCTGGGCACCTCGGCCGGCGCAGCGCCTGCGCGGGCCGGCGCCGGCGCAGCGGCGCCCCTGCCGGCCGGCGAGCGCGCGCTGCTGGACTGGGTGAACGAACACGGCGGCAGCGCACGCGTCGAGCGTGCCAGCGGCGCGAGCCTGGTGTCCGCGCTCGGCCGCTTCAAGACCGCGATCGAAAAGGACAACCGCAACCGGTTCTTCCGGCGCAACCTCGGCTGGTTCGGCGTCGGCATCGCCCTGACCGCGCTGGCGGTCGTCGCCACCTTCAAGTTCGGCTACGTCGACGACAGTGAACTCGGCCTGCTGATCGGCGCAGTGGTGGTGGGCGTCTTCGTCGGCGGCTTCGTCGTCGGCACCACGCGCCGGCTGCTGGCGGCGCGCAGCCTGCGCACCGTCATTGCGGCCGCGATTCACGCCGCGGTGTTGCTGTTCGCCGTCTCGGTGATCACCACCATGATCTCCGGGTTCGGCATCTCCACGGAGGACTTCCGCCGCACCGCCCTCGACGCGCTGGCCGGGCACGGTTTTCCGCTGGCGCTGGTGGGCGGCTTCGCGCTGCTCAACGGGCTGTTCTACTACCTGCTGCGTGCGCCCACGGCGGCAGGCCGCCCGGTGATGGACCGCATCGAGGGGCTCGAACTGTACCTGCGCACCGCCGAGAGCGCACGCATGAACATGGCCGGTGCGCCCGAGCTCAGCGCCGCGCACTTCGAGCGTCTGCTGCCCTACGCGATCGCGCTCGAAGCCGAAGAACCGTGGTCCGGGGCGTTCGAAGCTGCGTTCGCGCGCGCGCATCCGGGCGAAGACCTGAACGCCAGCTATCGGCCGGCATGGCACACCGGCTCGCGGTGGTCGGGGCACAACCTCGGCAGCGCGGTGTCGGGTGCCGTGGCAGCCGCCGAGGCCTCGTTCGCCAGCGCGGCACCGCCACCTTCGTCATCGTCGTCGGGTTTTGGCGGCGGAGGCGGTTCGGGCGGCGGCGGCGGCGGGGGCGGCGGCGGGGGATGGTGAGCGCAGGCGGGCGAGCGCAGGCGAGCGGGCACGCAACGGTGGGCCGCGCTCAGTGATCGTCGACCAGACGCGCCAGCAGCGCGCGCACCCGCAGCGGATCGTCGGCCGCCAGCAGCCGTGCGACCCGCGGGGCGAGCCGTGAGGTATCGGCGCGCAGGATCTCCTGCTTCACGCGCAGCAGACTCGCCGGGTGCATCGAGAACTCGGTCAGGCCCATGCCGAGCAGCAGGTGCGTGGCCGCCCAGTCGCCGGCCATCTCGCCGCAGACCGCCACCGGCTTGCCGGCCTTGCGCGCCGCGCGGATCGTCATGCCGATCAGCCGCAACACCGCCGGGTGAAACGGCTCGTACAGCGACGCGACGTCGTGGTCGGAGCGATCGATCGCCAGCGTGTACTGGATCAGGTCGTTGGTGCCGATCGACAGGAAGTCGAGCTTGCGCACGAACAGCCCCGCCGTGAGCGCAGCCGCCGGCACTTCGACCATACCGCCGACGGCGATGCCGGCGTCGAACGGCTGGCCGCGCTTGCGCAGCTGCTCGCGGGCCACCTCGACCAGCCGCAGCGCCTGGTCGATCTCGTGACTGTGCGCGAGCATCGGCAGCAGCAGGCGCGCGCGACCGCAGGCCGAGGCGCGCAGGATCGCACGCAGTTGCACGAGGAACACTTCGGGCTCGGCCAGGCAGTAGCGGATCGCGCGCTGGCCCAGCGCCGGGTTCTGCGGCGCCGCACCGCGCAGGGCCGGCACCGACTTGTCGGCACCCACGTCGAGCGTGCGGATCGTGACCGGCCGGCCGTCCATCGCCGCCACCGCTTCGCGATACGCCTCGAGCTGCTCGTCCTCGTCGGGCAGGTCACGCCGGTTCATGAACAGGAACTCGGTGCGGAACAGCCCCACGCCCGAGGCGCCGGCCGCGAGCGCCCGCGCCGCCTCCTCGGGTCGCTCGATGTTCGCCTGCAGCTGCACCGCGACGCCGTCGGCCGTGACCGTCGGCAGGTGGATCAGCCACTTGCGGCGCTCGCGCTCGAGCAGCTCCGCCGCCTGCCGGCGCCGGTAGTCGGCGAGCACCGTCTCGTCGGGGGCGACGATCAGCACCCCCGCCTCGCCGTCGAGGATCAGCCAGTCGTCGTCGACCACCAGTTCGCTGGCGCAGCCCAGGCCCACCGCCGCCGGCACGTTCATGCTGCGCGCGAGGATCGCGGTGTGCGAGGTGGCCCCGCCCAGGTCGATGCCGAAGCCGATCGCGGCGCGCAACGACAGCATGTCTGCCGGAGAGATGTCCGCAGCCACGAAGATCACCGGCTCGGCGCACGCGTTGGCGTCGGCGCCCGAGCCCGAAAGCACGCGGATCACGCGCTCGGCCACCTGCTGCACGTCGCGGCCGCGCTCGCGCAGGTATTCGTCGTCGATGTCCGCAAACTGCGCGGCCAGGTGCCCGGCCTGCGCCGAGAACGCCCACTCGGCGTTCCACAGGCGCTCGCGCATCGCCTCGCGCGCCGCCTGCGCGAGCAGCGGGTCGTCGAGGATCATCACGTGCACGTCGAGCAGCGCGCGCGCCTCGGTGGGCGCGTCGTCGGGCAGGTGCTCGGCGAGCGCGAAGAGCTCGGCCCGCACGACTTCGATCGCCGTTTCGAGCCGCGACAGCTCGGTGTCGATCTGGCCGGGACCGAGCCGGTAGCGCGGCACGTCGCGCTGGCGCGACTCGAGCACCCGGGCGCGGCCGATGACGATGCCGCCGCCGATGCCGGTGCCGTGGATGCTGAACATGCGGCCGGTCTCCGGAGGCGGCGCTCAGGCGGTCAGAGGTCTTCCTCGCGGTACTCGCCGGCGCGGCGCGCACGCTCGGCCGGCACACCCTCGAGTGCGCGCAGTTCGACGCGCCGGATCTTGCCCGAGATCGTCTTCGGCAGGTCGGCGAACTCGATGCGGCGGATCTTCTGGTACGGCGCCACGCGCTGCGCGACGAACGCGAGGATCGCGCGCGCCAGCGCCGGCCCCGCTTCGAAGCCCGGGCGCAGGATCACGAACGCCTTGGGCACGGCCAGCCGGCGCGCGTCGGGGCTGGGCACCACCGCCGCCTCGGCCACCGCCTCGTGCTCGATCAGCACGCTCTCCAGTTCGAACGGACTGATCCGGTAGTCCGAGCTCTTGAACACGTCATCGGCGCGGCCGATGTACCAGAGGTAGCCATCCTGGTCGCGACTGGCGACGTCGGAGGTGCGATAGTGGCTGCCCCCGAGCACCTCGCGGTTGCGCGCCTCGTCGCCGGCGTAGCCGGCCATCAGCCCGAGCGGCCGCGGCTGCAGCGCGAGCGCCACCTCTCCGGTCTCGGCGTCGCGGCCTTCGGGGTCGAGCAGCGCGACGCGGTAGCCGGGCATCGGGCGTCCCATGGACCCCGCCTTCACCGGCTGGCCCGGCGAGTTGGCGACGACGCAGGTGGTCTCGGTCTGGCCGTAGCCATCGCGGATCGTCAGGCCCCAGGCGTGGCGCACACGCTCGATCACCTCGGGGTTCAGCGGCTCGCCGGCGCTCAGCGCCTCTTCGAGCGCCACCGGCCAGGCCTTCAGGTCTTCGAGGATCAGCGCGCGCCAGACGGTCGGGGGCGCGCACAGCGTGGTGACCTTGTGGCGCACCAGCGCGTCGAGCGTGCGCCGCGCGTCGAAGCGCGCCTGGTTGAAGACGAACACGGTGGCGCCGGCGTTCCACGGCGCGAACACGCAGCTCCACGCGTGCTTGGCCCAGCCGGCCGAGCTGATGTTCCAGTGCACGCCGCCGGGCTTCAGGCCGATCCAGTACATCGTCGACAGGTGGCCGACCGGATAGCTCTGCTGCGTGTGCAGCACCATCTTCGGCCTGGCGGTGGTGCCCGAGGTGAAGTAGAGCAGCAGCGGGTCGTCGCGGCGCGTCGGACCGTCGGGTGCGAACGCGAGGGACGCGACATCGGCCTGTGCATACGGCGCCCAGCCGTCGCGCTGGCCGCTGGTGGCCACGCGAATGCACCGCTGCGCCAGACCGTCGAACTTCGCGATGCCCTCGGCGTCGGTGATCACGCAGCGGATGCGGCCGCGTTCGAGCCGGTCGGCGAGGTCGGCACCCGACAGCAGCGTGGTGGTCGGGCACAGCACGGCGCCGAGCTTGATCGCCGCCAGCGTGACCTCCCACAGCGGGGCCACGTTGGGCAGCATCACCAGCAGGCGGTCGCCACGCGCCACGCCCAGCCCGCGCAGGAAGTTCGCGACCCGGTCCGAGCGCTCGCGCATCTGCGCGTAGCTGACGCGCTGCTCCGACCCGTCTTCCTGGACGAGCCACAGCGCCGGCCGCTCGGGGGCGCTCGCGGCCTGCACGTCGAAGTGGTCGAGCGCCCAGTTGAACTCGGGCATGTCGGGCCAGGCGAACTCGCGGCTGGCGCGGTCGTAGTCGGTGCGCGCCGCGAGCAGCAGGTCGCGCGCGGCAAGAAAGACTTCCGTCGGTGTCATGACTGGGTTTCCTCTCCGAATCCGCTGCCGATCAGTTTCTCCATCGCCGCGAGCGCTTCGGCCTCGTCGGGACCGTCGGTCTCGACGAGCAGTGTGCTGCCCCGGGCGGCCGCGAGCATCATCACCCCCATGATGCTCTTGGCGTTGATCCGGCGCGAGCCCTTGGTCAGCCAGACCTCGGACCTGAACTTCGAGGCCACCGCGGTCAGGCGGGCCGATGGCCGGGCGTGCAGCCCGAGCCGGTTCACCACCACGACCTCAGCCCTGAGCATCGGGCTCGGTGTCCGCGGGACGGATCGCGTTGCGGGCGCTGTCGACGAGCAACGCGCACAACGCGTCCACCGGCATGCGCCGGTTGACGATCGCCTTGAGCAGCATCGGCAGGTTCACGCCCGCCAGCACGCGCACGCGGCCCGGCACCGCGAGTCCCATGGCCACGCGCGACGGCGTCGCGCCGAAGACGTCGGTGAGCACCAGCGCACCGCTGCCGTCGTTGATGCGCGCGAGCAGTTCGCGGGCGGCGCCCAGCGCAGCCGCCGGATCCTCGTCGGGAATCACGTCGAGCGCGGCCAGTTGCGGCGCCAACTGCCCGTAGACGTGGCGTGTGCAGTGCACGAGCGCGGTGCCCAGCGGCTCGTGCGAGACGACCAGGATGCCGATCATCGCGCGCAGGCCGCCTCGAGCTCGTCGACGAACAGCTTCGCCACGTCGTAGCCGGTCTGCTGGCGGATCTCCTGGAAGCAGGTCGGACTGGTGACGTTGATCTCGGTGATGCAGTCGCCGATCAGATCCAGCCCGACCAGCAGCAGCCCGCGCGCGGCGAGCGTCGGCGCCAGCGCCTCGGCGACCTCGCGGTCGCGCGCCGACAGCGGCCGCGCCACGCCGCGCCCACCCGCCGCGAGATTGCCGCGAAACTCGCCATCCTTCGGGATGCGCGCCAGGCTGTACGGCACCACCTGCCCGCCGATCAGCAATACGCGCTTGTCGCCCTCGGCGATCTCGGGAAGGAAGCGCTGCGCCATCACCGAGCGCGCGCCGAACTGGTTCAGCGTCTCGATGATCACCGAGAGGTTCGGGTCGCCGCGCTTGGCACGGAAGATCGAGGTGCCGCCCATGCCGTCGAGCAGCTTGAACACCGCCTCGTCGTGCTCGTCGACGAAGGCGCGCAGTTCGTCGGCCGAGCGCGTCACCAGCGTCGGCGGCGCGAACTGCGGAAACTCGGCGATCGCCAGCTTCTCGTTGTGGCTGCGGATCGCCAGCGGATCGTTGAACACGCGCGCGCCCTCGCGCACCGCGTGCTCGAGCAGGTAGGTGGAGAAGACGTACTCCATGTCGAACGGCGGATCCTTGCGCATCAGCACCGCGCCGAACGCGGCGACCGGCTCGCTGCGCGCCTCGCCCGCCGCGTACCAGGGCGCGCCGCTGCCGGTGGTGTCGGTGATGCGCAGCGGCGTCACGCGCGCCAGCGTGCGCCCGCGCGCGAGCGACAGCGCGTGCTGTTCGCAGACGAACAGTTCGTGGCCGCGCGCCACCGCCTCGACCATCATCGCGTAGGTGGAATCCTTGCAGGTCCTGATCGTCGACAGCGGATCGAGGATCACCAGCAGGCGCATCGGTGCAGGCTCGCGGCAGGGGGGTGGGCAAGGGTCGCGCTCAACCGTAGCGCGACGGGTCGGGGTCGGTCTGCTCGAGCTCGATCGAGGCGGCCAGCAGCGCCAGCCGCGCCACCACGCCGTAGACGTAGAAGCGGTTCGGCGCGTGTTCGAGCGAGGCATCGCAGTCGGGCAGGTTGCAGCTGGCGGCGAATGGCAGCGGCACGAACTGCATGCCCGGCGCGTTCAGGTTTTCGTCCTTGCCGCGCTCCGTGTGCACGCGGTAGAAACCCCCGACGACGTAACGGTCGATCATGTAGACCACCGGCTCGGCCACGCCGTCGTTCACCGTCTCGAAACTGTGCACGCCTTCCTGCAGGATCACCTCGTGCACTTCGAGACCCTCCTTGACCACCGCCATCCGGTTGCGCTGCCTGTGGTTGAGTTCGCGCAGCCCGGCGGCGTCGCGCACCGACATCACGCCCATGCCGTAGGTGCCGGCGTCGGCCTTGACCACCACGAAGGGTTTCTCGTCGATGCGGTACTCGCGGTACTTCGCGCGGATCTGCTTCAGCAGCGCCTCGACGTGGGTGGCCAGGCAGTCCTCGCCGGCGCGCGCGCGGAAGTCGATCCTGCCGCAGTGCGCGAAGTACGGGTTGATGAGCCACGGATCCATGTCGAACTGCCGCGCGAAGCGCTTCGCCACGTCGGCGTAGGCCGTGAAGTGGTGCGACTTGCGCCGCACTGCCCATCCCGCGTGCAGCGGCGGCAACAGCACCTGCTCGTGCAGGTCGACCAGCACTTCCGGGATGCCCGCAGACAGGTCGTTGTTCAGCAGGATCAGGCAGGGATCGAACTCTTCGAGACCCACGCGCAGGCCGCGGCGCACCAGCGGCTCGACGGTCATCGACTGGCCGTCGGGCAGCTCGATCTTCGCGGGCCTGCGGATCTCCGGGTTCAGCGTGCCGTAGCGCACGTTCAGCCCGGTCTGGCGCAGGATCGTCGACAGCCGCTGGACGTTCTCGAGGTAATACCTGTTGCGCGTGTGGCTCTCGGGGATCAGCAGCAGATTGCGCGCCTCGGGACAATACTTCTCGATCGCGGCCATCGCCGCCTGCACCGCCAGCGGCATCATCTGCGCCGACAGGTTGTCGAAGCCGCCGGGGAACAGGTTGGTGTCGACCGGGGCGAGCTTGAAGCCGGCATTGCGCAGGTCGACCGACGCGTAGAACGGCGGCGTGTGGTCCTGCCACTCCATGCGCAGCCAGCGCTCGATCCGCGGCGTCGCATCGACGATGCGCCGCTCGAAGTCCTGCAGCGGACCGGACATCGCGGTAACGAGATGGGGCGTCATGGGAGTGGGGCGGCGGCGATGCCGGAATTGTAGCGCCGCCCCCACGGGCCCGGATGGCCGCGGCCCGCAGCCCGCGCCGCGCGAGGACGCGCGCGGCGCGCAGCCTCAGCGGTGGTAGGCCGTCTCGCCGTGCGCGCTGATGTCCAGCCCCTGGCGCTCGTCTTCCTCGGACACGCGCAACCCCACCAGCCGGTCGACGAGGCGGAAGGCGAGCCAGGCCACGACCGCCGACCAGGCGATCGTCAGCAGCACGCCCTGCAGCTGCACCCAGAGCTGGCCGACGATCGAGTAGCCGGGCGCGACGGCGTTGGCGACGTAGTCGAAGACACCGGTGCCGCCGAGCGACGGCGCCGCGAACACGCCGGTGAGCAGCGCGCCGACGATGCCGCCCACGCCGTGCACGCCGAACACATCGAGCGAATCGTCGGCGCCGAGCAGGCGCTTCAGGCCGTTGACGCCCCACAGGCAGGCCATGCCGGCCGCCAGGCCGATCGCCAGCGCCCCCATCGGACCGACGAAGCCGCACGCCGGCGTGATCGCCACCAGTCCGGCCACCGCGCCCGAGGCCGCGCCCAGCATCGACGGGCGGCCCTTGGCGAGCCACTCGCCCAGCGTCCACGAGACGGTGGCGGCGGCGCCGGCCAGCAGCGTGTTGACGAACGCGAGCGCGGCCACGCCGTTGGCCTCCAGGCTCGAGCCCGCGTTGAACCCGAACCAGCCCACCCACAGCAGCGACGCACCGATCATCGTCGTCACCAGCGAGTGCGGCGCCATCGATTCGCGACCATAACCGATGCGCTTGCCGATCACCCAGGCGCCCACCAGTCCCGCCACACCGGCGTTGATGTGCACCACGGTGCCGCCGGCGAAGTCGAGCGCGCCGCGTGCCCACATGAACCCGGCACCGGCGAGCACGGCCTCGAGCGCTCCCGCGTCGGTGATCGCGTCGGGCCCGGCCCAGTACCAGACCGCGTGCGCGATCGGCAGGTAGCCGAAAGTGAACCACAGCGCCGAGAACAGCAGCACCGCTGCAAACCGCGCCCGCTCGGCGAAGGCACCCACCACCAGCGCGCAGGTGATCCCGGCAAAGGTGGCCTGGAAAGCCACGAACGACAGCTCGGGAATCACGACGCCCCGCGTGAAGGTGGCGGCCGTCGAGTCGGCGGTGATGCCGTGCAGGAAGATCTTCGACAGGTTGCCGTAGAACGCCCCGTCGCCGCCGAACGCGAGCGAATAGCCGTACAGCGCCCACAGCACGACGACGAGCGCGAACACCACCAGCACCTGCATCAGGATCGAGAGCATGTTCCTGGCGCGCACCATGCCACCGTAGAACATCGCCAGGCCCGGGATCGTCATCATCGTCACCAGCAACGTCGCCACGCTCATCCAGGCGACGTCGCTCTTGTCGGGGACGGGCGCGGCGGCCAGCGCCGCGAACGGCACGAACCCCGTTGCGCAGGCCGCCGTGCGGAGACCGGATCGCGTCTTCATAGCGCCTCGTCCCCGGTTTCGCCGGTGCGGATGCGCACCACGTGCTGGAGATCGAAGACGAACACCTTGCCGTCGCCGATCTTGCCGGTACGCGCCGATGTCTCGATCGCCTCGATCGCGCGCTCGACGAGTCCGTCGGGAACCGCGACGTCGATCTTCATCTTCGGCATGAAGTCGATCACGTACTCGGCGCCGCGGTACAACTCGGTGTGCCCCTTCTGCCGGCCGAAACCCTTGACTTCGGCCACCGTCATCCCTTGCACGCCGATCGCGGACAGCGCCTCGCGCACCTCGTCGAGCTTGAAGGGTTTGATGACTGCGGTGATCAGTTTCATGCGCGTCCCCCGTTCAGAATGTCTTGCCGACCGACAGCACCAGCGCGCCCTTTCCGAGGTCGCGCCCCGGTGCGCTGCGATAGCACTGGCCGGCACCGCCCCGGGCGTCGGTGTCGACGTAGACCAGCGCCCAGTTCAGGCCGACCGCCTGCGCCGACAGGCCGAGCCGCCAGTCGTGGTACGAGCAGTCGCGCGCCGCGCGCACCCGGATGCCGCCCGTCGAGCCCGCCGGGACCCACTGACGCCCCACGTGCGCGACCAGCGCGATGCCATGGCCGAGATCGACGCTGCCGGCGAGGTCGAGATAGGCCGCACCGCGGCTGTCGACGAAACCGAACAGATCGGTGAGCGCGTGCGAGTACTTCAGCGTCAGCGTCTTCCAGCTCGCTGCCAGGTACAGTTCGACGGTGTTCGGCGAATTGAAGGCGACCGGATAGCGCCCGGGATAGCCGTAGTACAGCAGGCCCGCGTCGTAGCCCAGGTCGCCCACGCTGCGCCGGTAACCGCCGTAGACATCCCACTCCAGGCTGTTGCCGACGCGTGCATCGGCGTCGGACAGCCAGCCGACGTTGCTGGCCCAGGTGCCGGCGTATGGCCCGTCGGCGTGCGCGTAGTCGAAACCGCCCTGCAGCGCCGGTTTGCCGTCGGTCTGCGCAATGCCGCGATAGCGGTACTGGCTCGCCAGGCCGAGGTTGCCGCTGAAACTGTGCACCGATGGCGCCGCCGCGGCCTGTGCGGCGGCATGGCCCGCAAGACCGCCGCTCGCGACACAGGCGAGCAAGGCGGGAATCAGGATCCTGCCGAGCATCGAATCGCACCTCCCGGGGTATGCGACCGCGCGGGATGCAGCGGTCGTCGAGTGATGCGAAGCATGGACCGTGCCAGCGCCAGCTTCGGCCGGCGTGGACGGACTGAGCGCGTCGGTCCGGCGACCCCGTGGTGCACGCTGCGCCAGCGTGGTGCGCCGGTGCGGCGTGTGCAGGTGCACCGCTGCGGGCGCGGTGCGCAGCGGGCGCGTACGCCGGCCGCAACGCTGGCGAACCCCGGCGCCGATTCCGGGCGATGGCCTATGCTATCGACCGGGTTCGGCAACGCCGCGTCGTGCGACCCCTTCCCGAAGCCCGACAGCCTCCTGGACTGAACCGACGATGAACGCCATCCCCCCCACGCCCCCATCGCTGCTCGCCGAGCTGCAGGCGCGCCTCGCCGAGCTGCTGCGCAACAGCCCCGCCGCGGATATCGAGCGCAACGTGAAGGCGCTGCTCGCGCAGGCCTTCCAGCGCGCCGACCTGGTCACGCGCGAGGAATTCGATGCCCAGCTCGAGCGGCTGACGAAGCTTCAGCAACGCGTCGAGCAGCTCGAGCAATTGCTCGCGCAGCGCTCGCCCGGGGCCTGAGGTGACCGCAGCATGAGGGGCCCGCAGCCTGAGCGGCCCGCGCCCTGAGCGGCTCGATTCCCCGGGGGTTGGCGCGGTCGGCCCCACGCTCGCCCTTCCGGCCGACCCGAAGGCATCGCCGGCCGCCGCACCGGCGCACGCTTCAGGGCGCAGACTCGCGGGGCGTCATCCCTTTCTGCAACCCCGCCCGGTCTCCGATGTCCCTGGCCGTCGCCCGCTCCCGCGCCCTCGTCGGGCTCGACGCGCCCGAGGTGCGCGTCGAGGTTCATCTGGGCAACGGCCTGCCGGCATTCCACATCGTCGGGCTGCCCGAGGCCGAAGTCCGCGAAAGCCGCGACCGGGTGCGCGCGGCCCTGCTGCACGCGGGCTTCGACTTTCCGAACCGCAGACTCACCGTCAACCTGGCGCCCGCCGATCTGCCGAAGGAGTCGGGGCGCTTCGACCTGCCGATCGCGATCGGCATCCTGGCGGCCAGCGGGCAGCTGCCGAGCGCACCGCTCGATGAACTTGAATTGGTCGGTGAGCTCTCACTCACAGGAGCAGTGCGGCCGATTCGCGGCGCCCTCGCGATGGCGCTGGCGGTCGCACGCGCCGCTCGACCGCGCACGCTGCTGCTGCCGGCAGTCAATGGCGCGGAAGCCGCGCTGGTCGACAGCGCGCGCCTGCTGGGCGCCGTCGATCTCATAGGAGTAGTCGCCCACATCACGGGAAAGACCACTCTGAAGCGGATTGTCCCCGCGCAACGGGCGCCGGCACCGGCGGCCGACGGTGACTTCGCCGACGTCAAGGGGCAGGCCGGCGCCAAGCGCGCGCTGGAGATCGCCGCCGCCGGTGCACACAACCTGCTGATGGTCGGACCGCCAGGCGCCGGCAAGTCGCTGCTCGCGCAGCGCCTGCCCACGATCCAGCCGCCGCTGTCGCGCGACGAAGCGCTGGAGACCGCCGCACTGGCCAGCCTGGCCGGGCGCTTCGCGCCTGCCGACTGGGGGCGTCGCCCGTTTCGTGCACCGCACCATGGCGCATCGGCCGCCGCGATCGTCGGCGGAGGCGCCAACCCGCGGCCGGGCGAAGCCAGCCTGGCACACCACGGCGTGCTGTTCCTCGACGAGCTTCCCGAGTTCTCGCGCACGGTGCTCGAGGCGCTGCGCGAGCCGCTCGAGAACGGTCGCATCGGCGTCGCGCGCGCCGCGCGGCAAGTGGAGTTCCCGGCGCGCTTCCAGCTCGTGGCGGCGATGAATCCGTGCCCCTGCGGCTACCTGGGCAGCGAGCGCTGCCGCTGCACGCCCGAGCAGGTGCGTCGCTACCAGGCGCGGTTGTCGGGTCCGCTGCTCGATCGCATCGACATCCTGCTGGGCGTGCGGCCGGTCGACGAAGCGACGCTGATGCAGCGCGCCGACGGCGAGCCGAGCGCCGCGATCGCCGCGCGCGTGGCCCGTGCGCGCACCCGGCAACTCGCGCGGCAGGGCAAACCGAACGCGCACCTGGCGCCGCCCGAGATCGATCGCCACTGCACGCTCGACGACGATGCGGCGGCACTGCTGCGCCGGGTCGCACGCCAGCAGCACTGGTCGTCGCGCGCACTGCATCGCGTGCACAAGCTGGCGCGCACGATCGCCGACCTGGATCGTGGCGGGCCGAACGGCACCTCCACGATCGCCGCCCGGCACGCCGCCGAGGCGGTGGCGTACCGACGCGCGCTCGGCGCGTCCGTCGCCGACGGCACGGGAGGCTGAAGCGGACCCCCGGTGTGCGCGCGTGATGCGCGAAATGCGATGATCGCGCAGACTTCACTTCCCCAGGAACGCCTGCCGATGACTGCCACGCCCCCCCTTTCCGGTCTCGAGGTCGTCGAACTGCACGCGATCGGCCCGGTGCCATTCGCCGGCCAGTTGCTGCGCTCGCTCGGCGCCAGCGTCTTGCGCGTCTCGCCGCCCAACGACCCCGGTCTGGGCGTCGGCGTGAAGCCCGAGTACGACCTGCTCAACGCCGGCAAGCGCACGCTGTCGGTCGATCTGAAGCAAGCCGACGGCCACGCCGCGCTGCACCGCGCGCTCGCCGGCGCCGACGTGCTGCTCGAAGGCTTTCGCCCCGGCGTGCTCGAACGGCTCGGGCTGGCGCCCGCCGTGCTGCTCGATGCGCATCCGCGGCTGGTCGTCGGCCGCCTGTCGGGATGGGGCCGCGATGGCGACCTGGCGCAGCGCGCCGGCCACGACATCAACTACCTCGCGCTGTCGGGCGTGCTCAACGCGATCGGCGCGCGCGAAGCGCCGGTGCCGCCGCTGAACCTCGTAGCCGACTTCGGCGGCGGCGCGATGCACCTGCTGGTGGGCGTGCTCGCACGTCTGGTGCAGCGCTCGATCACGCAGCGCGGGGGCATCGTCGAGACCAGCATCCTCGCCGGCACGGTGGGGCTCACGCCGATGCTCTACGGATTGCTGGCCGGCGGCATCTGGAACCTGGAGCGCGCCAACAACGTGCTCGACGGCGCACTGCCGTTCTATCGCGTCTACCGCTGCATCGACGGCCGCTTCGTCGCCGTCGGCGCCCTCGAACCGAAGTTCTACGCGCAACTGCTGGCGCTCGCCGGGCTCGAGGGCGAGATCGATGCGCGCGACCAGTATCGCCCTGCCAGCTGGCCGGCGACGATCGCACGCTTCGCCGCGCGCTTTGCCACGCGCAGCCGCGACGAATGGGCGCAGGCGGCGCGGGCGCACGACGCCTGCCTGTCGCCGGTGCTCGACTTCTCCGAGGCGGCGCGCCATCCGCACAACCTCGCCAACGGGCTGTACCGCGACGCGCCCTTCGCGCAGCCGGCCGAAGTGATCCGCTTCGATCGCGACCTGCAGGAACGCTAGGCCGCCAGCAGCGGCAGCGTCAGTCGCCGCAGGCTCGGTTCGCCCTCCTCGGGACCGACCTCGAAGCCGTGCGAGCGCGCCAGTTCGATCATCTCGCGGTTCACTGCGAAGGTCGTGCCGACCAGTTCGCGGTAGCCGGCGAGCCGCGCGGCGCGCACCAGCCTGTGAAACAGCGCGTGGCCCACGCCGCGCCGCTGCCAGTGATCGGCCACCACGATCGCGAACTCGGCCGATCCGGGCCGCTCCGACACGTCGAAGCGCGCCACGCCGATGATGCCGTCACCCGTGATCGCATCGCCGCTCAACGCCGCCAATGCGAGCCGGCGCGGCCAATCCGGTCGCACCAGTTCGGCGACCTGCTCGTCGGTCACCTCGCGGATCGTGCCGAGCAGCCGCTGGCTGAGCGAGGTCGGCGACAGGCCGTCGATGAACGCGCGCTCGCGCGCCGCATCGTCGGCGCGCAGGGGCCGGATGTGCAACCGCGCGCCACCGCGGCTGGTGCAGCGCACGTTCAGCCAGCGCGGCAGGCGCGCGGGCGGCTGCTGCGACGGCTGCTCCTGCGGCACCTCCGGCGTGCGCGACGGATCGGCGGCGCCGCTCATGCAGGCGGCCTCGGCGGACGCACCCGCCAGAACACCAGCACCAGCAGGGCGACGCATTGCAGCGCGATCCAGACCAGCAGCGCGCGACGAAAGCCCTGTTCGCTGTGTTCCGCGCCATCGCCGAGCAGGTCGACGGTGACGCCGAACAACCACTGTGCGAGAAACATGCCGGTCATCGTCAGCAGATTGTAGGCGGTGAACGCGCGCCCGGTGAGCTTCTCGGGAAACGACAGGCTCACGTGCGTCTGCGACAGCGTGTTCATCGTGGCCGCGAGCGCCAGCGGCAGCCACAGCAGCCAGGCGGCCGGGCCGCGCGCGAGCGCGATCGCCAGTTCCAGCACCAGCATCGCCGCGACGCCGCCGGCGACCAGCCGCAGGGTCGTCCAGCCGCGGCGCGCCAGCGACGGCACCGCCCACCCCAGCGCCAGGTAGCCGAGCATCAGCACCAGGTTGAAGGCGAACAGCGCCTGTGCCGCGCTGTCGGCGTCCATGCCGAGCACCTTGCGCAGCCACGGGCCGATCCACAAACCCTGGAACGCGATGAAGCTCGATTGCACGACGAACGAGGTCAGCCCGAAGCGCCAGAAATACGGCTCGCCGAACACCTGCCGGTAGGCCGACCACGACGCCTCGTCGTGCCGCCCGGCGCCGGCCGGCTCGCCCGGCAGTTGCAGCGCGATCGCCGCACTGGCCGCGCACAGCAGCGCCGCCGACACCCAGAACACGCCGCGCCAGCCGATCAGCGGCAGCGCCAGCTGCACCGGCACCGTCGTGGCCAGCGCGCCGAGCGTGCCGGCCACCAGCATCCAGGCCGCCAGTTGCTGCTGGCGCGCCTCGACGTACCAGAAGCGGAACGCGCGCAGCGAGGCCATCAGGGCGCCCGAGACACCAATGCCGATCAGCGCGCGCCCGAACCACAGCAGCGTCACGCTGTGCGCCAGCGCGAACACCGCGCAGCCGGCGGCGGCCACCAGCAGCAGCGTCGCGTCCACGCGGCGCGAACCGAAGCGGTCGAGCCAGATGCCCAGCGGCATCTGCATCGCGGCGAACGCGAAGAAATAGGCCGACGACAGCGAACCCAGCTGCGCGTTCGACAGGCCGAACTCGGCGATCAGGTCGGGAGCGATCACCGCGTTGACCGAACGCAGCGCGTACGACATGCAGTACCCGCTCGCGAACGCGGCGAAGACACGGATCGCCAGCGGCGCCGGCAGCACGGAACGCGCCACGCTGCTCACGGCGTCACTCGAGGATCCGGAACGAATCGGTGAAGACCTGCGCGTGCGCGCGGTCGGGCTCGGGGCCGAGCACCACCGCCTGCCAGGCCCGGTTGCCGCGCGCGACGAACAGCGCCGACAGGTGCAGCGCGCGATCGCCGTGCTGCCCGGAGGCTTCGATGCGCACGCCCGCCTGCGTCGCCACCGGGCGCCCCGCCGGGTCGACGACCGGCACCGCCGCCTCGGCGGCGATGCGCTCGCGGCCGGCGATGTTGCGCACCATCGCCACGCGCATCGCCGCACCCGCCTTCGCGCGCGTGGCCGCTTGCGCGTCGGGCAGGACAACCACGCCGACGGTGAACGACTGCTCGCCCACGCGCGCCCCGCTCATCGCCATCGTCACCGCCAGGCCGTCCAGATCGATCGGGCGCGACATCGACGCCGGCTTGCCCGGTAGCATGACGGCGTAGCCGGTGGCCGGCGGGCGGATCTCGCGCCAGTTGTAGTCGGGCGCGCAGGCGGTGAGTGCGGGCGCGCAAGCCGCCAGGGCGAGCGCCCACGCGGCCGCGGCCCGCGGCATCCGCCGCCGGCGCCACCAGGATCGGGGGTTCATCCGATAATGGTATCAATGGGGTGGGCATCGATCGGACGGGACACGAACCGGAGGCAGGCCATGATCTACGAATTCAAATCGCGCGCCACGGGCTCGGTCATCATGACGAAGCCGGTGGCCGAATGGATCCTGAAGATCGTCGGCAAGACGCCCGGCGCCACCGGGATCGTCACCGTCGAACAGATGCCGGCGGCGGTGGCGGCGCTGCGCGCGGCGATCGCCGAGGAGCGCGCCGAACTGCGCGAGCAGGAGGCGGATGGCGCCGGCCCCGGCGCGCCGGACGCCACCGTCGACGACGCCTACCCGGTGTCGCTCGCGCAGCGCGCGTTTCCGTTCATCGAGATGCTCGAAGCGGCCCACAAGGCGGGCAAGGACGTCACCTGGGGGGTGTAGGTGCCGCGATCGGCAAGAACGTGAACCGGCCCGGACATGACGTCGACCTGCTGATCGTCGGTGGCGGCATCAACGGTGCGGGCATCGCACGCGACGCCGCCGGGCGCGGCCTGCGCGTGGCGCTGGTCGAGCAGGGCGACTTCGGCGGCGCGACCTCGTCGGCCAGCACCAAACTGATCCACGGCGGGCTGCGCTACCTCGAGCGCTTCGAATTCCGCCTGGTGGCCGAGGCGCTCGCCGAGCGCGACGTGCTGTTGCGCATCGCCTCGCACATCGCACGGCCGCTGCGCTTCGTGATGCCGCAGGTCGCGGGGCTGCGGCCCGCGTGGCGGATCCGCTCGGGCCTGTGGCTCTACGATCATCTCGGCGGACGCACCAGTCTGCCGCGCTCGCACGCGGTGCGGCTTGCGCCCGATCGCTACGGTGCGGGGCTCGATCCGCGCATCACGCGCGGCTTCGCGTATTCCGACGCCTGGGTGGACGACGCGCGGCTGGTGATCCTGAACCTGCGCTCGGCGCAGGCCCACGGCGCGACCCTGATGCCGCGCACCCGCTTCGTCGGTGCGCAGCGCCACGACGGCGCCTGGCAGGCAAGCGTCGAACCGGCGCAGGGCGGCGCGCGCCGCGCCCTGCGCGCACGCGTGCTGGTGAACGCCGCGGGCCCGTGGGTGAAGCCGGTGCTCGACGCCTGTGGCGGCGCGCGCACCGCGACGCAGGCGCAACTGGTCAAGGGCAGCCACATCGTCGTGCCGCGCATCCATGCCGGCGAGCACGCGCTGATCCTGCAGAACCGCGACCGGCGCATCGTGTTCATGATCCCTTACGAGCAGCGTTTCACGTTGATCGGCACCACCGATGTCGTGGTGACGAGCCTCGACGAGGCGCGTGCGATCAGCGCCGGGGAAAGCCGCTATCTGCTCGACGCGGTCAACCGCTACCTGGCGCGCCCGCTCGCGGCGCACGACATCGTCTGGAGCTACGCCGGCGCGCGTGCACTCGACGACGACGGTTCGCGCGATCCGTCGCAGACCACGCGCGACTACTCGCTGGTGGTCGACGCGCGCGACGGCATCGCGCAACTCGCGGTGTTCGGCGGCAAGATCACCACCTATCGTCGACTGGCCGAGGCGGTGCTCGACAGGCTGCGCCCGTGGCTGCACCCCCGCCGCGACAACTGGACGCACGGCGCGCCGCTGCCGGGCGCGGTGCCCGATGCCGCGATCGCCGCCGACCTGCTGCGCGCACGCCGGCCTGCCCTGCCGCGGCCACTGCTCGAAGCCCTGTTCCGGCGCCACGGAGCGCTCGCCGACGAACTGCTCGGCGACGCGCGCTCGGTGTCCGATCTCGGCCGCGATTTCGGCGGCACGCTCACCGAACGCGAAGTCGCCTGGTGCGTCGAGCACGAATGGGCCGCCTGCGCCGACGACGTGCTGTGGCGGCGCACCAAGGCCGGACTGCACATGAACGTGGCGCAGCGCGCCGGGTTCGCGCGCTGGTTCGACCGCCACCGCCAGCGGCTGCGCGCGCACCGCGCCCCGTGACGAGCTCAGGCCCCGTGGCGATCGCACCCCGTGACGATCTCGCGCGCCGCCGCGAGCAGCGCGGCACACTGCTGCGGCGTGCCCACGGTGATGCGCAGCCACGGCTCGATGCGCGGCTTCGCGAAGTGGCGCACGACGATCGCGCGCTCGCGCAGCGCCTGCGCGAGCGCCGCGCCGTCGTGCCCCGGGTGACGCGCGAACACGAAGTTCGCCAGCGACGGCAGCACCTCGAAACCGAGCGCGGCGAGCCCGCGGCTCAACTGCTCGCGGCTGGCCATCACCGCGTCGCGCGCGCGCGCGAACCACGACTCGTCGCGCAGCGCCGCCACCGCGCCCGCCTGCGCCAGCCGGTCGAGCGGATACGAATTGAAGCTGTCCTTCAGGCGCACCAGCGCCTCGACGAGCGGCGCCTGCCCGAGCGCGTAGCCGACGCGCAACCCGGCCAGCGCGTGCGACTTCGACAGCGTGCGCACCACCAGCAGGTTCGGATGCGCGGTGACGAGCGGCACCGCGCTCTCGGCGCCGAACTCGACGTAGGCCTCGTCGATGACCACCGGCCAGTCGGCGTTGGCCGAGGCCAGTCGCGCCAGCTGTGCGCGCGAGATCGCGCGGCCGGTGGGCGCGTTCGGGTTCGGCAGGACCACCGGGCCGCCACCGGCGTAGTCGTCCACGCGCAGCGCGAAATCGTCGCCGAGCGGCACCGTCTCGAACGCGATGCCGTAGAGCCGGCACCAGGTCGGGTAGAAGCTGTAGGTCACGTCGGGAAAGCGCAGCGGCCGTGATTGCGCGAGCAGTCCCTGGAACGCGAAGGCGAGCACCTCGTCCGAGCCGTTGCCGACGAACACCTGTTCGGGCGCGAGCCCCTCGCGTTGTGCGATCGCCGTGCACAGCACGGCCGACTGCGGGTCCGGGTACAGGCGCAGCGCCCCGCCGTCGGCGCCGAGCGCGGCGCGGATCGCCTCGGCCACCGCCGGCGAAGGCGGATACGGGTTCTCGTTGGTGTTGAGCTTGACCAGCCCGCCGAGTCGCGGCTGTTCGCCGGGCACGTAGGGGCTCAGGTCTGCGACGAGCGCGCTCCAGAAACGGGACATGGCGTATCAGTAGTGCAACTCGGCGATCACCGCCTGGTTCTGCGCCGCCGGCCAGCTGCGCACCGCGATGCGCTCGCCGTTGCACTCGGCGATCACGGTGCGCACCGGCCCCGGCGGCAGCAGCAGCGTCGACGCCGAGACGCCGATCGCCCCGGGCGACACGCCCGGCAGGGCGGCGCCGTCCAGGCTCAGATGATCGTGGCGCAGGTCGAAGTCGCCACGCGGCCGGCTCATGATCACCACGCTGCCGGCGGCGCGCTCGGCCCCCGTCAGGCGCACCGGTTGCAGGTCGACGATGTCCGACGAACGCGGAAACGCCGAACGATAGACGTGCGTGACCGCGAAGCCGGGCGCCGCGAGCACGAACTCGTACGGCGCGTCCGAGCGCGCCGCCATCGGTCCCCAGCGACCGTCGGTACCGGTGGTGCCCGCGTACAGCGGTGCGCCGAGCCGCTCGCCGGTGCCCGGCACGACTTCGTAGACCTCCACCCTGGCCCCTGCCAGGGGTCGCCGGGTTGCGGGCTGTTCGATGCGCCCACCGAGCACCGGTGACGATTCGGCGACGATCGCCAGCCGCCGCGGCGTCGCGCCCGCCGCGAACTGCCAGGTGCGCTCGAAGGTGCGCGTGTCGTTGAACGGGCTGCGCGGCACGTAGTGGCCGCGCACGCTCTCGACGAGCGCCGCGTGCAACGCCGCTTTCGCCGCCGCGCCGCTCTTCACCGCGCTGCGCACCACGTAACCGTCGCTCGAACTGCCCACCACCACGGCCCTGTCCGTGCGGGTGCGCGCGAGGATCCGATCGACTTCGTCGGACATGACCTGCATCGGATCGGCCGCCGATGCGCGCCCCGGTTGCGCCGCCGCGCCGTCACCGTTGGCGGGCGGATACGGCACGTCGATCGCGAACAGGCGCTGGCGCGGCCAGCCGTTGGACTCGAAGCGCCAGATCATCGTCTGCCACGACGCGGCCGAATCGCCGCGCCCGTGCACGAAGATCACCGGCGGGAACGGATCGCGCGCGAGCCCCAGTTGCGCGCAACCGGCGAGCGCGGCGAGCGCGGCGAGCACCCACCCGCGCCACAGCCACGCGAGCGCCGCGAGCGGGCGCCGCGGCCGCGCCAGGGCACGCGCCGCCGCGCGCGGACGCGCGACAGGTGACGCGGCCAGCCGTCGGTCGCCAGGCATGCGGTTCCTCTTCGAAACGCCAGGCGGCAAGCGTAACGCACATTCGCCTGCGCGGCGCAGCACGCACCGCACGTCGAGCCTCCTGCGTTCCGCATCCCGCGTCGTGCGCACCGCCTCGCGTAGACTCGCGAACGGTGAACCCCGTCACGCGCCCGCTGCTCGCCCTCGCCGCCACGCTCGCCGTGCAGATGCTCGGCAGCATGGTCCTCACCATCCCCTCGGTGATCGCCCCCGCCGTCGCGCCCTCGCTCGGCCTGAGCGCCGATCGCGTCGGGCTGTTCGTCGGCATCGCCTACTTCGCGGCGATGCTTTCGGGTCTGGCGAGCGGCGGCTGGGTCGCGCGCCTGGGCGCAGTCACTGTCAGCCAGGGCGCGATGGCCGCCTGCGCCCTGGGTGCCTTCATCGCGATCGCCGGCGGCACGCTGCCGTTGGCGCTGGCCGCGGTGCTGATCGGCACCGGCTACGGCATGATCAATCCGTCGTCGACCAGCCTGCTGGGCCAGCACGCGCCACTGTCGAACCGCGGCCTGTTCTTCTCGCTCAAGCAGACCGGCGTGCCGCTCGGCGTGGCGCTGTCGGGTGTGGCGATGCCCTGGGGCCTGCAGACGCTCGGCTGGCAGGTGTCGACCGCGCTCGCCGGCGCGGCCGGCGTACTGCTCGCGCTGCTGCTGTGGCCCGCGATCGCACGGCTCGAACCCCGGCACGCGTCGCGCCCGGGGGTGCGTCACGCGGCGGCACCCACGGCGGCGCCCGCGCAGGCCCGGTCCGCGCCGGCAGCCGACGGCACGACGCCAACGCGAGCAGCCGTGGCCGAGCCGGGCAGCGCGTCCGGCCCCGGCCTGCGCGCGGTGCTGCGCAACCGGCCGGTGCTGCGCCTGAGCATGATGTCGTTCACGTTCGGCTTCACCCAACTGTGCTTCGTGACGTTCCTCGTCTCGTATCTGAACCTGTCGCTCGGACGCTCGCTCGCGCTGGCGGCCGCGATCCTCGCCGGCGTGCAGGTGATCAGCACCATCGCGCGGATCGTCTGGGGCGTGGTCGGCGATCGCTGGATCGACCCGTCCGTGCTGCTCGGTGGCCTCGGCCTGGCCATGGGCGCCGCTGGCGTCGGACTGGCGCTGCTGCCCGCATCGGCCGGCGACGTGACCATCGTGCTGGCGGCCACCGCCTGCGCGGCGACGGCCATGGGCTGGAACGGCGTCTACTTCGCCGAACTGGCGCGGCTCTCGAAGCCCGAGGAGGTCGCCGCGATGGCCGGCGCGTCGCAGTTCTTCACCTTCTGCGGCAGCATGTCCGGCCCGGTGGTGTTCGCCGAGATCGTCCGCCACGGCGGCAGCTACGCGGGCGCCTACGCGACGCTCGCGCTGCTGCCGGTCGCCGCCGGCGTCATGATGCTGCGGCAATCCGGCCGCGCGAGACTCAGTAAGTCTCGAGGTGCAGCCGCCCCTCGCGCCTGAGCCGGCCCGCCAGTTCGTCCCACTGCGTGCCGGTCTGCGTGGCCACCTCGCGCAATGCCTCGAGCACGCCCGTCTCCATGCTCTTCAGGCCGCAGACGTAGACGAAGGTGTCGCCGTCGAGCAGCAGCGCGGCCAGGTCGGCGGCGCGCTCGCGCATCACGTCCTGCACGTAGCGCTTCGGGGAACCGGGGACGCGCGAGAACGCGAAATTCACGTCGATGAAGTCGCGCGGCAGGTTCGTGAGCGGACCGAAATACGGCAACTCCTTCTGCGTGCGCGCGCCGAAGAACAGCATCAGGCGGCCGCCGTCGAACTTGCCGCGCAGCCGGCGCCGGTACTCGGTCATCGCGCGCATCGGCGCGCTGCCGGTGCCGGTGCAGATCATGACGATGTTCGAGCGCGGGTGGTTCGGCATCAGGAACGAGGCGCCGAACGGGCCGATCACCTTCACCGTGTCGCCCTTCTTCAGGTCGCACAGATAATTCGAACAGACGCCGCGCACCGGCTGGCCGTCGTAGTCGACGGTGACGCGCTTCACCGTCAGCGACAGGTTGTTGTAGCCCGGGCGCTCGCCGTTGCGCGGACTGGCGATCGAGTACTGGCGCGCCACGTGCGGCTTGCCGCGCGCGTCCACGCCCGGCGGCAGGATGCCGATCGACTGGCCTTCGAGCACCGGAAACGGCATCGTCCCGAAGTCGAGCACGATGTGGTGCGTGTCGCTCTCGGTGCCGGCGTCGGTGACGCGGTGGTTGCCGACCACCGTCGCGGCGGTCGGGTTCTTCGGCCCGTACAGGTTGGTGTAGGCGTGCGCGGCCGACCACGGCGGCAGCGTCGCGCCGAACGCCGTGGTGGTCACCGCAGTCTCGAAGCCCGAGGCGTCGAGCGCCACCGCGGCTGCAGCCGCAGCCGGCGCGCCCGCCTCCTCGATCACGGCAGCGGCCTCGGCTGCAACGCCAGCGGGCAGCGGCACCTCGGGCGGCAGTTCGTCCCACTCGAACTGTGCGCTGAGCGGGTAGGCGGCCGTCCCGAGCACCCTGCGCCAGTTGTCGATCGCCCCCGTGGGGCACGGCGGCACGCAGGCCTTGCACTGCCTGCAGATCGCCGGATCGACCACGTAGTTGCGCGAGTCGTGCGTGATCGCATTGACCGGGCACGCCTCCTCGCAGGTGTTGCAGCGGATGCAGATCTCGGGATCGATCAGGTGCTGCTCGAGCACTTTCGACGCGGCGCCCACGGAACTGGTCCAGTCAGTTGAAGCGCACGTACTCGAAGTCGACCGGCTGGCGGTTGATGCCCATCGCCGGCGGCGCGATCCAGTGGGCGAACCTGCCCGGTTCGACCACGCGGCCCATCAGCGAGGCGACGAACGCGCGGTCGGCCTCGCTCGGCAGCCACGCGTCCCTGCGCGCGTTCCATTCGGCTTCGGAAACCACGTTGCCCTCGGGCGACACCTTGACGCCGGCCAGCGTGCCGATCGACCGGTGGAAGGCCTTGTGCGGCACCTTCAGCCGGAACGGGATACCCGTCTTCTCGATCACCTTGTTCCAGCGCTGCACGCCGGCCGCCGAATCCTTGATGTAGTCGTCGCGCAGCACTTCGTTCAGCGCGTTGAGCATCGGCACCTCCTTCTCGACGACCGCCCCGCCGCAGACGTCGAGCAGCCTGTAGCTGGCGCCCTGCAGCAGGTGGTCGTCGGTGCGCTTGCCCTCCTCGTAGCGGCCCTTCAGCCCCGAGCTGTAGAACGTGGCGGCGTTCGACGACTGGTCGGCGCCGAACAGGTCGATCGTCACGCTGAAGTGGAAGTTCAGGTAGCGCTGGATCGTCGCCAGGTCGATCGCGCCGGCCGCGCGCACCTTGTCCGGCGCGTCGGAGTCGATCTGCTTCATCACCTCGCAGGTGCGCTGGATGATGCGCGAGACGCCCGACTCGCCGACGAACATGTGGTGCGCTTCCTCGGTGAGCATGAACTTCGTGGTGCGCGCGAGCGGATCGAACCCCGACTCGGCCAGTGCGCACAGCTGGAACTTGCCGTCGCGGTCGGTGAAGTAGGTGAACATGAAGAACGACAGCCAGTCGGGCGTCTTCTCGTTGAACGCGGCGAGGATGCGCGGATTGTTCGCGTCGCCCGAGCGGCGCTCGAGCAGCGCTTCGGCTTCCTCGCGGCCGTCGCGGCCGAAGTAGCGGTGCAGCAGGTAGACCATCGCCCACAGGTGGCGGCCTTCCTCGACGTTCACCTGGAAGAGGTTCCTCATGTCGTACAGGCTCGGCGCGGTGAGGCCGAGGTGGCGCTGCTGCTCGACCGAAGCCGGCTCGGTGTCGCCCTGCGTGACGATGATGCGGCGCAGGTTGGCGCGATGCTCGCCGGGCACGTCCTGCCAGGCGGGCTCGCCCAGGTGGTCGCCGAAGTGGATCCTGCGATCCTGGTCGGCCGGATTCAGGAAGATGCCCCAGCGGTAGTCGGGCATCTTCACGTAGCCGAACTGCGCCCAGCCGCTGGGGTCGACGCTCACCGCGGTACGCAGGTAGACGTCGTAGGCCGTCGAGCCGTCCGGGCCCATGTCCTGCCACCAGTTCAGGAAACCGGGCTGCCAGTGCTCGAGCGCGCGCTGCAGCGTGCGGTCTTCGGCCAGGTTGACGTTGTTGGGGATCTTCTCGCTGTAGTTCACCGTGCTCATGGGAGGGCTCCGCAATTCAGGTGACGCCGGAACGTTGGTGCGTTCTCAGAAGCTGTGAATCAATCGGCCGTGCCCGGAAGGCGCGCCCAGATGCGTCCGATCGAGGCGCAAAGCGCAGCCATATCGGGGATATGGCGAGCATTTGCAACGAAGAGCGGGCGCATCTGGGCGCGCAAGACGGGCATGGGTGATTGGTTCACAGCTTCTCAGGCCTTCTTGGTGCGCGCGCGCGTGCCCGCCCGGGTCGCCTCCCCGGTGCGTCCGGCCAGGTGCGCCGGCCCCTGGGTCGCGGGGCTGGCTTCGCCACGGTGTGCGGGCACCCGGGCGCGCGCGCCGATCGCCGTGCGTTTGCCGCGGGTGCCGAGCGGCTCGGGTTTTCCGGCGGTGCCCTTGACGACGCCCCGAGCGGCTTTCTTCGCCCCGCTGGTCCTGGCGGCCTTCGGCGTCGCCGGGCTGGTCTCGACTTTCATCGCCTTCATCGCTTTCATCGCTTTCCTCGCTCGTGCGGGCTTGCGCGCGGCAGTGGTGCCGGTGGCCGCCAGTTTCTTCGGCAGGTGTGGGCCGCGCGCCTGCTTGCGCTCGCCCGTTTCCGCGATCGGCCTGGGACGGTATACGACCAGCAGCTTGCCGATCGACTGCACCGGCGCACAGCCGAGTGCCGAACAGATCCCGGTGAGCAGTGCCTGGCGCTGTGCGCGGTCGTCGCCGAGCACGCGGATCTTGATCAACTCGTGCGCCCCGAGCGCCCGGTCGGCCTCGGCCAGTACCGCGCGGCTCAACCCGGCGTCGCCGATCATGACCACCGGCTCGAGATGGTGCGCGCGCGCGCGCAGGGCCTTGCGGTCAGCTGGCGTGAGTGCGATCGGCAGGGGGAACGGGGTGATGCTCATGGGGTCGGAGGTCGCAGCGGGCAGGCCGGCGGGCGGCGGAAGTAGCAAGTGTGGGCTGTGGAGCCACCCGTGCGCAAGCAGCCCGGGTACCGCGCCATGAGCAAGCGCAGGAAGCCGGGCCGGGCGTGGCTGGCGCGTCACATCGACGACCCCTACGTGAAGCGGGCCCGGGCGCACGGCTATCGGTCGCGGGCAGCGTTCAAGCTGATCGAGATCGACGCCCGGGATCGTCTGATCCGCCCCGGCATGGCGGTCGTCGACCTCGGGTCCGCGCCCGGCGCCTGGAGCCAGGTACTGCGCGAACGGCTGGCGCGCCCGGGCGGCGCCGGCATCGACGGTCGCATCGTCGCCCTGGATCTGCTGCCGATGGAGCCGATCGCCGACGTGACCTTCCTGCAGGGGGACCTCCGGGACGAGGCAACGCTGCGCCAGCTCGCGGCGACTGTCGGAGGCCCGACACTGGACCTTGTGGTTTCCGACATGGCCCCCAATCTGAGCGGGGTCGCGGCGGCCGACGCGGCGCGGATGACCGATCTGGTCGAACTCGCCGTGGCGTTCGCCCTCGCGCACCTGAAGCCCGATGGCGCGCTGTTGGTGAAATGCTTCCACGGCAGCGGGTACAGTCAGCTTGTAGAGTTGTTCGGGCACAGTTTCGTTCGGCTGGCGGTGCGCAAGCCGAAGGCGTCACGGGCGGGCTCCGCCGAAACCTACCTGCTGGGGCGCTCGCCGAAGGCCACGGCGGTGCCGGCAGGGGCTGCGATGCAAGGTGGCGCTGGCCTGGATGCATCATGAAAATCAATGAGTTGGCGATGTCCCCGAAACGGGGTCGGCGGCCCGATCGACGTAGAATGCGACCCGTGGAAGCGGGCAGTCATGCGGGCAGGGCGCCCGAAGGAGCAGGCGAGTGAACAACGTGTTCTCGAAGGCGGCGGTCTGGCTGGTGATCGCGCTGGTGCTGTTCACGGTGTTCAAGCAGTTCGACACCCGCCAGGCGCGCGGCGCCGACATGCCGTATTCGCAGTTCATGGCCGAAGCGCGCGAAGGTCGCATCGACGCGGTGGTGGTCGACGGACGCACGCTGCGGGTGCGGGCGAAGGACGGCCGCAACCTGGTGGTCTACACCCCGAGCGACATCTGGATGGTCGGCGACCTGATGAAGTTCGGCGTGCAGGTCAATGCCAAGCCCGAGGAAGAGCAGTCGATGCTGCTCAACATCTTCGTGTCCTGGTTCCCGATGCTGCTGCTGATCGGCGTCTGGGTGTTCTTCATGCGGCAGATGCAGGGCGGCGGGCGCGGCGGCGCATTCTCGTTCGGCAAGTCGCGGGCGCGCATGCTCGACGAGACCAACAACACGATCACTTTCGCCGACGTCGCCGGCTGCGACGAGGCGAAGGAAGAAGTGCAGGAACTGGTCGACTTCCTGCGCGACCCCTCCAAGTTCCAGAAGCTGGGCGGGCGCATTCCGCGCGGCGTGCTGATGGTCGGCTCGCCGGGCACCGGCAAGACGCTCCTTGCCAAGGCGATCGCCGGCGAGGCGAAGGTGCCGTTCTTCTCGATCTCGGGCTCCGACTTCGTCGAGATGTTCGTCGGCGTGGGCGCGGCGCGCGTGCGCGACATGTTCGAGCAGGCGAAGAAGCACGCGCCGTGCATCATCTTCATCGACGAAATCGACGCGGTCGGGCGCCAGCGCGGCGCCGGGCTGGGCGGCGGCAACGACGAGCGCGAACAGACGCTGAACCAGCTGCTGGTGGAAATGGACGGCTTCGAAGGCACGGCCGGCGTGATCGTCATCGCCGCCACGAACCGGCCCGACGTGCTCGATCCGGCGCTGCTGCGCCCGGGGCGCTTCGACCGGCAGGTGGTGGTGCCGCTGCCCGACATCCGGGGCCGCGAGCAGATCCTGAACGTGCACATGCGCAAGGTGCCGATGGGGCCCGACGTGCGCGCCGACATCATCGCGCGCGGCACGCCCGGTTTCTCCGGCGCCGACCTGGCCAACCTGGTGAACGAGGCGGCGCTGTTCGCTGCGCGCCGCAGCGCGCGGCTGGTCGAGATGATCGACTTCGAGCGCGCCAAGGACAAGATCGTCATGGGCGCCGAGCGGCGCTCGATCGTCATGCCCGAAGAGGAGCGGCGCAACACCGCATACCACGAGTCGGGGCACGCGGTGGTCGCCCGCGTCGTCCCCAAGACCGATCCGGTGCACAAGGTCACGATCATCCCGCGCGGGCGCGCGCTGGGCGTCACGATGCAGCTGCCCGAGGGCGACCGCTACAGCATGGATCGTGAACGCATGCTCAGCACGATCGCGGTGCTGTTCGGCGGGCGCATCGCCGAAGAGATCTTCATGAACCAGATGACCACGGGCGCCTCGAACGACTTCGAGCGCGCCACGCAGATCGCGCGCGACATGGTCACCCGCTACGGCATGAGCGACGTGCTGGGTCCGATGGTCTACGCGGAGAACGAGGGCGAGATCTTCCTCGGCCGCTCGATCACCAAGACCACCAACATGTCCGAGGAGACGATGCGCAAGGTCGACAGCGAGATCCGGCGCATCATCGACGAGCAGTACGCGGCAGCGCGCAGGATTCTCGAGGAGAACCGCGACAAGGTCGAGGCGATGGCCAAGGCGCTGCTCGAGTGGGAGACGATCGACACCGACCAGATCGACGACATCATGGCGGGCCGTCCGCCGCGCCCGCCGAAGGAGCGCTCCTCGGGCGGCAGCAGCGCCTCGGGCACCGGCAGCGCGGCAACCGCGCCCGCCACGCCGCCGCCGGCGGCGCCGGCCGAGCCCGCGGCGCCCTGATGCCGCCGCGGCCAGCGGGCCGCCTCGCCTGCGGCAGGTTTTCGCTGCCGCTCGGGCGGCCGCTGGTGATGGGCGTGGTCAACGTCACTCCCGATTCCTTCTCCGACGCCGGGCGCCACGGCACGGTCGACGCCGCGATCGCGCACGCGCACCGGCTGATTGCGGAAGGCGCCGACCTGATCGACATCGGCGGCGAATCGACGCGCCCGGGCGCAGTCGCGGTGACGCCCGAAGAGGAGATCGCGCGCATCGTGCCGGTGCTCGATGCGCTGCGCGACAGCGGCGTGCCGCTCTCGGTCGACACCCGGCACCCCGAGACGATGCGCGCGGCGCTCGGCCACGGCGCCGACATGATCAACGACGTCGCCGCGCTGCGGGCGCCGGGTGCGATCGATGCGGTGCGCGAGTCGCACTGCGCGATCTGCCTGATGCACATGCAGGGCGAGCCGGCGACGATGCAGCAGGCGCCGGCCTACGGGGATGTCGTCTCCGAGGTCGGCCGGTTCCTCGGCGAGCGCGTTGCCGCGCTGCAGGCCGCTGGCGTGGCGCGCGAGCGCATCGTCGTCGACCCGGGCATCGGATTCGGCAAGACTCTGCGGCACAATCTGCTGCTGCTCGCCGC
>WBZR01001176.1_pt1 | contig 34708 bp, 32 predicted proteins | sample 5204231 | NCBI WGS metagenome assembly WBZR01 (sample SAMN12412403, study PRJNA552823) | activated sludge metagenome | isolation source: activated sludge from anammox sidestream of wastewater treatment plant... | place: USA: Virginia | collected 2017-08 | reverse complement strand
GACTCGATCTTCGAGGACCTGCTCGAGGCGAGGTACGGGCTGCGCCGGTCCGACATCAAGAAGATGAACATCAAGGGCCGGCTCCAGATCTGGACCCACGACGGCGGTTACCACGAGGTGCCGCTCAAGGAGTGCCACCCCTACACCCGAGAGGGCTGCAAGATGTGCCCCGACTTCGCGGCCGAGCACGCCGACATCTCCACCGGCGGGATCGGCGCGTTCGACGACTGGACGCTCACCATCGTCCGCACCGACACCGGACGCGAGCTCATGGACCGGATGGTCGGCGCAGGCTGGATCGAGACCCGCCCCGGCGACGACGACCCCGCCGCCGTCGAGCTCATGCACCGGCTGGCGGCCAAGTCCCGCAAGCGCTGGCCCGGCTTCGCCGTCAGCGACGCCCCCGGGCTGGTGGCCAACTGAACCGCCCGACCACTTGAGACGGCCGCCCATCGACCTGCGGGGCCGCCTGCTCCCCTTCGCCGAACGCTGGCGCGACGCGGTCCTCGCCGCCGCGGTCGTCGGCTTCTCCGTGGGCCTGATCGTCGCCGGCTGCCAGCGCCTCACCCTCGACGTGCTGCTCGACCGGGTCCGGGACCTGCCCCTGTGGGTGGTCCTCGCCGCCCCGGCCGCCGGCCTCGTGCTGTGCGCCGCGACCCTCCGCGGCCTGGCCGGAGGCGCGTCCCCCGGGATCTCCGACGCGTACATCGAGTCGTTCCACGACCCCCGCCACGACCTGCCGGTACGCGACGCCCCGGGCCGCACCCTCGCCTCGGTCCTCACCCTGGGCTTCGGCGGGGCGCTCGGCCTCGAGGGGCTCGCCCTCTACGTGGGCAGCAGCGTCGGCACCGCCGCCCAGCAACGCCTCCGTCGCCTGTTCCGGCCGTCGGACACCAAGGTCCTGCTCGTCGCGGGCGCGGCGGCCGGGCTGGCCGCCGTGTTCAAGGCGCCGGCCACCGGGGCGGTGTTCGCGCTCGAGGTCCCGTACTGGGACGACCTAGCCCGGCGCAAGCTCGTACCCGCCCTCGTGGGCGCGGCCACCGGCTACCTCGGCTACGTCGCCGTCAACGGCACCGCCCCGATCTTCCCGGTCGAGGGCGCCCCGCACCTCGACGCCACGGCGATCGTGGGCTCGTTGGTGCTGGGGGTGGTGGCCGGCGTGGGTGCCCGGATGTTCGCCCGGATCCTCCAGCACGCCAAGCGGTTCGAGCGCCGCCGCCCCCTCGCCGTCCGGCTCCCGCTGGCCGGGGTGTCGCTCGCCCTGCTCGTCGGGGCCGGCCGGATGCTGACCGACGAGACCCTCGTGCTCGGCCCCGGCTACGACGCCCTGCGGTGGGCGCTCGAACCCGGCCACGGCACCTGGATCCTCCTCGCCCTGCTCGCCCTGCGCTGCCTGGCGACCGCGGCCACCTTGGCGGGCGGCGGGGCGGGCGGGCTGTTCATCCCGCTGGTGGTGGCCGGCGCGCTGCTCGGCCGCGCGGCGGGCGTCGCCGTCGGCCAGCCCGCCGACGAGGCGTTGTTCCTGGTCGTCGGGGTGGCCGCCTTCCTCGGTGCGGGCTACCGCGTTCCGCTGGCCGCGGTCATGTTCGTCGCCGAGTCGACCGGGCGGGCGACGTTCGTCGTGCCCGGCCTCCTGGCCGCGGTGGCCGCCTACCTGGTGATGGGCAACGCGTCGGTCGCCGACGGTCAGGTCGCGACCGGGGGGACCAGCCGCCCCGGCGGTGCCGGGCCTCCCGACGGCTCGGGGGCGCCCGCCACCTGACCCCGTGCGGGAGTCGGCCCTCCCGGCCCCGGGGTACGATGCGGGCGGCGTGCCGGGAAGTCTGGTCGGCGACCCATCCGACCGACCCCTGGGAGCCCCGTGAAGCCCGTCCGCCGGATCCTCACCCCGCTCGAGGAGTTCCTCCGGGCCGAGACGTCGGGCGGTCTGGTCCTGCTCGCCGCGACGGTGGCCGCCCTCGCGTGGGCGAACAGCCCCTGGCGCCACGGCTACGAGAGCTGGTGGGGCCGGTCGCTCGCGGTGGGGTCCGGTTCGCTGGCCGTCGACCTCACCCTGCACGGATGGGTCGACGACGGGCTGATGGCCGTCTTCTTCTTCGTGGTGGCGCTGGAGATCAAGCGCGAGCTGGTCGCAGGGGAGCTGGCCGACCGGAGACGCGCGGCGCTGCCCGTGGTGGCCGCGCTGGGCGGCATGGCACTCCCGGCGGTGATCTTCCTCGCCGTCAACCCCGGCGGAGGGGCGGCCCGGGGCTGGGCGGTGCCCGTAGCCACCGACATCGCCTTCGCCGTAGGGGTGCTCGCGCTGGTGGGGCGAGGCGTGCCGGCGGGCGTCCGGCTGTTCCTCCTGACGCTGGCCATCGCCGACGACCTGGGCGCGATCGTGGTCATCGCCGCGTTCTACTCGGGCGGCGTGGCGTGGTGGTGGCTGGGCGCGGCCGCCGCGATCGGCGGCGTGGTGGTGGCCATGAAGCACATCGGGGCGTCGCGACCCGCCTACTACCTGCTCCCGGCCGCGGCCATGTGGCTGACCGTGTTCCACAGCGGGGTCCACGCCACCATGGCCGGGGTGGCGCTGGGACTGCTGACCCCGGTCACCGCCGCTGGCCGGCCCGTCCTCGAGCGCCTCGAGCGGGGCCTCCACCCGGTCAGCACCTTCGTGGTGCTCCCCGCGTTCGCCCTCGCCAACGCGGGGATCCCCCTCGGGAGCGACTCCCTCTCGGGCGCGTACACCAGCCGCATCACGTGGGGCGTGGTCGCCGCGCTGGTGGTCGGCAAGACCGTCGGCGTCGCGGGCACGACCCTCCTCGCCGAGCGGCTCGGCTGGGGCCGCCGGCCGGGCTCCCTTTGCGGGCGCGTCCTGTGGGGGACGGCGGCCCTGGCCGGGATCGGTTTCACCGTGTCGCTCTTCATCGCCGGCCTGGCGTTCGACGACGCGGCGGCGCTCGCCGACGCCAAGGTCGGGATCCTCACCGGATCGCTCCTGGCCGCGTCCCTCGGAGCCGTGCTCCTCGCCCCGGTCCGCCGTGGCCGGCGCTCCGCCCGGGCCGGAGCATCGGAGCCCGAGTAACCGATCGGACCCGAGGCGGGTCCAAACCAGCATGAGATCAACCGCCGTCTCCCCGTCCGCGTCCGCCTCCCCGTCGACCACGAACCCGTACCGCTCCTCGTCCCTGATCACCCGCCTCGAGGAGGGCGCCGCCTCCGGCGCCGCCGTGACCTTCGTGACGCCGGTCGACCGCGACGGGTGGGCCGAGGACCGCGTCCCCATGGCGCGCCTCCACGACGACGCCCGCTCCATGGCGGCGGCGCTGGCCGCCCTGGGCGTGGGCCCCGGCGCGCACGTTGCCCTGCTCGGCCCGACGACGCGCGACTTCGTGACCGCCCTCACCGCGGTGTGGATCTCGGGCGCCGCGGCCACGGTCATGCCGCTGCCGATGCGCCTGGCGTCGATCGAGGAGTTCGTCGACCAGACCCGCCGACGCATCACCCGCGCCGACGCCGCCCTGGTGGTGGTCGACCGCGACCTGGCCGCGTTCTTCGACGCCCGGCCCGGCGACCCGCCGATGGTCTACCTCGACGACCTGGCCGCCGACGCGGCCCGTCGCCCGCCCGACTCGTACGTGCGCCCGGCCGACGACCCCGACGCCCTGGCGATCCTCCAGTTCACGAGCGGCTCCACGGCCCACCCGAAGGGGGTCATGGTCCCCCACCGCAGCCTCACCTCCAACCTCACCGCCATCCAGGAGGGCCTCGGCCTCACCCCCGACGACGTGGCCGTTTCCTGGCTGCCCCTCTACCACGACATGGGCCTGGTGGGGATCCTGGCCAACGCCCTGACCGCGCCCGTCGACCTCGTGCTCGGCGCGCCGCAGGACTTCCTCGCGGCGCCCGCCCGGTGGGTCCAGTGGCTCTCCCACTTCGGAGGGACCTGCACCGGGGGACCCGACTTCGCGTACGCCCTGGCGGCCCGGGCGATGCGTCGCCCCGGATCGCTCGACCTGTCGCGCTGGCGCATCGGCCTGAACGGCGCCGAGCCCATCGACCCTCGCTCGGTGGAGTCGTTCCTGGAGGCGGGGGCCCCGCACGGCCTGCGGCCGGGTGTGGCGTTCTGCGCCTACGGTCTCGCCGAGGCCACCCTCGGCGTCACCTTCCCGGTGCCCGAGAAGGGCATGACCGTCGACCCGGTCGACCGGCGGGCCCTCGAGGACGCCGGCGAGGCCCGACCCGTCGCCGACGACGCCCCGGGCGCGAAGCACTTCGCCCGCGTCGGCCGGCCGCTGCGCGACTTCGACCTGAAGATCGCCGGCCCCGGGGGCCGCGCCCTGGGCGATCGCCAGGTGGGCGAGATCGAGCTGCGCGGCCCGTCGCTCATGTCGGGCTACTACCGCGACCCGGAGGCCACCGCCGCGGTCCTCACCGACGGCTGGCTGCGCACCGGCGACCTCGGCTACACGATCGACGGCGAGCTGGTGGTCTGCGGGCGGGCCAAGGACGTGATCATCGTCGGCGGCCGCAACGTGTTCCCCGAGGACGTCGAGCGGGCCGTGGCCGGGATCGAGGGGGTCCGCACCGGGAACATCATCGCCTTCGGCGCGCCCGCCAAGCGGGGGCGGGAGGCGATCGTGGTGGTGGCCGAGACCCGCCTCGACGACCCGTCTCCCCTCCGCGACGAGATGAGCCGCCGGATCGTCGATGCGGTCGGCATCCCACCCGCCGACCTGGTGTTCGTGGAGCCCGGCTCCCTGCCCAAGACGTCGTCGGGCAAGCTCCAGCGCTCCCTGTGCCGCAAGCAGCACCTCGAGAGCACCCTCCGGACCGTCTAGACCAGCGGCCAGGGCACCGACCGGTAACCGTCCTCGGGCTCCGGCAGCGCGCCCGCGTGGAGCAGGGCCACCGTGCGGCTGCGCGTGGCCACCACCTCGTCGGGGTCGAGCAGGTCCGCGAGGCGACGACCGAAGGCGCCGTCGAGCTGCCGGGTCAGCCGTTCCAGCGCGAGCCGCTCGCCGTCGGTGAGCGGCTCGCCGGCGAAGTCCCAGATGACGGTGCGCAGCTTGGGATGGGCGTGGAAGGTGAGCCCGTGGTCGATCCCGTAGACGCGGTCGTCGGCCCGGGCCAGCAGGCAGTGCCCCGCCTTGCGGTCGGCGTTGTTGGCGACCACGTCGAACACCGCGAAGCGCCGGAGCTCGAGCGGCCGGTCGTCGAGGAGCACGAAGTAGTGGACCCGGGGATCGTGGTCGACGAAGCGCTGGAGCATCCCCGGCCCCAGCGGCCCGTCGGCTCGCAGCACGGTCTCGGGGACGATCGGCCAGTCGAGGGCCCGGGCCAGCTCGTAGGCGGCGACCTCGCGGCGGTAGAGCGACCCCGGCGGGAAGTCCCACAGCGGCTGCTCGCCGCGCCGGGGCTTGTACACGGCCTCCATCGCGGTTCCCGACCCGTCCGCGACCGAGACCAGCCGGGCGTCGTTGGAGGACCACGCGATGCGCCCCCGGATCTCCACGTCTCCCCGGGCGAGGAGCTCCTCGATCCGGTGCGACATCAGTTCCAGCGGGGGCACCGGTGGCCGTCGGGGTCCATCGGCTGGTCGCACAGCGGGCAGCGGGGCCGCCCGCGGGCCACGGCCTCCACCGCGGTCGCGGCCATGGCCCGCACCTGGGCCGGGGTGGCGTAGAGGCGCGCCACGGTGCTCCCCGCCGCGCCGATGCCGGCGGCGGCGGGGCCGGCGAGCTCGGGGGCGAGCCCTTCCGAGGCGTCGCCGGGGGTGTCCGGGCGCCGCTCCGACAGCTCGATGAGCACCAGCTTGCGGTCCGGTTCGAAGCCGAGGCCGATGAGCCGGGCCCGGAACATCGGTTCCGCCGGCTCCAGGGGGACGGCCGGGGCCCCGGTGTCGGCGAGCTCGGGCGTCCACGCCGGGTGCTCGGCCTCGAGCTTCTCGAGGAAGGCCACCGACTCCATGGCCAGGAGCGCCATCTGCTCCTTCTCCACCACGACGGTCAGGCGCGCCGAGCCCTTGTCGGCCTGGATCATGAACACGCGGTGGCCGGGCTCGCCCACGGCCCCCACGGCCAGGGAATCCACCGGATCGAAGACGATGGGCTCGTCGTTCTCATCCATCTCCACCTCCTTACTTGGCGGTGAGCAGCCCCGAGAGGTCGGCGGTGGCGTTGCACGTGAGAAGCGACGCACCGCCCGGCCCGACGTCGAGGACGCTCACCGAAGCCGGCGACAGCACCAGGCGTTGGAACATGTCGAGGTGCAGGCCGGTGTAGTGGGCGATCGCCGCCTTGAGCGGATCGGCGTGCGAGACGGCCACGACGGTCTGTCCCGGATGGGAGGCCACGAGCACGTCGAGGGCCCCGACGACCCGGGACTGCATGACGGTCAGGGGCTCACCGCCCGGGAACCGCACCCGTGACGGGGTCCGCTGCACCGCACTCCAGAGCTCGGAGCGGGCCAGGTCGGCCAGGGCGGCGCCGGTCCAGTCCCCGTAGTCGGCCTCGATGAGGCCTTCGTCGACCCGCACCTCGAGGCCGTGGTGGGCGGCGACGGCCTCGGCCGTCTGCACCGTCCGCTCCATGGGGCTGGAGTAGACGGCGGCCACGGGGAGCGCCGCGAGCCGCGCCCCGAGCGCCGCGGCCTGCTCCCGACCGCGCTCGGAGAGGTCGACACCCGGCGTCCGGCCCGACAGGAGCGGGCCGGTCTGGGCTGTGACCGCGTGGCGTACGAGCAGGAGGCGCGTGGGGGCGGTGCCTCCCACCCTCCCGTCGGTGACGGCGGCTCCGGGCGCCTCGACGGCCATCGTCCGGATCGTACCGGCGCGGCCGCGGCCGTGGGACGGGCCGGTCCCGGACCGCGGTGCGGGGAGGGCTAGCGTTCCCGTGCGGCGAGAGCGGAGAGGACCGGACCGGCATGAAGCGAGCTCTGATCACCGGCATCACCGGACAGGACGGGCGGCATCTGGCCCAGTTCCTGGCCGGCAAGGGCTACCAGGTCTTCGGCCTGATCCACGGTCAGGCCAACCCGAAGGCCCAGCTGGTGGCCGAGGAGAGCCCGGCCCTCGACCTCGTCGAGGGCGACCTGCGCGACCTGCCGTCGCTGATCGCCGCGGTCGAGCAGGTGCAGCCCGACGAGGTCTACAACCTGGGCGCGATCAGCTTCGTGCAGCTCTCGTTCAAGCAGGCCGAGCTCACCGCGGAGATCACCGGGCTCGGGGTGCTGCGGATGCTCGAGGCGGTGCGGATCGTCGGGGGCATGGAGAACAACCCGATCCGCTTCTACCAGGCCTCCTCGTCGGAGATGTTCGGCAAGGTCCGCGAGACCCCGCAGAACGAGGGAACGCCGTTCCACCCCCGCTCGCCGTACGGCGTGGCCAAGGTGTTCGGCCACTACACCACCATGAACTACCGGGAGGCCTACGACCTCCACGCGTCGTCGGGGATCCTGTTCAACCACGAAGGCCCGCGGCGCGGGCTGGAGTTCGTGACCCGCAAGATCACCAACTCGCTGGCGCGCATCAAGCTCGGGCTCCAGGACCGGATCAGCCTCGGGAACCTCGACTCCGCCCGCGACTGGGGCTACGCCGGCGACTACGTCGAGGCGATGTGGCTCATGCTCCAGCAGGACGAGCCCGACGACTACGTGGTCGCCACCGGCGAGACCCACACGATCCGTGAGTTCCTGGAGGTGGCGTTCCGCATCGCCGGCTACGACGACTGGGAGCCGTACGTCACCCACGACACCCGCTTCGACCGCCCCGCCGAGGTCGACCTGCTCATGGGCGACGCCACCAAGGCCCGCACCAAGCTGGGCTGGAAGCCGAAGGTTTCGTTCGAGGAGTTGGTCCGGATGATGTACGAGTCCGACCTGGCGTCCGAGCAGGCCAACGCCGAGCGGGGCCTGCCCCGGCGCTGACGACCGTGCCGGCCTCCGGCCGGCGGTCCGCCCCGGGCGGTCACTCCCGGCCCAGGCGGCTGACCGCGGCCCGGGCCGCGACCTGGACCGGGTCCCACACCGGCGAGAACGGCGGTGCGTAGGAGAGGTCCATCGACATCACCTCGTCGACGGTCATCTCGTTCCACAGCGCCGCCGCGACCACGTCGATGCGCTTGGCGGCGCCCTCCCGGCCCACGATCTGGCCGCCGAGGAGTCGGCCGGTGGACCGCTCCACCACGAGCTTCACGCGGATCTCCGCGGCGCCGGGGTAGTAGCCGGCGCGGGTCGACGACGTGATCGACACCGCCTCGGCGTCGAAGCCCACCTCGGCGGCCTCGCGTTCCCCGAGGCCCGTCCGGGCCACCTCCAGGTCGCAGATCTGCGACACCGCGGTCCCCAGCACCCCCGGGAAGGCGGCGTCGCCTCCCGTGGCGTTGATGCCGACCACCCGGCCCTGCTTGTTGGCGTGGGTGCCGAGCGCGACGGCGACGGGCCGGCGGGAGATCCGGTGGAACACCTCGACGCAGTCGCCCGCCGCGTAGACCCCCTCGGCCGAGGTGCGCTGGTGGTCGTCGACCACGATCCCGCCCGAGTCGCCGACGTCGAGGCCGGCCCCCGCGGCGAGGGAGCCGTCGGGCCGCACGCCGAGGCCGAGGACCACCAGGCCGGCCGGGATCGGTCCGCCGGCCGTGACGACGGCCGACACGGCACCGTGACCGTCGACGTCGATGCGCTCGACGGCCTCACCCAGGTGCAGGCGGATGCCGAGGTCGCGCATGGCACCCGCCACGATCTCCCCCATGTCGGGATCGAGGGTTCCCATCGGGCTCACGGCGGCCTCGACCACGGTGACCTCGAAGCCGCGGCGGACCAGGGCCTCGGCCATCTCGAGGCCGATGTACCCGGCCCCGACGACCACCGCCCGCCGGTCGTCGGCGGCATCGACCGCCGCCCGCACCGCGATCCCGGTGGCGAGGTCCCGGACGCCGAACACGCCGGCGGCGTCGATGCCGGGGATCGGCGGGCGTCGCGGCCGAGCCCCCGTGGCGATCACCAACCGGTCGTACGGCTGGTCGTGCTCGGTCCCGGCGTCGAGGTCGAGGACGGTGACCACCCGACGGTCGACGTCTACGGCCGTCACCTCGTGACGGGTGCGCACGTCGATGCCGCGGCGGCGGTGCTCCTCGGGTGACCGGGCGACGAGGCGCTCGGCGGTGGGGACCAGGTCGCCCACGAAGTAGGGGATGCCACACGCCGCGTACGACGTGTGCGCGCCGCGCTCGAAGGCCACGATCTCGAGCTCGTCCGGCTCCCGGCGGCGGCGGGCCTGGGCGGCGGCGCTCATCCCGGCCGCGTCGCCGCCCACCACCACCAGCCGCTCGGTCATCGCCGGCCCCACGGGTTCCGCATGCGTCGCACCTCCGGCCGGGACCGTACCCCGAGCCCCCGGGGAGGGCGGTACCCTCCCCGGTCATGGACCCGGTGGTGGGCGTGATCATGGGCAGCGACTCCGACCTCGACGTGATGCGCGGGGCAGCGGCCGCCCTCGACGAGTTCGGCGTGGCGCACGAGGTGCGCGTCGTCTCCGCGCACCGGTCGCCGGAGGGGATGGTCGCCTACGCCAAGGCGGCGGCGGGCCGGGGGCTGCGGGTGATCGTCGCCGGCGCGGGCGGCGCCGCCCACCTGCCGGGGATGGTCGCGTCGCTCACGCCCCTGCCCGTGATCGGGGTGCCGGTGCCGCTCGCCCACCTCGACGGCCTCGACTCCCTGCTCTCGATCGTGCAGATGCCGGCCGGCATCCCCGTCGCCACGGTGGCCGTCGGCAACGCCCGCAACGCCGGCCTGCTCGCCGTGCGGATCCTCGCCGCCTCCGACCCCGACCTGAGAGCACGCGTCGAGCGGTCGCAGGCCGACCTGACCCGCCTCGTCGCGGAGAAGGACGCCCGGGTCAGGGGCGAGACCGCCGACGGCTGACCCGGCCCCCACATCCGCCCCGGGCGACGGTCACTCGCTGCTGACGGCCTGGAGCACGTCGAGCTTGGCAGCCCGGCGGGCCGGGAAGTGCGCGGCGGCGACGCCGGCCAGGGCGGCGACCACCACGATCACGACGATCTGGGCCGGGGGAATCGCGAACTGGGTGATCCCCTGGTCGCGCAGCGCCCGCACCACCGCCCAGCCGAACATGATCCCCACCGCGAGGCCGAGCGCGGTGCCGAACAGGGCGATGATCACCGACTCCCAGCGGATGCTCGACCGGAGCTGGCGCCGGCTCATCCCCACCGCCCGCAACAGGCCCAGCTCCCGCGTCCGCTCGTGGATCGAGAGCGCCAGGGTGTTGGCGATGCCGATCAGGGCCACGATCACGGCCAGGGCGAGGAGCGCATAGACGAGGTTCACGAGCTGGTTGATCTGCGCCTCCTGGCTCCGGCGGAACTCGGCCTGGTTCTTCAGCTCGGCGTTCGGGTACGCCTCGACCACCTTCTCGATGGCCCGGCGCCCGGCCTCGTTCGACACCCCCGGCGCGAGCAGGATGTACACCTGGGCGTCGAGCTGGTTCGCGAAGGACCGCTCGAAGCCGGCCAGGGAGATCATGTAGTCGGTGAAGCCGGCCTGCTGGCCGCGGCCGAAGACGGCCTCCACCCGCACGGTCCTCGTCCCCCTCTCGGGCGTGCGCAGCCGGATCGGCGAGCCGACCCGCCAGCCGTGATCGTCCGCGACCTTCTCGGAGACGGCTATGCCGTCGGGGGAGAGGGCCGCGAAGTCGCCGCTCTTGACGTCGAGGTCGAAGACGGCGTCGCTCCGCCGCGGGTCGAGAGCGAGGAGGAACTGGCCCGAGCCGTCGACGTCGGCCACACCGATGCGGATCCCGGTGGCCGTCCTGACCTCGGGCAGCGCGGCGACGTCGTGGGCGAGCTCGGGGCTGAACCCGGTCTGCGGACCGCCGCCGAAGGCCCCCTTGGGTTGGATCACGAAGTCGGCCCGCATCGCCTCCTTCAGCGCGACCGCGATCGAGTCCTTGGTCGACGCGGCGAAGATCGTGATGAACCCCACCAGGGCGACGCCGATCATCAGCGCCGCGGACGTGGCGGCGGTCCGGCGGGGGCTGCGCAGCGCGTTCTCGCGGGCGAGCACCCCGGAGATGCCCGAGAACCGCGCCATCGGGGCCCCGAGGATGCGGCTCGCGGGCCGGACCAGGATCGGACCGAGCACCGCGACCCCGAAGAACACCGCCAGCGCGCCGACGCCCACGTAGGCGATCCGGTTGTCGACGTCGGTGAACAGGCCGAACGCGAGGAGCGCGGCGCCCACGAGTATCAGGCCGACGCCGATCACGCTCCTCCGCCGGAACCGGGTCGGCTTCTCGACGGCGACGGCGCGCATCATCGCCACCGGCGGCACCTTCGCGGCGCGGCGCGCCGGGAAGACGGCCGAGACGACGGTCACGACCGTCCCGACCACCAGGGCGCTGACGACGGTGCCCGTCGTGACCACCACACCCGCGGCGGGCAGGTCGATGCCGAACGCGGCCAGGAGGGACTTGAGGGCCAGCGCGAGCAGGACTCCCGCACCCAGGCCGATGGTCGAGGCGACCAGCCCGACGAGCGCCGACTCGCCCAGGACCGATCGCGTGACCTGGCGTCCGGTGGCGCCGATGGCGCGCAGGAGCGCCATCTCGCGGCTGCGTTGGGCCACCACGATCGAGAAGCTGTTGAAGATCACGAAGCACCCGACGAGCAGCGCCACGCCGGCGAAGATCAACAGGGCCCGGTTGAAGAACGACAGGCCCTCCTCGACCTGGTTCTGGTTCTCCTCGGTGAGGTCCCGGCCGGTGATCACCTCGAAGCCGTGGCGGGGCAGGGCCCGGGCGACGCGGGTGCGGATCTCCTCCTGGGTGACACCCGGCTCGGCGGCGACGGAGATGCCGTCGAGCTCGTCGCCGGCCCCGGAGATGCGGGCCGCCTCGGCGGTGGTGAACATGGTGATGGTCGCCCCTCCGGGGCTGTCGGCGTCGCCGAACCTGGCGATGCCGGCCACCAGGTAGCGCTTGGGCGCCTGCTGGGTGAGGACGGTGATCCGATCGCCGACCTCGATGTGCCCGTCGTCGGCCGACCCCTTGTCGATGACGATCTCGCCGTCGCGGCGGGGCGGGTGGCCGGCGACGATGCGGAACGTGTTCAGCTCCGGGCTGTCGGTCCAGTTGAAGCCGAGCGACGGCGGGCCCTGGCCCCCGATGGCCTTGCCGTCGTCGCCGACGGGCTGGGCGAAGAACTGGATGTCGGGGCTGGCCGCCTCCACGCCCGGTACGCCCTCGACCGTCGCCAGCGCCGACCTCGGGATCCGGCCGCGCGACTCGCCGAACGGCGTGTCGATGACGTTCGTGGAGCGGACGTAGGCGTCGGTGCCCTCGAAGACGTTCGCGAACAGGTCGTCGAAGGTGCGCTTCAGCGTGTCGGAGAGCACCATCGTCCCCGACATGAACGCCACCCCGAGGATCACCGCCACCGCGGTCAGCAGGAAGCGGACCTTGTGGGCGAGGAAGCTCTTGACGGTCAGGCGCAGCACCGGGCGCTACTCGCTCAGCTGCTTCATGCGGTCGAGGATCGCGTCGGGCGTGGGGGAACGCATCTCGTCGACGATCCGGCCGTCGCCGAGGAACACGACCCGGTCGCTCTGGCCGGCGGCGCCGGGGTCGTGGGTGACCATGACCACCGTCTGGCCGAGGTCGTCGACGGCCCGGCGCATGAAGCCGAGGATCTCGGCTCCCGAGCGGGAGTCGAGGTTGCCCGTCGGCTCGTCGGCGAAGATGACCGCCGGGCGGCTGACGAGGGCCCGGGCCACCGCCACCCGCTGCTGCTGACCGCCGGACAGCTCCGACGGCCGGTGCGACAGGCGGTCGCGCAGGCCCATCGTGTCGACGATGGTGTCGAGCCAGCCCTTCTCGGGCTTCCGTCCCGCCAGGGCGAGGGGCAGGGTGATGTTCTCGAGGGCCGTCAGGGTGGGGACGAGGTTGTAGGCCTGGAACACGAAGCCGATGCGGTCACGCCGGATGAGCGTGAGGCGCTTCTCGTTGCAGGCGCTGATCTCGACGTCGCCCAGGAACACCTGCCCGGAGGTGATCCGGTCGAGGCCGGCCAGGCAGTGCAGGAGCGTCGACTTGCCCGAGCCCGACGGCCCCATGATCCCGGTGAACTCGCCGCTCGCGAACTCGACCGAGACCCGGTCGAGGGCCCGCACGGCGTTGTCGCCCTCGCCGAAGATCTTGGTGACGTCGACGGCGCGCGACGAGACGGCGGTCGCCTCGGTCGTGACGGCTGGGTTCACGGGTCCCTCCTCGGGTCGGGCCGGGCGGCCGGGGCCACGCGGATGGCGCCGGGAAACGTCGGTCGGGCGGGCGGTGAGGCCCACGGGCGTGGTGGTGCGGGTACCCACCCGTCCGGTCGGGACGAGCGTCGGCGGGCCGCTCCCCCCGACCCGCCGGACGCGCCGGTCAGGGAACGGGTGAGCGCCCGCGATCGGGCGGGGAGGACGGGTCGGCGGAGGCGGGGTCGGGATCGGCGCCCGCGGTCGGGGCGGGATCGGGAGGACGGGCGGCGGACGGGCGCTCGGACCCGGTCGCCGCGCCGGCGGTGGTCGGCTCGGCCCGCCGGCCGAGCCACACGAACCACGCCACGGCGGCCAGGCAGACCGCGACGCTGACCCAGGCGTTGATCCGCAGGCCTCCCACGCGGTGCGCGGGGTCGATGCGGAGGTTCTCGAAGAAGAAGCGGGCGAGCGTGTAGAGGGCGATGTAGGCGGCGGCGGTCTGGCCCCGTCGGAACGGCACCCGGCGCTCGGCCCACACGAGGATCCCGAAGATGGCCAGGCAGGCGAGCGACTCGTAGAGGAAGGTCGGGTGGAACGTGGCGAACTGCTCGTAGCCGGCCGGCCGGTGGGTGGGCGAGATCTCGAGGCCCCAGGGCAGCGTGGTGGGCTTACCGAACAGCTCCTGGTTGAAGTAGTTGCCCCAGCGACCGATGGCCTGGGCGAGCACCACGCCCGGCGCCATGGCGTCCATGAGGGCCAAGGCGTCGAGGCGCCGGCGCCGGGCCAGCACCGCCACGGCCAGCGCCCCACCTGCCACCGCACCCCAGATGGCGAGGCCGCCCGTCCAGATCTCGAACGCCTTGAGCCAGTCGTGCGTGTAGAGCTGGTAGTCGGTGATCACGTGGTAGACGCGGGCCCCGATCACGCCGGCCAGGACCACCCAGATGGCGAGGTCGGTGATGTCGCGGCCGTCGTGGCCCTTCCGGCGCCACCGCACCTCCGCGACCTTCACCGCGGCGAGCACGCCGATCGCCAGCATCAGGCCGTAGGCGTGCAGCGACAGCGGGCCGATGTCGATCGTCCCGTGGGACGGGCTCGGGATGGAGGCCAGCACCGCCGTCAACTCTAGACGCCGCCCTCCGCGACCGACGTGGGCGCCCCCCTAGATTTATCCAGTGAAGAATGTTAAAAATGACGCCGAGGACCAGCCCCGAGGACCAACCCCGCCCAACGGGATCCTGAACAAGGACAGGCAGAGCATGGCCCGCACCGACGCCAACCCGCCGAAGCCCGACTTCGCCACCGACTACGTGCTCCACGAGGTCGACCCCGGCTACCTCACCGCCGCGGTCAAGCCCAAGCAGTTCATCCACATCGACCAGGCCGAGTGCATCCTCTGCGAGGGCTGCGTCGACATCTGCCCGTGGAAGTGCATCCACATGGTCTCCGTCGACGCCATCGCCGAATCGGTCAACACCGAGCAGCCCGGCGACGACCCCCGAGACCACGTGGCGTTCCTCATCGACGAAGACGTCTGCACCCGCTGCGCCCTGTGCGTCGACCGGTGCCCCACCGGCGTGATCGTCCTCGGCAAGCTCAGCCCCGACATCGCCGACGGCGACCCCCACACCCGCACCCCCCGGCACGGCTACGCCTACGGGCTGCGGTTCTGACCCCCGACCCCTACCGGTTGGTCAAGGAGACACGAACGTGGCGAACGGAAGCAACGGCGGCAACGGGCAGGGTGCCGGCGCCAAGCTCCTGACACGCGTCAAGGAGGCGGGCGAGAAGGTCGGTGGGTCGCAGGTGATGACCTCGATCTTCCGGCCCGGGTCGATCTTCCGGAAGGGCTACACCGACAGCCCCCGGAACCGCTCCTACGTGATCATGAACAGCGTGCTCTACCACCTTCACCCGGTGAAGGTGAAGCGGCACGCGGTCAAGGTGTCCTACACCCTGTGCCTGGGCGGCCTGTCGTTCTTCCTCTTCATCCTGCTGACCGTCACCGGCATCTTCCTCATGTTCTTCTACCGGCCGACCGAGGCCCAGGCCTGGACCGACGTCCAGAACATCGAGACGGCCGTGTACTTCGGGTCGCTGGTCCGCAACATGCACCGCTGGGCCGCGCACCTGATGGTCCTGTCGGTGTTCCTGCACATGAGCCGGGTCTTCTACCACGGCGCCTACAAGGCGCCGCGGGAGTTCAACTGGGTGGTCGGCGTGATCCTCCTCACGCTCACGCTGCTCCTCTCGTTCACCGGCTACCTGCTGCCCTGGGACCAACTCGCACTCTGGGCCGTCACGGTCGGCACCAACATGATGGGCTACACCCCGGTGTTCGGGAGCAGCGTCAAGTACGCGCTCCTGGGCTCCAAGGAGATCTCGGGTGAGACCCTGCTGCGCTGGTACGTCCTGCACGTGCTGCTCCTGCCCTTCGTGATCGTGATCTTCATGGCCATCCACTTCTGGCGCGTCCGCAAGGACGGCGGCATCTCCGGGCCGCTCTAGGCCCGGGAGGAGCGAGCGATGCCCGACATCCCCGAACACCTGCTGAAGCGCAGCGCCGAGAGGCGCAAGGCGCTCGGCCTGCCCGTGCCGGGCGAGACCGGTGAGGGCGAGCCCGCCGCGCCCGAGGCCGCCGAGGAACCGGCCGCCGCCGAGGCTCCCACCACCGAGGAGGCGCCCGCGGCCGAGGCCGGGAGCGGCGGCGAGGAGTCCGCCGGCGAGGAGAAGCCGGCGAAGAGCAAGGGCGGCGTGCCGGCGCACCTCCTCGAGCGGTCCCGCAAGCGCAAGGCCGCGGCGGCCGGTGGGGGAGGCGCCACGGCCGCGGCGGGAGGAGCCCGCGCGGCGGCGACCGCCGCGCCCACGATCCCGGCCCCGGCGGGCACCGGTCCCGGCGGTCACACCCAGCGCCTGCTCACCGTCGTCAAGTCCGGCTCGATCCAGCAGACCCGGGCCGAGACCCAGGACAAGGTCCACACCTGGCCGCACCTGCTGGTGATCGAGTTCGCGGCGCTGCTCGGGGTCACGGCGATGCTGCTGGTCTTCTCGGCCCTCGTCAAGGCGCCGCTCCTCGGCCTCGCCGACGTCAACCAGACGCCCAACCCGTCGAAGGCGCCGTGGTACTTCCTCGGGCTCCAGGAGCTCCTGACCATGTTCCACCCGATGGTCGCCGGCGTGACCATCCCGGGCATGGGCCTGTTCCTCCTCATGGTGGCGCCCTACGTCGACAAGAACCCGTCCAACAAGCCGGCCGACCGGAAGTTCGCGATCTCGCTGTTCACGCTGTTCCTGATGTTCTGGGCCGTGCTCGTGATCATCGGTTCGTTCTTCCGGGCCACGGGGTTCAACTTCGTGTTCCCCTGGAACGCCGGTATCTACTTCGACCTGTAGGAGCCACCGACCGTGGGAATCCCCCTAGTAATCGGGATCGTGGTCCTGATCGCCCTGGCCGCGACGATGATCGTTGCCAGCGGCAGCCACCGGTCGGTCACCGGTGTGCTCAGCCGCGAGACGCGCCGGCGCGACGCCGCCCGCCGGGCCTCCGGCGCGGCCGGCACCCCGCCCACCCCGACCGACGACACCCCGCCCACCCCGACCGACGACGCCGAGGCCACCCGGGCGGCGCGCGAGCGGGCCGACGAGGCGCGCCAGGAGCTCACCACGGGCGGAGCGGCCCCGGCGCCGGCCGGCGCTACGGCCCCCGCCCGGCGTGAGCCGGTCGACGAGGAGGCGCTCGGGGTCACCCGCCGGCAGTTCTTCAACCGGGGGATCCTCGCCACCATGGCCCTGTCGCTCGGGGCATTCGGCGGCGCCGCTCTGGCCTTCATCTACAGCAAGTCGGCCGGGGGCTTCGGAGGCAAGGTGGGAACCGGCCGCACCGCGGCGTCCATCAAGGCCGACCTCCAGAGCACCAAGGCGCCGGTCTACTTCCCCGAGGCCCGGGCCTACATCCAGCCCTACCCGAAGGCCGACGTCGCCAAGGCCAAGGGCGTCTACGAGGACGCGATCGTCGCCAACATGGAGGAGCTCGGGCTCCTGGCGCTCTACCAGAAGTGCCCGCACCTCGGTTGCAAGGTCCCCTGGTGCCAGACCTCCCAGTGGTTCGAGTGCCCCTGCCACGGCTCCAAGTACGACCGGGTCGGCGAGAAGCGGGGCGGCCCGGCCCCCCGGGGCATGGACCACTTCGCGATCAGCGGCGGCCCGTCGGGCCCGCTCGTCATCGACACGTCAACCGTCTTCAACGGCGTACCCATCGGCACCGACACCACGGGCCAGGGCGCCGAAGGCCCGTTCTGCGTCGGAGGCTGACCTCCCGTGACCCTGCGTAGCGTCCTCATTGCGATCAACGTCGTCGCGATCCTGGTCATCCTCGGGGTGCTCGGGTTCCGGGTGCTGCGCGTCCGCCACCGCCCCGACGAGAAGCCGGCCCAGAACGTCACCCCCTTCCACGACGACGACGTCCTGGAGACCACCCACCTCGAGAACGTCCTCATGTGGGCGCTGATCGTGTCCGCGATCATCGCCGTGGCGCTCCCCCTCTACTGGCTGAGGGAGCCGAGCCGCCAGGAGGCCCTCGCCGCCGGCTACCACGACAGCGCCGTGGAGCGGGGCCACGTCCTCTACTCCAACAAGGCCATGAAGACCTACGACTCCACCCAGTCGCTCCTGTGCGCCGACTGCCACGGCACCGACGCCTCCGGCGGCTCGGCGCCGTTCGTGATCACCTCCGACATGCAGCCCGACAAGGACGCCAAGCCCGTCCAGGCCACGTGGAAGGCCCCGGCGCTCAACGACATCCTCCTGAGGTTCACGCCCGATCAGGTGATCCAGATCATCACCTACGGCCGTCCGGGCACGCCGATGCCGGCATGGGGCGTGGCCGGGGGCGGTCCGAAGAACGAGCAGAGCGTCACCGACCTCGTCGCGTACCTGGCCAGCATCCAGATCAGCCCGGCCAAGGCCCGGGCCCGGGTCGCCGACGACCTCTCGAAGGCGGTGGCCAACGCCGAGGCGTGGGTGAAGACGGCCACCGACAACCTCGCGGCCGCCGAGGAGGCGCTGACCCAGGCCCAGGGCGCCCTGGACCAGGCGACCACCACCGCCGAGCGCCGGTCCGCCCGGGCCGACGTCGCCGCCGCCGAAGCCGACGTCGAGGCCCAGAAGCGGGCGGTGGAGAACACCCAGGCCTACCTCGACGAGGTGAGCGCCGCGAACGACGGCGGCGAGGTCGGGCAGGGCCGACTGCTGTTCGAGCAGCAGTGCGCGCGCTGCCACACCTCGGGCTGGAACACCTTCGACCCCACCAAGCCCGAGATCCCGCTGCCCGGCCCGCAGGGCGGGGGGGCGTTCGGCCCCAACCTCACCGGCGGGGCCACCCTGGCCCAGTTCCCGGGCAACCCGGCCTCCGACCCGGAGACCAAGGGGTTCCTGGACCAGATCTCGTGGGTCGCCGACGGCGTGGAGGCCAACAAGCCTTACGGCGTTCGGGGCATCTCCAGTGGCCGCATGCCCCACTTCGGGAAGTTGCTGACCGAGGACCAGATCCGGGCCATCGTCATGTTCGAGCGGTCCCTCTAGCCGGAAGCAGGAGACAGCGTTGAGCCTCACAGTCCTCGCTTCGGAAGGGGTGAAGAGCCCCACCCTGTGGTACCCGACGATCCTCGGCATCCTCGTGGTGGTCGCGGGCGTCGTGCTCTTCTGCGGGTCCGTCTACCTCCTGTTGGCCACCAACCTCGGCGCCCGGCTCGGGTTCCTGATCGCCGCGGCGGCCCTCAGCGGGTTCATGGTCCTCCTCTCCGCGATGTGGCTCGCCACCGCGTCGCCGCTCAACACCCTCAAGGGTCGGGTTCCCTCGTGGAAGCCCGTCGAGAGCGTCGAGGGCAAGAGCATGGCCAAGGCCAAGACCCCGGCCGTCCGCGACATCTTCACCGAGGGCCGCAAGCTCAGCGCCACCGACGCCACCAACGTCAAGGCCGAAGCCGACCAGCTCCTCGTGATCCCGCAGGCGGAGGGCGGCGAGAAGGCACCGCCGCCCGGCCCGTACGCGAAGTTCCAGGCCACCACCGACTACCTCCAGGTCGCGGCCTACGAGACAGGTGGCGGCGGGCGGTTCCACGCGGAGTTCGACGGGTCGTTCCCGTTCCTGCACCTGAGCTTCCACGAGCCCAAGCACGCGGTGTCGGTGATCTGCCCGGTGAAGGAGGTCGAGGTGCCCTTCGGCGAGGCGCCGCCGACCCCCGAGTGCGACCCGGCCCAGCCCCGCGTCAACCTGGTCATGATCCGCGACCTCGGATCGGTGCGGGTCCCACCGCTGGTCGTGCTGATCGCGTCGAGCATCCTCTTCGCGCTCACGCTCCTCAGCCTGCACTGGCGTGAGCTCGACATGCGTGAGCTCGCCGCGTCGTCGGTTCCCGCCGAGCGCCCCTCCGGCGCCCCGGCCAAGGCCTAGGACCCAGGAGTACCCGTGACCCGCGCCCGCACCGGCCCGATCGCCCGACTCGCGTCCCTCGCGGCGCTCACCGCCCTGCTCGGGGCCTGCACCAACGACGGCCAGGCCGTCGACGCCGGGGGAGGCAACGGGGGCGGCGGGTTGGCCTTCGTCCTGCTCACGCTCTTCCTGGTGGTTGTCGTGGGCTTCCTCTTCCTGCTCGACCGGGCCCGCGCCCGCAAGGAGCGCGACCACTAGCGCCGCCACGGTGGGTGCCGCCTCGGACGCCCTCCGGACCCCGCCGACCGGCACGGAACGGCCCCGGCGGCGCCTTTTGACCTCCGCGGCGCACGGTCGGATAGCGTGAGCGTCGCAGCCCGAATCGCAGCCCGAAACGCCGACGGAGGCACGCGCCCGAGGTGACCGACTACCTGCCGATCTTCACGCTGGTCGTCCTCGTGGTCGTCTTCGTCGCGGTGTCCTTTCCCGTCTCGACCTTCCTCGCGCCGAGGCGCTCCACCCGCGCCAAGACCGCACCGTACGAGTGCGGGATCGTCCCCGAGGTCGAGCCGGCGGAGCGCTTCCCGGTGGGCTTCTATCTGGTCGCGCTCACGTTCATCATCCTCGACGTCGAGGTGGTGTTCCTGTACCCGTTCACCATCGTGTACCGCGGCCTCGGGGGTTACGGGCTGGCGGCCATGGGCTTCTTCCTGGTGCTGCTGCTCGTTCCCTTCGCGTACCTGCTCTCCACCGGCGCGCTGGCCTGGGGGTCGGTGCGCCAGGTGGCCGAGCGCGTGATCCGGCCCGTCCTGCGCACCCGGGAGGTGCCCAAGCTCGTGGAGCCCACCGGCTCCGCGGGCGACGCGGAGGGCGAGGCCGCCTGATGGGGCTGGAGCAGGTCCCGCACAACTTCCTCACCGGCCGCCTCGAGGATCTCATCCGCTGGGGCCGGCGCAACAGCGTCTGGCCGGCCACCTTCGGGCTCGCCTGCTGCGCGCTGGAGATGATGGCCACCGGCGCCGCGCACTACGACCAGGCCCGCTTCGGCATGGAGGTGTTCCGCGCCAGCCCCCGCCAGGCCGATCTGATGATCGTGGCCGGCCGCGTCAGCCAGAAGATGGCCCCCGTACTGCGCCAGGTCTACGACCAGATGGTCGAGCCCAAGTGGGTCATCTCGATGGGGGTGTGCGCCAGCACCGGCGGGATGTTCAACAACTACGCGTTGGTGCAGGGCGTCGACCAGGTCGTTCCGGTCGACGTGTACGTGCCCGGGTGCCCACCGGGCCCCGAGACGCTCCTCCACGGCATCCTCACCCTGCACGAGCAGATCCGCACCGGCGAGATCCTGGCCCGCCGCCACGGGAGCCCCACCGGCGGGGCCGCCATCCAGATCCAGGAGCAGGCCGGAACGCCCGTCCACCTCCGCACCAGGCCCTGACCCGCGACCCGACCACCGAGACGACACCTCAGATGGCCGACGACCAAGCGCGCGAGACCGATCCCGAGCCCGGCGACCCCGCCGCCGGTCCGGAGGTCGACGCGCCCGAGGTGCCCGGCGACCCCGTCGCCGCGGCGGTGCTGGAGCGCTTCCCCGCGGTCGTGCACCGCGAGTCGCACGGGCAGCCCGTCGTCTACGTGCCGCGCGCCGCCTGGCGGGCCGTGGGCGCGTTCCTGCGCGAGGAGCAGCAGTTCACGATGCTCCTCGACGTCTGCGCCGTCGACCACCTCCTGGCTCCCGAGCGGGTCCGGGTGGACGGGGTCGCCCCCGAGCGGTTCGAGGTGGTCGCCAACCTCCTCTCCCACCCCCGCAACCGGCGCCTCCGGATGATCTGCGAGATCCCGGCGGGCGACCCGTCGCTCGACAGCCTCGCGCCGGTGTTCGCCGGTGCCGTTGCCCCGGAGCGTGAGACCTACGACCTGTTCGGCATCGAGTTCAACGGCCATCCCGACCTGACGCGGATCCTCATGCCCGACGACTGGGTCGGGTTCCCGCTCCGCAAGGACGACGCGCCGGGCGCGGTGCCCGTCCGCTTCAAGGGCGATCCGGCCCCGCGATGAGCGCAGTGTGCCCCTCGACCTCCCTGCACACCGCCGCGGCCGGCGTGACGCGAGATACCCGATCATGACCGACGACACGACCCCCGACGACCTGACTCCCGACGACCTGACTCCCGACGACGTGACCGCGGACGCCACCGGCGACCCCGCCGGCCTCGCCGGCGCGGGCGACGCCCCCGGAGTCCCGGCCGAGGACGTCGAGCTCCTCCCCGACGACGAGGAGCTCCGCCTGCTCCGCCAGACCGACGAGGGCGCGCAGGAGATGCGCCGGGTCGAGGACCTCGTGATCACCGGTGGCGTGTGGCCGGAGGGCGGGGGCGAGACCACGATCATGAACATGGGTCCCCAGCACCCGTCGACCCACGGGGTGCTGCGCCTGATGCTCGAGATGCAGGCCGAGCGGATCCTGAGGGTCAAGCCCGTCATCGGCTACCTCCACACCGGCATGGAGAAGACGGGTGAGGAGCTCACCTACGTGAACGGGTGCACCAACGTGACCCGCATGGACTACGCGTCGCCCCTCGCCAACGAGCTGGTCTACTCGATGGCCGCCGAGCGCCTGCTCGGGCTCGAGCTCCCCGTCCGGGCCCAGTGGATCCGGATGTACCTCCAGGAGCTCAACCGCATGGCCTCGCACCTGCTGTTCCAGGCCACCAACGGCATGGACATCGGGGCGGTCTCGATGATGCTGTACGGCTGGCGCGAGCGCGAGGAGGTCCTGCGCCTCCTGGAGCTCATCACCGGGCTGCGCATGAACCACAACTTCATCCGGGTCGGCGGTACGGCCGCCGACCTGCCCGACGGGTGGGAGGAGCAGACCCTCGAGGTGTGCGACCTCGTGGAGCGGGGCGTGCGCGACTACGACGAGCTGCTGACCGAGCAGCCGATCTGGGTCGAGCGCCTCCAGGGCGTGGGGACGATCACCACCGAGCAGTGTCTCGACCTGTCGATCACCGGTCCGATCCTCCGCTCCACCGGCTTCGCCTGGGATCTGCGCAAGGCGCAGCCCTACCTCGCCTACGACGACGTCGACTTCGACGTCGTCTACACCGAGAACGGCGACTGCTTCGACCGCTACCGCATCCGCCTGGCCGAGATTCTCGAGTCGGTGAAGATCGTGCGCCAGTGCGTCGAGCGCATGCCCCCCGGCGACTACCGCGTTCCCGACCTCAAGGTCACGCCGCCGCCGCGGGCCCGCATCGACGAGTCGATGGAGGCGCTGATCCACCACTTCAAGCTCTTCACCGAGGGCTTCAAGGTCCCGGCCGGCGAGACCTACGCGGCGGTCGAGTCGCCCCGCGGCGAGATCGGCTGCTACATGGTCTCCGACGGCACCGCCAAACCGGCCCGGATGCACATCCGCGGGCCGTCGTTCTACAACCTTCAGGCCATCGACGCGATGGGACGCGACGCCCTCGTCGCCGACGCGGTGGCGATCGTCTCGAGCATCGACCCGATCATGGGAGAGGTCGACCGGTGACACCCCCCGAGCGCGTACAGCCGCCCCGTGTGCTGACCGACGACAACCTCGCCAAGGCTCGCGAGATCATCGCGCTCTACCCGCACTCCAAGTCGGCGGTGCTGCCTCTGCTCCACCTGGTCCAGGACCAGGAGGGCTGGATCTCCGACGACGCCATGCGTGAGGTCGCGGCGTTGCTCGGCCTCCAGCCGGCCCAGGTGCTGGGCACGTGCAGCTTCTACACGATGTTCAAGCGCGATCCGGTGGGCCGCCTCGTGGTGTCGGTGTGCACCAACGTGAGCTGTTACGTGAACGGTGGCCCGGAGCTCTACGACGCCCTCCAGCAGCGCTACTCCGAGGACGCCGACGTCACCGTCGAGGAGGTCGAGTGCCTGGCCGCCTGCGACCAGGCTCCCGTGCTGCAGGTCAACTACGAGTACCACGGTCCGCTCACCCCTGAGGTGGCCGAGGACCTCGTCGAGGACTACAAGTCGGGGCGCCTCACGCCCCGCACCGTCTCGGGGAGCCAGGGGTAGGGATGGCCGTCACCGAGACCCGAATCGTCACCCAGCGCCTGCGCGACTTCCCCGACGACTCCCACACCATCGAGCGCTACCTGGCCACGGGTGGCTACGAGAGCCTGCGCCGGGCGCTCGGCATGACCCCCGCGCAGATCGGCGAGGAGCAGGTCAAGGCCTCGGGGCTGCGGGGTCGGGGCGGGGCCGGGTTCGGTACGGGCCAGAAGTGGTCGTTCCTGCCGCCCGGCGTCTTCCCCCGGTACCTCTGCGTCAACGCCGACGAGGGCGAGCCGTCCACCTTCAAGGACCACATGCTCCTCGAGCGCGACCCTCACCAGCTCATCGAGGGCGTGGTGATCAGCGCGTTCGCCATCGAGTGCCACACCGCGTTCATCTACATCCGCGGCGAGTTCGCGCTCGGTGCCGAGCGGGTCGCCCAGGCGCTCGCCGAGGCCTACGAGCGGGGCTTCGTCGGCCCCGACGTGCTCGGTTCGGGCTTCGACCTCGAGATCGTCCTGCACCGCGGGGCCGGGGCCTACATCGCCGGCGACGAGACCGGCCTGATGGAGAGCCTCGAGGGAGAGCGGGCGATGCCCCGCATCAAGCCCCCCTTCCCGGCCGTGCAGGGCCTGTACGCGCAGCCCACGATCGTCAACAACGTCGAGACCCTCTCCACCGTCCCGCACATCATCCGCATGGGGGGCGAGGAGTACGCCAAGCTCGGTGTGGGGCGCTCCACCGGCACCCGCATCTTCTCGGTCTCGGGCCACGTGGCCCGGCCCGGCAACTACGAGGTGGAGCTCGGCGTCACCTTCCGGGACCTCATCTACGGGCTCGCGGGTGGCATCCCCGACGGCCGGGAGATGAAGTTCTTCATCCCGGGTGGCGCGTCCTCTCCGTGGCTCCTTCCCGAGCACCTCGACTCGCCCCTCGACATGGACCACGTGCAGAACGACCTGAAGTCGATGCTCGGGTCCGGCGCGGTGATGGTCTTCGACGAGACGGTCGACCCGGTCGAGATCGCCTGGCGCCTGTCGAAGTTCTTCGCCCACGAGAGCTGCGGGAAGTGCACGCCGTGCCGGGAGGGGTCGGGCTGGATCGAGCGGGTCCTCTGGCGCATCCTCAACGGGCGGGGGCGTCCCGAGGACCTCGATCTCCTCCTCGACTTCGGCGACAACATCGTGCCGGGCCTGGGCGCCCCGTTCGCGCAGACCACGATCTGCGCCCTCGGCCCCAGCACCATGTCGCCGGTCGTAGGGCTGGTCCGGTGGTTCCGCGACGAGGTCGAGCAGCGGACCGGCGCGACGAGGGCCGGTCTCGAGCGCCGGGTCACCGTCCCGATGCCGGAGGTGGGGTGATGGCCGACCAGCCGATGAGCCAGTGGCCGTCGACCCACCAGTTCGTCATCCCGGTCCGGGGCGGCGACGAGAAGGTCAAGGTCACCATCGACGGGCGCGAGGTCGAGGCCCGCAACGGCGAGCTGCTGATCCGGGTCGCCCAGGAGAACGGCACCTACATCCCGCGCTTCTGCTACCACGAGCGGATGAAGCCGGTGGGGATGTGCCGGCAGTGCCTCGTCGAGGTCGAGGGCATGCGCGGGTTCCAGATCTCCTGCGCCACGCCCGTCGCCGACGGCATGGTCGTCCACACGCAGTCGGAGGCCGTGAAGAAGGTCCAGGAGGGCATCCTCGAGTTCCTCCTGATCAACCACCCGCTCGACTGCCCCGTCTGCGACCGCGGCGGCGAGTGCCCGCTCCAGGACCAGACGATGTCGTACGGCCCGGGGGAGTCACGCTTCGTCGAGGAGAAGCGCCACTGGGCCAAGCCCATCCCGGTCAACGACCTCGTCTACCTCGATCGGGAGCGATGCATCCAGTGCGGACGCTGCACTCGCTTCGCGGCCGAGGTCGCCGGTGAGCCGATGATCGACTTCGGGGCCCGCGCCATGGCCACCGAGGTCATCACCTTCCCCGACGAGCCCTTCTCGCCGTACTTCTCGATCAACACCGTCCAGATCTGCCCCGTCGGCGCCCTGACCTCCCGCCCGTACCGCTTCAAGGCCCGTCCCTGGGACCTGAAGACGGCCGAGACGAGCTGCACCCTGTGCGCGGTCAACTGCCGGGCCGCGGTCGACTCGTCGGCCAACCGGATGCTGCGCCTGCTGGGCGTCGACTCCGAGCCGGTCAACCACGGCTGGCTCTGCGACAAGGGCCGCCTGTCCTACGAGTCGGTCCACGCCGACGAGCGGATCCGCCGGCCCCTGGTTCGGGGCGGCGACGATCGGTCGCTGGTCGAGGTCTCCTGGACCTCCGCCCTCGACGCCGCCGCCGAGGGCCTCCGCCTCGCACTCGACCGGGGCGGACCGGACGCGGTCGCGGTGATCGGGGGCGCCCGGGGGACCAACGAGGACGCCTACGCCTGGGCCCGCTTCGCCAAGGGTGTCCTGCGCACCGACAACGTCGACGCCCAGCTCGGCGACGGTCTCCCGGCACCCGTGGTGCTCGGCATGGACCGCGCCACGATCCCCGATCTCGACCGGGCCCGCGCCGTGGTCCTGCTCGGTCCCGACGTCGAGGAGGAGCTGCCGGTCCTGCACCTGCGCCTGCGGCGCGCGGTCGTCGACCTTGACGTCCCGGTGATCGAGCTGTCGGCCACCGACACCAGCTTCACCCGCTACGCGTCGGCGTCGCTGCGCTACCTGCCGGGGGAGCAGGCCGAGCTGGCCCGCCAGGTCGCCTCCGCGCTCGGCGGCTCGCCCACCGGCGACCCGGAGGTCGACGCGGTGTCCGGCCTCGTCGCCGATCGCGACGGCGACGTCGTCGTGGTCCTGGGCCGCCCGTCGCTGGCCGAGTCCGCCGACCACACGGTGGCCGCCGCCGCCGCGCTCGCCGGCCCCGGCGTCCGCTTCCTCTCCGCTCTCCGGCGGGGCAACGTCCACGGCGCCCTCGAGGCCGGCCTCGCCCCCGGGATCCTCCCCGGGCGGGTCGAACTCGACGCCGGCCGGGAGTGGTTCACCGGCGAGTGGGGTGGCGTGCCCGAAACCGCCGGCCTCGACGCCACGGGGATCCTGCAGGCGGCCCGCGACGGCCGCATCGACGCCCTCGTCGTCCTCGGGGCCGACCTCGTCGACGACTTCCCCGACCGGGCCCTGGTCCGCGAGGCGATGGTCTCGGCCGGCTTCGTGATCGTGGTGGGGTCCTTCGAGTCCGAGCTCCTCGTCCAGGCCGACGTGTTCCTGCCCGCCACGATGTGGGGCGAGAAGGCCGGCTCCACCACCAACATCGAGGGACGGGTCCAGCGCCTGGCGCAGAAGGTCGCGCCCGAGGGCTCGGTCATGGACGACTGGCGCATCGCGGCCGAGCTGGCCCGCCGCTTCGACTCCGACTTCGACCTCGAGCTCGTCACCGAGGTCCAGGACGAGCTGGCCCGGGTCGCGCCGGCGTTCGCCGACGTCGACTCCGCCCTCCTCGCCCGGGCCGTCGACGGCGTCGTGCTCCCGCTCTCCGACCACGTCGACGACCTGGTGCTGACCCCCACCCGGATCCCCCTCACCGACCGCCGTTGGGAGCCGATCATCCCCGGGACCGTCGGCGACGGCATCGCCGGGATCAGCGTGGGGCCGTCGTTGCCCGCGGGTGCCGCCGGTGCCGCGACCGCGTTCCGGGCCGGCGACGCTCGGCCGGCGGGGGAGGCCACCGAGGCCACCGAGGTCGGCACGGCCGATGAGACCGGCGCGGGCGACGAGGCCGTCGCCGGTGACGAGGCCGACGCCGGCACCGGGCCCGACTCCGGGACCACGGCCCGGCCGGCGGTCCTGCGCTGGGATCCGTCCTCGGCCCCGGCCCCCGAGGTCGGCGACCGCGACGCGTACGCTCTCCGCCTCGTGAGCGGGCGCAGCCTCTACGACCTCGGGCGGTCGGTCTCCGCGTCGGTCTCGATGGGCCGGCTCGTCCGCCCGGCGTCGCTGCTCGTGAACCCGTCCGCGTGCGAGCGCCTGGGCGTCGCCGACGGCTCCACCGTACGGGTCACCTCGCCGCGCGGGGCTGTCTCGCTCCGGGTCGCGGCCGAGCCCGGCGTCCCCGACGGTGTCGCCTACCTGGCCTTCAACCGCCCACCGGTCGCGGCCTCGTCGCTCATCGACGCCTCGGTGTCCGTCACCGACCTGCGCCTGGAGAAGGCGCCGTGACGCCCGGCCCCCTCCTCGCGGTGGCCGACCCGCTCTTCTCCGACGGCGTCGACCTGACCGTCGTGCTCATCGTGGTGGGCAAGACCGTCGCCGTCTTCGCCATGCTGCTGGTGGCGGTGATGTTCTACGTCTGGTTCATGCGCAAGGTCATCGCCGACATGCAGAACCGCATCGGCCCCCACCGAGCCGGCCCCTTCGGGGTGCTCCAGACCCTCGCCGACGCCATCAAGCTGTTCTTCAAGGAGCAGTCCTCGCCCGACACCGCCGACCCGTGGGTCTACCGGCTCGCCCCGTACCTGGCCATCCTCCCTGCCTTCCTGGCCTTCGCGATCGTCCCGATCGGCGGGGAGGTGACCATCGCCGGCCACCGCACCTTCCTCCAGCTCGCCGAGCTGCCGATGGGGATCCTGTTCCTGATCGCCATGTCGGGCCTCGGGCTCTACGGCGTGATGCTCGCCGGCTGGTCGTCGGGTTCGAAGTACCCGTTGCTCGGCGCGGTGCGCGCCTCGGCCCAGATGCTGAGCTACGAAGCAGCCCTCGGCCTCGCGATCATCGGACTCCTGCTCCAGAGCGGCACGCTCTCGACGCGGGGCATCGTCGACCTCCAGGCCTGGACGGGCAACTGGGGGAGTCTGGGCGACTGGCCCGTGGCCCAGTGGCTGATCTGGCCCGCGCTGGTCCCGTTCCTGATCTTCGTGGTGGCGGCGATCGCCGAGACCAACCACCCGCCCTTCGACCTGGTGGAGGCCGAGCAGGAGCTGGTGGGCGGGTTCCACACCGAGTACACGGGAATCCGCTTCGCGATCTTCTTCCTCGCCGAGTTCATGAACCTGATCACGATGTCGGCCATCGTCGTGACCCTGTTCCTCGGCGGGCCGGCCGGTCCCGGCATCGGCGCCCTCGACGCCGGCGGATGGTTCAACGCCTGGATCATGCCGGTGTTCTGGTTCCTGCTGAAGCTGCTGATCCTGCTCTACGGGACGGTGTGGATCCGGGCCACCCTCCCGCGGCTGCGCTACGACCAGCTCATGAGCCTGGGGTGGAAGTTCCTGATCGAGGGCGCGCTCCTCTGGGCCATGATCGCCGCCGTGATCCGCGTCGGGGGCGACCAGGGGTGGAGCACGTGGATAGTCGTGCCGGGCGCGGTGGCCGGGGCCGCTCTCCTCTACGGGCTCCTGTGGGCCTCGATGCCCCGCCGGGGCGAGCTGGTCGAGGAGATCCGGTGAGCGCGCCGGCGGGGAAGGAGGCGGTATGGGGAAGCTGAGTGGCTTCGGCGTCACCATCCGCCAGGTCTTCAAGAAGCCGGTCACCGGCTTCTTCCCTCGCACCAAGCGTCCCAAGCCCAAGCGGTTCCACGGCCGTCACGTCCTCAACCGCTACGAGGACGGCATGGAGAAGTGCATCGGCTGTGAGCTGTGCGCCGCGATCTGCCCGGCGAAGTGCATCTACGTGCGGGCGGCCGACAACCCGCCCGACGCGCCCGTCTCCCCGGGCGAGCGGTACGGGTTCGTCTACGAGATCAACTACCTGCGCTGCATCCACTGCGACATGTGCGTGGAGGCGTGCCCCACCGAGGCCATCACCGAGTCCAAGCTCTTCGAGTTCTCCTTCACCAACCGCGACGACGCCATCTACACCAAGGCCGAGCTGCTGGTCGACGACTCCGGTCGGGCGAAGCGCCAGCCCTGGGAGCTCTGGCTCGACCCCTCCGAGGACGACAACACCAGCGCCTGGATGCGGGCCACCTCACCGGGCGGACGGGCGGTGTTCGAGGGTCGGGTGGCGTGGTCGGGCGAGCTCGGCTACGGGACCCGGCCGCCGGAGGTCGGGCAGTCGGCCACCCCCGAGCCCGGAATCGTCGCCGATCCGCCGGCCTCGCCCGTCGCCCGGATCGACCTGCCGCGGGGTCGGGGCTGATGGAGGCCTTCGTCTTCTTCGCGGCCGCGGCGATCCTCCTCGGCGGAGCGCTGGGGGTGGTGCTGGCGCGCAACACCGTCCACAGCGCGCTGTTCCTCGTCGGGGCCCTGATCGCAGTCGCGGTCCTGTTCGTGCAGCAGCAGGCCCACCTCCTGGCCGCGGTGCAGGTGATCGTCTACGCCGGTGCGGTGGTCGTCCTGTTCCTGTTCGTGATCATGCTCCTCGGTGTCGACGACTACGAGAGCCTCGAGGAGACGATCCCGTTCCAGCGCCCCGCGGGGATCGTGCTGGGGGTCGCGGCCGTGGTCGCGGTCATCGCCCTGGCGGGGAACACCTGGGCCACCGGGCGGCCGTCGGTACGGGGCTCGCTCACGGGCCCGGCGTCGGGCTTCGGGAACGTCGAGGCCGTCGGCCGCGAGCTGTTCACCACCTTCCTCTGGCCGTTCGAGCTGACCGCGGTCCTGCTGGTCCTGGCGGTGGTGGGCGGTGTGGTGCTGGCCCGCCGCTCGCACCCCGGTTCCGGCGACGTCCCCGACGCCTCGGCGCCGCGCTCCGAGGGGGCCGAATGAGGATCACCGGTTCCTACTACCTGGTGCTCGCGGCGCTCGTCTTCGGCATCGGGGCGGTCGGGCTCCTGGTCCGCCGCAACGTCCTGGTGATGTTCATGTGCGTGGAGCTGATGCTCAACGCCGTCACGCTGACCTTCGTGGCCTTCTCCCGAATGCTCGACGACGTCGGCGGCCAGGCGATCGTCTTCTTCGTCCTCGTGGTCGCGGCGGCCGAGGTGGCCGTCGGGCTCGCGATCATCGTGGCCATCTTCCGGCGGCGCGAGGGCGCCACCGCCGACGACGTGCACCTGCTGAAGGGTTGAGCGCGGTGAACCCCACTCCCGGAGCGACGCGGTGACGGCCCGCGACATCCTCGACCTCGCCTGGATCGTGCCCGCGCTCCCGTTGCTCGGGGCGGCGGTGCTGATGCCGCTGGGTCGCCGGCTCCGCGAACCGGTCGCGGGGTGGATCGGCACCGGGCTCGTCGGCCTGTCGTTCGCGTGGGCGGTCGTCGTGTTCGCGGCGCTGTGGAGCCTGCCCGCCGACGCCCGCAGTCACACGGTGAAGCTGTTCACGTGGCTGCCCGCCGGGGGGCTCCGGGTGTCCGCGGGCCTGCTCATCGACCCGCTCTCGATCACCTTCGCCCTCTTCGTGACCGGCGTCGCGGCGCTCATCCACCTCTACTCGATCGGTTACATGCACGGCGACCGCCGGTTCACGCTGTTCTTCGGCTACACGAACCTGTTCGTCTTCATGATGCTGGTGCTGGTGATGTCGAGCAGCTTCCTCCTGAGCTTCCTCGGGTGGGAGGGAGTGGGTCTCTGCTCGTACCTGCTGATCTCGTTCTGGTACGAGCGGAACAGCGCCGCGGTGGCGGGCAAGAAGGCGTTCATCACGACGCGGGTCGGCGACGTCGGGTTCCTCGTGGCGATGTTCCTGATCTTCGCCACCATCGGGTCCCTCGACTACTCGGTGATGGGCGGCGCGGCCGGCGGCCTCGCGGCCGGGACCGCGACCGCGATCTCCCTGCTGCTCTTCGCGGGCGCGGTGGGCAAGAGCGCCCAGTTCCCGCTCCACGTCTGGCTCCCCGACGCCATGGAGGGCCCCACCCCCGTGTCGGCCCTCATCCACGCGGCCACCATGGTGACCGCCGGGGTGTTCCTGGTGGCGCGGGCCCACCCGTTCTTCGAGGCCAGCGGCGGCGCGGCCTCGACCACGGTGGCGTGGATCGGGGCGGCCACCGCGCTGCTGGCCGGAGGCGTCGCCCTGGTGCAGCCCGACATCAAGCGCATCCTCGCCTACTCCACGATCAGCCAGCTCGGCTACATGTTCCTCGGCCTCGGCGTGCACGCCTACGGCGCCGCGATCTTCCTGGTGATCACCCACGCGTTCTACAAGGCCACCCTCTTCCTCGGGGCCGGGTCGGTGATCCACGGCCTGGGCGACAACCAGGACGTGAGGACCATGGGTGGTCTACGCCGCTTCATGCCCGTGACCGCGATGGCGTTCGGCGCCGCGTGGCTCGCCATCGCCGGGATCCCGGGCCTCGCGGGCTTCTGGTCCAAGGACGAAGTCCTCGCCAAGGCCTTCTTCGGCGACCAGTACGGCGTCTGGGCGGTGGGGATCGTCGCCGCGGTGCTCACGGGGTTCTACATGACCCGCGAGATGTGGCTGGTGTTCTTCGGGAACGAGCGCTTCCGGAGGCCGGCGGAGGCCGGTGGCGATGCGGCCGGCGAGGCGCCGGGCGATGCCGCGGCCGTGGCCGCCCACGCGGCGGGCCACGACGCCGACGCCGACCCGTCGGAGGAGTGGCTGCTCTCACCCACCGTCGAGTACGGCACCGGCCCGCGGCCCGCCGCGGTCGACGGCGATCCCCACCGGGCCCCGTTCCCCATGGCCGCCGGGATGGCGGCGCTCGGGGTCCTGTCGGTGATCGGCGGACTCCTGAGCCTTCCGTTCAAGAACCTCGAGTTCCTGGTCGAGTGGCTCGAGCCGGTCTTCGGCGGGGTGCCCGAGGTCCACGCCTCGTCGTTCCTGTCGGCCGCGGGCCTCTCCGCGCTGGCGGTCGTCGCCGGCCTCATCGGCCTGTTCGCCGCGCTCTCGATGTACGGCAAGGGCCTGGCCGACCCGGCGCGTGACCCCCTCGACGACCGCCTCGGGATCGCCGGGCGCATCCTCGGGCACGCCTACTACTTCGACGAAGCCATCGCCAACGCCGTGCGGGTGCCGGGGCGGCGGTTCCTCGACTGGATGTCGGAGGCCTTCGACCAGGGGGTGATCGACGGCGCGGTCAACGGCGTCGGGCGGTTCTTCCGGGGCATCGGGACCGGCAACCGGAGGATCCAGAGCGGCCTGGTCCGCCAGTACGCGCTCGGGATCGCGCTGGGCGCCGTCGGCCTCATGATCTACATCTGGGTGAGGACGGCCTGACGTGACCGACTTCCCGATCCTCTCCGCGCTCATCGGCGTACCCGCGGCCGGGGCGGTGGTGGTGGCGCTCCTGCCCCGGCGTCGCACCGACGCCGTCCGCCTCGTCGGCCTCCTGTTCACCTTCGCCACCGCCGGCCTGGCCGGCTGGCTCATGTGGCACTTCGTCGCCGGCCCGATCGAGATCAACCACTACCAGTTCGTCGAGGAGCACGCCTGGTTCGGCGACCTCGGGGTCCGGTACCTGCTCGGCGTCGACGGCATCAGCCTCTTCATGGTGCTGCTCACGGCGCTGCTCTTCCCCCTGAGCCTGCTCGTCTCGACCACGATCGACGTGAACGTGAAGGGCTTCACGGCCTGGATGCTGCTCCTCGAGGCGGCCCTCATCGGGGTGTTCCTCGCCCTCGACCTGATCCTCTTCTTCTTCTTCTTCGAACTGGTCCTGGCCCCGATGTTCGTGCTTATCGGGCAGTGGGGCCACGGCCGGAGGGTCTACTCGGCCCTCAAGTTCTTCGTGTTCACGATGGCGGGCTCGGCGTTCCTCTTCGCGGGGATCCTGACCGTCGCGTTCCTGCACCAGGGCGACACCGGCGTGCTCACCTTCGACGTGCGCACCATCACGTCGTGGGCGCCGGCCGCCCTGTCGGTCGGTACGGCCCGCTGGCTGTTCGTGGCCTTCACCGTGGGCTTCGCGGTCAAGGTGCCGCTCTTCCCGATCCACACCTGGCTCCCCGACGCCCACACCGACGCCCCCACCGCGGGTTCGGTGATCCTCGCCGGCGTGCTGCTGAAGATGGGCACCTACGGGTTCCTGCGGTTCTCGATCGCGATCTTCCCCGAGGCCGCGGTCTGGGCCGCGCCGGCGCTGCTCGCGATCGCGGTGGTGGGGATCCTCTACGGCGCGGTGGTCGCCGCGATGCAGCCCGACCTCAAACGGGTCGTCGCGTACTCGTCGGTGGCCCACCTGGGCTTCGCCACGCTCGGGATCTTCGCCCTCACCACCGAGGGCCTCGAGGGCGGCGTGTTCACGATGATCAGCCACGGCCTCACCACCGGCGCGCTCTTCATCCTCGTCGGCTACCTGTTCGACCGGCGGCACACCCACCTGATCTCGGAGTTCGGTGGGCTCTGGCGGATCGCGCCGGTGCTCGGCGGCCTCTGGGTGGTCGCGGTCTTCGCGTCGATCGGCCTACCCGGCTTCTCCGGCTTCATCGGCGAGTTCCTCGCCCTCATCGGGACCTTCACCGTCCACCGCCCGTTCGCGGCCGCCGCGACGTTCGGGACGATCTTCGCCGCGCTCTACCTCCTCTGGGCCTTCCAGCGCACGTTCACCGGCATGCCCCGCAGCGAGCTGCGCGGCCACTTCCCCGACGTGAGCGTGCGGGAGCTGGTCGCGGTGGTGCCGCTGCTCGCGTTGAGCCTCTTCCTCGGCGTCTACCCGCGCCTCGTCCTCGACCGGGTGGAGCCGGCGGTGAAGGCCCTGGTCAACCACGTGGAGAGGCACAGCGACTTCCGTGAGCCCGAACGCCGGGTCGTTCCAGCAGTCACGGGATCGGACCGGCCGGTGGAGACCACCGGCCACGGGGAGGACGAGCCGTGATCGCCGCGGCGCCCGTCGAGCGCATCGCCACCCCCGCGATCGACTGGATCGCGATGGCGCCCGAGCTGGCGCTCGTGGGCGCTGCCGCGGTGATCGTGATGCTCAAGGCCACCCTGCGCCGGCGCCGCCTGTACACGCCGTCGCTGGCCGTCGCGGGGGTCGGGCTCGCGGTGGCGGGGGCGTTCCTGGGGGTGCAGTGGAACCGCGTCGACGACCACGGCCCGTACCAGGCGATCGCGGGGATGGTGGCCGTCGACGGCTTCGCGGTCTTCCTGGGGGCCGTGGTCCTGATCGCCACCTTCCTGGCGCTGCTGATGTCGGTCCGCTACGTC
>WBZR01001174.1_pt1 | contig 34737 bp, 31 predicted proteins | sample 5204231 | NCBI WGS metagenome assembly WBZR01 (sample SAMN12412403, study PRJNA552823) | activated sludge metagenome | isolation source: activated sludge from anammox sidestream of wastewater treatment plant... | place: USA: Virginia | collected 2017-08 | reverse complement strand
TTGCCGACAAGGCCTCGCACCAGGTGTTCCTCGAACCCGAGGGCCTGGACACCCACGAGGTCTATCCCAATGGCGTGTCCACTTCGCTGCCGTTCGACGTGCAGGTCGCACTGGTGCGTTCGATTCGTGGCCTTGAGCAGGCCCACCTGACCCGCCCCGGCTATGCGATCGAGTACGACTTCTTCGACCCGCGTGCGCTTGAGGCCTCGCTCGAAACCAAGGCGATCCCGGGCCTGTACTTCGCCGGCCAGATCAACGGCACCACTGGTTACGAGGAAGCCGCGGCCCAAGGCCTGGTCGCGGGCCTCAATGCCGCGCGCGCGACGCGCGGCCTGGCGCCGTGGACGCCACGTCGTGACGAGGCCTACATCGGCGTGCTCATCGACGACCTCATCACCAACGGCACCAGCGAGCCCTACCGCATGTTCACCTCGCGCGCGGAATATCGCCTGCAGCTGCGCGAGGACAACGCCGACCTGCGCCTGAGCGAGCGCGGCTTCGAACTCGGCTGCGTCGAGCCGGCGCGCCACGACGCGGTGCGGCGCAAGCGCGACGCGATCGAGCGCGAGCAGCAACGCCTGGCCGGGCTGTGGGCGTCACCGGCCAACGCGCTCGGCCAGGCGCTCGCCGCGCAACTGGGCGTGACCGTGTCGCGGGAGACCAGCCTGCGCGACCTGCTGCGCCGCCCCGGCATCGGCTACCGCGATCTGGTCGCGGTCGAAGGCTGTGGCCCGGGCGTGGCCGAGGCGGCGATCGCCGACCAGGTCGAGGTCGACATCAAGTATGCGGGCTACCTGCAGCGCCAGCAGGAGGAGATTGCGCGCAACCGGCGCCATGACGACACCGTGATCCCGCCCAACTTCGAGTTCGCGCAGGTGCGCGGACTGTCGGCCGAGGTGCTGGCCAAGCTCAGCGCCACGCGCCCGCGCACGCTCGGCGAGGCGCGGCGCATCGCGGGCGTCACGCCGGCCGCGGTGTCATTGCTGCTCGTGCACCTGCGCCGCAGCCAGCGCCACGTCGCCTGACCTGGCCCATCCCGCACCCGGCCGCGACGCGCGGCCGCTCACGCCCGGCCGATCGTGGTTGCCGCGGCAGGCAGCCGTCGCCATGGCGGCACGGCGCCGGCCGCAGCCACCGCATCACTTCTTGCGCGAGGCGTCGTAGCGTTCCTGGGCCATGCGCTGTGCGCGCAGCGCGGCTTCGCGCAGCGCGTCGATCTCGTTCTGCTCGAGCTGGCCACCGCCACGCTTCTCGTTGACGATCACCTCACCCGCATCGTTCCAGCCGAGCGAGGCACCACCGCGCTGCTGCACGAACATGAGCTTGGCGTCCTTGCCGAAGGCGTAGTACACCGCCTCGCGGCCACCCGCATCGAGCAGCGTGTTGACGCGCACGAAGCGCACCACGCCGGTTTCGACGAACGCATCCCACGCGATCGAGGCGGTATCGGTGGTGTAGGTGCCGTTGACCGCCTTCATGCCGCCGATGCGGCCCTGCAGCTTGCTGAACTCGGCCTTGAGCGCCTCGGCCGGCGTGGCTTCGGGGGTGAGCATGATCTGCACGTTGGTGCCCGCGCCATGGGTGAGCACGGGCGTGGCCAGGCCGGCCTTGAACACGCGGTCGCCGTCGACGAGCACCGCCTTGACCTCGTAACTGCGGGACGCCTCGATGCGCGCGGGATCGAAGTCGAGGCTGAAATTGAACGGCGGATTGCCGCTCACCTCGAAGGTCTTCTCCACCAGCGCCGGCTCGGGCACCGCCGAATCGATGAGCCGGGTGGTGAGCTTGGCGCCGGCGCCGATCGTCATCGGGTCATGCAGCACCACCGAGGCCGTGATGGTCGAACCCGGTGCGATCGCAGGCTTGCCGTTGGCCGCCGTGGGCGCAGGCTGCTGGCCCGAGTCGCAGCCGCCGAGCAGCAGGGCCAGGGCGGCGAGGGCCGCGATCCAGTGAATGCGCATGATGTGTGACCTCCAAGGCTGATGACGAAAACGGCCCGGCCATCGCGGCTGGCCGGCGCGGACCCGGCGCGGACCACGGACCGGGGACGGCGGACGGGACACGCCGGTGACGCAGCGCCGGCGTGGCATGAGCGGGTGACGATAATCCGCCCGGCCGAAGCGTGCAATGCACGGCCCGTCGTGGCCGGCGCCAGCGTCCGGCCCGATGGTGGCCAGCGTGGCGCCGCGGCGGCGCCGCCGCCCGCTAGTGCACGCTCGGCAACAGCGAGATGTCGGCCACGCGCAGGAACAGCCCGCGCAGGCCGGCGAGCATGACGAGGCGGATGGCGGGGGTGAAGCGCGGCTGCGCGTTCACCGCGTGGGTGCACATTGCCGGCTGCTCAAAGACATGACGCAGTGGCGCGCGATCACCGTGTGCCGGCTTCGATGGATCGACGAATCATTCAGACGACCGACATCGGTGGTCCGGGCTGGCAGGTACCAGCCCGGACGTTGGCATCGTCCCGTAACGCTGCCTCAGCCTGACGTTCGGGGAATACGGCAGGTCAGGGTTCGACCGTCCCAACTACACCGGATTTGACCGCCAGATACGTCGATGAATTGCACGCCCAAGCTTTGCATGTACTGCATCCATGCCCCCAGATCAGCCTCGTGAATCTCGTAGATGCCCCGTCCTGATTCAGGCGTCTCCGGAATCGTGTTGTTGTTGCGGTCGATTGTCGCGTTCGGTTTGCGTGTGGGTTTGCCATTGCCATCATCCACGAACACCGCTTCGCTACCGTCCGGAAACTTGACGGTAATTTCCACGCGCAGCAGTTCGCCATCCGTGAGTGCCTTGTCCAACGCCTGGATCAATCGCGAGAGTGCGTCCGCGACGCCGGCATTGGGAATTGTGGCCAGAAGAGCCTGCCGCTGTTCCAGCAGGAAGTCCTGCAGGTTGTTCTCATACACCGATCCGCTCATGATGGTGTAGCTGTTGTAGGTACCTACCGGGGCACCTCGACCGTTGGTAGCACTTTCCGACAGGGAATAATCGATCGAGATGGCGCTGAGCGGGCGTTGGAAATAATCACGCACGAGCAGCATGTCATCGAACTGCTGCTGATAGCGCGCCTCCACGGTCAACCAGGTGACCGAGGGACCACCGTGACCGGCGCCCCCGCCCGCATTGCGGAACTTGCGCACCTGGCGGCTGCCGAAGTCGTAGAGATATCCGATGCGACCCGGACCATAACCAGCAGCGCGCGCAGTCCACTGCGCTTCGGTGCTGCAAGCGCAACGGTCCATGGAAACGTCGGCAACCGCGGGAGCCGAAATCGCGAACAGACTCAATGCGAGCAACGTCCAGAGAGTTTTCATGGTCGCATCCTTGGCAATGAACCCCTGCCCCAAGGCATGCTACCCCCCCCGTCTGCATGGTCAAGGGTGGCTTCCCGCCGCGTTGATCCAGGGCGAGCGGTTTGCATCGCGCTGCGATGCCGTAAACCGCTCAACGCCCTTTCGCGATTCGACACGCGCTACTGCGCGGTCGGCAACAGCGAGATGTCGGCCACGCGCAGGAACAGCCCGCGCAGGTCGGCGAGCATGGCGAGGCGGTTGGCGCGCACGCGCGCATCCTCGGCCATCACCATGACTTCGTCGAAATAGCGGTCGACCGGTACCCGCAGCGTGGCCAGGCGTTTGAGCAGGCCGACGTAGTCGCCCTGCGCCGCGAGCGGCGCGATGTCGGCGCGCGCGGCATCCACCGCTGCCGCCAGCTCGCGTTCGGCGCCGGCTTCGAGCAGGTCGGCCTGCACCACGGCGGCGGCCTCGGCGCCGCCCTGGCGCAGGATGTTGCCGATGCGCTTGTTGGCCGCGGCGAGCGCGGCGGCCTCGGGCAACTGGCCGAATGCGACCACCGCGCGCAGGCGCCGATCGAAGTCGGCGAGGCCGGCCGGCGCGAGCGCGCGCACCGCCTCGAACGCCTCGCCGCCGATACCCTGCTCGGCGTAGTAGCCGCGCAGGCGGTCGAGCACGAAGTCGTACAGTTCGGCCGCGAGCGCGGCGCGGCGCGGTCCCGGATCGAGCGGCGCGGACTTGCCGTCCTTGGCCTTGGGCAGGCCCGCGGCGAGCGCGCTGTCGGGCAGCAGGCACAGCGCCTCGTCGAACTGCGCGCGCAGGTCGAGTGCCAGGCCGCCTTCGATGAGCGTGCGTGCGAGGCCGAGCGCGGCGCGGCGCAGCGCGAACGGGTCCTTGTTGCCCGAGGGTTTCTGGCCCACGGCGAAGATGCCCGCGAGCGTGTCGATGCGTTCGGCCACCGCGAGCACCTGCGCGATCCGGCCTTGCGCGATCGCATCGCCCGCATGGCGCGGCGCGTAGAACTCGTCGAGCGCGCGCGCCACCTCGGCCGGTTCGCCCTGGGCGGTGGCGTAATGGCGGCCCATCACGCCCTGCAGTTCCGGGAACTCGCCGACCATGCGGCTGAGCAGGTCGCAGCGCGACAGCGCGGCCGCACGCGTGGCCAGCGCGGCGTCCGCGCCGACCCGGTTGGCAATCACGCGCGCGAGCTCGGCCACGCGCAGGCTCTTGTCCCACACGCTGCCCAGCGCCTGCTGGTAGGTCACTTCGCGCAGCGCCTGCATCTGGTCGGCCAGCGGCGTCTTGAGGTCCTCCTCGAAGAAGAAGCGCGCATCGGCGAAGCGCGGCCGGATCACCCGCTCGTAACCCTGCCGGATCCGTGCCGGATCACGCGAGTCGATGTTGGCCACGCCGATGAAGTGCTCGCTCAGCGCGCCGTCGGCGTCGAAGCAGGGCACGAACTTCTGGTTGGTCTCCATCGTCATCACCAGCGCTTCCTGCGGCACGGTGAGGAACGCGCGGTCGAAGGTGCAGGCGATCGCGACCGGCCATTCGGTCAGGTTGGCGATTTCCGCGCACAGCGCATCGCCCAGCCGCGGACTGCCGCCCGGCGGCGCCACCCGCGCGACTTCGCTGCGCACCCGCGCGCGCCGCTCGGCGGGATCCGCCAGGACCTTGGCCGCACGCAGCGCATCGAGCCACGAGTCGGCGTCGACGATGTGCACGGGATGCGGGTGGTGGAAACGATGGCCGCGCGACATGCGCCCGGCACGCAGGCCGAGTACTTCGCCCTCGATCACGCTGTCGCCATGCAACAGCACGAGCCAGTGCGCGGGCCGCACGAAGCTGTAGTCGTGGTCGCCCCAGCGCATCGGCTTGGGGACCGGCAGGGCCTTGAGGGCCTCGGCGACGATCGCGGGCACGAGCGCGGCGGTGGCCTGGCCGGGCTGCTCGCTGCGCGCGACGAAACGCTCACCCTTGGCGTCGCTGCTGCGCACGAGCGCCTCGACCGCGAGGCCGTTCTTGGCGGCGAAGCCGAGCAGCGCGGGCGTCGGCGCGCCGTTGGCATCGAGTGCGATGTTGAGGTACGGGCCCAACACCTCGCTGGTCTGCGCCGGCTGCTGCGTCGCGACCTGCGGCACCAGCACCGCCAGGCGCCGCGGCGAGCACAGCGTGCGCGCAGCGGCGGTGGCGGCCGCGATGCCGCGCTTTTCCAGGCCGGCGCAGATGCCGCGCGCGAAGGCCTCGGCGAGTTCGTCCAGCGCGTGTGGAGGCAGCTCCTCGGTGCCCAGTTCCACCAGCAGCGAATGCGCGGGAGCGTTCATGCGGCCTCCGCATGCGGCTTGATGCCGGGAAAGCCCAGCCGTTCGCGCTGCGCGTACCAGGCCTGGGCGACGGCGCGTGCGAGCGTGCGCACGCGCAGGATGTAGCGCTGGCGCTCGGTGACGCTGATCGCGCGCCGCGCATCGAGCAGGTTGAAGGTGTGGCTGGCCTTCATCACCTGTTCGTAGGCAGGCAGTGGCAGGTCGAGCGCGACCAGGCGCTGCGCCTCGCCCTCGCAGGTGTCGAACCACGCCAGCAGCTTGTCGACGTTGGCGTGCTCGAAGTTGTAGGTCGACTGTTCCACCTCGTTCTGGTGGAACACGTCGCCATAGGTCACCACGCCATGCGGCGCATGTGTCCACACCAGGTCGTAGACGTTGTCGATGTCCTGCAGGTACATCGCCAGGCGCTCGAGGCCATAGGTGATCTCGCCCATCACCGGCTTGCATTCGATGCCGCCGGCCTGCTGGAAATAGGTGAACTGGGTCACTTCCATGCCGTTGAGCCACACCTCCCAGCCCAGGCCCCACGCACCCAGCGTGGGGGATTCCCAGTTGTCCTCGACGAAGCGCAGGTCGTGCACCAGCGGGTCGATTCCCAGCTCGCGCAGCGAGCCGATGTAGCGATCGAGGATGTCGTCGGGATTGGGCTTCATCACCACTTGGTACTGGTAGTAATGCTGCAGGCGGTTGGGATTGTCGCCGTAGCGCCCATCGGTGGGCCGGCGCGAGGGCTGCACGTAGGCCGCGGCCCACGGTTCGGGACCGATCGCGCGCAGGAACGTGGCCGGGTGGAAGGTGCCGGCGCCGACTTCGGTGTCGAGCGGCTGCAGCAGCACGCAGCCCTGCTCGCCCCAGTAGCGGTTGAGGGTCTGGATCAATTGTTGGAACGTCGGTGCCGACATGCGCTAGCTCACGCAGTTGCGTTGGAAAAGCGCGCTAGTATAGCCGCCAACCCCTGCAGGACCGATGGAATGGCCGGCACCAAGCCACTCGCAAAGACCCCCGCCGCCGCAGTGCCACTGGGCCTGCACGGCCGCCTCGAGCTCGACGAGGTGCTGCTCGCGCTGGCCGCCGACGGCGTGCTCACCGAAGCCGACGCCAAGCGCGTGCGCAACGACGTGCGCACCGTGCGCGGCCGCGCCGAGCTGCATCCGCTGGTGCTGGTGGCCAACCTCAAGCTGCCCGACCAGCGCGACCCGGGCAAGCCGCTGAGCCTGGAAGTGCTCACCCAGTGGCTGGCCGACAAGGCCGGCCTGCCCTATCTCAAGATCGATCCGATGAAGATCGACGTCGCCACGGTCACCCAGGTGGTGAGCCATGGCTACGCGCAGCGCTACCGCATCCTGCCGGTCGCGGTGACCGAGCAGCAGGCGACGTTTGCCTCGAGCGAGCCGTTCGACACGCGCTGGCTCGCGGACCTGGCCCACATCCTGCGCAAGGACATCCAGCGCGTGGTGTGCAGCCCGCTCGACCTCAACCGCTACCTGGCCGAGTGGTGGAGCGTGCAGCGTTCGATCCAGCGCGCGCGCGACGCCAAGGACGGCCAACCCGGCAGCGCGATCCTCAACTTCGAGCAGCTCGTCGAGCTGGGCAAGACCGGCGATGTCGGCGTCGACGACCGCCACGTCGTGCACATCGTCGACTGGCTGCTGCAGTACGCGTTCGAGCAGCGCGCATCCGACATCCACCTGGAGCCGCGCCGCGACACCAGCCCGATCCGCTTCCGCATCGATGGCGTGATGCACAAGGTGTACGAGCTGCCGACGCCGGTGATGACCGCGGTGACCTCGCGCATCAAGATCCTCGGCCGCATGGACGTGGCCGAGAAGCGCCGGCCGCAGGACGGGCGCATCAAGACGCGGTCGCAGGGCGGGCGCGAAGTCGAACTGCGCCTGTCGTCGATGCCGACCGCATTCGGCGAGAAGATCGTGATGCGCATCTTCGATCCCGACATCGTGGTCAAGGAGTTCCGCCAGCTCGGGTTTTCCGAAAGCGAGGAGCACACCTGGCGCGAGTTCGTGCAACGCCCGCACGGCATCGTGCTGGTCACCGGCCCGACAGGTTCGGGCAAGACCACCACGCTGTATTCCACGCTCAAGGTGCTGGCCACGCCCGACATCAACGTGTGCACGGTGGAAGACCCGATCGAGATGGTCAGCCCCGAGTTCAACCAGATGCAGGTGCACCACGCGATCGACCTCGACTTCGCCGCCGGCGTGCGCACGCTGATGCGCCAGGACCCGGACATCATCATGGTCGGCGAGATCCGCGACCTGGAAACCGCGCAGATGGCGGTGCAGGCCTCGCTCACCGGTCACCTGGTGCTGTCCACGCTGCACACCAACGACGCGCCGAGCGCGCTCACGCGCCTGCTCGACCTGGGCGTGCCCAACTACCTGCTGCAGTCGACCCTCACCGGCATCGTCGCGCAGCGTCTCGTGCGCACCCTGTGTCCGCACTGCAAGGTCGAGACCAAGCTCGACGTGGAGCGCTGGGCCGCGCTCACCCACGGCCTGGGCATCAAGCTGCCGCCACAGGTGTACGGGCCCAAGGGCTGTCTGGAATGCCGCAAGACCGGTTACCTCGGCCGCACCGGCATCTACGAGATGTTGCGCATCTCGCCCGCGGTGCGCGCCCTGATCCAGCCCAACATGGACCTGGCCAAGGTCACCCGCACGGGCCTGGACGAAGGCATGCGTCCGCTGCGCGCATCGGCCGCGGCGCAGATCGCGCGGGGTGTCACCACGTTGACCGAAGTGGCCGAAGTGCTGCCGCCCAGCGCATGAAGGCGCGGCACCGCCAGCGCTGGCCAGTGCTGCCGCCAGCGCCCGGAGCGTGGCCGCGGAAGCCCCAGCCGTGATGGTCGACGTGCCATGCGGACCCGAGTTCGACGCGGTGTACCAGGCCTTGCATCGTCTGGCCCGGCGCGAACGTCACCGCGTGGGCGCACAGGCGACCCTCAACACCACCGCGCTCGTGCACGAAGCCTATCTGGACCTGTGCCGCGGGGCCGATCCGCGGGCCATCCGCGACTTCTATGCCTACGCCGCGCAGGTCATGCGCAACCTTCTGATCGATGCCGCCCGGCAGCGCGTGGCGATCAAGCGTGGCGGACAGTGGCAACGCACCGACCTCGACGCCGTCGATGCCGCCGGCCTGGGTGACGATGCCGAGCAGGCGCTGCAACTGGATGCGGCGCTGCGTGGCCTGGCCGAATCCGAGCCGCGATGCGCGCGGGTGGTCGAGCTGCACTACTTCGCGGGCTTGCCGCTCGAACGCATCGCCGAGCTGCTCGAAGTGTCCCTGCGCACGGTCAATCGCGACTGGCAGTTCGCGCGGGCGTGGCTGCGCGAGCAGGTCGGGCCGTGAGCCGGTACCGGCCGGCGCGCCGTGGCGGCGACGCGTGGTGCGGACGCCTGCCGGTGGCATGATCGTGGGCCTCACCACGTCTCATCCGGCATGACCTCGACCAGCGACCTGCGCCGGTGGTTCGAGCATTGCGCGGAGTTGCCGGCGGCCGCGCGAACGCCATGGATCGAGCAGCACGTGCCGGTCCACGCGCGTGAACGCCTGCATCGCCTGCTCGCCGCCGAAGCACTGCGTGACGACTGGATCGGCCAGGACGTGGGCGAGCGCATCGCGCGCCTGCAGGCGGGCCTGGAGGCCACCTCGTCCGCGTTCATCGGCCGCCGCTGCGGCGCGTTCCGGCTCGTGCGCGAGCTGGGCCAGGGCGGCCAGGGCATCGTCTACCTCGGCGAGCGCGCCGCCGGAGACTTCGACCAGCCGGTCGCGGTCAAGCTGCTGCGGCGGGTGATCCTCGGCGAGCAGGACCTGCGCGATTTTCGTCGCGAGCGCGACATCCTGCTGCGCTTCGACCACCCCGGCATCGCCCGTCTGATCGATGGCGGCATCAACGATGACGGCATGCCGTACCTGGTCATGGATTACCTCGACGGTGATGCGCTCGACGCCTGGTGCCTGCGCCACGCGCCCACCCGCGAGCAGGTGCTGACGCTGTTTGCGGCCTTGTGCGCGATCGTCGCGGCGGCCCATCGGCGCCTGATCGTGCATCGTGACCTCAAGCCCTCCAACGTCCTGGTGATGCCCGACGGTTCGATCCGCGTGCTGGATTTCGGCATCGCCCGGCTGCTCGACGAAGACGACGGTGGCGCACGGACCCAGTGGCGCATGCTCACGCCCGGCTACGCGGCACCGGAACTGCTCGCGGGTGATGCCGCCACGCCGGCCAGCGACGTGCATGCGCTGGGCCTGATGTTGCGGCAGATGCTGGCACTCGACTTCGGCGACCCGCGTCGCACGCAGCCACCGGCCGGGCACACGCGGGCGCTGCCGCGCGAGTTGCGCTGGATCATCGACCGCGCCACCCATGCCGAGCCGGCGCAGCGCTACCGTGACGCCGAGGAACTGGGCGAGGACATTGTCCGCTATCGCAACCGGCAGCCGCTGCGCGCGCATCCGCCCGGGCGCTGGTATCGCCTGCGCAAGTTCGTCGCGCGCCATCGCGTCGGGGTCCTTGGCGCGGGGGTGCTGCTGCTCGCCGCGGCCATCGGTTTCGGCATGGCGCTGTGGCAGGCGCGGCTCGCGCGCCAGCAGGCACATGCGGCTGCGCAGGAGGCCGCTCGCGCGACCGCGGTGCTTGGCTTCGTCGATCGCATGTTCGACGCGGTGCGTGACGGGCGCGCGCGCGCGGCCGAACCGTCGCTGCGTGAGCTGGTGGCGGCCGCCGGCAACCAGTTGTTGCGACAGGCGCCGGCCGATGCCGAGGTGGCCGTGGACCTGGCGACGCTGTTCGCCGACCTCGCCCTGGCCAGCGGCGACCTCGACCTCGCGCACCGGCTCGCCGACCAGGCGGTGCGCGACGCCGACGCGCAGCTCGCGACCGATGCGCGCCTGCGCCTGACCGCACACGTGCTGCGTGGCTATGTGGCCTCCAAGCGCGAGGATTTCGCGCTGGCGGCTGCGGAACTGCAGCCGGCGCTGGCGGCGCTCGACCGCCACGCGGTGCATGGCCGCGTGCTGCTGCAGGCGCTCGAGGGTTTGCAGTCGGTCGAGAACATGCGCGGCGATCGGCAGGCCTACATCGCGCTCGCGCGGCGCGACATTGCCGAACGCCGCGCGCTGGGCGGCAGCGATGCCGCGCTGGGCGTCGGCTACAACAACCTTGGCTCGGCGCTGGAGGGGATCGAGGACTATGCCGGAGCCCGCGCGGCCTATGCCGCGGCGCTGGCGCTTGCGCGTGCGCAGCACGGGCCCGACAACGCGGACACGGCCGAGGCGGAGTGCGGGCTGGCCTCGACCCAATGGCGCTCCGGCCGCTGGCGGGAAGCGCTTGGCTTGATGCGAGAGTGCAATGCGCGTTACCGGTCGCTGCAGCACGCCCCGACCCAGCCCGAGGTCTACGCCTCGGGCAAATGGTGCGTGCTCGAAGGCTGGATGCTCGGCGAGCACACCGCCGAGGCCTGCCATCGCGCCGACGTCGCCTCCGACCAGGTCTTCGCGCACGACGCCGATTACCAGGGCGAGAGCCACCAGCGGCAGGCCTCATGGATGATCGAGCGCGGCGTCGACTATGCGCGCGCCGAGGCGCTGCTGGTGAGCGCCCGCACGCTGTTCGGCGAGGGCGAACTCAATGCGATGCGCCGCGGCCGCGTCGATCAGCTGCGCGCCGACCTGCTGCTCGCACGTGGCGCGTGGGCGCAGGTGCGCACGCTGTTGCCCGGCGCGATCGTCAACCTGCGGCAACGCCCATTCAAGATGCAGCCGTTGCTGGCCCAGGCACAACTGCTGCTGGCGTGCAGCAAGTCCCCCGGACCCGAATGCCCACCCGACCTGCGTGCCGACATCGAACATCGGCAGCAGGAACTGTTGCCGTGGCGGCATCCGCAGATGCTGCAGGTACAGGTGCTGCTGGCGCGCGTGGACCTGCCGCGCGAACCGCAAGCGGCCGTGCAGCGTCTGCTGCAAGCGATCCCGATTGCGGCAGAGGAGTTGCCCGCGGCTCATCCGCGCCTGCTCGAAGCCCAGTTGTGGCTCGCGCTGGCGCAACGCCGCAGTGGGGAGTGCGCCGCTGCCGCAAGCCGCCATGCGGCGGCCGACACCGCCGCCGCGCAGGCCGGGTTGTCAGGGCATCCGTTGCTGCGCGTGGCGCGTTCGGCCTGGGCCGCCGAGCCGCCGTGCGTGCCTGCGGCCGGGTCCTGAGCGCGCACCCGCGCTGCCCGCGCACCTGATTCCACCCGCGCGTGGCGCGATACCGCGCATTTCCGCGTCAGGTCCCAAGGAGCGCCATCGAAACGGCAAGGCAGTCCGCTGCGCGCTCCCCTGAATCGGACATGGAGATCATGATGAATTGCACCCACACCACGTTGCGCCAGTTGCCGCTGTCGACGCTCATTGTCGCGTTGCTGGCCGGCCCGACTGCGGCAATGTCCACCACCGGCGCCGCCGACGCTGCAGGCCGCGCATCTGCACCCACGCGCCATGGCGCCACGGCACCGGCCGCGACCGTGCGCTTCTACACCAATTGCGATGACGATGGCCTGGGCAGCTTGCGCCAGGCGATCGCGGCCTCGGACTCCGGCGATTCGGTGCGTGCCTCGCCGACCCTGTCGTGCAGCACGATCACCTTGCAATCGCCGCTCATCTTCGGCCAGCAGGACCTCGACATCCGTGGCTTGGGAATGGGGCGCACCGTGATCACGGCCGCTGCGGGAGTGAATGGCGGACTGATCGTCCACCTGGGCAGTGGCCAGCTCAACCTGCAGGACCTGACACTGACGGGCGGCCACAAGTACCGCAGCGATTCCCAGGCCCGTGGCGGCTGCGTGACCGGCTCGGGCAACGTCGCGATCAACCGCTCACGCATCACTGGCTGCACCGCCAAGGGGATCGGCTTCGAGCAGGCCGTCGGCGGCGGCATCTTCTCGCAGGGTGTCACGTCGCTGCGGTTGAGTGAGGTGAGCGGCAACCTGGCGGTCTCGACCGGTGGCGAGTATGCAAGTGGTGGCGGCATCTACGCGGTGGGAGGCATCGACATCGATCGCAGTGTCGTCAGCGTCAATGCAACTGCTTCCTCGGCCAGCAGCTGGGGCGGTGGTTTCACCACCGCAGGCGCGACCGAGGTGGTCGGTTCCGCGATCATCGGCAACGAGGCACACGTCTCGGGCGCGGCCCACATCCATCCGCCCGCGGGCGCGGACGTCATCTTCACCAACACCACGGTGTCGGGCAACTCGGCGCTGCGCGTGGGCGGGATCACCAGCACGGGCGTCACCACGATCGCCAGCAGCACGATCACCGACAACACCTCGATCGAGACCAGCTCGGGCGGGCGCACCCTTGGCGCGGGTCTGGACCTTGGATCGGGAACCCACGTGCTGACCTCCACCATCATCACGGGCAACCTGGCGGGCGCGGGCACCGTCGAGAGCAGCACCAACCTGGGCGCGACCTCCGGAGCGGTGCTCACGGGCAGCCACAACCATGTGTCAGGCTCGACCCTGGCCTTGCCCGGCGACACGATCACGATTCCGCTGCAACTGTTGCCGCTGGCGCTCAACGGCGCCATGCGCCCGACCCATGCCTTGCGCGCAAGCGATCCCGATGTCGATGCGGGAACCGCGCCACCGGGCCAAACCTATGACCAGCGGGGGTTTCCGTTCCTGCGCACGGTCGGAAGCCAAGCCGATATTGGCGCCTATGAACTCGACAACGACGTGATCCACCGCGACGGCTTCGATGCCACGTTGTACGTAGTGGTGTCGACCGAACCGCAGGCATCGACGCCGCGGTGACCGCAGCGCCTGCAGGCGCACCGGCAGCGTGCCGGTGCGCCATGCGTGTGCAGGCAGCTGCGTCCACGTGACGTGTCCCCAACCCGAACCCCGGTCGAGGAAGCCATCCATGAAGTCCCGCTCCGCACGCCTGCGGCACATCGCCGTGTTGTTGCTGTTGGTCCCGGCCGCCGTGTCAGCGGCGCTGTTCAAGGTCGGCGCCGATGCCGCCTGCCAGTTCGACTCGATACAGGCAGCCATCGATGCCGCGGCGGCCAATGGCCCGTCGTTGGACATGGTCGTCGTGGCCGTCAATCAGGCCTACACCGCGCAAGCCCTGCAGATCGATGGCCATGACCTGTGGTTGCGTGGCGGCTACGCCAGCTGCGCGGATTCGGCGCCCGCGGCCGGCGCGCGCACCCTGCTGTCGGGAACCGGCAACGGCGGCCAGCCGGTGCTGCGCATCAACATGGCGGGCACCCGACGCGGCCTTGTCACTGTGTTCGATGTGGAGTTGACCGGCGGCCAAGCCGATGCGGGCGGCGGCATGATCGCAACTGGCAACCTCCAGCTTGGACTGGACGGGGTGTGGGTGCACGACAACCTGGCCGGCAACGGTGGCGGTGTCTACCTGGCCGGGCAAGCCGCTGGTGAGCCCCTGGTGGTGCAGACCGAGCCGTCGACCGCGGGCAATGCGACGCTGATCGAGCACAATCACGCGCAGCGCGGTGGCGGCATCTACGTGGCTGATGCGACCAGTGTTTCGCTGGGTGGTGCGCGCATCGCCGGCAACACCGCCGGCTACGGCGGGGGGATCCACGTGGGCGGTGCCCTGGCCCAGGCCTACGGCAGTATGCCCACGGACGGGTCGTCCGGTGCCGGCATCCATGCCAACGAGGCTGACATCGATGGCGGCGGCGTGTATGTGACCGACGCGGCGCGCTTCTACGTGTCGCGCCATCCCGGCGATCGTGCCTATGAAATCGCCGGCAATCGCGCTGGCCACGACGGTGGCGGCGTGTACGCCGACGCGAATGCGCTCGTGACGCTGACCAAGGCGCGCGTGCACGGCAACGTGGCCGGCACGCTGGCGACCGGGCATGGCGGTGGCCTCCATGCCCGTGGTGGCGCCTCGGTGCTGCTGACCGGCGGCGCACCGGACGATGGCGATGACCGCGCCTGCCTGCATGCCTTGCCGTGTGCGGCCCTGCTGGACAACAGCGCCGACCATGGCGGAGCGGCATACGCCGCTGCCGGCGGCCACGTCAGCCTCGCGTTCACCGAAATCTCCGGCAACCACGCCGACGCGGGGGCGCTGCTGACGGCCAGCGGCGCGCAAGCTGCGATGACCGTTGGCTCGTCATTGGTGCACGGCAACTCGGCGAGCGGCGCGCTGCTGCAGGTCGATTCCGATGGCCGCACCGATCTCACCGGCTCCACGCTGGTCGACAATGCGGTGGCCAGTGTGCTCGATCTTGCAGCGACACAGTCCTACATCGGCGCGAGCATCCTGCACCAGCCGGCCACACCGATCCTGCTGGCGCACGGCGGTGTCGCATTGGACCTGCTGTGCGTGATCTCCAGCAGCGAGTTCGGCAGTGGCGTCAGCGGCGATGTGCGCGTGGTCGATCCGCAGTTCGTGGCCGCCGCCGCGGGCGACTACCGCCTCGCGCCCGGCAGTCCCGCGATCGATGCCTGCGCCCCGTTCACGGGCTACTTTCGTGATTACGCCTTGCGTGAACGCGGCTTTGACCAGCCCACGGTGGCCGACAACGGTGGGCCGTACGACATCGGCGCGTGGGAAATGCCGGACTTCGACCTGATCTTCGCCTGGGGCTTCGAATGAGGCGTGGCGCGAGTCGGGCACGCGGACGGCTCACGCTTGCCGGCGCGGTCGATGCCGCTACACTGCCTGCCCGTGCCCATCCCGCTGCAACCCCGCTTCCTCATCGTGCAGACCGGCAGCACGCTGCCCTCGGTACGCGCGCGACACGGCGATTTCCCCGAGTGGTTCCGCCGCGGGCTGGGCCTGCGCCGTGACGAGGTCGACATCATCGCGGTCGACGCCGACGCAGCGCTGCCGGCTGCGGGGCGCCATGCCGGCGTGATCGTGACCGGCTCGCCCGCGATGGTCACCGATGGCCTGGCCTGGAGCGAGCACACGGCGCGCTGGCTCGTCGCCAGCATCGACGCGGGCAGCACGGTGCTGGGCGTGTGCTACGGCCACCAGTTGCTCGCGCATGCGCTGGGCGGGCGCGTGGATTACCACCCGAGCGGCCGCGAACTGGGCACCGTGAACATCGAGCGCCTGGCGGATGCAGGCAGCGATGCACTGCTCGACGGCATGCCCGCGCGGTTCGCGGCCCACGCCTCGCACCAGCAGAGCGTGCTGGAACTGCCGCGCGGGGCCGTGGCGCTGGCTCGCTCGGCGCACGATGCCTGCCAGGCCGTGCGCTACGCGCCACGTGCCTGGGGCCTGCAGTTCCATCCCGAGTTCAGCGTCGAGATCATGCGCGGCTACGTCACGGCCCGACGCGATGCGCGCCACGGCAATTGCGCGCAGCCTTGCTGCGCCGAGGTCGCCTGCGCACCCACGCCGGCGGCGCGGCACCTGCTCAGGCGCTTCCGCACGCTGGTCGAGCACGGCGGGCACTGAGCGCGCCCGCAGCCGGGAAGCGGCCCGCCGGACGTTCAGCCGGGCGCCGACGGCGCATCCGGCGTCGTGGCGGCGCCGCGCGTGAGCAGGCGCGCACCGACGATGCCGACTTCGTAGAGCAGGATCATCGGCACCGCCAGCATGACCTGCGACAGCACATCCGGTGGCGTGAGCACGGCGGCGATCGCGAACGCGGCCACGATCATGTAGCGCCGGCTCGAACGCAGTTGTTCGATCGTGACCGCATGCATCGCCACCAGCAGGATCAGCACCACCGGCACCTCGAAGCACAGCCCGAACGCGAAGAACAGGCCGAGCACGAAGCTCAGGTAATGGTTGATGTCGGGCATCACCGCCACGCCCGCGGGCGCGATGTGGGTCATGAACGCAAACACCGCCGGCAGCACGAAGAAGTACGCGAACGCGCAACCGACGTAGAACAGCAACACCGACAGCACCAGCAGCGGCATCGCCAGGCGCTTTTCGTGGCGGTACAGGCCGGGCGCGACGAACGCCCACAGCTGGTACAGCACGACCGGCATCGCGATGAACAGCGCGACCCAGAACGCCAGCTTGAGCGGGGTGAAGAACGGCGAGGCGACCTCGGTCGCGATCATCGCGCCGCCTTGCGGCAGGTGGCTCACCAGCGGCAGCGCGAGCCAGCCATAGAGCTTGTTCGCGAACGGGATCAAGGCCAGCAACAGCAGCAGCACCGCGGCGATCGCCTTGAGCAGGCGTGCGCGCAATTCCACCAGATGCGAAATCAGCGATTGCTGGCTGTCGTCGATGTCATCGCGACCGGCATCACTCATGGCTGGCGGTGGTCGTTGCCCGGCGCGAGGTTGGCCGCATCCTTGAGCGCGGTCTCGACGCTGCGTGCGGCCTGGCGCAGGTCGGCATCCACCGCGACATCCTGCTTGAGCTCGTGCATCGACTTGCGCAGATCCTCGGCGGCCAGCTCGCGCTCGATCTCGTTGCGCACGCTGAGCCAGCTCGAACGCGCGCGTCGCACCAGCGCGCCGGCCGTGCGCGCCACGCGCGGCAAACGCTCGGGACCGAGCACGATCAGCGCGACGACGCCGACGAGCGCGATTTCACTGAAGCCGATGTCGAACATGGCAGCGTGCCGTGCACGCTCATTCGGCGCGGTCGGATCTGGGCGCCTCGGCCTTGTTGTGCATCGTGGCCTCGTCGGCCGGCGCATCGGCCTTGAGGCGAGCCTGCTCGGCCTTGTCCTCGTCCTGCATGCCCTTCTTGAAGCTCTTGATCGCGGCACCGAGGTCCTCGCCGACATTGCGCAGCTTCTTGGTGCCGAACACCAGCGCGATGATGACGAGCAGGACTAGCCAATGCCAAATGCTGAAACCGCCCATGACAGACACCGATTCTCGTGGGGCGAACAGGCCCGGTTACTTGGCAGTGTACTCTTCGAGCAGGTCGCGGAACTCGACCACGGCATTGGGCACCTGGGTGACCCCGCCATCGAACACGCGCCGCGCGGTCACGCCCTCGCCGTACACGGCCTGGTTGGCGTCATTGTCGATGCGGATCGCGGTGCCGTCCAGCGCCGCGCCCGCGAACAGGCCGCGTGCGCGCGAATAGGAGTAGATCTCGGCCTTGAGCTGGGCATCGGTGGCGGCCTGCGCGGTGCGTCCGACCGGGCCGGCCGCGGCCGAGGCATCGGCGCCGAGCGTGAACTTGCCGTGCACGATCGATTCCACGCCGCGCTGGGTGCGGAACACCAGCACCACGTCGGTCGATGACACGCCGGCCTGGAAGCCGACGCTGCCGCCGGTCATGCTCACGAACACGGGGTTGGACCAGGTGCCGTCGCGCGTCTTGACCGCGATGAGGCCGCTGCCATGGCGGCCACCGACGATGAGGCCGGCCTTGATCACATCGGGCACCACGGCGATGGCGTGGGCTTCGCGCAGCAGGTCGTGCGGCAGTGCCTTGTCGGGCGCCTGCATGATTTCCTTGAGCACGCGCACCGCATTCTCGGCACGCTGGTTCTGTTCCTCGCCCGCGCGAGCGGATGTGCACAGCAGCAGTGACAGCGTGGCGGCAACGGCGAGCAGGACGGGACGCATCATCGACTCCGGACAGGGGTGTGCCGCGACCTTAGCAGGCCGCGCTGAGCGGGCCATGAAGCGGCGTCGCGGCCGGCTCAGGCGCTGCGCCGGCGCGCGGCGAATCCGACCAGCCCGAGCGCCAGCAGCAGCAGCGCCCACGGCGCATCCACCGGCGCCGAATCCAGTGAGCCGAGCGGGTTGGTGCACGGGGCGGGGCCGACCGTGAAGCCCTTCATGCCCACCTTGCGCAACGACTCCGGCCCGGTGAGCGCGCCGACCATGTGCAACCTGCCCGTGGCCGGGTCGATCGTGGCCAGGTCGCTCCAGTCCTCGAGCGGGGTGTTGTCGCCTTGCGGCGGCACGTAGTTGAGCGCGGCCCACAGTGTGCCGTGCTCATCGAAGCTCAATGCGACCGAATTGATCCACTTGCTGGCTTGCGGCCCGAAATCGCCGATCTTGGTCGCGGCGCCCGAGCGCGGGTTGATGCGGTACAGGGCGTGGTCGCCCTTGGCGCCCGCGCCGTACAGCTCGCCCGCGCGCTCGGCCAGGCCGCTGATCGCGACGCCGGTATCGCCGATGCGCGTGGCCGCGCCGCTGTCGGGGTCGACCGAATACAGCGTGCGCAGCACGCCCGAGCTCAGGTACAGCCCGCCGCCGCAAGTGGCCGTCATGCCCAGGTCGAGCGCGTCGTACTGGCCGCTGCCGCCGTCGATGCCGAGCAGGCCAATCGGAGTGGCCACGCCGGTTTCCGGATCGATGCGCACGAGCGCCTTGATCGAACTGGCCACCGCGAGCAGGCTGCCGTCGCCCATCGTGGTGAGACCACTGATGCCGGCGATGGTCTGGCCGCCATAGCGGCCGGCGACGCCGACTTCGCTTGCGGTGTGGGTCGGCAGCTCGATGCGGTAGAGCGTGTCGAAGGCCTCGCCGTAGGCGAGCGCGGCCGCCCGCGCCGCGGAGGGTGCGGCGACGGCGAACAGTCCTGCTGCGATGTAGCAGGTCAATGCGCGCATGGCGGCGTGTTATTGTTATGTGTAATCGTCTGCGCCACGGTGGTCCGCGGTCGCGGGCCCAGTCTAGCAGCAAAACCGGGGCGTATTGCCAGCACCCGCCGGGCCGGGCCTGCCGCCGGCCCCCTTTCCCTTGCCGAGCACGACCCTTCCCGACGATGCCGCGTTACCTAGGACAGTCCGGCTTCCGCCACGGCGAGCAGGCCGCGGCCGCCGTGCTGCTGGTCAACCTGGGCACGCCCGCGGCCGCCACCACGCGTGGCGTGCGCCGTTATCTGGCCCAGTTCCTGGCCGATCCGCGCATCGTCGAGTGGCCGCGGTGGGCGTGGTGGCCGATCCTGCACGGCGTGATCCTGCGCCTGCGCCCGGCGCGCTCGGCCGAGCTCTACCGCCGTATCTGGACCGAACAAGGCTCGCCGCTCGCGCAGGGCATGGATGCGCTCACCGGCAAGCTGCAGGCGGCGCTGCGGGCGCAGCGACCCGGGCCGATCCTCGTGCGCCACGCGATGCGCTACGGCCAGCCCGCGATCGGCGCGGTGATGCGCGAACTGGCCCAGGCCGGGGCACGGCGGCTGCTGGTGCTGCCGCTGTTCCCGCAGTATTCGGGCACCACCACGGCCTCGGTCATGGATGCGGTGGGTGCGGAGCTGGCGCGCTGGCGCTGGCTGCCGGACCTGCGCTTCGTCGCCGACTACCATGTCGCGCCGCGCTACATCGAGGCGCTCGCGCGCAGCGTCGAGGCGCATTGGCAACGCCACGGTCGCGCCGCCAGGCTCGTGGTGTCGTTCCACGGCACCCCGGCGAGCTACCTGCAGCGCGGCGATCCGTACTTTTGCCAGTGCCAGGCCACCGCGCGGCGCCTGCGTGAACGGCTCGGCCTGGACGAGGACGCGCTGCTCGTATCGTTCCAGTCGCGCGTGGGTCGCGCGCGCTGGCTGCAGCCCTACACCGACGAGCTGCTGGCCGAGCTGCCACACGATGGCGTGCGCCATGTGCAGGTGTTGTGCCCGGGCTTCGCGGTGGATTGCCTGGAAACGCTCGAAGAGATCGCGCTGACCAACCATGCGCGCTTCCTGCACGCGGGCGGCGAGCGCCTCGAATACATTCCCGCGCTCAACGACAGTGCCGATCACGTCGCCGCACTGCTCGACCTGGTGTTGCGCAATGGCGCCGGCTGGCCCGAGTTCGCACCGGATTGGGACGGCGCCGCGGCCGCCGCGCAGGCACGCGCGGCACGACTGCGCCAGGAACGCCTGCGCGATGGTCGCTGAGGAACTGCGGCTCGAACTGGGCCATGGCGTGCTTGCGGGCCTGCGCTGGGGCGACCCGGCCGCGCCCCCGCTGCTCGCACTGCATGGCTGGCTCGACAATGCCGGCAGCTTCGCCGCGCTCGCGCCGCTGCTGGCCGAGCGCTGGCACCTCGTCGCGATCGACCTGCGTGGCCACGGCCAGTCCAGCCACATCGCGCCGGGCGCGTGGTACCACTACGTCGACTACTTCGACGATGTGCGCGGCGCGCTCGATGCGCTGGGCTGGCAGCGCGCCAGCCTGCTCGGCCACTCGCTCGGCGCCGCGCTCGCGGGCCAGTTCGCGGCGATCTACCCCGAACGCGTCGAGCGCCTGCTGCTGGTCGAAGGACTCGGCCCGCTGACCAGCACGCTCGATGACGCGTTGCCGCGCCTGCGCCAGGCGCTCGACCAGCACGCGGCGTTCGCGGCGCGGCGACCGCTGCGCGTATACGCGACGCTGGAACAGGCGATCGCGGCGCGGTGCGCCGCCAACGACCTGTCGGAAGCCGCAGCGCGTGCGATCGTCACGCGCGGTGTGCGCGAGGTCGCGGGCGGCTGGGTATGGTCGAGTGATCCGCGCCTGACCGTGGTCAGCCCGCAGCGCTACAGCGAAGAAGAAGTGCTGGCGATGCTGGCCCTCATCCGCGCGCCCGCGTGCCTCGTGCTGGCCGATCCGCCCACCCACTACCTGCCCACCGCGATGATGGATGCGCGTGCCGCGCGCGTGCCCGACATGCAGGTGGCGCGCCTTCCCGGCAACCACCACCTGCATCTGGAGCATGCCGCCGCGGTTGCGGCGGCGCTGCGCGCGGTGCCGCCCGCGCCCGCGCAAGCCTGATCGACTCGCGCGAATGCCGCGCGTTACGCGGGGCGCAACCGGAAGTACACCTTCTGGATGACCACGTCCTGGAGGCGATGATCGACGAACACGCAGGTGATCTCGATCTCGCCGTTGCCCTTGTCATCCGAAAACGGTGCCGTTTCGCGGACAGTCCCGGTGCCACCCATGGGTGGATTCGGTACCGATTTCACGCTTGCGTCGCCATTGGCGACACTGCGCTTGGCGGTATCGGACCCCTGCGAGAGAGGTTGAGTGGTCAGCGGGCCGACGGTCGCCTCCGCGCCAAGGTCCAGTGGCACGAGCTTGAAGATGCGGCCGGTCTCAGGATCGCGGACTTGCAGGAACAACTGCGACTGGGTGCGAAGCAGCTCAATGCAGCTGCCGTTGCAGGCAGCCGATTGCAGCGCCGACTCAACGGTTATGTGGTCACTCGCGGCCCGCGCAGGGCTCGATCCAAAAAATCCCAGCAACATTGCGGCAGCAGCCACCGTGGCCGCGACGAGTGTCGTCCTGAGTGTCGTCATGAGACCTTGCTCCTTGTGTGATGGACATGCGGGACTTACATGCCATCGCGAGCCTATCACTCCCCCCCGCGATGCAAGGACATGGCAACGTGCGCTGGTCTCCTGACCGATGAGCGCGTCACATCGTGTAGTGCGGCGCCTGGTCCGCTCGGTGAGATACGAGACTCTCACGCACTCAGTCGGCGCCCCAGTGCAGCAGCAGGTACCAGCCGCCGAACGCCTGCACCAGGAGCCAGATCCAGCCCGCGATGCCGATCTCGATCCGCCGCCGCACATTGGCATGGCCGCTGCCCGCGAACCACACCGCCGCGTTGGCGGCGGCCAGCGTCAGGCCCAGCAACAACAGCCCGCCACGCGGCGCGGTCAGGGTCCAGCGCGGATCGATGCGCATCAGGCCGAGGTACGACCACACCGCCAGCGCGGCCACCACCAGCGCGAGCAGCCGGCTCGCGCTGCGCCACCTGCCGCCGGTCGATTCGATCATCGCCATCCCCGCATCCGCAACGCGCAGCGCGCCGCAACCGCCCAAGTGTGGCACCGCTTGCGCACGCGCCCCCGAAGATCCGGCCGCGGGCCTCGCGGCCACCCGCGCTCAGGCCTGGATCAGGCGGTTCAATTCGGCCTTGAGCGCCTGGCCGTTGAGGCGCAGCCAGTCACGCTGCTCGTGCCAGTCGGGCATCAGGGTTTCCACCAGCGCCCAGAAGCGCGGCGAGTGGCTGCGGATGCGCAGGTGGCACAGCTCGTGCACGGTCACGTAGCGCAGCGCCGCTGGCGGTGCCAATGCGAGCGCGAGGTCGAGCGTGACCCGGTCGCGCGTGTCGAGGCTGCCCCACAGGCTCTTGAGCGGGCGCAGCTTGACACCGGTCGGCGCGCGACCGAGCTCGGTGCAGTAGCGCGCGAGATGGCGGCTGACGTCACGGCGGATCTGCGCTTCGAGGAACGAGCGCAGCAGCGCGCGCGCCGCGGGCAGCGTCGACTTGCCATGCGGCGCGGGCAAGGTCAGCACGAGCCGGTCGTCGACCTGTTCGATGCGCGGCCAGGCGCCATCGCGCCATGACAGGCGCGTGGTCTCGCCGCGCAGCGGAATCACCGTGGCCGCGCCGGGCTTGAGCGGCGGTGGCGCCGCGCTCAGGCTCAGCTCGTCGAGCTTGCGTTCGAGCCACTCGCCATGGCGGCGCAGGAAGGCGACGATCTGCGCCGGGTGGGTGCCCTCGGGATAGGTCACGCGCGCGCCACCGGGAGTGACGGTCAGGCGCAGGCGACGGGCCTGCGGATGGCTCTTGCGCAGCACCTTGATCGTCTCGCCGCCGGCGATGTCGAGTTCGAGGTAGTTCTGCGCGCTGTCCACGTGTCTTTCTCCGCCGCCGCACCGGTTCCGTCAGTCGGATTCACCCGGTCGGGGTATGCCAAACCATTGTTGCAGATGTTCGAGCAGCCGGTTCAGTTCCAGGCTCATTAAGGCGAAGGTCGCGGCGAGCTCGGCCTCGGCTGACTCTGCGCTATCTTCGTCCAACGTGTCGGTAACTACGTCAAAAAAACGTAATTTGCGTACAACCAGATCCTCGCCAAGCACGAATCCGATGCGTTCGTCGAAGTTCAGGCCGAGCTGGAACACCTGCTTGCCGGACTTCAGATGCTCCCGGATCTCGTCCGATTCAAGCTCCTGGCGCCGGCAGCGCACCACGGCGCCGGCCTCGGCGGGGTCGCGCAGCTCGATCTCGTCGCCCAGCGTGAGTCCCTGCGGCAGGCGGCCGTCGGCGAGCCACCGGGTCATGAGCGTGCGCGGCGATTCGGTCGAGCTCATCGGCGTGGCCGGAAAACGCCCCAGCGCATCGCGCAGCGCGCTCACCACGTCCTCGGCCGCCTTGCGGCTGGCGCTGTCGATCACGCACCAGCCGTCCTTGCCGTCGAGATAGGCGTGCAGGCGCGACGGGCGCACGAACGCGCGCGGCAGCAGTTCCGAGATCACCTCTTCCTTGAGCCGCTTGCGCTCCCGCGCACCGGGACGGCGGCCCTGCTTGGCGTTGATCGCATCGATGCGCGCCGCCAGTTCCTCGGCGACCACCACCGCCGGCAGCAGACGTTCCTCGCTGCCCACCGTCACCAGCGCGTGCGCGCCGCTGCGATGCACGAGCGCGTCGTGGTTGCGGCCGTAGGGCGAGACGAAGCCGCGCGTGGCCAGCTCCAGCGGCCCGCATTCGCGCAGTCGCTGCTGCGCCAGATCCTCGTCGAGCGATTCCAGCGCGCGGCTGACGCTGGCCGGAAAACGAAACAGGGTGAGATTGCGAAAGAACATGGCGGAAACCGGCGATGAAAAAACCAGGAAGGGAAGTCGCTGCGGCAAGTGCGCGCTGCCGGCCGCGACCCGCAGTGCAGCGCATGCGCGTCGCAGGTGCTGCGACCGGGGTTCAGGCGGAGGGCCCGTCCTCGCGCGCGGGCTCGCCCGCGAGCCAGGCATGCGCGTCGGCGCGCGCGCCCGCGCCTGCGCCCAGGCCGGCGAAGTCGAACAGGGTGCGGTCGGCCAGTTGCGAGGGCGCGACGTTGCCGATCGCGCGGAAGATGGTCTCGATGCGGCCGGGGAACTTCGCGTCCCATTCGGCCAGCATCGCCTTGATGGTCTTGCGCTGCATGTTTTCCTGCGAGCCGCACAGGTTGCACGGCATGATCGGAAAGCCCTGCGCATGCGCGTACTCGGCGATGTCGTGCTCGGCGCAATAGGCGAGCGGGCGGATCAGCACGTTGCGGCCGTCGTCCGAGCGCAGCTTGGGCGGCATCGCCTTGAGCGTGGCCTGATGGAACAGGTTGAGGAACAGCGTCTCGACGATGTCGTTGCGATGGTGGCCGAGCGCGATCTTGGTGAAGCCGCGCTCGGCCGCATAGGTGTAGAGCGAGCCGCGGCGCAGGCGCGAACACAGGCTGCACTGGGTCTTGCCCTCGGGGATCACGCGCTTGACCACGCTGTAGGTGTCCTGTTCGAGGATCTCGAACGGCATGCCGATGCCGCGCAGGTAGGCGGGCAGGATGGTCGGGTCGTAACCGGGCTGCTTCTGGTCCAGGTGCACCGCGAACAGCTCGAAGCGCACCGGCGCGCGCGCCTGCAGCTTGCGCAGGATGTCGAGCAGCGTGTACGAGTCCTTGCCGCCCGACAGGCACACCATCACGCGGTCGCCGTCCTCGATCATGTTGAAGTCGGCGATGGCCTGGCCGACCTGGTGGCGCAGGCGTTTGGCCAGGCGGTTGGCTTCGTGGGCTTGCTTGCGGTCGGCGAGGGCGTGCATGCGGATTCGGACTGGACGGGTGCTCGCGCGGGGCGTGGCGGTCGGACGGGACCGGTGATTCTAGCGCGCATGGCGCCGCGCACCGGGCCGGGCGCGGCGCGGCGCGCTTTCGCCGCCCGCGCGGTTGCGGCAAAATCCGCCTGCGTCGCGGCGCGCTGCGCCCGTGCACCACTCCCCATCCTTCCCGCGCGGCCCTCGCCCCGGTCGCGTCGACCGGAGCGCGCCCATGAGTCCTGTGTCCACCACCGCCACGGCCCGCATGGCCAACGCGATCCGTTTCCTCGCGGCCGATGCGATCGAAAAGGCCAAGTCGGGCCATCCGGGCATGCCGATGGGCATGGCCGAGATCGCGGTCGCACTGTGGACGCGCCACCTGCGCCACAACCCGGCCAACCCGCACTGGGCCGACCGCGACCGTTTCGTGCTGTCCAACGGCCACGGCTCGATGTTGCTGTATGCGCTGCTGCACCTGAGCGGCTACGAGCTGTCGCTCGACGAGATCCGCAACTTCCGCCAGCTCCATTCCAAGACGCCGGGCCATCCTGAGGTCGGTGTCGCGCCCGGCGTGGAAACCACCACCGGACCGCTCGGCCAGGGCATCGCCAACGCGGTCGGCATGGCGCTGGCCGAGAAGCTGCTCGCGGCCGAGTTCAATCGCGACGGCGCCACGATCGTCGATCATCACACTTGGGCCTTCCTCGGCGACGGCTGCCTCATGGAAGGCATCTCGCACGAGGCCTGCGCGCTGGCCGGCACCTGGCAGCTGGGCAAGCTCATCGCGCTGTACGACGACAACGGCATCTCCATCGACGGCGACGTGCGCGGCTGGTTCACCGACGACACCGCGGCGCGCTTCCGCGCCTACGGCTGGCAGGTGATCGGTCCGGTCGATGGCCATGACGTCGATGCCGTCGACGCCGCGATCGTGCAGGCCAAGGCCAACACCACCCAGCCCAGCTTCATCATCTGCCGCACCACGATCGGCCGCGGCGCGCCCAATCGCGCGGGCACGGCCAAGGTGCACGGCGAGGCGCTCGGCGCCGAGGAACTGGCCGCCACGCGCAAGGCGCTGGGCTGGGACTACGGCCCGTTCGAGATTCCGGCCGACATCTACGCGGCCTGGGACGCGCGCGGCGCCGGCGCGCAGCACGAAGCCCGGTGGAACGAGCGCTTCGCCGCCTATCGCGCCGCCGATGCCGCCGCCGCCGCCGAGTTCGAGCGGCGCATGGCCGGCACGCTGCCGGCCGATTTCGCCGCGCTCGCGGCCAGGCTCGTCACCGACGCCAACGCCAAGGCCGAGACCGTGGCCACGCGCAAGGCCAGCCAGTTCGCGATCGAGGCCTTCGCGCCCGCACTGCCCGAGATGCTCGGCGGCTCGGCCGACCTCACCGGCTCCAACCTCACCAACTGGAAGGGCGCCAAGTCGCTGCTCGGCGGCGGCACCGGGCGCCACATCAGCTACGGCGTGCGCGAGTTCGGCATGGCCGCGATCATGAACGGCATCGCGCTGCACCGTGGCTACATTCCCTTCGGCGGCACCTTCCTCACCTTCAGCGACTACAGCCGCAATGCGATCCGCATCGGCGCGCTCATGCGCCAGCGTGTGATCCACGTGTTCACCCACGACTCGATCGGGCTGGGCGAGGACGGGCCGACCCACCAGGCGGTCGAGCAGGTGTCGTCGCTGCGCCTGATCCCGGGGCTGGAAGTGTGGCGCCCCTGCGATACGGTGGAGACCGCGGTGGCATGGCAGCTGGCGCTGGAACGCGCCGACGCGCCGACCGCGCTGGCGCTGTCGCGGCAGAACCTGCCGTTCGTGGCGCGCAGCGCCGCCCAGATCGAGGCCATCGCGCGCGGCGGCTACGTGCTGGCCGATGCCGCGGGCGCGCCGCAGCGCATCCTCATCGCCACCGGCTCGGAAGTCGCGCTCGCGCTCGCGGCCAAGCAACTGCTCGATGCGCAGGGCCTCGCCACGCGCGTGGTGTCGATGCCCTCCACCACCACCTTCGACCGCCAGGACGCGGCCTGGCGCGAGCAGGTGCTGCCCGCCGGCGTGCGCAAGGTGGCGATCGAAGCCGGCTGCACCGCGCTGTGGTGGAAGTATGTCGGCAGCGATGGCGCCGTGGTCGGCCTCGACCGCTTCGGGGAATCGGCGCCGGCGGCGCAGCTGTTCGAGTTCTTCGGCTTCACCCCCGAGCACGTGGCGCAGGTCGCGCGCGGCCACTGACGCGGGCGCGGTTCGGCCGCGCGCCGCCTGGCCGTGGTCGCATCGGCGCGGCCGCACCTTGCTAGACTGCGCGCACGGCCATGCTCTCCGACGATCCCGCCGCGCTCGTGCGCAAACTCACCGAACTCAGGATCGAGCATCGTGACCTCGACGATGCGATCGCACGCCTGCGCGCCGATCCCGGCTGCGACGAGTTGCAGCTCACGCGCATGAAGAAGCGCAAGCTCAAGCTCAAGGACATGATCGCGTGGCTGGAGAGCCGCCTCATTCCCGACCTCGACGCCTGATCGCGCAGGTGATGGCCACATGAGCAGCGCCACCCCCGCCACCGTGCTCGCGTTCTGGTTCGAACAGGTCGAACCCGCGCAGTGGTGGCGCGTCGATGCCGCCTTCGACGCCGCCCTGCGCGAGCGCTTCGGCGCGCTGCACGAGGCCGCAGTGCAGGGCGAACTGTATCCGTGGCGCGCCGACGCGTCTGGTCGACTGGCCGAGGTGATCGTGCTCGACCAGTTCTCGCGCAACATCCATCGCGGCAGCGCGCGCGCGTTCGCGGCCGATCCGATGGCGCTTGCGCTCGCCCAGGAAGCGGTCGCGGCCAGCCACGACCAGGCCCTGCCGCCGGCGCGGCGGCTGTTCCTGTACCTGCCCTACATGCACAGCGAATCGGCGCGCATCCACGCGGTGGCGGTGGGGCTGTTCGAGCGGCTCGGCTTGCGCGACAACCTCGACTTCGAGCTGCGCCACAAGGCGATCATCGACCGCTTCGGGCGCTATCCGCACCGCAATGCCGCGCTCGGCCGCGTGTCGAGCGAGGCCGAACTGGCGTTCCTGCGCGAGCCCGGATCGAGCTTCTGAGGGCCGGTTGCGCACCCGTCCGGGGGCCGGGCCGTGGAGGATCGCAGCCGGGCGATTCCCGCTCGGCGCGCGCGCTGGCAGGACGGCGCCGGAGGCGCACCGGGCTCCGCGGTTTGCCTCAGGCAAATGCCCGGAACGCGGCCAGGGTATGCGCGATCGCGGCATCATCGATGTCCAGATGCGTGACCAGCCGCACCGTCGGCAGGTAACCGATGCTTGCGCGCACGCCGTGCGCGTGCAGATGCGCGGCCAGCGGCTGCAGGCGCTCGCGGGCGACCTCGATGAACACCATGTTGGTGTGGTGCGCGGTGACGCGGATGCCGTCGATGTCGGCAAGCCCGGCCGCGAGCTGCGCCGCGCGCGCGTGGTCCTGCACCAGGCGTGCCCGATGGTGATCGAGTGCATGCAGTCCCGCCGCGGCCAGCACCCCGGCCTGGCGCATGCCACCACCGAGCATCTTGCGCCAGCGCCGCGCGGCGTCGATGAGCACGCGGCTGCCCAGCAGCACCGAGCCTGCCGGCGCGCCCAAGCCCTTGGACAGGCACACCGACACGGTGTCGAACGGCGCCGCCAATTCGCGCGCACTGCAGCCGCTCGCCACCGCGGCATTGAACAGGCGGGCGCCGTCCAGGTGCATGCCCAGCCCGTGCGCGCGCGCCCATCGGCTCGCCGCGACCACGTAGTCCTGCGGCAGCACGCGACCGTGCCAGGTGTTCTCGAGCGCGAGCAGGCGCGTGCGTGCGAAGTGCACATCGTCGATCTTGCGCGCACGTTCGAGCGCGTCCAGCGGCAGGCTGCCGTCATCGTCCTGCACGATGGGCTGCGGCTGGATCGAACCCAGTACCGCAGCGCCGCCCGCTTCGAACTTGTAGGTGTGCGCGTCCATGCCCACCAGGTACTCGTCACCGCGCTGGCAGTGCGCGAGCAGGGCGCACAGATTGCCCTGCGTGCCACTGCTGACGAACAGGCCGGCCTCGAACCCGAGCTCGGCCGCCAGCCGCTGCTGCAACGCGTTCACGGTCGGATCCTCGCCGTACACGTCGTCGCCCACCGCTGCGGCCGCCATCGCGGCCCGCATCGCCTCGGTGGGCTGGGTCACGGTATCGCTGCGCAGGTCGATCATCGCGGCCGTCTCCCGATCGAGACCGCGAGCGTAGCCGACGCGGTCGCGCCCGCACCAGCGGCGGGCACGTCCCGCGCGGACATGCGCGACCGATCACAACGGCGTGCGGCGCAGGCGCAACGCGTTGCTGATCACCGACACCGAACTCAGGCTCATCGCCAGCGCCGCCACCATCGGGCTGAGCAGCCAGCCCGTGAACGGCCACGCCACGCCGGCCGCGATCGGCACGCCGAGGCTGTTGTAGAGGAACGCGAAGGCGAGGTTCTGGTGGATGTTGCGCACCGTGGCATGGGCCAGCCCGAGTGCGCGCACGATGCCGCCCAGTTCGCCCTTGACCAGCGTCACCTGCGCGCTTTCCATCGCCACGTCGGTGCCGTTGCCCATCGCGATGCCGACATCGGCCGCGGCCAGCGCGGGCGCGTCGTTGATGCCGTCGCCGGCCATGGCCACGCGGCGGCCGGCCGCGCGCGCGGACTGCACCCAGGCGGCCTTGTCCGCGGGCGATTGCCCCGCATGCACCTCGTCGATGTCGAGCGCGGCGCCGACCGCATTCGCGCTCGCGGCATGGTCGCCGCTGAGCATCACCAGCCGCACGCCGCGCGCGCGCAGCGCGGCCAGCGCCTCGCGCGCCCCGGCCTTGAGCGGGTCCTGCGCGCCGAGCACGCCGGCCAGTTCGCCATCGACCGCGACGAACATGAGCGAACGCGCGGCCGCCTGCAGCGGTGCGGCCAGCGCATCCAGCGCCGCGGGCGCGACGCCCAGCGCCTGCATCAGCGCGGCGTTGCCGAGCGCGATACGGCGGCCCTCGACCTCGCCGCGCACGCCGCGACCGACTTCGGCGGCGAACCCGCCCACCGGCCGCGGCGTGATGCCGCGCGCGCTCGCGGCCTCGAGCACCGCATGCGCGAGCGGATGCTCGCTCACCGCCTCGATGCTCGCGGCCCAGCCCAGCACCTGCTCCTGCGCAAAGTCGGGCGCGGCGACCACGTCGGTCAGACGCGGCCGCCCTTCGGTGAGCGTGCCGGTCTTGTCCAGCACCAGCGTGTCGACATGGGCGAGGCGCTCGATCGCGGCCGCATCGCGGAACAGCACGCCATGCTCTGCGCCGCGCCCGCTCGCCACCATGATCGAGATCGGCGTGGCCAGGCCGAGTGCGCACGGGCAGGCGATGATGAGCACCGCCACCGCATTGACCACCGCGTAGGCCAGTCGCGGTTCGGGGCCCAGCCACCACCACAGCAAAAAGGTGAGCACCGCCACTGCCACCACTGCGGGCACGAACCAGGCCGACACGCGATCGGCCAATCGCTGCAACGGCGCCTTGCTGCGCTGCGCGCTCGCGACCAGTTCGACGATGCGCGCGAGCACGGTGTCGCGGCCCACGCGCTCGGCGCGCATGAGCAGGCTGCCACGGCCGTTGAGCGTGCCGCCGACGAGGCGGTCGCCGGACTGCTTCTCCACCGGGATCGGTTCGCCGCTGAGCATCGACTCGTCGACGCTGCTGCTGCCGTCGGTGACGCTGCCGTCGACAGGGATGCGCTCGCCCGGGCGCACGCGCAGCAGGTCGCCGATGCCGACCTGGTCGAGCGCGACGTCGGCCTCGCGGCCGGCTGCATCGAGGCGATGCGCGAGCGGCGGGGCGAGGTCGAGCAGGCGCCGCAATGCCGCCGAGGTCTTGCCGCGCGCGCGCAGTTCCAGCCACTCGCCGAGCAGGGCCAGCGCCACGATGACGCCGGCCGCCTCGAAGTACACGCCGACCGCGCCATGCGCATCGCGCATCGCGGGCGGGAACCAGCCCGGCGCGAACATCGCCACGAGGCTGTAGCCGAACGCCACGATCACGCCGGTGCCGATCAGTGTGTACATGTTGGGCGAGCGGTTGCGCACGCCGAGCCAGCCGCGGCGGTAGTAGTCGACGCCGGCCCACAGCACCAGCGGTGCCGACAGCAACAATTCGGCGACGCGCAGCGCGCGTGCGAGCGCGGGCGAGGGATGCCACAGGCCCAGGTGCGGCAGCATCGCCACCAGCAGCAGCGGCAGCGCGAACGCCGCCGCGACCAGGCTCTTGCGCCGCACCGCGCGCAGCTCGCCATCGTCCTCGCCCGCGCTGAAATCCTTCGGCTCCAGCGCCATGCCGCACTTGGGGCAACTGCCGGGGCCGACCTGCTCGATCTCCGGATGCATCGGGCAGGTGTAGAGCGTGCCCGCGGGCAGCGGTGCCGCCGGTGCCGGCGCAGCGCCGGTGTAGCGCGCCGGGTCGGCGAGGAAGCGCTCGCGGCAGCGCGCGTTGCAGAAGTACCAGCGCTGGCCGTCGTGTTCGGCATTGAACGGGGCCGTGGCCGGGTCCACGCGCATGCCGCACACCGGATCGCGCGCGCTACTCGGCGTAGCGGTAGCCGCGGTGGCGGCATGCGTGCCGCAGCAGCGCGCCGCGTGGTTGGCGTGGTCGTGGTTCATGGCTGGTCCTTGCCGTCGAGCGCGGCCAGGATCGGGCAATGGTCGAGCGTGCCACTGCCGGGGCAGGCATCGACGAGCCGGCGCAGGCCGCGCCGCATCTTCTGCAGTTGCGCGATGCGCGCCTCGACGTCGGCGAGGCGGGCCTGCGCGCGCGCGTGCAGCCCGCGCACGCCGCGTTCGTGGTCGGCCGACAGGTCCAGCAAGGCGCGGATGTCCTCGAGCGCAAAGCCGAGCGCCTTGGCGCGGCGGATGAAGCGCAGGCGCCGCACGTCTTCCGCCGCGTACTCGCGATAGCCCGACAGCCGCCGTGCCGGTGGCGGCAACAATGCGCGCCGTTCGTAGTAGCGCACGGTGTCGATCGCGACTCCGGCCTCGCGCGCAACCTTGCCGATCGTGTAAGCGCTCATCGCGCTGCTCCCGCATGGACAGGCCTCTAGCCTAAACCCTGGAGCATGGTCCAGAGTCAAGCCTGGCCGTGCGCGAAGCGCGGGCGCCGGCCGGCGCTCGCGCGCGATGTTGCCGCGCCTTGGCGCGGGCGCTACGGTGGAGGCCCCGCCGCCGAGGTTGCCATGCGCCCGATCGCCCTCACCCTCTTCGCCACGCTGGCCGGTGCCAGCGTCGCCGCGCCGCCCCCGCCCGCCGCCCGCGCCGACCTGCAGGCGCTGTTCGCGTCGCTGCAAGGCCAGCATGTCAAGCTGGTCGCCGACCGCCCGCTCGACGTCAGCGTCGACACGGTCGGCAGCGACCATTTCTGCGGCCGCTCCGCACGCCACACCCTGTGCCTGCCCTACGAGTCGATCGCCTACGTGTGGATGCGCGAACCCGGCACCCACCAGGTAGTGATCCGGTCCGGCATCCGCCTGCCCTGACGTGCGCCGCGCGGCGCACTCACAACAACTCGAACCAGCGCTTGATCTTGAGTGCCATGAGGACGCGGCGTTGCTCGAGGAAATCGTCGTAGTCCGGCACTTGGCCATCCAGCAGCGTTTCCGGGATGCAATTCATGTGCAGGTTTGCGCGCAGGCCGGCCGGCTCGACAATGCCGCCGTAACGACGCGCGCCGCCATTGACCTGCGCGGCGATCTCGGCGAAATAGACTTCCGGCGCGCGCGCCCCGATTGCAATGTTGATTTCGCTCTGCGCAAGCACGAAGTTGGCGATCTGGTTGTAGCGGCCCCTCGGCAGCCCGAGTCCTTTCAGATGCTTCTGCGGGTAGACATGGTGGACGTCGCTGCGGTTCATCAGCAGATCGTGCACCGTGATGTCACGCGACAGGAAACCCTTGTCGCCAAGCTTCACCTGGGCGGCCTGGTAAGCCATGAAGTACGGGCTGCTGGACGATGAAGTGTCCAGCAGCTGCGGCAGCATTCCCGTCCAGAAGCTGTCTGGCAGCTCGTTGTCGATAACGGAACGCGTGTAGTCTGCGAGGCCGCGCGCCTCGATCTGGCGAATGTCGAAATCAAACATCGTCTCAGGCGAGCCGGTATAGCGGCGGCGCAGGATCGACATTGCATACCATCGGCGCACGAGCTGTTCGAGGTCGGCCGCGGGCATCGACTCGGCACGGCCGCGCAGATAGAGGATGTAGGCAAAATTGACGACATTGCGCCCACGAATCAGGCTGCTGGTCACAAAGCCGGCCGACCTCAGGATCATCGTGATGCGGTCGAAGTGGGTCTTGTTGATGAAGGCCAACACTCCGCGCTTGAGCTTGCCGAAGGACTCTTCGGCAATCGTCTCCTCGAATTGTTTGGTTTCGAAGTTGCGGCCAGACAGCAGGGCCACCAGATCCTGCAGCTTGCCGCGACTGAACTCCGAGGTGAATGCGACGCGCAACATGTCGGTATAGGTTGGGTCGTAGATGTCGTCGTTGACGTCTTTGAGCCAGCGCATCTGCTGGAAGAACTCGGATGCAGCGAAGGCCGGATCGATCTTCTCGATGCGGCTGAGGAACTCGGGTGCCGCTGCCAGATGGCAGAAGTAGTCGATGGCCTTGCGCAACAGGTTGCCACCGTGATTCTCGTTGACCGCGATCTTGGACATCGCGAAATCTGCCTGCGACAGCTCGGCTCCGGCTGAATTCACGCGTATGAAGATCTCGGTAACCGTCTCGATATCCAAATCTTCGGCGAGCTCGATGACGCCCACATGATTGTTGACGATCTTGCGCAGGCGCTCGATCGTCGCAAACACTTGGTCACGCGAAGTCTGCGAATTGCGCTCGCAGTACTCCGTCACGAGCCGAAACACACTCGTACTTGGCGCGAACACGTCGGCCACGTCGCTGATCCACGCAGCGTCCTTGGCAATCGCCGGATTGGCCACCTCGAAGCGTTCTTCCTGCGGATTGAATGCGATGCGGATGCGAACCGTCTCATAGTTGCGGGTCAGTACCTCGCGCCCGAGCAGCGCAGCCATCAGCGCGGTTACCCGCTGCTGCCCGTCAATCAGGATGCGCTTGCCCGCCGCGAGGCTCCCATCCTTGAGCCGGATGGTTGGGTTTCGCCACGCGATGAGGTAACCGACAGGGTAGCCCTGATAGAGCGAATCGAGCAGGTTGCGAACCTTGGTTGCATCCCACACGAACGGACGCTGGATTTCCGGGATGGCCACTTCGCCGGACTTCACCCACGCGAGGAGGGTCTCGATGGGATGGGGTGCGACAGAGTAACGTTGCGTAGACATGCTGATGCGGATCCCGTTACTGGCAGAGGTCACATGGCAGTGGCGTAGCAGCGACGCCACCGGATCGGCGGGAACCAGTTCTCAGAATGAACAGGCCCCTATTGACACCGATATTCGAGCGCAGTACTAAACTTATTCCGCAGTCATTCATGGGTAGCCACGGATATGCCTCCTGAAGCCGCCGCTTAGGGTGGCGTCCCCGGACGTGGTGTAACAGCCCGGCTCTGAGCTCTTGATCTTTCAGGGGTTGGAGCCGGAAGAGCGGTCATCGTGGCGACTTGGGTATGTTGGGTTTGCGGACTCAACC